>Ga0335078_10000731_pt1 | contig 50184 bp, 49 predicted proteins | sample Lox_Sample_32_FD_206711 | JGI IMG/M metagenome (GOLD analysis project Ga0335078, IMG submission 206711) | Soil microbial communities from Loxahatchee National Wildlife Refuge, Florida, United States - Lox_Sample_3.2 | ecosystem: Environmental > Terrestrial > Soil > Wetlands | place: USA... | reverse complement strand
TTGACTTCCCGCGCCGCCGTCCCGCCGGGCCGGTCGGCTGATGCGGCTGGTGTTCGCGGGCACGCCCGAGGCCGCCATCCCGGCCCTGCGCGCGATCCTGGCCTCCCGGCACGAGGTCGCCGCGGTCATGACCCGGCCGGACGCGCCGGCCGGCCGGGGCCGGCACCTGGAACCCAGCCCGGTGGCCCGGATGGCCCGCGAGGCGGGGATCGAGGTGCTGACGCCGGTGAAGGTCCGCGACCCCGATTTCCTCGACCGGCTGCGGCGGATCGGCCCGGACTGCTGCCCGGTCACCGCGTACGGGGCGCTGCTCCCGCAGGCCGCCCTCGACATCCCGCCGCACGGCTGGGTCAACCTGCACTTTTCCGTGCTGCCCGCGTGGCGTGGCGCCGCCCCGGTCCAGCACGCCCTGCTGCACGGCGATGACGTGACCGGCGCAACCACGTTCCGTATCGTCAAGGAACTAGACGCCGGGCCGGTCTACGGCGTGGTCACCGAGACGGTCGGTCCCCGTGACACCTCCGGTGACCTGCTCGCCCGGCTGGCCGTGTCCGGGGCCACGCTGCTCGTCGGCACCCTGGACGGCATCGAGAGCGGCGAGATCCGCGCGGTGCCGCAGCCGGGGGAGGGGGTCAGCCTCGCCCCCAAGATCACTCCGGAGGACGCGCACGTCGACTGGGCCCGGCCCGCAGCGGCCATCGACCGGCTCGTCCGCGCGTGCACCCCGGAGCCCGGCGCGTGGACGACGTTCGCCCGCGACCGGGTCAAGCTGGGGCCGGTCGAGCCGGTACCGGCGGACGGGGCCTCGTCCGCCGCGCCGCTCGCCCCGGGCGTGCTGGCCATCTCGCGCAGCGAGGTACATGCCGGGACCGCGACCGGGCCGGTCCGCCTCGGGCTGGTCCAGCCGCCCGGCAAGCGCGCCATGCCCGCCGCCGACTGGGCCCGCGGCCTCCACCAGGCCGGCCACGGGTTCGGCTGAGATGGCCCGCTCACCGGGCCGCGGAACGCGTCCCGCACGCCGCAGCGCGCCGCCCGCCCCACCCGAGGCCGCCGGCCAGCCGGGGCGCAGCCGCCCGGCGCGGCGGCGCGGCCCCCGCGCCGACCCGGTCCGGCGGGTGGCCTACGACGTGCTGCGCGCCGTGGACCAGCGGGACGCCTACGCCAACCTGCTGCTGCCCGCCCTGCTGCGCGAACGCGGTCTCGCCGGGCGGGACGCCGCGCTGGCCACCGAACTGACCTACGGGACCCTGCGCGGCCTGCAAACCTACGACGCTATCCTCGACCTGGCCAGCGACCGCCCCGCCGCCCGGATCGACCCGCCGGTCCGCGACGTGCTGCGGCTGGGCGCCCACCAGTTGCTCGCCACCCGGGTGGCCAGCCACGCGGCCGTCGCCACCTCCGTCGACCTGACCAAAGACGTGGCCGGCATGCGGCCCGCCGGCTTCGTCAACGCGGTGCTGCGCCGGGTCGGCACCCGCGGGCTGCCCGACTGGCTCCGCATCATCGCCCCGGACCGGGCCGCCGACCCGGCAGGCTATCTGGCCGCCACCCACGGCTACCCGCGCTGGATCGTCGAGGCATTCCGCGACGCGCTCGGCGAGGACCCGGCCGGCGGCCTGCCGGAAACCGGGGACGCCCTCGCGGCCGGCAACACGAGGCCGCGGCTGACCCTCGCCGCCCTACCCGGCCTGGCCGAGCCCGCCGACCTCACCGGCGCCGCGGGCGGGGGCGCCGAACCCGCGCGCTGGTCCCCGCTCGGCGTCGTGCTGCACGGCGGCGACCCTGCGGCGATCCCGGCCGTGGCCGCGGGCCGGGCGTTCGTCCAGGACGAGGCCAGCCAGCTCGCCGCCCTGGCCCTGGCGCACGCCCCACTGATCGCCCCCACAGACCCGGCCGCGGCGGACCCGGCGGACCCGGCTGCCCCGGCGGACCCGGCCCGAGCGGCCCCGGCCACGGCAGACCGCCCCCTCGCCTGGACGAGCCCGTCGAGGCCGGGGCCAGCGGAAACCGCCACCTCCGGCCGCTGGCTCGATCTGTGCGCCGGCCCCGGCGGCAAGTCAGCCGTCCTCGCCAGCTTCAGCCCGGCCGGGGTGCACCTGCTCGCCTCCGACGTCCGCCCGCACCGCGCCGAACTCACCCGCGCGCACCTGCGTCACCTGCCTGGCGCCGCCGTGGTCGCCGCCGACGGCCGGGCCGGCGCCTGGCGGCCCGGCACGTTCGACCGGGTCCTTGCCGACGTGCCGTGTTCCGGGCTCGGCGCGCTGCGCCGCCGCCCCGAGGCCCGCTGGCGCAAGTCGCCCGAGGACGTCGAACTCCTCGGCGCCCTCCAGCGCGCCCTGCTCAGCGCGGCCATCGACGCGGCCCGCCCCGGCGGCGTGATCGCCTACGTCACGTGCTCTCCGCACCACGCCGAGACCCACGACGTGCTCCGCGACGTGCTGGCCGCCCGCACCGATGTCACCGTCCTGGACGCCCCCGCGATCCTCGCCGACGCTGTCGCGGACGGGGGCAGCCCGCATGGCCCGGAAGGCCCGGGCGAGATCCCCGCCCTGCGCGCTCCCGGCGCGGACGGCCGCTACGCCCAGTTCTGGCCGCACCGCCACGGCACCGACGCCATCTTCCTCGCCCTCCTCCGCCGCGCCCTGTGATCGCGGCAGGAAATCCGCGAGAAGGAACGAGGAGACTGTGTAATCCTCGCCCACGCCGGCCCGCCCGCCATCTCCCGGCCGGGCCGGCCGCTTGCCGGATACTTGGTGGCAGTTCAGTGTTGCGGAAGTGGCGAATGGGCCCGCGGGGCATGCTGACACGCCCAGTGTGCAGCTCTTATGTGATTCATGCCGTGAAAACAGCATAAATCTCGCGTATTTCCCGAAAGGCTACCCGAGCTGCAATCGATGACAGGGCACAACGGGTCAGCGGGTGATCGCGCGGCCGCCGGGGCGCAGCCGCTTGCCGCCGATGTCGGCGCGCTGGCCTTCGGCGAACCCGGAACCGTAGCCGCTGCCGGTATAGGTCACCCGGGTCTTCCGGGTGTGCGGGTAGGCCTGCTGGGCGTGCCGGCGGATCACCAGCGACCGGTCCGCCAGGACCACCGCCGTGCCCGGCCCGCCGCCGTTCCGCGCGCCGTCCGCGTCGCCAGCGGCGTGCTCCTCGGCGGTGCGGACCCGCGCGACCACTGCGGAGGTGTACCCGAGCAGCCAGCTCCGCCGCCAGGCCCGCACGCTCCGCGCGGTAGCCGGGACCGCCGTCGCGGCCAGCCCGTGTGCCATCTGCACCAGCAGCGACGTGAACAGGATCTCGGCGCGCTCCAGGTCTGACTCGTACCCGAACACGTGCATCCGCTTCCCGCTGCGCACCGGCAGCAGCACGCACCGGCAGCGCATCGCGGTCACCAGCCCGGCCAGCAGGTGGGCCCGGACGTCCGCCCACGGGTTGGGCATGTCGATGATGCGGTTGGCCGGCCGGTCGGTGTCCGGGCGCGCCGCGGCCAGCAGCGCCCGGTCGATGCCGTACCGGGCCATCAGCTCGGCGGCCTTCTCGGTCAGCGCCTCGGCCTCGGCCGGGGACACCCCGTTGGCCTCCGCCTTGGCCAGCAATTTCCGAACGCGCTCCAGCAGGGTGCCGGGCGGTTCCGAGGAGGTCTTCACCCCCCGAACGCTACCCACGTGGGGCTGACAGCCCGGGGCTGACCGGCACAATGATTTCTATGGCCGTTCAGATCTCGCCCAGCATCCTGTCCGCGGACTTCGCGCGGCTCGCCGATGAGGCTGCGGCGGTCGCCAGCGCCGCCGACTGGCTGCACGTGGACGTCATGGACAACCATTTCGTGCCGAACCTGACCCTCGGCCTGCCGGTGGTGCAGTCGCTGCTCAAGCACACCAGCCTGCCGGTGGACTGTCACCTGATGATCGAGGACCCGGACCTGTGGGCGCCCGGCTTCGCCGAGGCCGGCGCGCGGAACGTCACGATCCACGCCGAGGCGGTCAAGGCCCCGGTCCGGACGCTGCGCGAGATCCGCAAGGCCGGCGCCCGCGCCGGGCTGGCGGTCAACCCGGGCACGGCGGTCGAACCGTACGCCGACCTGCTGGGCGAGATCGACATGCTGCTGCTGATGACGGTCGAGCCCGGATTCGGCGGCCAGCGGTTCCTGGATCTGGTCATGCCGAAGCTGCGCCGCGCCCGGGCCCTGGTCGCCAGCCACGGCGGATCCATCTGGCTCCAGGTGGACGGCGGGGTCAGCGAGGAAACCATTGAACAGTGCGCAGACGCGGGTGCGGACGTGTTCGTGGCGGGCTCGGCGGTCTACTCCGCCGACGACCCGGCCCGCGCCGTGCAGGCTCTCCGCGCCCAGGCCGAGCAGGCCACCGCGCACGCCGCCTGGGCCCGGCACACGGCCGGCTGACCACATGGCGAGCGAACGCCGGGCCGGGAGCCGCCCCCGGCCCGGCGGCGGACGGTTAACGGCCGTCCCGAACCCGCAGGCCGGGGGCCGCTCCGGGCCGGGCCTTCTGCCGCGCCCGGTTTCAGCCGGAATCTGAGTACTCACCTGGGCTACGAAACGAGGAAGGCCCGGGGCCCTGGTGGCCGCATTCCGCCGGCGTGAGCGCGGTGGTGCCCGTGGCGATGGCAATGCGGCGGCCCCGGTAGGTGATGACGGCGTTGGCGATGCTGAGCCTGCTGCCCCGATGAGTGACCGATCCGGTCGCGATCAGCGGTATGCAGGAAGCTGGGCTGCGCACGCTTCCCCTGGGTCGGCGCGGGCCCGTTCCTGAGGGGCGTTATCGCCCGCTGCCTGCTGGCCGGGGGTGCCATCACAGTTGGCATGGTTCTTCCTCAGACACGTCAGTCCACGTTGGTGATTCCGGGAATCCGTCCGATCCGCCGATGCCGCGCAAGGCCGGTTAGCTGGCGGTTCAGTGTTTTTCCGTCACGCCGCCGGCGCGCCGGACGCAAGAATGCCCGGGACCACGGGCCCCCGGTGGTCGCGGTGGCCTCGTTGCCTCCGGCGGGCAGGCTGAGCGGCACCGATAGCGATCCGCATCTCTGAGAACTCATCGCGGTGCAGAGTCAGGTAGCCGCGGTGGCGGAGCAGGGCGAGCATCCGGGCGTTGCTGAGCATGACGTCGGCTTGCAGGTTAGGCACCCCGCGTGCCGCCGCGGCGGCAACGAGCGCGCCAAGCAGGTAGCGTCCCAGCCGCCGGCCCTGCCACACGCGACGGCATGGTCCTTGGCAACGTGACGGCGATGCTGCGAGCCGACCGGCGGGTTTCCACCGTCGTCGCACCGCAGTCCGGTGTCTCGCTCTCCAGGGACGGGCGGACCGGGATCGTCAGCCCTCCGCTGTCGTTCGGCGGCGGGATCCACCACTGCCTGGGCGCCCCGCTCGCCCGGCTGGAGGCACAGATCGCGTTCCCGCGTCGACGCCGGCGTCGACGGGATCGAGCACTGCCGCTGCCTGACCGGGCGCGGCATCGAAATACCTGAGGACCTGCCCGGACGGCTCGCCGCAGGCCGGATCATCGTGTGCCCGACGCTGGGCAGGGACCCCGCCGCCACGCCCCCGCCAGAAGTGCTGGCGATACAGCAGCGCACGGGGCTGACCTGGGCCGCCCGCCAGGCCATGGCCGGCAAGCTGCACGCGGCCGGGGTCATCATCGCCTCCGGCGCTGACGCCGGCATCAGCAGCAGCAAACCGCACGGCATCCTCGCCAACGCCATCGCCGACCTGGTAGCCGGTGGCATCCCGGCCGCGGACGCGCTCGCCTCGGCCACCTCGGTCGCGGCCGACGCGTGCGGCCTGGGCGACCGCAAGGGACGGCTGCACGCCGGCTACGACGCGGACCTGGCCGTCATCGACGGTGATCCCTGCACCGACATCCGCGGCCTCGCCACGGTCCAGGCCGTTTACGTGAACGGCCAAGCCGTGCGCCCGCCGCAGTCGCCGCCTGCCCGTTGAACGGCCGTGCGCTGCCATTCCCGCACCGGTCAGATCCGGCCCCTACCGTGACGCCTGAAACCCAGGGTCTCCCCGGCCCCCCCTCCAGCCCTGAGCCGGGAAAGCGGGAGGACAATGGTCGTGTACACAATTGTGAGTACACTATGGGTATGGAGGACAGCCAAGCCGAGCTGAGTGCCCGGGATGCCCGCGCGCACTTCGCCGAGGTCATTACGCGCGCCCAGGACGGGACGCCCACCATCATCACGCGCAACGGCCAGGCCGTGGCCGCCGTCGTCCCCATCGAGGACTTCAATGCCCTCGAAGATGCCATCGACCGCTACTTCGCCAGGGAAGCCGACCGTGACCTGGCGCAGAACCCGGACGCGCCGACCTACAGCATGTCCGAGGTGGTTGCCGCGATCTTCGAGGAAGGGCAGGGCAAGGGCGTCGCGTGAAGTACGCGTTCCGCTGGCGGGAGCGGGCCGTCAGGCAGCTCCGAGCTATTCCGCAGCCGGCGGCGCTGACGATCCTGCGTGCGCTGGCGCCGCTGGGTGAGGATCCGCGCCGACCGGACGTCAACGTCAGGAAGCTTTCCGGATACGACGACCGCTACCGGCTGCGTGTCGGCGACTTCCGGGTCATCTGCGAGGTCACGGACGAGCAGCTCGTCATCCTGGTCGTGGGGGTGGGGCACCGGCGGGACATCTATCGGGCGATGACCTGACGGCCCGGCCGATGCCGGCCCGGGCCAGCAGGCCCGCGCCTACCAGCGGTCCAGCAGGTCCGGAAGCTCCGACAGGCGGGCGATCACCGCGTCCGGGACGGCCTCCTCGAACGGCGGCACGTCACTGTTCGGGATGAGCACGGCCCGCATCCCGGCGGTCCTGGCCTCGTGGATGTCGTCGTACGGGCGGTCGCCGACGAACACGCACGCGGCCGGGTCGTCCACGCCGAGCGCCGTCATCACCGGCGCGAAGTGCGGTGCGCACACGTCCCGCCACAGCGCCGCGTGGTCGATCGTGTGCCACGGGGTCAGCGTGCCGCCCCAGTCGAAGATCACTGCCCGGACCACCACAATTAGCATCCTAGAAGCCCCGGAGATCCCGGTCGCGGCTTCTCTTTCCCGTCATCGGTGGTCACCCTGGTAACCGTGGTCGAGCAGCGGGAACGGATGCTGGAGTTCTGTGACCTGGAGGTCGTCGAGGCACTCAAGTACCACCTGCGTGACCTCGCCGTCACGTTCCGGTTCGGTGAGACGGTCTCCGCGGTGGAGGGCCACCCCCAGGGGGCCATCGCCTACCTGGCCAGCGGGAAGAAGATCCCGGCCGAGACCGTCATGTACTCCGCGGGCCGCCAGGGCATGACCGACGGCCTCAAGCTGGATGCGGCCGGGCTGTCCGCCGACAAGCGCGGCCGGATCAAGGTCAACGACTTCTACCAGACCGAGGTGCCGCACATCTACGCGGTCGGCGACGTGATCGGCTTCCCGGCGCTGGCCGCCACGTCGATGGAGCAGGGCCGGCTGGCCGCGCACCACGCCTGCGGCGAGCCGGTGCACACCGCGCACACCATCCAGCCGATCGGGATCTACAGCATCCCCGAGATCAGCTTCATCGGGCAGACCGAGGACCAGCTCACCGAGGACCGCGTCCCGTTCGAGGTGGGCGTGTCCCGCTACCGCGAGCTGGCCCGGGGGCAGATCATCGGCGATTCCTACGGCGTGCTGAAGCTGCTGGTCTCCCCGGACAGCCGCAAGCTGCTGGGCGTGCACGTGTTCGGCACCGGGGCGACCGAGCTGGTGCACATCGGCCAGGCCGTGATGGGCTGCGGCGGCACCATCGACTACCTGGTCGACGCCGTCTTCAACTACCCGACGCTGGCGGAGTCCTACAAGGTCGCCGCGCTCGACGCAACCAACAAGATGCGCGAGATCACCCGCCTGTCCACCAGTGACCTGGCCAGCCCGTCGGTGCCCGGTGGGTGACTTCTGTCCCCTGCCGATGTGACGTACGGCGCCGTCGCGCCGGAATAACGCGTATGGCAAACTGTTAGGCAGTACAAAGCGTGCTCCGGGGTCGGTGAAACTCCGAACCGGCGGTGACAGTCCGCGACCCGAGGACCCGTGAGGGGATTCGGCTGATCCGGTGAAACTCCGGAACCGACGGTTAGAGTCCGGATGGGAGGCAGCACGCACGCGGCAGGCGTCAGCCTGCCGCGCATGGTGCGCGCTGTGCCGCCGCATCTCCCCGGAGCCGAGCCAGGGCTCCGAGGAGGAAGCGGATGTTCACCGGCATCGTGGAAGAGCTGGGCGAGATCGTCGCCGTCGGCAACCTGGGCGGCGCGGCCCGGCTGACCGTACGCGGCCCCCAGGTGACCGGCGGCGTGGCCAACGGCGAATCCATCGCGGTCAACGGTGTCTGTCTCACCGTTTCCGGCCACTCCAGCTCCACGTTCACCGCCGACGTGATGCGCGAGACGCTGACCCGGTCAATTCTGGGCGGGCTCGCCCCCGGGGCGCCGGTCAACCTGGAGCGTTCCGTCCGGCTCGCGGACCGGCTCGGCGGTCACCTCGTCCAGGGCCACGTGGACGGGACGGGCACCATCGTGTCCCGTGCCCCGGCCGACCACTGGGATCTGGTCCGCATCGGCCTGCCGCCCGGCCTGGCCCGTTATGTCGTCGAAAAGGGCTCTATCGCCGTCGACGGGATCAGCCTCACCGTCGTAGCGGTCAGCGCCGCCGCCGGCCCGGCCGGCCCGCCGGGCGCCGACCCGGGCCCCGGGCCGGGGGGCTGGTTCGACGTCAGCCTCATACCGGAAACGCTCAAGCGCACCACCCTCGGCGTCAAGCAGCCGGGGGAGGCGGTCAACCTGGAGGTCGACGTGATCGCCAAGTACGTGGAGAAGCTGCTCGGCACGCCGACCGGAGCCGCTGGAACCGAAGGAGAGCGGCCATGAGCGCGCGGCTGCGTTCCCGGAGCCAGGTCCTGGACACCGTCGAGCAGGCGGTCGCCGACGTCGCCGCGGGCCGGCCCATCGTCGTGGTGGACGACGCGGACCGGGAGAACGAGGGCGACCTGGTCTTCGCGGCCAGCAAGGCCACACAAGAGCTGCTCGCCTTCACGATCCGGCACGCCCGCGGCCTGATCTGCGTGCCGATGCTCGGCGCGGACCTCGACCGGCTGCACCTGCCCCAGATGACCAGCGACAACCAGGAACACATGGGTACCGCGTTCACGATCAGCGTGGACGCGCGCAGCGGCATCACCACCGGCATCTCCGCCGCCGACCGCGCCCGCACCATCCAGCTCCTGGCCAGCCCGCAGACCCAGCCGGCGGACCTGGTCCGCCCGGGCCACCTGTTCCCGCTCCGGTACACCGAGGGCGGCGTGCTGCGCCGCGCCGGGCACACCGAGGCGGCGGTCGACCTGGCCCGGCTGGCGGGGCTGCCGCCCGCGGGCGTGGTCACCGAGGTCGTCAACGAGGACGGCACGATGGCGCGGCTGCCCCGGCTCCGCGAGTTCGCCGACGAGCACGGCCTCGCGCTCATCTCCATCGAGCAGCTGATCGCCTGCCGGCGCCGCTCCGAGCCGACGGTCACCCAGATGGCTCACACCCGGCTGCCGAACGCCTACGGCGAATGGCAGGCCTACGGCTACCTGAGCACCGTCGACGGCACCGAGCACATGACCCTGGTGCTGGGCGATCTCGGCGACGGGGAGGGCGTGCTGACCCGGGTGCATTCCGAATGCCTGACCGGGGACGTGTTCCATTCCCTGCGCTGCGACTGCGGCGCCCAGCTCGAGGCCGCGATGCAGCTCATCGCGGCGGAAGGCCGCGGCGTGGTTCTGTACGTGCGCGGGCACGAGGGCCGGGGCATCGGCCTGATCAGCAAGCTGCGCGCCTACCAGCTCCAGGACCAGGGATCGGACACGGTAGACGCCAACCTGGAACTCGGCCTGCCGGTCGACGCGCGCGACTACTCCGCCGGGGCGCAGATCCTCAACGACCTCGGCGTCCGCTCGGTCCGGCTGCTGACCAACAACCCGGCCAAGGTCGACGGCCTCGGCCAGTTCGGGGTCGACGTCACCCGGGTCCCGCTGCCGGTGCCGGTCACCGTGTACAACCTGCGGTACCTGGCCGTGAAACGGGACCGTCTCGGGCACGCCATCGACGACCTCCCGCAGCCGAACGGCACGGCCGTGGCGCCGGCCGGACCACCCGCCCCCGGCCCGATCATGGAGTCAGCGTGAGCGAGTTGGGAACACCATGAGCGGCGCCGGGCGTCCCGTCCTGGACACGGTCGACGCCACCGAGCTGACGGTCGCCGTCGTCGGCACCCGCTGGCACGAGGAGATCACCGACGCGCTGGTCGGCCGGGCCGCGGCCGCCGCTATCGCCTGCGGGATCGACGATCCTGTCGTGCTGCGCGTCGCAGGCGCCGTCGAGCTGCCGGTGGTGGCGGCCGAGCTTGCGCGTTACAACGACGCGGTGGTGTGCGTCGGCGCGGTGATCCGCGGCGGCACCCCGCATTTCGAATACGTCTGTGACGCGGTGACCGCGGGCCTGACCCGGGTGGCCCTGGACGCCGGCACGCCGGTCGGCAACGGCGTGCTGACCTGCGACACGATCGAGGACGCCCGCGACCGGTGCGGCCTGCCCGGCAGCCGCGAGGACAAGGGGTGGGAGGCGGTCGTCGCCGCGCTGGACACCGCCCTGCTGCTGCGTTCGATCCGCTGTGCCGGCCCGGACCGCCGCCCGGTCCAGACCCGGCGCGGGTTCACCGCGGGAGGCCCGCCCCGCCGCTGAGCAAGAGCCGCGTGGCGGCCTCGTCCGGCTGACCCGGTGCCGCCGCGGCGGGACGTAGGGTTAGCGGCGAGACGCCCACCGTCCCCGGGAGGTTCCCCGTGCTATCCCTCGTCTTGCCGAAGGGCTCGCTGGAGCGGGCCACCCTGGACCTGTTCGACGCCGCCGACCTGACCGTCCGGCGCTCCTCCGACCGCGACTACCACGCCTCCATCGACGATCCGCGGATCGAGCGGGTCCGCTTCCTGCGCCCCCAGGAGATCCCGTCCTACCTGGAGCGTGGCCTGTTCGACCTCGGCATCACCGGCCGCGACTGGATCTCCGAGACCCAGGCCGAGGTGGTCTCGCTCGGTGAGCTGCAATACTCCAAGGCCACCTCGCGGCCGGTGCGGGTGGTGCTCGCGGTGCCGGAGAGGGCCCCCTGGCAGACTCCGTCCGACCTGCCCGAAGGGATTCGCGTCTCCACCGAGTTCCCCTCGCTGACCAAGCGGTTCCTGGAGACGCACGGCGTCAAGGCGCTGGTCGTGCCGTCCTACGGGGCCACCGAGGCCAAGGTCCCCGACATCGTGGACGCGATCGTCGACCTGACCGAGACCGGCTCCTCGCTGCGCAAGAACGGCCTGCGTATCCTCGACACCCTGCTGACCAGCTACACCGAGCTGGTGGCCAGCGCCGCGGCGTACGCTGACGAGGCCAAGCGCGCCGCCATGGAAGACATCGCGCTGCTGCTGTCCGGCGCTATCCAGGCCCGCGGCAACGTCCTGCTCAAGCTCAACGTCCCGGCCGGCAAGCTGCCCGCGGTGATCGAGATGCTGCCCGCGCTGTCGTCCCCGACGATCCTGTCGCTCGCGCGCGGCAACATGAACGCGGTTGAGACCGTGGTGCCCAAGCGCGGGGTCAACACGCTCATCCCGGCGCTCAAGGCGGCCGGCGCGCAGGACATCCTGGAGATCCCTATCTCCAAGATCGTTGAATAGGGCCGCCCACCGGGTGCAAACGGTTTCTCATGTCCGGACCGCTGAATAACCGCAGCCCGGCCTGGACCTGGGCGCCCGGACCCCGGAGGAGACGGCCGTCTCGATCGTCGCCGAGCTGATCCAGCTTCGCTGGGGCGGGCCGGGCCGCCCGCTCACCCGCCACCGGCGGCCGGATCCACCCGGTCACCGCGGCCCGCGAATTCAATACCGCCCGGTCCGGGCCGCGGTCCTGTTCATTGAGTGCCGGCCTCCGGCGCCATCGAATTCCGGCCCCCGGTCATGGGCGCCGGGCGGGTCCCGGCCGCCCGCGGCGCCGGCCCCGGGCGCCGGGCGGCCCCGGGCGCGTCCCCGTTACCCTGGACCGCATGCAGCCTCCTGTCGCCGGGATCCTGCTCGCCGCGGGTGAGGGCAGCCGGCTTGGCAGGCCGAAGGCCCTGGTCGAGATCGGCGGCCAGCGGCTGGCCGACCGGGGCATCGCGCTGCTCCGTGCCGGGGGAACGGCCGCCGTCATCGCCGTCACCGGCAGCCCCGACGACATCGACACCCCGGACGACCTCGACCGGGTCACGAAGGCGCTGACTTCCCGCGATGAGGCGCTCCGCGATGAGGCAGGCCGCGTGCCCTGACGCTCAGGCCGGGCCGGCCTGGATGCCCCAGGAGTGGGTGACCGTCTGGCCGGGTTCCAGGACGATCAGGCCGTCGCCGCTGACGAAGGCGTTGGGCGGGCACGTCATCGGCTCGATCGCGATCGCCTTGCGGTGGCGCTCGCCGCCCAGCGAGTCGCTGGTGAACACCTGGAGCCACGGGCAGCCCGGGCCGGCCCACAGCGAGACCTCGGTGCCGCCCGATCGCAGCCGCGCCCACGCCCGGCCGTCGCCGTCGCCGTCGCGGACCAGGCCGGTCACGGGGTGGTCGAGCCGGGTGGCGCCAATGGCGCGCGGCTGGCGGAAGTCCGCCGCGGTGCCCTCGATGTCCCGTACGGGCCCGGACGGGATGCCGCGCCGATCCACCGGCAGCCATTGCGTGGCGGGCAGCGTCAGCTCCCACTCATCCAGCGTCGCGGTGCCCACGGTGAGGTAGGGGTGCTGCCCGAAGCCGTACGGCGCGGCCTGCGTGCCGCGGTTGGCCGCCGAGATCGTAACGTCCAGGCCGGTGGCGGCGTCGAGCCGATAGCCGGCCACGATCTCCAGGCAGAACGGGTACCCGGCGTAGCCGTGCGGGGCGTGCCGCAGCGTCACGCTGTCCCGGTCGTGCCGCGCCGGAACCCACGCGGCGAACCGGGTGAGCCCGTGGATCGCGTTGCCGTTGCCGATCTCGCTGAGGTCGAGCTGGTATCCGGCGCCGCGGAAGCGGTAGCGGCCGCCGTCGACGCGGTTCGGCCAGGGCAGCATGAGCTGGCCGTCGGCGGCGGGCGGCAGATCGTCCGCCGGGTAGCCCAGCACCACGGGCGCGCCGGCCCGGGTCAGTTCGCGCAGCCCGGCGCCCAGCTCGGTGATCACGGCGCGGTAGTCCCCGGCAGTGAGCTCATACTGTGCGCCGGTGACGGGAACGGCGGGGATGGTGCCCGCCAGGCCGGCCGGCTGGGAGGCAGGGGACGCGGATTGCGGAGTCATGGCTGCCATCCTGGCAGCGCGGGGGGTGCCAGGACACGCCGGAGACCCAACTGATGCAACTGATGCGGCAGCGGCCCGCGCCGCTGTGCGCCCGCTGACGCGTCAGCGGGCAGACAGGGCGAGCGCGGCGCGGCAGCCCGCCATCAGCCCCCAGGTCAGGTCCGCTCCCGCGGCCCGGCCCGCGGCCAGCAGCCGGCGGGCGGCCGGCTCGGCGGGCTGCTGGCCCGCGAAACCGCGCAGCACCGCCGACACCTCCTCGGCGGCCTGGCCGCGCGCGGCGCAGTGCAGCAGCGCAGCGGCCAGGGCCGTGGTCCGCTGATCGGCGCGGTACGTGACGGCCGCGCCGAGCCAGTCCGCGAGCCACACCGCCCGGGTGCCGCCCTCGGTCGCCCCGCCCAGCAGCCGCAGGGCCAGCAGCAGCCCGCTGATCATGCTGTCCCCGCTGGGTGCCAGCCCGGGACCCAGGCCGATCAGGTTTTCTCCCGCCTCGACCGCCCCGGCGAGATCGCCGGCCGCGCAGTACGCGGCGAGGGCGGCTGGCTCGTCGTGCCCGTCCAGCCCGGCCGGGCTGCCGGCCGCGGCGTACACCCGGGTCAGGGTGGCCAGGCCATGCTCCAGCCGCGCCCGGGACAGCGGGCCGAAGACCGGGCACGGGTCCCACCACCGGCGGATCTGGACGTCCATCCCGCAGGCCAGGATGTGATCGTTTCCCGCCCAGGCCTCTTCCCCCTGCACCGCCGGGCCCGGGCCGGGGCCGGCGGCCGGGAGCTTCAGCACGACGGCATTCGGCAGGCAGATCGCGCCGGGCGTGGTCAGCGCGATGACCTGTGGCTCGCTGGCCTGCTGGCCGAAGTCCAGGTAACTGACGCCGGGCACGGCCGCGATGACGCGGCCCGGCTGGAGCGGCGCGCGGAGCAGGTGGTGCAGTGCCAGGCTGGCCACCCCCGGCACGACCCGCTGGCCGGACCGGGGCGGCAGCGCCGGGGGCGCGATCCCCGGGGCGGCGGGCACCCGCGGCGAGGCCGGCGGGATTCGCGAGCCTGCCATATATGCCCCCTCATCGTGCGCTGCGCCTTGCAGCATACCGGCCAGGAACCTCGCGGAACATGACCGCCCGGCAGCCGCTGCGGTGCGCAATTAATGCTGCGGCGCGATTCGGCAAATCCAGAAAAGAAAACCCGTCAACGGCAGATATTGCGGAATGGCGCGGATGATATCCGCGGAGCCGGGATAACGCCGGCCGCAATTTTCCGGGCTTCCCGGGCGGGCCGCGCGGCCGCTCCGGCCACCGGTCACGGCGCTTATCGGGCCGGCCGGGTACCGGCGAGGCCGGCCGGGCACCGGCGAGGCCGGCGAGGCCGGCGGGGCTGCTTGGGGAGCGGGGGACCGTCAGCCCCGCCGGCTATTGAACCCTAGCTGGCACGAAGGCCGGAGCGGGGCTCATCCATAAACGATGTAAGGTTTCCGACATACTTGCCGGCCTTACCGGCAGTGGCCCCACGTGAATGCTGCGCGGTCACCGGCCCGTGTTACCGGACGGTATGGGGGTGATTGCCGGCAGGCTCCGCATACGGTAACAGGCGTTCCGGCAGATAGCAGGTATCCCGTCAGATAACGGGCGTCACAGCCGGGACCGCCGGAATGCGGGCGCACCGCTTTCAGCGCGCCGGCGGATAGCCCGGGTGAGCCGGCCTGCTGTGGTGCCCCGGCGGGGCCGTCTGCGGCCCCAGGTGACCGCTGCGGATGGCCTCGGCCGCCAGGATGCCGAACAGGTAAAAGTACGCCGCTTCCTCGTCCTCGAAGTAGCGGACCTCGTGCCGGGTCCGGTCGGCGGAGCTGAAGACCTCGCAGCCGCCACGCGTGTGCACGAGGCACATCGCCCCGTCCACCTCGGCGTCCACCGCGTACGACGATCGCGGGATCGACGCCTGGTCGAGGAGCTGGGAGAAGACGGCCTGCGCGGTCACCCGCGTCTTCCCGGCGGACCGCCGGCCCCCGTGCCGACCGGCGGTGCCCGGCGCTCCGTCGCTGCCCACCGGAGCGGCGGGCGTGGAGTACGTCCCGGTCGCGGCGGCGGCCTGGCGGGCCAGCGGCGGCTCGTCGAAGCTGGTGTACCCGTACGCCGCCGTGGGCTGCGGGCCGGTGCCGGGGGCGCCCGGGGCCATGCCGCTGCCGATCGCCAGCCGCGGGGGCGTGCTGCGTACGTCGGCGGGCACCGGCGCAGCCCACCGGCCACGGTCCGGGGGGGCTTGGGAGCCGTGCCAGGCCGCCGCGGCGTCCGGGGTCCGCTGCTGGCTCGCGGGCCGGACGGCCTCGTTTGGTGCCCAGCCGCCCATCCCGGCGCCATCGGGCCGCGCGTGGGCCGGGCCCGCCGCGCGCCGAGCCCACCGGGGGTCCGGCGCATCCCAGGCCCCGGCGCTGGCCGGGTTCCAGACGGCCGTCTCCTGCGGATCCCGGCGATCCATGTCCCGCCGCCCGCCCGGCGTCATCTCGCGCATGTCCCAGCCGCCATCCGTATCACCAAGGTCACGAAGGTCCCGGGACGCGCGCATGTCCCGGGCATCCAGGGCGGCTGCCTCCGCGATCTGAGCGGGGCTCCACCCTCCGGTGTTCCGCGCGTCCCGCGGATTCCGTGCGTCCCGTATCTCCCGCGGGTCCGGTGCGTCCCGCATGTCCCGTGCGTCCCGCGCGGCGGCGTCGGCCACCTCCCGCGCGGACCAGCTCCCGGTGCTGCGGCCGGGCAGCGCCGCGCGGGCCCCAGGGGCCCTGTTCGCTTCGCGTGCGGCTCGTCCGGCGACCTCGCGCGCGTCCCAGGCGCCGGTGTCCGGGGCCTGCCAGCTGCCGGTGTCCGTGGCCCGCCAGCCGCCCCGGCCGCGCGGGAACGGCCCGTCTGGCTCCGGCGCGTCCCGCGGGTCCAGGTCGCGCACGGCCGCCCAGGTCCCGGTATCGCGCGGGTCTTGCGCCTGCACATCGCGCGCGTCCCAGCCGCCGGGGCCGGCCGGCCCGGCCGGCCCCGGCCGGCTGACGGCCCACGGCGGCCCGGTGTCGATCAGCTCACGCGGGGCCCCGACCGCGCGGAGCGGGCCGGTGTCCGGCGCGGCGTCGTAGTCGCGCGGGTTCGACGCCCACAGCTCCCGCGGTCCGGCCTCCCACGAACCGGCCGGGCCCGCGTCGTCGAGGACGGCAAGCTCGTATTCGCCCCGCTCCTCGTGCAGATCGTTGACCTCGGGGCGCGGCACCACGACCTCGAACACCCCACGGTCCACCTCCCAGAAGCCGAGCCGCCGGGCCAGGTACAGGTCGCGGCCCAGGTAGGCGATGTGCAGCCGGTCACCGAGGTCATCGAGCACCATGCAGCGCTGGCCGCGGTACCGCCCGATAGGCCGGGACTCCCACAGGGCGTCGATCTCCTCTACCCGGACCCGCTTGCGCCAGTGGCCCGAGGAGGAACGGAAGCCGAGTTCCTCGGGGGGCGGGCACGCCGCGAACAGGGTCACCGCTTCGTCCGACGGGCCGATGCCCGCCTGGAAGGACGCGCCCTGGTAGCTGGCCATAAGCCGGTATCGCATGCCTCAGACCTCCCTCGTCGGCCGCCGCCACGCCAGGCCGTCATACCTGGCGATGAGGTCATCGCCGCGCGTGGTGAGCCTCGATATCGAGGCGCCCACCGGTATCGGCATGGGATCGGTGTAGTACTCCGGGATGACCCGGACGTGTGCGGTGGCCATCGTGGCCCGGGCCATCGGGGTGAGGTCCTGCCAGCCGCCGCCCGGCTCGCCCGGCCCGGAGGCCGCCACGTACGTGTCCATCTCCCGGGCCAGCCAGGACAGGAAGTACACCTCGGGCACGTCGGCGGTGAATTCGGAGCCCTCGTATCCGAGGCCGAGCGCGACGAAGCATTCCGCGGGGTCGCGGAACGCGACGTCATTCGCGCGGTAGACGAATCCGGCGATGATCGACCGCTGGCCGTTGAGGTACGGCCCGACCAGCCGCGGCGGTATCACCTTCCGCATCGGAGTGCCCGGCGCGATACTCATGCTCGGCTGCCTGGTCCGGTTCACCAGGACGCCGGCAGGCTGGGCCGGCCCGGGAACGCGCTGCCCGGCCGGGTGGGAAGGCCGCACGCGATCATGCCGCCGGGACGGCCGCGTCCGCTCCGCGCCGCTGCGCGGGGCGGGCACGCAGCGGCCCGCCAGCCAACGGCGAACCTCACCTGACGCTCCTCTCCGCGTACCCCGACCGACATCCCCGGACCTTCTCCTGGCTCGGCTGCCCATCGTGTCCCCGGCGGCAGCGCCGTGCCGTTCACGAGAGTCCCATATCCACAATGCGCTCTCAACTGATTCAGCCAATCACGTGCTTGTCCGCCGCTCTGGATCGTAATGGCGCCGGGCCCTATAACTGGGCGGAGTCATTCGGTTACAAAAAGCTCATTCGCTGCGCGGCGGTATTTGCCGCAACGCCGGCTGTTCGCGCGCTGATAGCACAGATCTTGTGATAAGGCGCACCACCTGGCGCAATTCCGTAACTGCGCTCACCGCCCGGCGCGCAGAAATAGCTGTGGCCGCCGCGGTACCGTAAGCCGCCTGCACCCCGCTACGCGGCGGGCGGCACGCACGCGCCCGCACGGCGTAAGGTCTTAAGGCGTGGCTGGGCTGAACGCCGGCGGCCAGCGCTTCGCCGGGGACGACGGGCAACCGGATCCGCGCGTCGCGGCGATCGTGGCGGCCTACGCGGCGGGCCGGGCCGCCGAGGGGGCCGTGCTGGCCGCGCTGGCCGCCACGCGGCTGCTGATCCCGCTGGTCGAGCGGGATGCCGGGGACGGCGCGCCCGCCCTGCCCGCGGGCGCCTGCGGGGCGCCGGGCGACGGCATCTGCGGGGCGCCGGGCCGGGACGCCTGCGGGACGTCGCGGGATGGTGCCTGCGCGGCCCCGGGCGAGGACGCCTGCGGGCCGGCGAAGGAGATGAGCGTCCCCACCCTGATCGGCCGGGACGGCCGCCCGGCGCTGCCCGCCTTCACCGGCCTGGACGCCCTGGCCCGCTGGCGGCCGGACGCCCGGCCCGTGCCCGCCCCGGCGGCGCAGGTCTGGGCCACCGCCGTGGCCGGTTCCTGCGCGGTGGTGATCGACGTGGCCGGCCCGGTCCCGGTGGCCGTGGCCGGGGCCCGGCTCGGCGCGCTGGCCGAGGGTCAGCCGCCGCCCGCGCCGCAGGACGACCCGGACGTGCGCGACCTGGTCGCCGAGGTCCTCGCGGCGGAGCCGGGCATCGTGGGCGCCCGGCTGGCCGGCGGCACCGGCGGCACCGACCTCGCCGTCCGCCTGACGTTCCGTGCCGGGAACGCGGCGCCGCCGGTGCAGGGCGTGGCCGAGGCGATCGCGGCCCGGCTCGCCGGCCGGCTGCGCCGGGGGATCGAGGTCTCGGCGGCCCCCGCCGCCGCCCGCCGGTGACGTCCTGGCCGGGGTGCCTGGCCGCCGCCGCGGCCGGGCTGCCGGCCGGCGGCTTACCTCTACCTGGCCGCGGCCGGCGTCGCACTCGCCTTCATCGACGTCGCGCACCGGCGGCTGCCGGACATGCTCACGCTGCCGTCCTACCTGGTGGCGTTCGCGCTGCTGGGCGCGGCCACCCCGGCCACCCCGGATGGCACCGGCCACCTCATCCATGCGTTCATCGGGCTGGCCTGCGCCTCGGCCTTCTACCTGCTTCTCGCGCTGGTCCACCCGGCGGGCATCGGCTGGGGTGATGTGAAGCTGTCCGGCCTGGTCGGCCTGTACCTCGGCTGGATCGGGCCCGCCGCGCTGGTCACCGGGCTGACCGCGGGCTTCGTGCTGGCTGCCGTGGCGGGGCTCGGCCTCATCGCGGCCGGCCGGGCGACCCGCACGTCCCAGATCCCGTTCGGCCCGTTCATGCTGGCCGGCGCGCTCGGACTGACCGCGCTGCTCGGGCCATAGGATCAGGGGCATGCTTCGCTGGCTGACCGCGGGTGAATCGCACGGGCGCGCGCTCGTGGCCATCTGCGAGGGACTACCCGCGGGAGTGCGGGTGGGCACCGACGACATCGCCGCCGCGCTGGCCCGCCGCCGGGCCGGGTACGGGCGCGGGGCCCGGATGACGTTCGAGCAGGACGAGGTGGAGCTGACCGGCGGTATCCGGCACGGGGTCACCCTCGGCGGCCCGGTCGCCATCCGGATCGCCAACACCGAGTGGCCGAAGTGGGAGACGGTCATGTCCCCGGATCCGGTCAGCCGGGACGAGGTCGCGGGCCAGGCCAGGAACGCCCCGCTGACCCGGCCCCGGCCGGGGCACGCGGACCTCGCCGGGATGCAGAAGTACGGGCACGACGACGCCCGGCCGGTGCTGGAGCGCGCCAGTGCGCGGGAAACCGCGTCCCGGGTCGCGCTGGGCGAGGTCGCCCGGCTGCTGCTGCGCCAGGCGCTCGGCGTGGAGATCCTCAGCCACGTGGTGGCGCTCGGCGCGGTCAGCGCGCCGGACGGCCTGCTGCCCGCCCCGGGCGAGGCTGCGCGGATCGACGCCGATCCCGTCCGCTGCGCCGATCGCAAGACCAGCGCGGCGATGATCGAGGAGGTCGACGCGGCCCGCCGGGACGGTGACACCCTCGGCGGGGTGGTCGAAGTCCTGGCCTACGGGCTGCCACCCGGGCTGGGCAGCTTCACGCACTGGGACCGGCGGCTGGATGCCCGGCTGGCCGCCGCGGTCATGGGCATCCAGGCGATGAAGGGCGTCGAGATCGGCGACGGCTTCACCACCGCCCGGCGCCGCGGTTCACAGGCCCACGACGTGATCGAGACGGGCCCGGACGGCGTGCGGCGGCGGACCAACCGGGCCGGCGGCGTCGAGGGCGGCATGAGCAACGGCGAGGTGCTGCGGGTCCGCGCGGCGATGAAGCCCATCTCCACCGTTCCGCGCGCGCTGGACACCATCGACGTGCAGACCGGAGCGCCGGCCAAGGCCATCAGCCAGCGCAGCGATGCGACCGCGGTGCCCGCGGCCGGCGTGGTCGCCGAGGCGATGGTCGCGCTGGTCCTGGCGGACGCGGTGACCGAGAAGTTCGGCGGCGACTCGGTGGACGAGGTGCGCCGGAACGCCCGCGCCTACGTGGACGCGCTGGTGATCGCGTGACCGGAGAGGCGTCCGGGGCTGCCGCCGGCCAGCCGCTGGTCGTGCTGACCGGGCCTCCCGCCGCCGGCAAGACGGTGGTGGGGGAGATGCTGGCCGGGCTGCTCGGCGTCGCCTTCGTCGACACCGACGCCGACATCGCCGCGCTGGCGGGCAAGCCGGTCGCGGACATTTTCGTCGACGACGGCGAGGCCGCGTTCCGCGACCTGGAGCGCGCCGCCGCCGGGCGGGCCCTCACTACCAGGGGAGCGGTGGTCGCGCTGGGCAGCGGCGCGGTGCTCGACCCGGGCGTGCAGGAGCTGCTGCGCGGGCAGGCCGTCGCCTACCTGCCGGCGGGCTTCCCGGCGATCGCCCGCCGCCTCGGCCTGGACCGGCCGCGGGTCGTCATCCCGGGCAACCCGCGCGGCCGGCTCCGTGCCATGCTGGAGGAGCGCAGGCCCGTCTACGAGACGCTGGCCGCGTTCACCGTGCCATCGGACGATCTCGCGCCGGAGGAGATCGTCGGCGAGATCGCCGCCTGGCTGAGCCGGGCACAGCCCGGGGCGGCGCCGCGGTGAGCGTGACCCGGATCGCGATCGGCGGCGAACGCCCGTACGAGGCGGTCGTCGGCACCGGGGTACTCGGCGAGCTGCCCGGCCTCATCGGCAAGGACGCCGGCACGGTGTTCGCCGTGTTCTCGGGCAACGTCAGCCACATCGCGTACCCGGCCTGCCGCGCGATCGAGGAGGCCGGCTACCGGGTGGTCGCCGAGCAGGTGCCGGACGGCGAGGCGGCCAAGCAGGTCACGGTCGCGGCCGGGCTATGGTCCCGGCTGGCCGCCGCGCAGGCCGGCCGCGCCGACGCCATCGTCGGCATCGGCGGCGGCGCCGTGACCGACCTGGCCGGCTTCGTCGCGGCGAGCTGGCTGCGCGGCGTGCGGGTGGTGCTCGTGCCGACCACCCTGCTCGGCATGGTCGACGCCGCGATCGGCGGCAAGACCGCGATCGACATCCCGGAGGGCAAGAACCTGGTCGGCGCGTTCCACGCGCCCGGCGCGGTGCTGGCCGACCTGACCGCGCTGGAGACCGTGCCGCGCGCCGACTACGTGGCCGGGCTGGCCGAGATCATCAAGGCGGGCTTCGTCGCCGACCCCGTCATCCTGGACTTGGTCGAGGAGGACCCGGAGGGCGCGACCGTGCCGCACGGGCGGCACACCCGGGAGCTGATCGAGCGCGCGATCCGGTTCAAGGGGCACGTGGTAACGGCGGACTTCCGCGAGGCCGGGCTGCGCGAGACGCTGAACTACGGGCACACCCTCGGCCACGCCATCGAGCGCACCGAGTCCTACCAGTTCCGGCACGGCGACGCGGTTGCGATCGGGATGGTCTACGCTGCCGAGCTGAGCCGGCTGGCGGCCCGCCTCGACGGCCGGACCGCCGCCCGGCACCGCAGCGTGCTTGCCGCGGTCGCGCTGCCCACCGCCTACCGGCCCGACGTGTGGCCGGACCTGCGCGCCGCGATGGCCGTAGATAAGAAGGTGCGCGGCGCCCGGCTGCGGTTCGTGGTCCTCGACGGCCCCGCCCGGCCCGGCATCCTCGATGGACCGCCCGAGGAACTGCTGGAGCAGGCGTATCTGGAGGTGTGCCGGTGACCAGGCAGGTGCTCGTGCTGAACGGCCCCAACCTCGGCCGCCTCGGCATCCGCGAGCCGGACGTGTACGGCACGGCCACGCTGGCCGACCTGGCCGACACGTGCCGCGCCGCGGGCCATGGCCTGGGCCTGGACGTGGCGGTCCGGCAGACCGATGACGAGGCGGAGCTGATCCGCTGGGTGCACGAGGCCGCGGACACGCGGACCCCGGTCGTGCTGAACCCCGGCGCGTTCACGCACTACTCCTACGCGCTGCGGGATGCGCTCGCGATGCGCACCGCGCCGCTGATCGAGGTGCACCTGTCCAACCCGGCGGCGCGCGAGGCCTTCCGGCACACCACCGTCGTGGCGGGCGTGGCCGACGGGACCGTGGCCGGGTTCGGCCTGCTGTCCTACCAGCTCGCGCTGCAAGCCGTCGCCGCCCTCGCCGGGATCCCGCAGGCCCCTGCGGCCCCGCAGGCCCCGGCAGCCCCGCAGGCCCCTGCGGCCCCGCAGGCCCCGGAGCGCGCGCGGTGATCGTCCTGGTCGGCTTCATGGGGGCCGGCAAGACCACCATCGGCCACCTGCTGGCCGCCGCCCTTGGGCTGCCGTTCCTCGACGCGGACGCAGTCATCGAGGAAAGCGCGGGCTGCCCGGTGCCGCAGATCTTCGCCGACCGGGGCGAGCCGGCTTTCCGCGCGCTGGAGCGCGAGACCATCGCCGGCCTGCTGGACGGCCCGCGCTCGGTGCTCGCGCTCGGCGGCGGCGCGGTCGAAGACGCCGCGACGCGCAGGCTGCTGCGCGCCACGGACGTGATCTACCTGCACGTCGGGTACGACGGCGCGGTGGCCCGGGTGGGCGGGGACGAGGGGCGCCCGCTGCTGCGGCGGCCCGACCTGGCCGCCATCTACCGGCGTCGGCTCGCCGCCTACGAGGCAGTCGCAACGCACACCGTGCCCACCGACGGCCGCGCACCCGCCGATGTCTGCCGCGACATCATCGGCCGGCTGGGCACAGCGGTGCCGCGCCGTACCGGCTAACGTCAGCTATCAAGCGAAGGAGACTCGGCACGGGTCGGACGGAAGGCGCGGGCATGCGGATCGGGATGATGCTCAGCTACGCCGGCGGTTTCGCCGAGACCGTCACCGGGCTGGCCGACTACGAGAAGGCCGGCCTCGGCATCGTGTTCGTCCCGGAGGCCTACAGCTTCGACGCGGTGAGCCAGATCGGGTTCATCGCGGCCCGCACCGAGCGGCTGCAGATCGGGTCCGGCATCCTCCAGCTCTACTCACGCACGCCCGCGCTGACCGCGATGACCGCGGCCGGGCTGGATTACGTCTCCGGCGGCCGGTTCACCCTGGGTCTCGGCGCGTCCGGCCCGCAGGTGATCGAGGGCTGGCACGGCGTGCCCTACGACGCCCCGGTCGGCCGCAGCCGGGAGCTGATCGAGATCTGCCGGCTGATCTGGCGCCGCGAGCGGCTCAGCTACGACGGCAGGTACTACAAGATCCCGCTGCCGCCCGGCCAGGGCACCGGCCTGGGCAAGCCACTCAAGCTGATCAACTACCCGGTGCGGGACCATATCCCGATCATGCTCGCCGCGGTCGGCCCGAAGAACGTCGCGCTCGCTGCCGAGCTGGCCGAAGGCTGGCAGCCATTCTTCTACATGCCGGAAAAGGCGGCCGAGGTGTGGGGCGGCCCGCTGGCCGAGGGCATGGCCCGGCGGGATCCGTCCCTGGGCCCGCTGGACGTGATCGCGCAGGCGCCGCTGATGATCGGCGAGGACGTGGCCGGCCACCGCGAGCTGGCCAGGCCGTTCTTCGCGCTGTACATCGGCGGCATGGGGGCCCGGGGCAGGAACTTCTACAGCACGCTGGCCCACCGGCTCGGGTACGGGGCTGCGGCGGACCAGATCCAGGACGCCTACCTGGGCGGGCGCAAGGCCGAGGCGGAGGCCCTGGTCCCGGCGGAGCTGCTGGAGCAGACCTCGCTGGTCGGCCCGGAGAGCTACGTCCGGGAGCGGCTCGCCGCCTGGCGGGAGGCCGGCGTGACCACGCTGACCGTGACGCCGCTGGCCGGCACGCACGCCGGCCGGGTCCGCCTCATTGAGAAGGCGGCCGACCTGGCCGCCTCGGCCTGACCGGGAAAGCGGGTGAGGGCGCCGGCGGGCTAATGGGCAGCGGTTTCCGTCGTATATGCGGAAACCGCTGCCCGCAGCGTCGGCGCCCCCTCGGCCACCTCCGCAGTCACCTGAACCTCCGGAGGAAGCCCCGTCCTTCAGGGCGGGGAGTAGTCAACTGCGAATCCCGCCGTATCCGGCGGGGAACGCCGCCCGTGACGCCGGGCCGGCGGGCTCCGGGCCGGCGGGCTCCGGGGCGGACGGGCGGGCAGCGGTGGCGCCCGGGAGCTGCCCGCGAGCCGGCTCCACTAGTGTCGGAGAGTGCCGGACATCCACGCGGCCCGCCGCGCCCGCGCCCAGGCCAAGGCCGCCGACCTGGGCGCCGACGCGGTGCTGGTCACCTCGCCGCCCAACGTGCGTTACCTCACCGGGCTGGCCAGCTCCAACGCGGCGCTGCTGCTGCCGGCCGCGGGCGGCGGCCTGCTCGCCACCGACTCCCGGTACGCGCTGGCCGCCGAGCGGGACGCCCCGGACCTGGAGCTGGTCATCGGGCGGTTCACCGAACGGCTGCTGGCCGGGCAGATGACCCGCCGCGGGATGCGGCGGGTCGGCTACGAGGCGCACGAGATGACCGTCGAGCGGCACGAGAACCTGATGGCCAGCGCCGGGGGCGTCACCCTGGTCCCGTTCGGCCGCGGCGTCGAGGCGCTGCGGATGGTCAAGGACGATGCTGAGATCGGGCTGCTCGCGGCGGCCTGCCGGATCACCGGGCAGGCGTTCACGGACGTGCTGCCGCGGATCCGGCCCGGGCTGACCGAGCGGGCCATGGCCGCCGCGCTGGATCAGCGGATGGCCGAGCTGGGCGCGGACCGCCCCGCGTTCAGCACGATCGTGGCCAGCGGGCCGAACGGGGCGATCCCGCATCACGTCCCGGCCGACCGCCCGCTGCGCCGCGGTGACCTGGTCACGATGGACTTCGGTGCCTGTTACGCGGGCTATCACGCGGATATGACCCGGACGGTCGCGCTCGGCGACCCGGCCGGCTGGCAGCGGGAAATCTATGAGCTGGTTGCGGCGGCCCAGCGGGCCGGCCGGGCCGCGGCCCGGCCCGGCGCCGCGCTGCGCGACGTGGACGCGGCGGCGCGGGACCTGATCTCCGCGGCCGGGCACGGTGAGCATTTCCAGCACGGGCTCGGCCACGGTGTCGGGCTGGAAGTGCACGAGGCGCCGCTGATCGGGTCCGAAAGTACGGGTAAACTGGAAGACCGTGTTCCGGTAACCGTCGAGCCCGGTGTCTACCTGCCCGGCCGGGGCGGTGTCCGGATTGAGGATGTCCTGGTCATAGGGACCGGAACGGCGGACGGGACAGCTCAGACCCTGACGGCGACCACCCGCGAACTGCTCGCCTTGTAGCGGGCGGTCATGACAATGAGACGGCAGACGTGGCGACCACGAACGACCTGAAGAACGGCATAACCCTGAACCTCGACGGCAACCTGTGGACCGTTGTCGAGTTCCAGCACGTGAAGCCCGGCAAAGGCGGGGCTTTCGTACGCACCAAGCTGAAGAACGTGCTGACCGGCAAGGTGGTCGACCGGACCTTCAACGCCGGCGTGAAGGTGGACGTCGCCAACGTCGACAAGCGCGAGATGCAGTATCTCTATCGTGAGGGCGAGGACTTCGTCTTCATGGACACCACCGATTACGACCAGCCCCGGGTGCCCGCCGTGACCGTCGGCGACGCGGCCAACTACCTGCTCGAGGAGCAGATGGTCACGGTCGCGTTCAACGACGGCGTGCCGCTGTACGTGGAGCTGCCGGCCGCGGTGGAGCTGACGGTCAGCGCCACCGATCCCGGCCTGCAGGGCGACCGCTCGACCGGCGGGACCAAGCCCGCCAAGCTGGAGACGGGCGCCGAGGTGCAGGTCCCGCTGTTCATCTCCACCGGCGAGAAGGTCAGGGTCGACACGCGGACCGGCCAGTACCTCGGCCGCGCCTGATGATCCTGGGGCTGTGGCGTGCCTGCGCGTAGCAAGGCGCGCAAGCGCGCGCTGGACCTGCTGTTCGAAGCCGAGCTGCGCGGTGAGCCGGTGCTGAGCCTGATGGAGCAGCGCGAGGCGATGGGCCCGGGCGCGGGCCCCCCGGTTCCGGAATACGCCGCTGAGCTGGTGCGCGGCGTGCAGGCGCACCGGGAGCGGATCGACGGGCTGCTCGGTTCGTATTCGGTCGGCTGGACCCTGGACCGGATGCCGGCCGTGGATCGCAACATCCTGCGGATCGGCGCCTACGAGCTGCTCTGGGCGGATGACGTCCCGGATGGCGTGGCGATCAGCGAGGCGGTCCAGCTCGCCCGCGACCTGTCCACCGACGCGTCCCCGGCATTCGTCAACGGGCTGCTCGCCCACCTGCTGGATCTGAAGCCGACGCTCACCTTATGACCCGGGCCGGGCCCGGGTAACCGCCAGCGGGCACCCGGCCGGCGCGCAGCCCCGGGCGCGGCCGCCTATCCGGCGATGAAGCGGACACGCAGGCCGGATTTGCGGATCACCGAGAAGAACCACAGCGCCGACAGGCCCGCGCCGACCACCACGGCACCGGTGGTGACGGCCGTGGTGAGCAGCAGGAACAAGGTCATCGGCTCAGTGAGCATGAGCACCGAGAACCCGACGGTCAGCAGGAAGAACACGCCCGCCCACAGCCACGTGGCGCCCTGGAAGAAGCGGTGCAGTGCGGGGTGGTGGGTGGACGGCTGGCGGAGCGCGACGACCTCCGCGGCGAGCCGCGCGATCAGCGGCTTGCGGGTCGGGGCGGTCCGCGCGAACAGCAGCGCCAGGGCCAGGTTGGCCGCCGGGAACTGGAGCAGGAAGAAGAACACGTTGCCCGTGCTGACCACCATGGCGGCCTGCACGGTCATCACCAGGGCCGAGATCGTGACCAGCCCCGGCACGCGGCCGGTGACCACCTTGCGCACCCCGGCGACCAGCCACAGCACGGCCGCCGCGGCGATCATCGCGGCGTTCCGCCCGGCGAGTTCCTGGCCCAGGACGTAGCCGATGCCCGGCAGCCCCACCGATTCGGTAAGGTTCCAGGCGACCGTGCGCAGGAGGCGTCCGGGCCGCGGCAGCTCGAGGTTCTCAGCCATGGCGAAGAGGATACGTGCTCGAACTGAGGGCAAACCCCATATCCCGTGAAGGTGTCCCGAGGCCGTTAGAAATTGGCTACCTAGCTCGGGAAACCCGGCAGGAAAAGGGTTCCGGGCGTGTTGGCCGCGCGCTGCTGGTACAGGCCGATGGCGACCAGCCGACATTGTCGGCGGGCGGCACTACATTGAAGCCATGCAGCGAGGAGGCGGGCCCGTGGGCGAGGAGCGCGTGGCCGCCGGCCGGCGTGAGGGTCCCGCCGGCCGGCGGGACGGGACACGGGCCTCCGTCGTGTGGGATGTGCTGCGGGACGTGGTCACGGCGCGGGCGGATGCCACCGGCCGGGACCGGCTGGACGTCATCGACGCCGGTGGGGGGACCGGCGGTTTCGCCGTGCCGCTGGCCGCGCTGGGGCACGCGGTCACGGTGGTGGACCCGAGCCCGGACTCGCTGGCGGCCGCGCAGCGGCGCGCGGCCGAGGCGGACGTGCGGATCGTCGCCGTCCAGGGTGACGCGGCCGACCTGGACAGCGTGGCCGGGGAGGCCGCCGCCGACCTGGTGATCTGCCACAGCGTCCTGGAGTACGTCGATTCGCCTGCGGACGCGCTGGCCGCCATCGCCCGCGTGCTGCGGCCCGGCGGCACGGTGAGCGTGCTGGCAGCCAGCTACGCCGCCGCCATCCTCCACCGTGCCATGGCGGGCCGGTTCGCGGAGGCCGGGGCGCTGCTGGACCGCGCGCGCGATCCGGGGGCCGCGCCCGGAAGCGGCGGCCCCGGCCACTTCACCCTGCCCGGGCTGCGCGCGCTGATCGAGGGCGCGGGGCTGCGTCCCGGGCCCGCGCACGGCGTCCGGATCTTCGCTGATCTCGTGCCCAGCGCCCTGGCGGACACCGACCCCGGGGCCGCGGAGGCGCTGCGCTCGCTGGAGACGGCGGCCGCGACGTACCCGCCGCTCCGGGACATCGCGGCCAAGCTGCACGTGCTGGGGCACCGCTAAGCCATGAGCGGGACCGAAGCCTCCGGGTGCCCCCCCGGCGAACGGGACCTTCGGAACCCTCGCGTCGGCGGCGGGCCCGCCGACGACACCGGCTGCCACATCCTGCACGTCGACATGGACGCCTTCTACGCCAGCGTAGAGATCCGGGACCGGCCCGATCTGGCCGGCCAGCCGGTGATCGTGGGATCTCCGAGCGGGCGCAGCGTGGTGCTGTCCGCCTCCTACGAGGCGCGCACGTTCGGGGTGCGGTCGGCGATGCCAGCCGTCCGGGCCCGGCGGCTGTGCCCGCAGGCGATCTTCATCCCGCCCCGGCGCTCCGTCTACAGCGAGGTGTCCAGGCGGGTCATGGCGGTGTTCCGGTCGGTCACCCCGATGGTGGAGCCGCTCGCCCTCGACGAGGCGTTCCTCGACGTCTCCGGGGCGCTGCGGCGGCTCGGTTCCCCCGCGTCGATCGGCGCGGCGATCCGCCGCCAGATCGAGGCCGACCACGGCATCACCTGCTCGGTGGGCGTGGCGCCGCGCAAGTTCGTCGCCAAGATCGCCTCGGTGCGGTGCAAACCGGACGGTCTGCTGGTGGTGCCGCGCGACGGCGTCCTCGAATTCCTGCATCCGCTGCCGGTGTCCGCGCTGTGGGGCGTCGGCGAGCGGACCGGCCAGACCCTCGCCCGGCTCGGGCTGGCCACCGTCGGCGACATCGCGCACACCCCGCTGGCCACCCTGCAGCACCATCTCGGCACCGCCGCCGGCTCGCATCTGGCCGCGCTCGCCTGGGGCCAGGACCGCCGCGCGGTGACCCCGCACGCCCCGGACAAGAGCATCGGCGCCGAGGAGACCTTCGCCGCCGACATCACCGACCCGGACGTGGTCCGCCGCGAGCTGCTGCGGCTGTCCGAGCGGACCGCGCGCGCCCTGCGGGAGGCCGGGTGCGTTGCCCGGACGGTGACGGTGAAGCTCCGGCTGGCGAACTTCACCACGCTCACGCGCTCCCGCACGCTGCCCGAGCCGACCGACCTCGCCCGCACGATCTACGCCACCGCCTGCGCGCTGTGGGAGGCCTCCGGGCTGGACCGGCAGGCCCGATTGCGCCTGGCCGGGGTGCGCGCGACCGGCCTGGTACCCGCCTCGGCCGCGGCCACGCAGCTGGCTTTCGGTGACCGGCCCACCGGCTGGCGTGAGGCCGAGCAGGCGATGGACCGGATCGCCCGGCGGTTCGGCACCGGCACGGTCCGGCCAGCCGCCCTGGTCGCCGACCCGGACGGCCGGCGGGCCCCGGACGGGGGTGGCTGAGGCGTGCCGGGCAACGCGCCGCCGGTCGCGGCCGGAACGGCCGAACCCCGCAGGCAAAAGCGTCCGCGCGCGCAGGCCGGCCGCCCTTCCATGCCGCCCGTTCCGGCTCGTATTCTTGAGGTGGATCCGGGAAGACTCCGGCAGTCGAGTCGGTGGAAACCCTGATCTTGCGCGCAAGGTTCCATGGGAGGCGTCGTGCCGCTCTCTGAGCATGAGCAGCGTCAGCTCGAGCAGATCGAGCAGGCGCTATACAGCGAGGATCCGAAGTTTGTGCAGGCGGTCCGCTCCAGCGACCCACGCGTGCACTATAAGCGGCGGGCCTACCAGGCCGCGGCCGGATTCGTGCTGGGTGTCGGACTGCTGCTCGGCGGGGTCATATCCCAGTACATCTGGGTCGGCGTCGCCGGCTTCGTCGTCATGCTTGTCTGCTGCATGTGGTGGCTGACTAGCTGGCGGCACATCAACGCGATGTCGGCGGCATCCTTCGGCTCGGCACGGCCGAAGGCGAAGGCCGCCTCCTCCGGCCGCCGGCGCCGCCGGCAGCGGCGGGCGGGCGGACGCGCGTCCCGCGGGCCCCGGGTGGCCGGCCCGGGCATGATGGAGCGCCTGGAGGAGCGTTGGCGCCGCCGCCAGGAGGGCGGCTGATCAGCGGCACCGGCCCTACGGCGGCCCCAGCGGCCGCCGTGGACGACCACGGCAAGGCCCGGACGCGTCGCCGGGTGACCGGCAGGCGCTCACCGAGCCGCTGGCCACGGGCATGCTGCCCGCGGTCATCGTTACCACCGGCGACCTGGACGCTGTGACCGGGCGGATCCAGGCCTCCACCGCCGGGGTCCTCCAGGAGCCGATCGGCCAGCCTTACAGCGTGCGCGGCTGCGCCGTCCGCGACCCGGCGGGCAGCAGGCCCCGGTTCAGCCAGCCGAGATAGCGTCCGGTACCGGGCCGCGCCGCCACCGGCCTGGCCGCCGCAGCCGCCACGCGGCGGACCGGGCCCGGGTGGCCACGCCGGCCAGCTGAGTGGCCACCGTCACGGCGGGCACGAGCGCCGACGCGGGCAGCAGCCGGGCCTGCCAGCGGGTCCGGCGGTCCGCCGAGGCCGCCAGCCCGCGCCGGATGAGTTGGACCTGCGCCCGCGTGGGCGGCGCGGCGCTCGGGGAACCGGCGTAGCTTGCGCGCTCCTCGGCGAGGGCCACCTGGCGGAGGGCCTCGGCCGCACCGGGCTCCAGCCCCGCCTCTGCGGCGATCCGCCGCGCAGCCGCGCGCGGCGACTCGCTGGGCCGCAGCCCGACCCGGTAGTCGGCCAGATCGTCGAGTACCTCACGCCAGGCCCCGTGCGCCCGCTCGGCCGCGCCGCTGCGCCGCAGCCGGCCCCGCCGCCGCACGGCCCGGCTGACGCCGGGCGCGGCGGCCGCCACGGCCAGTACGGCCAGCGCCGCGATGCCCACCGGCTCCGCGGGGAACGCGGGGTGGCGGCCGGGCGCGCCCTGGCCGCCGTTCTGAATCCCGGTCAGGCCGCGGGCGTGCGGGTTGAGGCCCGCATTGCCGGTGGTCCCGCCGGGCGAGGTGACGTTCTGCGTGCCGGGAATCGCATCCGGGACCTGGCCGCCGGTGCCGTCGGAGGTCTGCGGGACGGTGTAGGTGGGCGGGATCGCGGTGCCCTGGCCAGCGCTGCCGGACGGGGTGGGCTCGAACCGCAGCCAGCCCGCCCCCTGGAAGTACAGTTCCGGCCACGCGTGCGCGTCGCTGGTCTTGACCGTCCAGGTGCCGATCCCCGTCGGCGTTCCGGCGGTGAAGCCCACCGCGACCCGGGACGGGATGCCCAGCAGCCGGGCCAGCACGGCCATCGCGAATGCGAACTGCTGGCAGTACCCGCGCTTGCTGACGGTGAGGAAGTGGCTGAGACCGGAGGCGTTCGGCGGCTCGGTGGCGTTCAGGCTGTACCTGAACCCGCCACGCGTGGTGAACCACTGCTGCAGCGCGATGGCCTTCCCGTAGCGCGTCGGCGCGCCGCTGGTGACCTTCTTCGCCAGCCCGGTCAGCGGCCGGAACGCGGCCGGCACGTTCAGGTACTGGTCGGCGATCGCCGTCGGCGGGGCCGGCGCCTTGCCCAGCTGAGCCACCGTCGGGGAGATCTCGTCGCTGGTGACCGTATAGGTCAGGCCGGACAGCGAGGCCCCCAGGCCGAGCACCATGGCCGTGCCGGTGTCCTCCACCCAATGTCCCGGTGCGCTGATGCGGGTGGCCGGGTAAGGTACGGGCAGGAAGCTGACGCCCGAGGTGGCGCCCTGCGTCCCGCGGCTCACCGTTATGTGGGTGGTCACGCTGGTACCGGGAGCCCCGGTCAGGCCCTGCGGCGACGGCAGCTTGCCTGCCGCGGAGACGGTCGGGCCGCCGCCGGCCCCCATCGTCCACTGCGTGGTGGACAGGTTGCCCAGCACGTACATCTGCAGGTACTGGGGGAGGGGATCGGCGGTCTTGTACGTCAGCACCGTCGCCGGCTGGCTCTCCCTCAGGTCCTGGGTCATCGACGCGAGCGGGTCCGGCACCCTGGTCCCGGTGCCCCCGCCCGAGCCGGCCGGGCCGAAGATGTTGACGTGCGCGGGGAACATGCGGTTGACGCGCAGGCCCGGCACGAACAGCGGGACGCACAGCGCGACCACGATCGAGGCGGTGCCGATACGGCGGCCCGCGGTGGCCAGCGAGCGGGCGTCGGGCGGCCGGGTGTCCGCCGGCCGCTGCGGTCTCTGCGGTCTCTGCGTTCCCGGCCGCAGGTGCCCGTCGGCGCGCCACAGGCCGACGGTGCGCCCCCACAGCCGGATTCGCTCCCGGCCGTCCGCGGCCAGAATGAGCAGGTAACCAGCGGTGCCCGCGCAGAAGACGATCGTCGTGCCGAACCCGCCGCGCGCGGCGGGCGTCGTGGTCGGCACGATGAACAGCGCCAGCAGCGGCAGGCCGGCCGCCGCGGAGCTGCGCAGCCGGACGGCCAGCAGATCGGTGGCCAGCGCCGCCAGCCCAATCCCGGCCGTGGCCAGCAGGACCAGGCCGGGCGTCGGCGGCACCGGCGGCGAGAACCGGTCCGCGTCGGCCATGCCCTGCAGGCTGAGCTGCCACAGGTAGCTCAGCGACCCCGGGCTGGGCACCACGAGCAGCCAGGAGCGCGCGGCCGCGAAGGCGATGTTGAGGTAGATGACCAGCCCGGCCAGGCCGGCCAGCAGGCACACGCTGACCGGCAGCGGCCGGCGCCTGGTGAGCAAGCCGATGCCCGCCACCACGGCGATCGCCGCCAACCCGGCCCAGAACCATTGCGGGCCGTCGAACAGCACGTACAGGGCGGTGGAGGCGAGCGCGGTGCCCGCGGCCGCGGCCGGCGTCAGGCGGTAGCTCATGTGCTGTTCCCCGCTCGCGGCCGGGGCGCCTGAAGGTGCCGCGTGCGCTCGCTCATGCCGTCGCCTCCGGGGACGCGGCGGGAACGCCGGCCGCGGCGCCGGCCCGCGGCACCGCGGGTGCCTCCGCGCTGACCGGGCGGCGCCGGAAGCCGGCCGCGGCCGGGCTGTGCAGTTCCCGCCAGACGTCGGCGAGCGAGGTGCAGGCCGTGACGATCGCGACCCGCCACCCCGCCGCGGTGAGAATGTCCGAGGCGGCCAGGGTGCCGGAGCGGCCGCCGCCGGAATCGCCGGGTGCGGGCCGTCCCGTCTCCCAGTTCAGCCCGTCCACCAGCAGCGCCATGGCGGGCGCGGTGCCCCGGTGGCACGCGGCGAGCAGCCGGGCCTGCGCGGGGGAGATGATCCCGCACACCGCGATGACCTGGCCGCGGCTGCTGGCGCGCAGCGTGTTCACCCCGCGGCCGAGATCGGCCTGCCGGGACGGCTGGATCACCGCTAGCCGTTCCATCAGTGACTCGGCGGCCGGCCCGGCCGCCGTGACCTCACCGGAGTCGGTGACCAGCCGCGTCTCGATCCCCTGGCCGGCCAGGTGAGCGCCGGCCGAGGCGGCCGCGCTGACCGCGAACTCGAACGGCGACCCCGGCCCGCTGCCCACGTACGCGCGCCGCCGCGTGTCGATGAACAGCAGCGCGCGGTTGTGCCACTGCTGCTCCTCGCGCCGGACCATCAGCTCGCCGTACCGCGCGGTGGACCGCCAGTGCACCCGGCGCAGTTCGTCGCCGTCGCGGTAGGCCCGCGGCGCAATGTCGTCCTCGCCGGCCGCCGCGACCGTGCGCATGCCGCTTTCGCCGTCACCGAGCCGGCTGCCGGGGATCGCCACCCGGGGCAGCGGCGTGATGTCCGGCGTGACCACCAGCGTACTCTTGGTCGCGAACGAGCGGCCGATGGCGACCAGGCCGAATGCGTCGGCCGCCCGGATCTGCAGCGGGCCGATCGTGTACTTGCCGCGCGTGGCCATCTGGACCTGATGGCTCAGATCGCGGCTGCCGCCCGCCTCGATCGGCCCGAGCACGAACCGCGGCCTGCCGGTCCCCGCGGTCCCCGCGTCCGGGGCCAGATCCTCGGCCAGTAGCAGCCCGGTGCGCAGCCGGGAGATGTTCGACAGCCGGATACGCACCTCGGCCGCGCGCCCGGCCGGTACCCGGTGCGGCAGGATCTGCCGCGTGCAGGACAGCCGGTAGCGGGCGCGGGTGGCGCCGATCGCGGACAGCAGCGGGAGCATCATCAGCAGCACGCCGATGCGCAGCAGGTCCGCCTCGTCCAGGGTGAACCCGGCGACGACGGCCGCGCACCCGATGGCCAGGAAGGTCTTGCCCCTGGCGGTCAGCGCGTCGATCAGTGCCCGCATGACAGCCCTTCGCGTCCGGGTCCGGTCACGGCGGCCGCCTGTTTACCGCCGGGACGGCAGCGGCAGCCGCGCGACGATGCCGGCCAGCACCTGCTCGGGAAGCTGGCCCGCTACGAGCGCCTCGGGCGTGGGCAGCAGGCGGTGCGCGAGTACCGGCACGGCCAGCGCCTGCACGTCATCGGGGATCACGTAGTCGCGGCCGTCCAGCGCCGCCCAGGCGCGGCTCGCCCGCAGCAGGTGCAGCGTCGCCCGCGGGGAGGCGCCCAGGCGCAGGTCCTCGTGCGCCCGGGTCGTGCTGACCAGGCTGATCACGTACTGCTTGAGCAGGTCGGAGACCATGACGCCACGCACCGCCGCGGCCAGGTCCCGGACGTCGTTGGCGTGCGCGACCGGCTTGACGTCCTCCAGCGGCGACGCCGACCCGTGGGTGTCGATCATCTCCAGTTCCGCGGCGGCCGTCGGGTAACCGACCGATATCCGCGCGGTGAAGCGGTCCCGCTGGGCCTCGGGCAGCGGGTAGGTGCCCTCCATCTCCACCGGGTTCTGCGTGGCGATCACCATGAACGGCGATTCCAGCGGGAAGGTGGTGCCGTCGACCGTGACCTGCCCCTCCTCCATGCTTTCCAGCAGCGCGGACTGCGTTTTAGGGGAGGCCCGGTTGATCTCGTCGCCCACGACGATGTTGGCGAACACCGGCCCTGGCTTGAACTCGAACTCCCGCCGTTTCTGGTTGAACGCGCTGACCCCGGTGACGTCGCTGGGCAGCAGGTCGGGGGTGAACTGGATCCGCCGCACGGAGCAGTCGATCGACCGGGCCAGCGCCTTGGCCAGCATGGTCTTGCCGACCCCGGGAACGTCCTCGATGAGCAGGTGACCCTCGGCGAGCAGGACCGCCAGCGTGAGCCGGACCGCGTTGGCCTTGCCGTCGATCACCGATTCGACCGCCGCGCTGATCCGGCCGGCTACGGTCACGAGGTCATCGAGCGCGTCGGCTGGATCGCGCCCCATTTCCACTACCACCTGGCCTCCTCGGAGGGCCGCACGCCGCCTGCTGCTCCATAACGACAGTACGTCCTGCCTCAACCGATGCGCGACGCTTCCCCCCGTCCAGGAACAGGTGCACGCCGGCGCGGCCCGCTCCGCTCACCGGCGGCGCTTTCCGTCGCATCCGCCGGAACTGCTGCCCGCAGGGCACCGGGGGACGCTCCCCTCGCGGGGGGCGCCCTTGCGCCGGGCGGGCCACCGGGGCGCCAGCGCGCTCCACTTTGCTCCACCGGCGGGCCGGGCAGGTGCGCTGCCTGCGGTTTCCGGGCGTTGCGGGGCGGATGAGGGAGTTTTCTGACCCGGTGCAGGTTCGTGTGCGGGTGCCGCCGGGCCCGGGACAGGCCGGCCCCTCCACTTCACCCCACCCTTACTGAGCTGGGATTTTGATACATCAGGTGATCAAGACACGGGCTCCCGTGTCGTTGACGGTGGGGGAAAGTGGAGTACAGTGGAGCGCCATGGAGCAGAGATAGCCGTAGCGTTACTTGCGGGACGGGGGAGGTGGGTGCGATGTTCCTCGGCACTCATACGCCCCGGCTCGACGAGAAGGGCCGGCTGACCCTGCCCGCCAAGTACCGCGATGAGCTCGCCGAGGGTGTGGTGATCACGAAGGGCCAGGAGCGCTGCCTCTACGTCTTTCCGGTCGCGGAGTTCACCCGGGTCACCGAGGCCATGGGGACCGCCCCCGTCACGCCCAAGGGGCTGCGGGACTACAGCCGTGTGCTGTTCGCCAGCGCGTCGGATGAGGTCCCGGACCGGCAGGGCCGCATCACCGTGCCGCCCGCGCTGCGGAACTACGCCGGCCTCGAACGCGACTGCGTCGTGATCGGCGCCAACACCCGGATGGAGATCTGGGACGCCACGGCCTGGGAGACCTATCTGGCCAGCCAGGAGGAGGCGTACTCCGCCGCGTCGGAGGAGGTGCTGCCCGGGATCTTGTGACCCGGCACCGGGCCCAGCGCCCGGGCCAGATGCCCGGCGAGGCCTCCACCCGTGCTTCCGCCGACCGGCTGGCATCCCTTCCCCGGTGCCAGGCGTCTGGCGGCCCGCGCGGCGCGGATGGGGGCCCGGCCGGGGGTACCCGATGCGGCCGGCGACATGGCCGAGCCAGCAACCAGCGAACGCGAAGGTCGAGGTCTGATGGGCGAGTCCACCGCCGGCCACCTGCCGGTGATGGCCGATGCGGTCGCCGCGTTGCTCGCGCCCGCCCTGACGGCCGATGGCGCGGTCCTCCTCGATGCGACGCTCGGCCGGGCCGGCCACGCCCGGGCCCTGCTCGCCGCCTATCCCGGGCTCGTCCTGATCGGCGTCGACGCCGACGCGACCGCGATCGAGGGGTCCCGCGACGCGCTGTCCGCCTACGCGGGACGGGTCACGCTCGTGCACTCCTGGTATGACGAGATCGCGGCCATCGTCGCGGCCGCGGGCCTGGAGCGCGTGCAGGGCATCGTCTTCGATCTGGGGGTGTCGTCCCCGCAACTGGACGACCCCGAACGCGGCTTCGCCTACTCCCACGACGCGCCGCTGGACATGCGGATGGACCGCACCAGCGCGCTCACCGCGGCCGAGGTCGTCAACCGCTATCCGGCCGCGGAACTGGCCCGGGTGCTGCGTGAATATGGCGAGGAACGGTTCGCCCGGCGGATCGCCGACGCCCTGGTACGGGAGCGATCCCGGTCGCCGGTGACCTCTACCGGGCGGCTGAGCGAGATCGTCAGGGAGTCAATACCGGCCGCGGCGCGGCGGACCGGCGGGAACCCCGCCAAGCGAACGTTCCAGGCGCTGCGGATCGAGGTGAACGGCGAGCTGACCGTGCTCGGCCGCGCGCTGCCCGCAGCCCTTGACCTTCTTTCTGTGGGCGGGCGGATCGCCGTCCTCGCCTACCACTCGCTCGAGGACCGCGCGGTCAAGCGCGTGTTCACCGCGGCCAGCACCGACACCACCCCGCCCGGCCTGCCGGTGCCGCTGCCCGGCAGCAGGCCGCAGTTCCAGCTGCTGACCAGGGGGGCGCTGCGCCCGTCCGCGGAGGAAATCGCCGCCAACCCGCGTGCGGCATCGGCGCGGCTGCGAGGCGCGATGAGAATCCGGGAGGCGGCGTGACCGGCATGCAGAGGCAGATGACATGGCGACCCGAATAACCGATCCAGCGCTCCCGCGGACCCGAGGCAGCCGGGGAACCGCGCCCGCGGCCCGGGCCCCCCAGCCCGGCGCGGCGCAGCCGGCGGCTGCGCGGCCGCGCTCCGGCGCCCGCGTCACCGCCGCCGCGCGCGCGGTGACGCCGGCCAGGCCCGCCCCGGTGCCCAGGCCCGGGCCCACTTCCCGGCCCGCCCCGGCGGGCAGGCCCGGCCAGGCCCCGGGTGCGGGCCGCTCCGCTGCCGCGCGGACCGCCCCGGCGGCGCCGCGCCGGGCGGCCCCGGCCCCGGCGCCCCCGCCCGTACCGCCTGCACCGCGGACCGCCAGGCCGCGGACGGCTCCGAAGACCGCCACCGCGCCCTGCGCCACCACGGCGCGCGCGCAGCCGGAACCGGGCACTCCGCCGCGCACCGCGGCACCCGGCGGGAGCGCGGCCGGCGGCCGCCGGATGCCGTTCGTGCTGCTGATCGTGGGCATGCTCGGCGGCGCGCTGGTCTGCCTGCTGGTGATCAGCACGACCCTCGCGGCCGGCTCGTTCCGCATCAGCAGCCTGCAGCGGCAGAACCAGGCCCTGGCCAAGCAGCAGCAGCTGGTTCAGCAGCAGGTGGCCCAGGACCAGGCCCCCAGCGTGATCGCGCAGCGGGCGCAGCAGCTCGGCATGCGGCCCGTGGGCCAGCTCCAGTTCCTCAACGTGCAGACCGGAAAGATCTCCAGCGATGCCGCGACCGGCGCCGCGGCCTCCCTCCAGGTACCCGGCTATACCCCATGACCGCGGGAAACGGGGGGCGTGAGCCGCGCGGGGGCGGATCCGGCTCACGAGGGGGAGCAGGCACGGGGCGCAGCAGCCCGGGCGCGGGCTGGCCCGGCCCGATGCGCGGGGCCCGGCGCCCCGGCGAGGACCGGCGGCCCGCGGCGGCCGGCGACCGGCGGGCGCGCCGGACCACAACCCGGCGGGCCCCGGCGAACGGCGGCCCGCACGGCCCGGGAAGCCGCGCCCCCCGCGAGGCGGTGGGCGCCGCGTCCCGCGGCCGGGGCGGCGGGCCGGGCGGCACCCCGGGCCGCCACAGAACGGGCGGCGGCGGCACGGATCGTGGCGCACCGGTCTCCGGCCCCGCCGCCCGGCCGGGCCTGACCCGCAACGGCCGCCCGCTGCGGCCGCGCGCGGTGGCCCGCCGGATGCTGCGCCCGCGCGCCGACCCGGGGCGGCGGCTGGCCGCCACCCTGCTGTGCATCGCGGTCGTCATGTCCCTGTTCGCCGGGCGGCTGATCCAGCTCCAAGGGCTCGATTCGGGCAGTTACCTGCGGCTGGCTCAGGATCAGCGGTTGCAGGCGGAAAGCCTGGCCGCGGTGCGCGGCAACATCACCGCCGCCGAAGGCGAGGCGCTGGCCATCACCGTGCAGACCTATTTGGTCTACGCGGACCCGCTGATGATGACCGCGGCGCAGATGCCGCAGGTCGCCAGCGCGCTGGCCGGGCCGCTCGGAATGAGCCAGGCGGACATCCTGAGCCTGCTGCGGGACCCGACCTCGCAGCAGTACGTGGTGCTCAAGAAGGGCATCTCGCAGGCGGACGCGGACCAGATCAGGGCGCTGACCCTGCCGGGCGCGACCGGTACCGGGCCCGCGGCCGTCACCGGCACGGACACCACCGGCAGCGGGCTTCCCGGCATCCAGATGCAGGCCAGCTACCAGCGTGTCTATCCCGACGGCGACACGGTCTCCAACCTGATCGGCTTCACCCACACGACCGCCGACGGCAACCTGACCGGCGCCGGCGGGCTGGAGTATTCCGACAACGCGCTGCTGGCCGGCAAACAGGGCAGCGAGCAGTTCCAGGTCGGCACCAACGGCGAGCAGATCCCGCTGGCCGCCGACTCCAGCACCCCCGCGGTGAACGGCAGCGGGCTGCGCCTGACTATCGTTCCCGCGCTGCAATGGGAGGCCCAGCAGGCCTGCCAGCAGCAGGTGAGCAAGACCCACGCGGACAACTGCACGGTCGTGGTCATGCAGCCGGGTACCGGCCGGATCCTGGCCATGGCGCAGTGGCCCGCCTACGACCCCGGGTCGTCCAACCCGGAGGCCACCTCCAACCTGGCCGTGCAGAACATCTTCGAGCCCGGCAGCACCGCCAAGGTGGTCACCGCGGCCGCGGCGATAGAAACGGGCGGCCAGTCGATCACCAGCCGCTACACCGTCCCCGACGTGATCGACATCGGCGGCTTCGTCTTCCACGACGCCGAATATCACCCGGTGATGCGCTGGACGATCGCCGGCATCCTGGCCAACTCCAGCAACGACGGCATGGTCCAGGTCGCCCAGCACGTGCCGCCGCAGACCCAGTACGACTACCTCAAGGCGTTCGGCCTGGACGCGCTGACCGGCGTGAACCTGCCCGGCGAGTCGCCCGGCCTGCTGCCCGCGCCCGCCGCGTGGTGGGGCAATGAGCGGTACACACTGGCGTTCGGCCAGGGCGTCGACGTGACCGCGCTGCAGATGGCCAGCGTGTACGCGACGATCGCGAACGGCGGCGTGCGGGTGCAGCCCACCCTCGTCCAGGGCGCCACCAGCAGCACGGGCAGCTCCACTGCGGCCGCGCGGCCGCGGTCGCGGCGGGTCATCCAGCCGAGCACGGCCCGCGCGCTGATCGGCGCGATGCAGCAGGTGCCCGGCGTCGACCTGGCGGGCGGCCAGCCGTGGGGCGTCATCCCCGGCTACGCGGTCGCCGCGAAGACCGGCACGTCACAGGAGTGGGACGCGACCAGGAAGTGCCTGTGCAAGTACGGGTCGAGCTGGATCGGCATGGCCCCGGGGGACAACCCGCAGGTCGTTGTCGCGGTCAACGTGCAGAACCCCAAGAAGAACGGCTACTTCGGCGCCGTCGTGGCCGGGCCGGTCTTCTACCAGGTCATGAAGTTCGCGCTGCAGACGATGAAGATCCCGCCCGATGGGGCCAAGCCGGCGCACGTTCCGCTCACCGGGCCCTGAGAGGAGGTAACCTCTCCGCGTGCCCGTGGCCATCCGTCCCGACCGAACATTGCGCCGCCCCCTGGCTGCCCTCGGCGCGCTGCTCGGCGTGACACCGCACGCCCGCGGCGCGGATCCGGCCGTGGCGCCGGGGCCGCCGGGCGGGCCCGCCGTCTCGGGCGTCACCCACGATTCCCGGGCGGTCCGCCCGGGAGACCTGTACGCGGCGCTGCCCGGGACCCGGGTGCACGGCGCCGAGTTCAGCGCCGCCGCGGCGGCGGCCGGCGCGGCGGCGGTCCTCACCGACCCGGCCGGGGAAGACCGCGCCATCGCGGCGGGCCTGCCGGTCTTCGTGGTCGCTGACCCGCGGGCCCGGCTCGGCGAGGTCGCCTGCTGGGTGTACGGCAACCCGTCCCGGCGGCTGCAGCTGATCGGCGTGACCGGCACCAGCGGCAAGACCACCACGAGCTACCTGGCCGAGGCCGGGCTGCGCCGGGCCGGGCACGTCACCGGGCTGATCGGCGGGGTGGAGACCCGGATCGGCGCGGACGTGGCCGCCAGCGAGCTCACCACGCCCGAGGCCACCGACCTGCAGGCGCTGCTGGCGACCATGGCCGAGCGCGGCGTGACCGCGGCCGCGATGGAGGTCTCCAGCCACGCCCTCGCGCTCGGCCGGGTTGCGGGCACCCACTACGACGTCGCCGTGTTCACCAACCTGTCCCAGGACCACCTGGACTTCCACGCCGACCTTGAGGACTATTTCGCGGCCAAGGCCATGCTGTTCACCCCCGGGTACGCGAGCACCGGGGTGGTCAGCGCCGACGACGGGCACGGGCGGCGGCTCGCCGCGGCCGCGCCGATCCCCATCGTCACGTTCTCCGCGTCCGGCCGCCCGGACGCGGACTGGCGGGCGGTGGACGTCCGGGTCGGCGCGGACGGCAGCACGTTCCGGATCATCGGGCCCGGCGGAGTGGAGGCCGACGCCTGGCTCGCCCTCGTCGGCCCGTTCAACGTGGCCAACGCGCTCGGCGCGATCGTCGCCCTGGTGGAGGCGGGCATCGGCCTGGAGGACGCGGTGGCCGGCGTCGGGTCCTGCCCCGGCGTCCCCGGGCGGCTGGAACTCGTCGACGCCGGCGGCGCCGCGCCCGACCTGACCGCGGTCGTCGACTACTCGCACAAACCCGGCGCGGTCGAGGCGGTGCTGGCCGGGCTGCGCCCGGTCACCCAGGGCAACCTGATCATCGTCCTCGGCTGCGGCGGCGACCGGGACCGGGCCAAGCGCCCGCTGATGGGGGCCGCGGCGGCCCGGCTCGCCGATGTCGCCATTCTCACCAGCGACAATCCGCGGTCTGAGGATCCGCTGGCCATCCTGGCGGCGATGCTGGACGGCACGCTCGGCGTGCCGCCGCGCGACCGGGCGCACGTGATCGTGGAGCCGGACCGCGCCGCCGCGATCGGCCTGGCCGTATCCTCAGCCGCGAAGGGAGACGTGATCCTGGTGGCCGGCAAGGGCCACGAACGCGGCCAGTCCGTGGCGGGCCGTGTCCTGCCGTTCGACGACCGCGAGGTCACCGCCGAGGCGCTGCGGCGCCGGGCCCGCGCGGCCCAGCCGAAGGGGGAACCGTGATCCCGCTGTCCTTGCAGGAGATCGCCAGGATCACCGGGTCCCGGCTGGACGGAGGCGCGGATCCGTCCGCCGTGGCCGGCGGCCCGGTGGTCATCGATTCCCGGCGGGCCGCCCCGGGCGCCCTGTTCGCCGCGGTCGAGGGGGAACGGGCCGACGGGCACGACTTCGCCGCCGCGGCCGTCGCGGCCGGTGCGGTCGCCGTGCTGGGCACCCGGCCGTGCGGCGCGCCCGCGCTCATCACCGACGACGTTCCCGCCGCGCTGGCCCGGCTGGCTCGCGCGGTCGTGGCCCGGCTGCCGCAGGTCACGATCGCCGGCCTGACCGGCTCCTCGGGCAAGACCTCGACCAAGGACCTGGCGGCCCAGCTCGTGGGGCGGCTGGGGCCGACGGTCGCACCGGAAGGCTCCTGGAACAACGAGTTCGGCTTCCCGCTGACCGTGCTGCGGGCCGACGAAAGTACTCGCTACCTGGTGCTGGAGCTGGCCGCGCGCGGCGCGGGGCACATCGCCAGCCTGTGTGAGATCGCGCCGCCGCGGATCGGCGCCGTGCTGAACGTGGGGCACGCGCACACCGGCGAGTTCGGCGGCATCGAGCAGGTCGCCCGGGCCAAGGGCGAGCTGCCCGCCGCCCTGCCGCCCGCCGCCGCGGGCGGCGTCGCCATCCTGAACGCCGACGATCCCCGGGTCATGGCCATGGCCGCGCGGACCGGGGCCCGGATCGTGACGTTCGGGCTCGCCCCCGGTGCCGCGGCCGGCTTGGCCGGCCCCGATTTCGCCGCGGCCGGCGTCCGCCTGGACGACCTCGGGCGCCCCTCGTTCACCCTGGTAACCCCGGCCGGGACGGCCCCGGTCCTGATGACCCTGCACGGCGCGCATCACGTGCCCAACGCCCTGGCCGCCGCGGCCATCGCCGCCGAACTGGGCCTCGGCCCGGGGGAGACCGCCGAGGCGCTGTCCGCGGCGACCGCGCTCAGCAGGTGGCGGATGGAGGTGCACCAGGCCCCGGGCGGGGTGACGGTCGTCAACGACGCCTACAACGCCAACCCCGAATCCATGCGGGCCGCCCTGGAGGCGCTGCGGCACATGGCGCGCGGGCGGCGCTCGTTCGCCGTCCTCGGCCAGATGGCCGAGCTGGGCGCGGAATCCCGGGCCCGGCATGAGGAAACGGGGGCACTGGCCGCCGGAACCGGGGTCACCGGCCTGATCGTTGTCGGCAAAGAAGCCGCACCCATCCTCGACGGGGCCCTGGCCACACCCGGCTGGCACGGTAGGGCGATCGGCGTGCCGGACCCCTCGGGCGCCGTCGCCGCGCTGCGCGGCCGGCTGGCCGGCGGTGACGTCGTGCTCGTCAAGGCCTCGCGCGCCGCCGGGCTGGAAAGCGTCGCCGCGGACCTGCTCGCCGGGGGCGGCCTGGCCCCGCACCAACCCGTGAAGGAGACGGCCCAGTGAAGGCCCTCCTCATCTCCGGCGCCATCTCCCTGGCGGTGGCGCTGCTCGGCACGCCGCTGGCCATCCGGGTGTTCTCCCGGCACGGCTACGGACAGCCCATCCGGGAGGAGGGCCCGGCCGGGCACGCGGACAAGCGCGGCACGCCCACGATGGGCGGCACCGTGATGATCATCGCGACGCTCGTCGGCTACTTCGCCGGCCACCTCGCCACCGGCGAGTCGGTCTCGGTGTCCGGGCTGCTGGTGCTGTTCCTGATGACCGGGCTCGGCGCGGTCGGGTTCGCCGACGACTTCATCAAGCTGTACAAGCAGCGCAGCCTGGGGCTGCGCAGCGGGGCCAAGCTCACCGGGCAGATCGTGGTCGGCGCCGTGTTCGCGGTGCTGGCCCTGCACTTCCCCGACGGCTACGACCTGACCCCGGCGTCCACGCACCTGTCGTTCCTGGCCGACTTCGGGATCTCGGTCGGGCCCGTATTCTTCGTCGTCTTTGTCGTGGGCATGGTGGCCGGCTACTCCAACGCGGTGAACCTGACCGACGGCCTGGACGGGCTGGCCACCGGCGCGACGATCCTGGTGCTGGCCGCCTACGTCATCATCGGCACCTGGCAGTACCGCAACGACTGCACGCTGTCGCTCGCGCCGAACTGCTACGACGTGCGGGACCCGATCGACCTGGCCATCGTGGCGTCCGCGCTGATGGCGGCGTGCTTCGGGTTCCTGTGGTGGAACGCGCCGCCGGCCCGGATCTTCATGGGCGACACCGGGTCGCTGGCCATCGGCGGCGCGCTGGCAGGCCTGGCCGTCACCACCCGCACCGAGCTGCTGCTGCTCCTGCTGGGCGGGCTGTTCGTGGTGATCACGCTGTCGGTCATCCTCCAGGTCGGCTCGTTCAAGCTGACCGGCAGGCGGGTGTTCCGGATGGCCCCGCTGCAGCACCACTTCGAGCTGCTCGGCTGGGCCGAGACCACAATCGTGGTCAGATTCTGGCTGATCTCCGGCATGTTTGTCGCGCTTGGCCTGGGCGTCTTCTACGCTGCGTGGATTCCCAGGTAGGCCGAAATCCGGTCCGCCGCCGCGACACGCTGCGGATCTCCCGGGTATCGGGCGCGCTCCCGCCGAGACTGGATGCATGCAGCGCGTGCTGGATGCCCGGGCCGGGGACACCGCCGACGAGGCCGGAACGGCCGCCGCCGGGGTGGCCGCGCCGGCTCCCGCGCTGCGCGCGCGGCTGGCCGCCTGGGCCGCGTTGCTCGACCGGCCGCTCACGTCGTACTACCTGATCATCGGCATTACCGCGCTGCTGCTCGGGCTCGGCCTGGTGATGGTGCTGTCCACGTCGTCGGTGCGGGACCTGAGCGAGGGCCTGCCGGCCTACTCGGATTTCAAGAAGCAGCTGCTCGGCGCGGCGCTCGGGCTGCCGATCACGTACCTCGCGGCCCGGTCGTCGCCGCGGGTGTTCCGCGCCGCGGCCTACCCGCTGCTCGGCGCGTCGGTCGTCGGCCTCGGGCTCACCCTCATCCCGGGGGTCGCGGTATCGCAGAACGGCGCCGCCCGCTGGATCCAGCTCGGCCCGTTCCCGGCGCAGCCGTCCGAGCTGGCCAAGATCGCGCTGGTGCTGTGGGGCGCCGACCTGCTGGCCCGGAAGGAGCGGCTGCGCCAGCTGGAGGACTGGCGGCACCTGCTGGTGCCGCTGCTGCCCGGCGCGGGGCTGCTGTGCATGCTGGTCATGGCCGGCGACGACCTCGGCACGACGTTCGTGCTGCTGGTCATCTTCATCACGCTGCTGTGGGTCATCGGCGCCCCCGGGCGGGTGTTCGCCGGCATGATGGCGCTGATCTGCCTGGTCATGCTGCTGCTCGCGGTGACGTCGGCGTACCGGCTGAAGCGGCTGACCGGGTTCGTGAACCCGCAGGGCGGCCCGATGGGCCCCAACATGCAGGGCATCCAGGGCAAGTACGCGGTGGGGTCGGGCGGCCTGTTCGGCGTGGGGCTCGGCGCCAGCCGGGAGAAATGGGGGTACGTCCCGGAGTCCACCACCGACTTCATCTTCGCCATCATCGGCGAGGAACTCGGGCTGGTCGGCACGCTGTGCGTGTGCTTCCTGTACGGCGGCCTGGCCTACGCGGGGCTGCGGGTGGCCCGGCGGGTGCGGGACACCTTCACCCGGCTGGCCGCGGCCGCGATCACCGCGTGGCTGGTCATGCAGGCGCTGGTGAACATCGGCGCGGTGATCGGCGTGCTGCCGATCACCGGCGTGCCGCTCCCGCTCGTTTCCGCCGGCCTGTCGTCGCTTCTGATCACGATGCTGGCGCTCGGCATGCTCATGTCGTCCGCCCGGTGCGAGCCAGGTGCGCGGGAGGCTCTCGCCGCTCGCGGCCCCGCGCTGCCGCTGCGCGTTCTAAGCTGGCTTGGCCTGACGCAGCGAAGCGAGTGAGGCGGACGCCGGCGCTCGCGGCCCGGGGAGGACCCGGTGGCGCGGAGCCGAACCGGCAGCAGTGGCGACTAGGAAGGCCCCGCGATGAGGGTTGTGCTCGCCGGCGGCGGAACCGCCGGACATATTGAACCTGCGCTTGCGCTGGCTGACGCGCTGCGCCAGGCGGATCCCCGTGCCGTGGTGGTCTGCCTGGGCACCGAACGGGGCCTGGAGACCCGCCTCGTGCCGATGCGCGGGTACGAGCTCGCGCTCATCCCGGCCGTCCCCTTGCCGCGCTCGCTCAGCCCCAGGCTGATCACGGTGCCCAGGCGGCTGGCCGGGGCGGTCAGCGCGGCGGCCGGGGTGCTCGGCCGGGTGCAGGCCGACGTGCTGGTCGGTTTCGGCGGGTACGTGGCCACACCGGGCTACCTGGCCGCCCGCCGCCGGCGCGTCCCGATCGTGGTGCACGAGGCGAACCCGCGGGCCGGCCTGGCCAACCGGCTCGGTGCCCGGTTCACCGAGCACGTCTTCACCGGCAACCCGGGCACCGAGCTGGCGCACGCCACCTTTGTCGGCATCCCGATCCGGCGGGAGATCGCCGAGCTGGACCGGCTCGCGCTCGGTGACAAGGCCCGCGCGCACTTCGGCCTGCGGCCCGATCTGCCCGTGCTGCTCGTCACCGGCGGCTCGCAGGGTGCTCAGTCGCTGAATCACGCCCTGTCCGGGGCGATCGGCTGGCTGCGGTCCGCCGGGGTGCAGGTGCTGCACGTGACCGGGCCGCGCAACGCCGTGGAGGCCCCGGGCGGCCCGGGCGGCGCCCCCTACATCGCGGTACCCTACGTGGACCGGATGGACCTGGCCTACGCCGCCGCCGACTTCGCGCTGTGCCGGGCCGGCGCGATGACGTGCGCCGAGCTGACCGCGGTCGGGCTGCCCGCCGCGTTCGTCCCGCTGCCGCACGGCAATGGCGAGCAGCGGCTCAACGCCGAGCCGATCGTGGCCGGCGGCGGTGGCCTGCTCGTGGAGGACGCCGATCTCACCCCGGAGTGGATCCGCGACACGCTGCTTCCCTTCCTCCTCGACATCGACCGGGTGGCGACGATGTCGGAGGCGGCCGCCGCGCTGGGCCGCTCCGACGCGGACCGCGAGCTGGCGAACGCGGTCATCGAGGTCGTCCGGGGGCGGCAGGACGGCGGGGCCGCCCCCCCGGGGATGGTCGCGCCGCCCGTCCCGCGGGGGAATGCCGAGCACTGGTTCGCCCCGGCCTCGCGCGGTGACACCGCGCGCGGGCCGGCCGCACAGGTCCCGCAGCCCGCGCCGCGGTGGCGGCCCGCGCCGGGCGGGCCGCCCGGACCTGCCGGGCCGGCTGGCCCCGGCGGGCCGCACCCGCCGGGGGAGCGCCCGGCTGCGCCGGAGGCGCGCTCCACGCCGTGCCGCCCGCCCGGTGCGCCCCGCCCGGACGAGCCGCCGATGCCCCAGCGGCAGCCGCGGCTGGCCGGCCAGGCCGCGCCCTGGCGCCAGCCCATGCCGGCCGCCCCGCTCTTCCCCGCACCGCCCAAGCCCGAGGCGCGGCCCGGCTCCGGGCCGCAGCAGATGCCGGGAGACCGGCCCGCTTCGGGGCGCGCGAGCGGGCCCGCGCATCCGGCCGGGCCGCCCTGGGAAGCGGCCGAGCCGCACCCCGAACCACCCGCGCGCCCGGCCGCACCGCCCCGCCGCGGGCAGCACCGGCACGGCCGTCCCCGGCGCGGCGCCTAGGCGCCCGCCACCAGCCCCCGTACATGGCCCCCACGCGCAGGAGGACACTCCCGATGGCCCTGGTGACCCCGGTGGACATCGTTCCGCTGGATCAGCTCGGCCGCGTGCACTTCGTCGGCATCGGCGGCGCGGGCATGTCCGGGATCGCACGCGTCATGCTGGCCCGCGGCGTAGCCGTGTCCGGCAGTGATTCCGGCTCGCCGGGGATGCTGAGCGAGCTGGCCGCGCTCGGTGCCGAGGTGCACGCCGGGCACGCTGCCGAGCACGTCGGCAGCGCCGCCACGGTCGTGGTGTCCAGCGCGATCCGGCCCGGCAACCCGGAGCTGGCCGAGGCGCGCCGCCGCGGGCTGCGGGTACTGCCGCGGGCGGCCGCGCTGGCCTCGATCATGATCGGGCGCCGGGCCACCGCCGTGGCCGGCACGCACGGCAAGACCACGACGACCTCGATGATCACCACCATCCTGCGTGAGTGCGGTGCCGACCCCGGCTACGTCATCGGGGGGGTGCTCGCCGCGACCGGCCGGGGCGCTGACGACGGGGCGGGCCGGGACCTGGTGGTGGAGGCCGACGAGAGCGATGGCTCGTTCCTGATGCTGTCCCCGCAGGTGGCGGTCATCACCAACGTCGAGGCCGACCACCTCGACAACTACCCGGGCCTGGCCGAGATCCGGGCCGCGTTCGCGGCTTTCGCCCGCCGGGTCAGCCCGGGCGGCTCGCTCATCATCTGCGCCGACGACGCCGGGGCCCGCGCCGTGGCCGCAGCCTCGGCGGGCCTGCCGATCCGCATCCGCAGCTACGGCACCTCCCCGGCGGCCGGCTTCCGGGTGTCCGGGATCATCCCCCGCGGCATGGGGACCACGTTCACGATGACGGCCATCGTGGGCGGCCCCGGCCCGGACCCGACCGCAGACTTCACCAGTCGCACAGTCCCCATCACTATCGCGGTCCCCGGGCGCCACAACGTGCTCAATGCCGCCGCGGCCTTCGCCGCCGCCGCCGAGCTCGGCATTCCCGGCCCGCAGGCTGCGGCGGCCCTGGCCGCCTACCGCGGCGCGCAGCGGCGTATGGAACCCAAGGGCACCGCAGACGGGGTGCGCGTGCTGGACAGCTACGCGCATCACCCCACCGAGGTCGCGGCCGACCTGACCGCGGCGCGCGACCTCGCCGACGGCGGCCGGGTCATCGCGGTCTTTCAGCCGCATCTGTTCAGCCGGACCCGGCTCTTCGCCGCGGACTTCGGTGCCGCGCTGGGGCTGGCCGACGAAGCGGTCGTGCTGGACGTCTACGCCGCGCGTGAGGACCCGGAGCCGGGGGTCACCGGACGGCTCGTGGCCGACGCCGTCCCGGCCGGGCGGCCGCGTTACGTGCCGGACGCGGCCCAGGTCCCCGGGGTGATCGCGGAGATCGCCAAGCCGGGGGATCTCGTGCTGACGATGGGCGCCGGGGACGTCACCGCGCTCGGCCCGGTGATCGTCGCGGTGCTGCGCGCCCGCGGGGTGCACGGGTGAGCTGGCCGGCCGGGCCGGGGCAGCCCCCGGGCGACGGGCCGGGCCTCAGCACGCCACCGCGCCCCGATGATGGGCGGCCCGCGGGCGATGCCCGGCGCCGGCGGCCGCGGTCCGCGCGCGGCCGGAGCCCATGGCGCACCGCGTTCGCCGCGCTCGCCGCGGCGGGCCTGCTGGGCGGCGTGGCCTGGGCGCTGCTCGGGTCCAGGCTGCTGGTTGTCCGGTCGGTCGTGGTGACCGGGACCCATCTGGTGCCGGCCGCGCAGGTACGGGCCGCCGCGGCCATCCCGCCCGGGGAGCCGATGATCCGGGTGGACACCGGCGCCGCGGCCCGCCGCGTGCAGGCCATCACCCAGGTCCAGTCGGCGCAGGTCAGCAGGTCATGGCCGGACCGGATCGTGGTGACCGTGCGGGAGCGGACGCCGTTCCTCGCCGTCGCGGTGCCCGGCGGCGGGTACCGCCTCATCGACGCCTCGGGCGTCGTCGTGCGCTCGGCGCCGGGCACGGCCGGGCTGCCGGTATACTGGCCGGCGGCCGGCTCCGGCCCGCTGCGCGGCAGCCCGTCGGTGGCGGCGGTGGCCGCCGTGCTGCGCGAGCTGCCCGGCCCGGCCGCCCGGCTGGTCGCGGTGGCCTCGGCGTCCAGCCCGCAGAACGTGACCGTGGTGCTGTCGGACGGGATCACGATCGTGTGGGGCGACACCAGCCGCGCCGCGGCGAAGGCGAAGGAACTGACCGCCCTGCTGGGCACCCACGCCCACTACTGCGACGTCAGCGCGCCCGGCACCGTGGTAACCCGGTGAGCTGGGCCGCCGCGGGTGCCGGACCGGGCTGTGGCGGGCGACACGCTGAAGGCGTTGGGCGTGGTGAGTTGACCCCGGTGACCTGCCACC
>Ga0335078_10000730_pt1 | contig 50200 bp, 45 predicted proteins | sample Lox_Sample_32_FD_206711 | JGI IMG/M metagenome (GOLD analysis project Ga0335078, IMG submission 206711) | Soil microbial communities from Loxahatchee National Wildlife Refuge, Florida, United States - Lox_Sample_3.2 | ecosystem: Environmental > Terrestrial > Soil > Wetlands | place: USA... | reverse complement strand
GCGCCGCTGGTCGCCATCGGAATCTGCCACCTGTTCCCGCTCAGCGCCCAGGCGCGGGACGGCGTGGAGATCGTGATGATCGCCGCCGGCGGCCCGGCGTGCATGAAGTCTTGTGAGCTGGCCAAGCGGGCGGATCTGGCGATGGCCGTGTCCTTCACCATCGTGCTGCAGCTGGTCAACATCGTGGTCGTACCGCTGTGGGCCAAGGGCATCATCACCGGGGCCACGGTCAACCCATGGAGCATCGCCGGCGACCTGCTGATCCTGGTCCTGGCTCCGCTGGTGGTCGGCCTCATCCTCCGCGGCCGCTACCCGGAGCACCGCGATGGCTGGAAAGCCGGCCTGGAGAAGACCTCCAACATCGCCCTGTACATCGCGATCGGGGTCGGGGTGGCGGCGAACTGGAAGTCCATTGTCTCGGTCCTCGGTTCCTGGGTCATTCTCGCCTCCGTCCTGATCATCCTCGTCTACGCCGTCCTGGGCTGGGCCCTCGCATTCCGGAACCGGAAGTCCGCGATCACCAGCTCGAACATCGCCGCCATGAGGTTCACGCCGATCGGCCTGCTGGTGATCTCGACCGTCCTGCACAACCAAGGCCCTTACCTCACCCCGGCGCTGGTCGCCGGCTTTATGGATACCGTCGTCCCGTTCGTGATAGCCGCCGAGATCGGGCGCTTCGTCAGTCATTCGCGGCCAGAGCCCGCCCCCGGCGGCCACGTAGCCGCCGGGCCTCCGCCGGCCGCCACCACCCCGGCGCAGACGACGTGACCGGACGGCAGCCCGTGCGTCACGGCCCGCGGCCTGCCGGCCGCTGACAGAAAGGCATCGCCATGTCATGGGCCCTGCTGTTCCGGGCTCGCGAGTACCTCAAGGGCAGCCTGTGGTTCTATCCGCTGGCCGGCGCGATCCTCGGCCCGCTCCTGGCCGTGCTCACCCGCCAGGCTGACACGTCGGTAGCAGTTCCACCGGCGTGGCAGTACGCCCCGTCGACCGCCAGCACCGTGCTGACCACGATCGTCGGTGCCACGGTGGGCCTGACCGGCTTCGTGGTGACCGTGACGGTCCTGGCGATCCAGATGGCGACGGGTACCTTCTCCGCCCGTTACATGCGGATCTGGTACCGGGACCGTCTGCTGAAGGCCGTGCTCGCGGTGCTGGCCGGGACGCTGACCTTCTCGTTCTCACTGCTTCGCCAGGTGGGGTCGAAACAGGTTCCGGATATCGGGGTGAGTGTCGCGGGCTTCCTCGTGGTGCTGAGCCTGGTGCTGTTCCTGCTGTTCTTCGATCGTTTCATCCACCGGCTCCGGCCGGTGGCAGTAGCAGACCTCGTTGGCCGGATGGCGATCCGGGTCATAACCACCGTCACCGAGGCGGCCGAGACCGATACCGGCTCCGCCGAGACCGCCGCGGGCGATCCCGCGCTCATCGTGGCCAGCGGGCGCGCCGGCTCCATCCAGGCCATCAATGTCCGCGGGCTGGTCGCCTGGGCCAGCCGTCACAATCACCTGCTCGCCATGCAAGCCGGGGTCGGCGATTTCGTCACCACCGGCCAGCGCCTGATCGCGGTCTTTGGCGATGGTGCCGCGCCGGCCAGGGCCAGCCGGCTGCAAGCGATGATCGCGTTCGGGGCCGAGCGGACCGTCGAGCAGGATCCCGCGTTCGCCATCCGGATCATGGCGGACATCGCGGTCAAGGCGCTATCGGCCGCCATCAACGACCCCACCACCGCTGTCCAGGCGCTCGACTACCTGGGGAACGTGCTCCGGCTCCTCGGCGGCACACCGCTCCACGGGCCGCTGATGTTCCGGGACCGGGACGGCACCCCCCGGCTGCTCATGCCCGGGCGAACCTGGGCCGACTACCTGTCGCTGGCGGTCACCGAGATCCGCGAGTACGGCTGCAGCAGCATCCAGGTCATGCGGCGGCTGCGGGCGATCCTCGAGGACCTGCAAGAATCCGTCCGCCCCGAGCACCGCCCGGCGGTGGATGCGGAGATCGCGAAGCTGGACGCCACGGTCGCCACCGGTTTCGCAGGCTCGGTCGACAAGGACCAGGCGCGGGCCCGCGACCGGCAGGGCATCGGCGGCCCGGCGGCCAGCGAAATCAGCTCACCAGCAGCCAGCAACTGACCGGAATCCTGGCCAGGACGGGCTTCCCGTGGGTGGCACGTGCCCGGCCGCCGGGCGGCCGGCGCGGCGGGCGAGCCGTCAGCGATCATCTGGGGCCAGCAATGCCGCCTGGACGTCATAGCCGAGCCCGTCCGCCACGCCGACCGTGGCCCCGACGACCCGGCCGAGCCCGGCCGCGGCCGCGACGGCCAGCAGCACGTCGGTGATCTCGTCTTCGGTCGCCCCCGCCGCCAGCGCCCGGCTGACCCCCCATTCCAGGCAGACCGCCGGGGACCCGATCGCTACCAGCGCCCCCATCTGCACCAGCGCCGCGGTCTTGGGGTCCATGACCCAGCGCCCGGCCTGGCCGAGCCCCAGCGCGGCCTGGTCCTGGACAACGCCGTCGTCCATGATCGCCAGCCTGCGCAGGATCTCCTGGTATCTCGCTGGCTGACCCATATGAAATCTCCGCTCGTGCCGGGCGCCACATACCTTCCGGGCCAGGGAGGTTGCCTCGTCCCCATCATCGGGACGCGAAGGCGGCCGGCGCATCACCCGGATCTTGGTATGTGCCGGGCGTCAAGCCCATCGGCTGGGGCAGCACACGCCTTAGCCGCCTAGCAGGCCGACCGCTGTCGCCTTTTGTACCGCGTCGTTGCGGGACGAGACGCCCAGCTTGCGGTAGATCGCTCTGACTTCGGTCTTGACGGTATGGCTGGAGATGAACAGCCGCTCTGCGATCTTGTCGGCGGTGAGGTGGGTTTGCAGATAGGGAAGCAGCCGTAGCTCGGCCGGGGTAAGCGGAAGCATGGTCGCTCCCCCAGCGCCCTTGGCGCTACGCAGGAGGGCACGGAAGTCGTCGACCTCATCAATCAGGGTGCCGAGGGCCGGCCGGCGGCTGATGATGCCGTCTATCTCGCGCAGGAGCTGGCGGACGGTGGCCGGCTCGGCGAGGGCGAGGTACACCGTGGCCAGCGCTAGCCGCAGCCTGACGGCATGGTAGGGCAGCACGTAGGTGGCTGACGGGCGCGCCCGCATCGCCCGGGTGAGCTGCCGGTGTGCTTCTTTCACATCACCCTGATGCAGGGAAAGCCGGGCTGCCCCGGCAAACGCCGGCAGGCTGAAGACGTAGTCGTGCAGCCGGTGGGCATCGATCGTGTCAAACGCGAGCCTCAGCCGATCGGCGGACTCCCTCCAGTCGCCGCGGTCCATCGCGAGCCACGCGAGCTGAGCTTCGCAGATGGGGATCGTATCCCAGTTGTTCATCGCGGCCGCAGCGGTGGACGCTTCGGCGAATAGAGCGCGGGCCTCATCCGGGTGCCCGGCGAGCAGGTGCGCTTCGCCGAGCAGCCACTGCGCGCTGTCGCGCCATGGGCTCCAGGCGGCTTCCCGGGCGAGACTGAACGCCGCGTCGGCCATCATTCGCTCCGGGCCGCTGGCACACATACCCGCCCGCAGCTGGGCCCGCCCCGAATCGAAAGAGGCTGTCCCCGTCGCAGGCTCGCCCTCGAACGACGCGGCGTCAACGACTGCCGCCCACCGCTCTGCCTTGACCGTGTCGCCGGTCAGCACGCCTTCCCAGCAAGCGAGCACCGCAAGCGGCGGGTAGCGGGCGATGTTCGCATCGCCAAGCGTTCGGTACCAGCGTTGCACGGTTGACAACTGCCCGGCCATGAACGTGGGCAGGGCCAGTTCGGCCGTCAACCGCACCGAGCGGTCCCAGTCGTCCGTGTGCAGCAGGTGCTCCAGGGCCAGCGCCGGGGATCCATTGGCCGCATACCAGTCAGCGGCCCGCTGGTGCAGCGTCACAATGGTGCCGGGTTCGGTGCGGCGAAGCTCACCGAGCAGGAAATCCCGGAACAGCGCGTGGTAGCGGTACCACTCCCGCCGTCGGTCGAGCGGGGTCAGGAACAATCCGTGTTCTTCAATCTGGCGCAGGTGAGTAGCCGCGGCCGAGGTCTGCAGGACGGCGTCGCAGAGCGAGGCCGAGAGCTGATCGAGCACCGCGGTGCGCCGCAGGAACTGCTGAATGGCCTTCGGCTGCTGGATCAGGGTCTCACGGTAGAGGTAGTCGGCCACGTACGGGTCGACGCCGGTGACGACCCCCGCCAGGCGGTGATTGTCCTTTGCGATCAAGGCAGCGAGGTGCAGGCCGACCGGCCAGCCCTCCGTCTGTTCCGTCACCGCGGCGGCCCGGCCGGAATCCAGGGTGACCTGTGCATTGGCAAAGATCTGCCGGGCGCCGTGGGCATTGAGAGCCAGATCGCCAGTCCCAAACTCCACTGCCTCTCCCAAGGCCCGAAGCCGCGGCAGATGAGGCTGTTCGGAACGGCTGGCGGCGGCGAGCTGGGATCCATCCGGAATGGCCGAGATCACCATGCCCAGCACGTCGTGGCAGCCGGATGACTGCAATTCATGAAGATCGTCCAGCATGAAGACGAACGGAACGGAGCTGGCGCGGAACTCTGAGACCAGCCGCGGCGCAGCGCGACCGAGGACCGACATGACATGGCCCCTCATATCGGCGACCAGATCGGCGCTGCCCAGACCGGCCCGGCAGTACGCGGATGCCAGCGAGACGAGCAAAACCGCGGGGTCATCGTCGAAGCGGTCGAGAGACACCCAGGCAACGGGGCGATCCTCGGCGGCGGCCCATTCCGCCAGAAACGTTGACTTGCCGTAGCCCGCGGGCGCCGTGACCGCGACGAGGCGGCAAACGCTCGACCGGGCTGTTCCCGCCAGGTCGCCGCGGCTGACATGGCCCGGGCGCGGGCGCGGGACCGAGAACTTGGCGTCAAGCAGCAGCTGACTGAGCTCAGGAACTGGCCAGGCCGCCTCCCGCATGCCCGCGTTCACGCTCAGACCCCGGTCTGCTCGTGTGCTCCTGCGGGGCCGGCGGGCACCTGCCGCGCCCGCAGGCGTCCCAGCCCCCGCGGTACCCACATGTCGCTTCGTCCCGATCCCCGGCCGCCGTGCGGTACCAACCATCTCAATGATCGCACCCGCGGACAAGAGGGGCATCACCCGGCGAGGAGGATGTGGCCAGAGCACCGGGGATCTAAGGTGCCGGTGTGACTGGCTGAGCCATCTCGGCGGCCGGGCGGGTTCCGGGCACCCAACCAGGTAACGACGCTGCCGCATGGTTGAGGGGGCGGTATGACCACCCTGGATCCGTCATCTCAGGAATCCAGCACGGCAGTAGCGGCTTACCCGGACGCAGCCGAAACGGGGCGGCTGCGCGCAGGACGGCTGCGCTTCTTCCGGACGATCGCGGAGTCCGTGGGCGTCCAGGGTCCCACAGCGGGAGTGGTCATCGCACCGGCCGTCCTCGCCAGCGTCTCCGGAGGCGGGACCGCCCTGGTCGAACTCGTCGCGGCGGTGGCCATGGGCTTTGTCGCCTACGCCTTCGTCATCTTCACTCGCGGCTTCAACAGCGCCGGGTCGGTGTACGGGTTCACCGGCGCGGTCGCCGGGCCCCTCTTCGGGTTCATCTCCGCCTGGACCCTCATGCTGGTCTATGTCAGCTTCGCGGGCGGGCTTTGTGCGGTCACGGCAGCCGAGGCGGGGCCCGCCCTGGGCACCCTGGGCCTGCACGTGTCGTGGCAGGTGTCCGCGGTCATCGCGGTTGTCCTGGTGATGGCGCTTGCCTATCTGGACATCAAGGTCTCAGCCACGGTGATCCTCGCCCTGGAGGGCGTCTCGATGCTGCTCGTGGTCACTGCCTGCAGCATCATCGCGGCCAAGGGGGGTTTCCACGGACATGCCTTCAGCTCAGCGCCGTTCCGGCCCAACGGGGTCACCTTCTCCGTGCTCGGCCTCGGGATCGTCCTGTCCTTCTCGACCTTCTCCGGGTTTGAGGCAGCAGCCACGCTGGGCGAGGAATCCCGGCAGCCGCGACGGCTGATCCCTCCTGCCATCGCGGCCTCCCTGGCCGTGGTCGCCGTCTTCACGATCGGTGCCATCGCGGTGGTGACGAACGCCTACCCAGGGGTCAACCAGCTCTCCGCCGCCGCGGTGCCGCTGGTCACGGTCACCGACCGGTTCGTAGCCGGCTGGATGGGCAACCTGATCAACTTCGGGGGGGTGGTCAGCGCGTTCGGTGCCTCGCTCGCCTGCACTGTCGGCGCCTCCCGCATCCTGTTCGCGCTCGGGCGTGACACCGGGCCCGTCATGCTGCGCCGGACAAGCCGCCTGACGGGCGCCCCGTCAGGCGCGCTGATCTGGGTCGGGGCGGGCGGCCTGGTCACACTGCTGCTATTCATCCGCGAGCCGCTGGCCACCCGGGCGGTCGCGCTCAGCCTCACCTACGGGGCCGACCTGATCATCGTCGCCTACATCCTGGTCGTCATCGCCGCCATCATCTTCACCATCCGGCGGCGCATGGCCCCGGCCAGAACCGTCATTCTCCTGGTCGGCCTGGCGGTCCTCGGCTACGTGGTCAAGGCCACCTTCGCCCCCTTCCCAGCACCCCCTTACCGCTGGGATGCGCTCGCCGCCGGGATCACCCTGGCCACCGGGATCGTCCTGCCGTTCGCCTACCCGCCGTTGCGGCGCGGGATCCGCGAATCGCCCCTGCTCAAAGCCGGGGCCAGCGCCCTGCTCCGGTGAGGCCCGGGCCGGCAATCTCACCCATTTGAGGGGACGCGGCCGGCGTCAGCCGAGTTCTACCTTGGAATAGCCCATGACCAGGGGGTTACGAGATGGCAAACGTCACCGACGATGCGGACGCCGAGCACGCCCAGGCGCTCGGGCGCCGCTACCTGATCCGGTTCGAGGAGGACACCCTGCGGCAGCGGCCGTTGTGGATCCGGCTCATCATCGAGTTCCTCGGCACGTTCATCCTGGTGACGGTGGCCGCCGGAGCGGGGGTGATCAACCACTACGCGGGCGGCAACCCGATCAGCCGGACCGCGGCGGTGATCGCGCCTGGCGCGGTGGTGATGGCCATGATCTACGCGTGGGGCCCGCTGTCGGGGCTGCACATCAATCCGGCGGTGACCTTCGCCTTCACCACGCGCGGGGTGTTCCCCACGAAATGGGTGGTGCCGTACTGGGTGGTTCAGTTCGGCGGGGCGATCTGCGCCGGCCTGTTCCTGCAGTGGATGTTCGGCGACGTGGCCGCGGGCGGGAACTATCCGATCTCGACACCCGGCGGCGAGTGGAGGTCGCTGGTGATGGAGGCCGTGCTGACCGCGATCCTGGCCAGCGTGATCCTCAACACCGCGACCGGGTCCCGGTCCATCGGCCACAACGCGGCGATCGCGGTGGGCGGAACGGTGGCGCTGCTGGGCCTGTTCGCGAGCCCGATCAGCGGGGCGTCGATGAACCCGGCCCGCTCGCTCGGCCCGGACATCGTCAGCACCGACTTCACCGGCTGGTGGGTCTATCTGGCCGGGCCGGTGATCGGCGCCGCCATCGCCGTGACCATCATCGGGCTGGTGCGCGGGCTGCCCGACCGGGCCGAGCGGGAGGCCGCCGAGGGCGGCGCCCTGCCCATCCACGGCGCCCGGCCGCGCGATGGCGGCTCACGCGCCCCCGGTGATGGTGCCACCTGATCCCCCGCCCGGTGACGGTGCCACCTGATCCATTGACGCCGACACGGGAAGGTTGACGTCAGGAGCACCTTCCGGAAGGTCTGACGTCCCGCCGGATGATTGCTTCACCGCGAGTCGCGCGCTGCGTGCTCGGGACTGATCGAGAAGCGGTCCCGGCTGCCGGGCCACAGCAGGCCGATCAGCCACATCAGGACGGGTGGCGGGGAGTGCAGGATGACCCTGGGCTGCGCTGGCCGTTCGGCCAGCGCGACCAGCTGGCGCGCGGCGGCCACGTCCAGGAATGTCAGGCCGGCGAGACAGATGTGGATCTCATCGGCCTCGGGCGGCAGTTCCGCGATGGCGCGCCGCAGCAACTCCACGGTGTGCATGTCGGCCTCGCCGTCCAGCCGCAGCCCCACCTGGCCCGCCTGGCCAGCCAGCGGGGAGACGCGCAGCCAGTCACTGGCCAGGTACAGGTCCGAAGTGGCCATCAGTAAGCATCTCCAGTGCCAGCCGGTCAACGTTCGGTAGCTGCGTCCCCTGCGGGATGCCGCCGTCTCCGGTCGCCGTGAGCACGGGCTGCGCCGCCCAGCAGCGTGACCCGGCTCGGGCACTACCAGGATCGGAGCCAGCCGGAGACCTGTCAATAGTTACGCGAAAAAAATTTCGTGTGTTCTTTCTCGCGAGAATCCTCTCGGGAAGTTATGATCGGAGGTATGAGCCTTCCTGATGGACGCGACGGCAGCTGGACACTGCTGACCGGGCATGGGCATGTGCTCGTCGAGATCGCCCGCAACCCGCAGGCCCGGATCCGGGACATCAGCGCCGCCGCTGGCCTCACCGAGCGCACTGTGCAGACGATCGTGACCGACCTGGAAACCGCTGGTTACATCACCCGGACCCGGATCGGCCGGCGCACCCACTACACCGTGAATCCGGACAGCCTGTTCCGGCACTCCGCCCAGGAGGGCCTTCGCGTCGGCCCGTTCCTGGAGCTGCTCGCCGAGGCGGAGGGCGGCGCCGCAGCCGGGCCATCTGGCGCGTGACCAGTCGCGGTGGGCGTGGGCCCCGCAGGACCGGCAAGCCGGCCAGCCGGGCAGGCGCGCCGTACGCGATCTTGTGGATCGTGGTCATCGGCGCCCGCGTGGCCTTCTCCTACGGCTCCGCGCCCTGGTTCACCGGCCCGCTGGAGGGACACCTATTTACCTAACGCACGGTGCGTGGTGCCTGCCCATCCCCCGGGCCGCGGTCTCGCGGGGCCGGTGACCGGACCGGCCGGCCGTCGCACCTGCTCAGCGCCGGGCGGCGGTTGATACCGTGAGCAGATGGGCGGCCGGGACCTCGCCGGGCACCTCAATCGTCAGGCCGGGGGCTTATGCACTCGCTGAACAACTCCCTGCTGATCAATGGTGGCGTGGTCGTGCTGACCATCGCCATCCTGGTCGTGCTCGTGGTCCGCAGCTTCCGGCAGACACGCCAGCTCGATGTCGCGGACGCGGTCACGCGAGCCGAGAGCCTCCCGCCCGGGCGCGTGGTGGCGCTCCAGCACTCCCGCCCAGCGCGGCGCCGGGGGAAGCAGCCCGATAGCCTGCTGCCGCCCGACGCGACCGTGACGTTCGCCGCCGAGCGCGCGGCCGCCCACGTCGACGACGTGTTCACCGGCCTGGACCGCGACCTGGTCGGCCTCGTTCCGGTGAAACGCAAGGTCCAGGAGATCGGGGCGCTGCTGCTGGTGGACCGGGCGCGGCGCCGGTTCGGCCTGGAGGCTCCCCGGCCCAACCTGCACATGTGCTTCACCGGACCGCCGGGGACCGGCAAGACCACGGTGGCGCTGCGCATGGCGGAATTGCTGCACCGGCTGGGTTACCTGGAGCAGGGGCAGCTGGTGCATGCCATGCGCGACGACCTGGTCGGTGAGTTCGTCGGGCAGACGGCGCCGCGGACCAAACAGGTCCTGGACCGCGCGATGGGCGGCGTGCTGTTCATCGACGAGGCCTACTACCTGTACCGCGCGGCTGACTCGCGGGACTACGGCCAGGAAGTTATCGACATCCTGCTCCAGGTCATGGAGAACGACCGCGACAAGCTGGTCGTGATCCTGGCCGGCTACCAGGACCGGATGGATGATTTCTTCGCCTCTAATCCCGGGATGAGCTCCCGGATCGCGCACCATCTCGACTTCGCCGCCTACGAGCTGGGCGAACTGGTGAACATCGGGCGGGTGATGCTGGAGCAGGCCTCCTATTACCTCTCCGCGGGCGCGGAGGCCGCTTTCCGCGATTACCTGACCGACCGAATGCGGGAACCGGAATTCGCCAACGCCCGCAGCGTGCGCAACTACCTGGAGCACGCCCGGCTCCGCCACGCGCACCGGCTGGCCTCCGACGTGGACCGCCGGTGGAGCCGCGACGACCTGATGCGCCTCGAACCCACGGACATCCTGCCAAATGCCAGCAAAGCGGTTGCAAAGGGTTAGTCACTTCCCTACCATGCTCGGATGCGCCCTGGGCCGGCTTCTCCGGCTAAGCCACGATTTGACCGGCTTGTCCTCAGCAACATTCTCGAGTGGGCACAGCAGCCGGAGCGGCAGCCGCTTCCGCAGTTCGCGGCCCTGGCGGCCAGCCAGCCCTTCCCCGAAGAAGAAATGGCTCTGTACTGGTCGGGCGACCACAAGATCGTGATAACCAGGCATCCGGTGAATGACGCACATATTGCCGATCTCAGCATTATTCTCGGCTATGAGAACCTGAAGTGCGCCGCCGTGGCCGCTGGCCAGCCCGGCCACTCCCTCTGCACGGACCTGGTCACCAATGAACGCGCGCTCACCGGTGTGATCGAAGCGCTGGATGACAGCCCGTCCGACGGGCCGGTAACGGTCGAGGCGTTTGGCGCCACGGCCCAGTACGGCCGCCTGGCCACCCTCATCAGCAAGAACTCCCGGCGCCCGGTCATCGACCGGATGACCCCGGGCAGTCACCTCGAATCCGCCCGGCGGCTGGATTCCAAGGTGCTGTCCCGGGAGTACTTCGAGGCGGCCCGGGCGAAGTGCCCGGCCCTCCAGCTCACCCGGGCCCGCACCGTAGGTAGCCCGGGACAAGGGCCTGACCTGCGCAAAGCCGTGCGCCGCGCGCTGAAGGCGCTCGGCCCGGTCATCGTCAAGACCGACTTCGGTGCGGGCGGCCAGGCCATGGGGATCATCACCCGCCCCTGGCTGCTGGGCCGGAAGCTCAGCCGGATCGTCCCGGTCGGCTACGACGGCGCGCTGCTCATCGAGGAGTTCCTGGGTACCGGGGACGAGGCCCTCTCGGTGTCCTACAACGGCATGGTGTCCGGCGACGGCAGGACGTACACGCTGTGCGCCGGTCGCCACCTTCTGCAGGCCGGCACGCATTACATGGGCTCATGCCTGGGCCTCGGCGCCATGCCCGATGACTGCGCGGCTAAGGCCCAGTCGGCGGGCGAGGCCATCGGGCAGGTCGCCAGCTCCATCGGGTACCGGGGCCCGCTGAATGTCGATTTCCTGTACCGGGCCGGTGACGGGGCCATCTTCCCGCTGGAGATCAACCCGCGGCGCAGCCTGGGAGCTTCGCTGGCCGACATGTGCATCAGCCTTTTCGGCCCCGGCTACCAGCAGTTGGTTTCCGCGGTGGCCCGGCACAGCGTCCCGGTCCACCCGGGCATCACCAGCTACGCCCGGCTGCGGGCCGCCCTGCTGCGGCGCGGGCTGTTCGGCCGGGAGACCAGCGGCCTGGTGATCCTCCCGTACATGGTCAGCTCGCTGGCCATCAACTCGAACATCGGCCTGGCCGTGGTGAGCACGGACGGCACCCCGGCGGCCGCCGCGGCCGACGAGGTCGCCGCCTACCTGGCCCAGCCCGGTGCCCAGGCCACCGCCCGCACGCTGGGGTTATCTGGACGCCGCCGGCTGATCATCCTCAGCTGGCGGCAGGTCACGCCGGTACCAGGTGCCCCGTTTGCCGCCCAGGTCGGCCGGGCCGGCCGGGCCGGCCGGCACGAACCCGGCCTTGGCCAGCACCTTCTGGGAGGCGACATTCTCGTGGGCGGTGGCGGCCCGGAGCGTGCGCAGTCCGTGCCGCGCCGCCGCCAGCCGGCACAGCTCCCGGACGGCGGCGGTCGCCACGCCGCGCCCGGCCACGTGCTGCGCGACCCGGTAGCCGACTTTCGCGGCGCCGTCCCCGGCGAAGAACAGGTTGAACCGGCCCAGGACCGAGCCATCCGCGGCGACCAGCACGTAGAACGCGCCGAGGCCGGCCTTCTGCTCAGCCAGCAGGGCGCCGTGCCGCTGGGCGAACTGGTCGTAGAACTCGTCGCCACGGTCGGAGATCGAGGCAGCGAAGTAGGCGCGGTTCGCCAGCTCGAAGGCCAGCACCGCGGCGGCATGGCCAGCCTGCAGCCGCTGCAGCTCGGGCACGGCCCAACCTTACGATGCGCGGGTGAAGCGGGCGGTAACCGAGCCGGTCGCCTGCATGGCCGCGATCCGCATCGGGCTCCAGGTCATCCCGAACCGGCTCCGGTCCACGGTGATCTCGGCCCGCAGCGTGACCGAGTCCCGGCTGGCCGCCGTGACGTCGGCGGTGAACCGGATCGGCTCATGGCTGCCCGCCGCCTCCAGCGTGCCCTCGCCGGCCAGCTGCCCGGCCGGGTTCAGCGCTGCCTGGCTGATCGTGAGCACCGCCTGCGGATGCCGCTCCACGTGGAAGAAGTCCGCCGAGCGCAGATGCTTGTCCCGCTGCTTGTTCTTGGTGTTCAGCGATGCGGCGTCGATCACGATGCGGCCGGTGACGGCGCCGTCCGCGGCCACTAAGCCCTCGCCCTCCAGCCGGCCGAACCAGCCGCGCACGGTGATCAGGTGCCAGAAGTGCGGTACCCGGAACTCCACCGTGGACTGCTGTGGATCAAGCCGCCACTGGCCGGCCAGCGCCCCGTCCCGGGCCAGCGCGGTCACCCCGCTGTCCTGCTGCTGCCCCCCGTTTGCTCCAGTCGTCACGATCTTCCTCCTGAGCCAGCGGCATGGTGGTGGCCGGCCGGCCAACCACGACCCCGCCGGGTGCCAATTGGAGTGATCTATCCGGTTATGCCGCCACCCTAGCGGGTGGCGCTGGCGATGCGCCGGGCCGCCTCGTGCAGCTGCCCCGGTGCGTGCGCGGCGTAGCCCAGCACCAGGCCGGGCGGCCCGGGGGCGACCCGGTGCATGGACAGCGGGTGGACCAGGACCCCGGTGGCCTCGATCCGGCTGGCCAGCGCCGCGTCATCCAGCTGGTCACCCAGGTCCGGGAGCGTGACCAGCAGGTGCAGCCCGGCCGCGACGCCCTGGATCCGGGCCCGCGGCAGGTATTCGCGCAGCGCGGCGAGCAGCGCGTTGCGCCGGGCCCGCTGCCGCTGGCGGACCAGCCGGATATGGCGTTCGAGTTCCCCGCTGGCGATCAGCTTCGCCAGGACCAGCTGTGGCAGCGCCGGGCTGCCCAGGTCGCTGCCGTGCTTGGCGGCGGCCAGGTCCGCGCGCAGCCACCGGGGCGGGATGAGCCAGCCGAGGCGCATCCCCGGGGCCAGCGTCTTGGAGGTGCTGCCCGCGAACGCGATGCGGTCGGGCGCGGACGCCTGCAGAGCGGGCACCGGGGGCCGGTCATAGCGGTGCTCGGCGTCGTAGTCGTCCTCGATGACGAGCCCGCCGGCCGCCGCCCACCCCACCAGCTCGCGGCGGCGGTCCGGGGCCAGCACGACCCCCGTCGGGAACTGGTGCGCCGGGGTCAGCAAGGCCGCCCGCAGCCCGCTGCGGGCCAGCGCACCGGCCTGCAGCCCGTGCCCGTCGACCGGGACCGGCACCGGTTCCAGTCCCCAGTGCGCGAGCTGCAGCCGGGCCCCCCGCGAACCGGGGTCCTCGACCGCGACCTCGGTCGTGCCGCGCGCCCGGAGCACCTGCCCGAGCAGGGCGAGGGCCTGGGCCACCCCGGTGACGACGATGATGTCGTCAGGCGCCGCGCGCAGGCCCCGGGTGCGCGCCAGCCAGCCGGCCAGCACCGTGCGGAGCCGCCTGTTGCCGCGCGGGTCCCCATACCCAAGATCGGCGGCGCCGGCCTCGGCCAGCGCCGCGCGCTCGGCGCGCAGCCAGGCGGCACGGGGAAACGCCGACAGGTCGGGCACCCCCGGGGACAGGTCGATTTCCGTCCGCCCCCGCCAGGGCAGCGGGAATGGCGCCTCCGGCCCAGGCGGCCCGGCTGGCGGCCGCCCGGGGACTGGCTCGGCCGCCCGGCGCACCGGGAGCACCGTCGTCCCGGCTCCCTGCCGGGCACTGACCAGGCCTTCCTCCCGCAACCGCTGATAGGCCTCGACGACCACGCCGCGCGAGACGCCCAGGTCCGCGGCCAGCACCCGGCTGGCCGGCAGCAGCACCCCGGCGGCCAGCCGGCCGTCCGCGATCCCGGTGCGCAGCGCATCCACCAGCCAGCTGGTCAGCTCCCGGGTGGGCACCCCGGCCGGGTCCAGCTGCAGGAAGTCCGCCCCGTCACCGGCCCGCTGGGCCCGCACCACACCCGCTGGCATTGGCCCATCGTAAGCCGGAATCAAGCCGGCAGCATGATGGACCAGTGGCCCACCCCGGTCCGGGCATTGGTCCATCACAAAGCCGATTCATTGGTCCTGTTCATCGAACCACTGCCGGCCTAACGTGACCGTCATGCCTGACGCCTGCGCCCTCACCACCCCGGATCCGGCCGGCCCGGAACTCGCCACACGCCCACGCCCGGCGCCAGGACCCGCCGCCCGGAGCGCGGGGCCCGGGATCGCCGCGGGCGCGGGTGGCATGATCTGCGTGGGCGGGAGCGTGGCGGTCTCGTCAGTGCTGGCCACCGCGCCGGTCTTCACCGCGGAGGCGCTCCGCTACGCCGCCGCCTGCCTGCTGCTGGCCGGCTTCGCCCGGCTGGCCAGGCAGCGGCTGGCCTGGCCGCGCGGGGCGGAATGGCTCTGGCTGGCCGGTGTCACCGCGACCGGGCTGGTGCTGTTCAACGTGGGTCTGGTGCTGGGCTCCCGGCATGCCGAGCCGGCCGTGCTCGGCGTCGCGGTGGCCTGCGTCCCGCCCCTGCTGGCCGTGCTCGGCCCGCTGTTCGACGGGTCCCGGCCGAGCCGGCCGGTGCTGGCCGCCGCGGGCACCGTCACCTGTGGCGCGGCCCTGGTGCAGGGCGTGGGCCGTACCGATGGGGCGGGCGTCGCGTGGGCCGCCGTGGTGCTGGGCTGCGAGACCGGATTCACCCTGCTCGCCATCCCGGTCCTCGGCCGGCACGGCCCATGGGGAGTGTCCGTGCACACCACCTGGATGGCCGCGGTGATCTTCGCCGGGATCGGGCTGGTGCATGAGGGCCCCGCCGCCCTCGCCCGCCTCGACAGGGCGGACTGGCTGGCCATCGGCTACCTGGCGGCCGCCGTCACGGCGGCCGCCTTCGTCCTGTGGTACTCCAGCGTCTTGCGGCTGGGCGCCGGCCGGGCCGGGCTGCTCACCGGCATCGTGCCGGTCGCCGCCGCGACTGCCGGGGTGCTGCTCGGCGGGCCAGCGCCCACCCCTCTGGTCTGGGCCGGCGTCGCCGTGGTCGCGGCTGGGCTGGTCCTCGGCCTGCCGGACGGCGGCCCGGGGAGGCGCAGGCTCACCCGCGGCCCGGGGAGGCGCAGGCTCACCCGCGGCCCGGGGAGGCGCAGGCTCACCCGCCGGCCGGAGCGGCCGGGCCGCACCGCGGACCGCGAGCGGGCCCGATGAAGTTCCAGCACGCCGCCGCGATCTGGCGGGACTTCCCCGAGCTGGTTCCCGGCATACTGTTCGCCGAGGGCATCACGGCCCGCCTGCCGACCGCGGCCCGTACCGCGGAGTTCACCGAGGCCGCCCGGTCCCGGCTGGCGGGCGTCACCGAGAGCGAACTGCCGGAGATCGCCGCGTGGCGGCGCACCTTCTCCCGGATGGGACTCAAGCCCACCCAGTACCGGTGCGCCGCGGAATCGCTGCTGCGCCGGTTCCGCAAGGACGGCGCGCTGCCCGGCTTGCACCCGCTCGTCGACCTGTGCAACGCCGCCTCGATCGCCTTCGCCATCCCGGTGGCGGTCTTCGACGCCGGCCAGATCGCCGGTGACCTGCAGGTGTGCTACGCCACGGGTGACGAGGAGTACCTGACGTTCTCCGGTCAGGCCGAGCATCCCGCGCCCGGTGAAGTGATCTTCGCCGACGGGGCCGGGCGGGCCCACGCACGGCGCTGGTCCAACCGGCAGAGCGGCCGCTCCGCGGTCCGGGACCAGACCCCGGCCGCGCTCATCGTGGCCGAGGCGCTGCACGCGTCGGCACCCGCCGACGTGCCCGCGCTCATCTCGGCCCTCGCCGGGGAGCTCACCGCGGCCGGCTGCCGCGTCTCCGCGGTCACGGTGCTGACGCAATCCACCCCCGCCTGCACCATCGGGCCATCACCATGATCGTGGTCAATGTGTGCTCACCACTGACAGATAATGACCACGATCATGACGTCCCCGGCATGGGGCGCTGCCGCTCCAGCGCGGCCAGCCGGAGCTCCAGCTGATCGACGCGGTGCCGGAGGATCTCCAGCTCGGCCTGGTCAGCCAGCCGCCGCTCGGCGGTGCGGCGCAGCCGGGGTGACGCCTCGGCCCGCGCGGCGACCAGGTCGAGCGGCACCAGCCGCTGCGGGCCGTGCGGGCCGTCGGCCAGCCGGGACGGGATCTGCCCCGTCCGGTACCAGTTGCGCAGCGCGGCCCGGGACGCACCGGTGTCCGCGGCGGCCCGGTCGAGCGTCACCCATTCCGAGCCCTCGAGCTGCGCGCTGAGCTCGAGTTCCAGCTCCCAGGCATCAAGCCGGTCTTCCCACTCCATGGCCACCCACCGTCACATCGACGCCACGGTCATGCCGACGCCACGGTCATGTCCACGCCACGGTTATGTCCACGCCATGGTCACGGCGACGTCGCGCATTCCCTATTAATAACATGGTATTGACAGGGCCACAACCTGACCGGCACCGTTGGCACATGTTCGAGCGATTCACCCACCTGGCCCGCCGCGTGGTCGTCCTGTCCCAGGAGGAAGCCCGCGAGCTGGGGCACAACTACATCGGCACTGAGCACATCCTGCTCGGCCTGCTCGGCGCGGAAGGCGGGCTGGCCCTCCAGGTTCTGCGGCGCTTCGGGATGTCGTCCATCCCGGTCCGCGAGGAGGTCACCGCGCTGGCCGGCACCGGGGGTGAGCAGGCGAAGGCGCGCATCCCGTTCACCCCGCGGGCCAAAAAGGTCCTTGAGCTCAGCCTTCGTGAGGCGCTGGCCCTGCACCACAACTACATCGGCACCGAGCACATCCTGCTCGGTCTGGCCCGGGAGGCTGATGGGATCGGGCCGCAGGTCATGAAGTCACACGGCGCTGACTACATCGCGGTCCGCCAGGGGGTGCTGGATCTGCTGCCCGCCGCGCAGACCACGCAGGGCCGCCGCTGGCTGCGCCGCCGTTTCCGCGCCGCCGGCGAGGAGGCCGAGATGGCCGAGGCCGGCGGGATCGGCGAGGCGGAGGACCTGTCCACCACGCCAGCGGCCGAAGCCAGCCTGGCCCGGGCGGCGCTGCTGGCCGGGCCGGGCCCGGTGGGATCACATCACCTGCTGCTCGCCACGCTGGAGGATCCGAACACCACCGTGACCCGGACCCTGACCGGCCTGGGCGTGGACCTGGATCAGGCCCGGGCGGCGCTGCGCGCCGCCGACGTCACCGACACCAGCGACGAACTGCCCGCCGAGCGGGGCCGACGGCACATGGTGCTGCGGCTGACCGACGGGCGTCTCATCCTCGAGGCCACCGACCCGACGATCCTGCGCGTCGCGCGCGGCACGCTCGACGTGCTCGGCGACCCGGAGGGCGATCCTGGCACCATCCGTGGTGACCAGCCAGCCGGCGCGGCGCTGGGCCAGGTCTGGCAGGCGCTCCGGGACGGGCTCGAAGAGATCCTGCGCGGCGCGATGGCCGCCCGGGACACCGTCACCACGCAGGCCGGCCCGTCCCAGCCGGATGCTGGCCCGCGCGAGGCCGGGCGGGCCGACCCGGATCCGCAGGCCGGGGACGGCGATGAGCGCCCGGCCGGGGAGGAGTAAGCGCCGGGTTCGCGGGGTCCGGGCCGGTTGCTCCGGCCCGGCTCACCGGTCCAGGATGCGCAGCCGCTGCGGGTCGTACAGCGGTGCGGTCTGCAGCCGGACGGGCACGTCGCCAGCTGGCGTGTGCGCCCGGAAGCTGCCGCTCTTCAGCCAGCTGCCGGTCACCCCGTCGGCGCATTCGACCTGGGCCAGGCCGACCGCGCTGCCCACCGTGTAGCCGTACGCGGCCGCCCGGACGTAACCCACCCACGAGCCATCCAGCCGTACCGGCTCGTTGCCGAACAGGTCGATCGCGGGGTCCTCAGCGATCAGGCTGACCACCCGGCGCCGGGGCGGCCCGGCCGCCCGGGCCTCAAGCAGCGCGTCGCGGCCGGTGAACCCGCCGGGCTTGTCCCAGGCCACCGCGAAGCCGAGCCCGGCCTCCAGCGGATTGTCGGTGTTGTCGATGTCCACGCCCATGTCGCGGTAGCCCTTTTCCAGCCGCAGGCTGGACATTGCAGACAGCCCGACCAGCCGGAAACCGAGGTCGGCGCCGGCCTCCGTGAGATCGTCATAGACGCCGGCCGCGTACTCCGCGGGCACGTGCAGTTCCCAGCCCAGCTCGCCCACGTAGGTGACGCGGATGGCCAGCACCGGCGCATAGCCGACGTGGATCGGCCGCGCGCTGAGATAAGGGAAGGCCCCGTTGCCCAGGTCGGCGTCGGTCAGCCGCCCGATCAGCTGCCGCGACGCGGGCCCCTGGACGGTGAACAGGGTGGTGCCCGAGGTGATGTCCGCGACGGTGACCACCTCGCCGGGCCGGACCGCCCGCCGGATCAGCGGCTCGACCCGGCGGTGGATGATGTCGCTGGCGATGACCAGGAATCTGTCCGGCTCCAGGCAGGTCACGGTCAGGTCGGCGACGATGCCGCCGGCCTCGTTCAGCCACTGGGTGTAGACGAGCCGGCCCGGCCCGAGCAGCACGTCGTTCGCGGACAGCCGGCTGAGCACCCGCCCGGCGTCTGGGCCCTGGACCACGAACTTGGCCATCAGGCTCATGTCGATCATGCCAACCGCCTCGCGAACCGCGGCATGCTCCCGGCCGACGGTCTCGTGCGCCGCCGGACGCCGGTAGTCCAGGCTGGGCTCGGGCGCCGGACCGTGGTCCGCGAACCACTCGGGGTACTCCCAGCCGGCCGAGACGCCGAAGTGCGCCCCGGCCGCGGCCAGCCGGTCGTGCAGCACTGACCGGCGCACGTTCCGCCCGGTGGCCGGCTTCCAGGCGGGCCAGACCGCGTCGCCGAACAGCACGCCGAGCTGCTCCACGGTCCGTTCGGCCCGGAACCGGCGGGAGACCTCATACGCCGCGGTCCGGTCGATGGCGACGCTGGTCGCGTCGACCGGGGGGATGCCGTCGACGATCCAGTGCGCCATCATCTTGCCCACCCCGCCGCCGGACAGGATGCCGAGCGAGTTGAGGCCCGCGGCGACAAAGTAGCCGTCCAGCTCGGGGGCGGGCCCGAGCAGCGGCCGCACGTCGGCGGTGAACGACTCCGGCCCGCAGAAGAACGTCCGCACGCCGGTCTCGGTCAGCACCGGTATCCGGTTCAGCGCCGGGCCGAGAAAGGGCTCCATCCGCCCCCAGTCCGGGGGCAGCTTGCCGAACGCGAAGCCGCGGGGCACCCCGTCCAGCGACCACGGCGCGCCGACCGGCTCGAACAGGCCGACCAGCATCCCGTCGCCCTCCGGGCGGTAGTACCCGTAGTTGTCCGGATCCTCGATGACCGGCAGGTCCTGGCCCATCCCGGGCACGGTGTCGGTGAGCAGGTAGTAATGCTCGGCCGCCTGCAGCGGGACGCTGACCCCGGCCAGCGCGCCGAACTGCCGGGCCCACATGCCGGCCGCGTTCACCACGATCTCGGTCTCGATCGGGCCGGCCTCGGTCAGCACGGCGCACACCCGCTTGCCCCGGGTCGCCGTGCCGGTGGCGGCCACGCCCTCCACCACCCGGACGCCCAGCTGCCGCGCGCCCTTGGCCAGCGCGGTGGCCACGCCGACCGGGTCGGCCCGGCCCTCGTCGGCCACGTAGAACGCGGACAGCACGTCGTCGGTACGGGCCAGCGGCCACATCTCAGCCAGCTCACGGGGGGACAGCTCGACGTCCTCGACCCCGAAGCCGTGCATCCAGGCCGCTTCCCGCCGCAGCGCCTCGCGCCGCTGCGGCGTGGTGGCCAGCGAGATATGCCCGACCGCCCGGAACCCGGTGGAGTGCCCGGTCTCTTGTTCCAGCCGGGCATACAGGTCGCGGGAGTAACGGCTGAAGAACAGCGCGGTCTCGTCCGTCATGCCGGCCGAGGTGATCAGCCCGGCCGCGTGCCAGGTCGTGCCGGCGGTCAGCTGGTGCTGCTCGAGCAGCACCACGTCGGTCCAGCCCAGATGCGCGAGATGGTAGGCGATGCTGCACCCAGTGACCCCGCCGCCGACGATCACCACCTGGGCCCGGTCCGGTACCGTCCCGCCCATGGCATCCGGGTCGATCGTCACACGTGCCTCCAAGCCGACGCCGCTGGCGCTGCTGGCGCTCACCTGCGGCTATGCCTAGCACGGCGGGCGACTCCCGGTCCAGGGCGCTGGATGAGCCCGCAGCATACCCGGATTTCTGTCACGGACAGTGTTGAAAAAAATACATAGAGTCAAAATTCGGTAAGTTACTTGAGATTAACTACCAGTAGGGGTCAAATGTTAACTTCGGTTACACATGCATTGGTGGGGATGGGTCATGGGGGGCTCAATGTGGCGTGGTAAGTGGTGTGCACGTTTTACGGCTGGAGTGGCTGCCGTGACGGCTGGGGTGCTCTGGGCCGGCCCGGCCGCGTCGGCCGCGACCGGGCCGGTGTCGGCGACGCCCGCGGCGGGCACGCCCCAGCTGAATGCGACCGGGACGACCGAGCAGGTGCGCCAGCTGGCCCAGTGCGGCGGCACCATGTACGCGGTGGGCAGCTTCACCTCGATCAAGCGCTACAGCAGCACGTTCACCCGCGACAACGCGTTCAGCTTCAGCGCCAGCGCGCCTTACATGGTCACGTCGTGGGACCCGGACGTCAACGGTCTCGTCAACTCCATCGCGTTCAGCCCGGACTGCTCCACGGCCTACCTGGGGGGCCAGTTCACCTCGATCGGCGGCACCGCGGTGAAGAACATCGCCGCGGTCAGCACCTCAACCGGCGCGGTGATCAGCACCTTCGGGCACAGCGCCAACGGCCAGGTCGGCACGCTGCAGTACTACAACGGCCACCTGCTGGCCGGGGGCTACTACACCTCGATCAACAACAGCACCGCCAACCCGTACATGACCAGCCTCAGCCCGGCCACGGGCAAGGACGACGGGTTCATCCACCTCAGCATCTCGGGGAACTACCAGTTCCCCGGGGCCGGCTCCAACCCGACCCGGGTCTACAACCAGCAGCTCAGCAACAGCGGGACGCTGGACCTGGTCGAGGGCGACTTCACCTCGGTCGGCGGCCAGCCCCGGCAGCAGATGTTCATGCTGGACCTCAGCGGGCCGACCGCCACGGTCACCGGGTGGACCTCACCGGAGCTCAACACCAACTGCAACTACAACGAGGCCTTTTACGCCCAGGCCGCCGCCTGGTCACCGGATGATTCCACCATCTACGTCGCGACGACGGGCTACAAGCCGAACGGCACGCCAGCCGGAAGCTACCCCCGCACCGGGCCCTGCGACGCAGCCATCGCCTACCCCTCGACCCAGACCAGCGTCACCCACACCTGGATCAACTACACGGGCTGCGACTCGATATTCTCCGCCGCCGCGGACAGCAGCACCGCGTACTTCGGCGGGCACGAGCGCTGGTCCAGCAACCCGAACGGATGCGACTTCGCGGGCCCTGGGGCGATCGACGCACCGGGTATGGAAGGCCTGTCGGCGGCGACCGGCGCGCTGACCTTCAACCCGACCCGCGGCCGGGGGATCGGCGCGGACGACATGCTGATCACCAGCGCCGGTTTGTGGATCGCCAGCGACAACTCCGACGGGACCACCCAGTGCGGCGGCGTCTCGGGCCACGCCGGCATCTGCCTCCTGCCCTATGCGTGAGCGCGCGGTGGGCGGGAAGCAGCGGTCGCACCCGGCCGCCGTGGCCGTGATGCTGGCCGGGGCCATCCTCGTGCTGGTGATCATGGTGCTGATCTGATGAGGAGTGTCCGGGTGTGCCACCGTGGCGGGCGGACCAGCGCAATCCTGGCCGCCGGGGCGCTCTCGCTCAGCACGCTGTGGCTGACCGGGCCGGCCTCCGCGCAGGCCGGCCCGGTATCCGGCACGCCGGCCGCCGGGACGCCCCAGCTGGCCAGGACCGGGCGGACCGAGCAGGTACGCCAGCTGGTCAAGTGCGGCGGGACCATGTACGCGGTCGGCCGCTTCACCGCGATCAGCTGGCACGGGAAGACCTACCGGCGGCACAACGTGTTCAGCTTCTCGGCGGCGCCGCCGTACACGATGTCCCCGTGGGGGCCGGACGTCAACGGCAAGGTCAACTCCATCGCGCTGAGCCGGCGCTGCACCACCGCCTACCTGGGCGGCTCGTTCAGCTCGGTGGGCGGCAGAGCGGCACACAATCTCGCCGCCGTCAGCACCAGGACCGCCAGGCTGATCGGTAGCTTCGGCCACAGCGCCAACGGCCAGGTCGAGACGCTCCGGCGGGCCAACGGGCACCTGCTCACCGGCGGCTACTACACCACGATCAACGGCAGCAGCCGCGACCGCTACATGACGAGCCTCAATACGTCTACCGGGAAGGATGACGGGTTCGTCCGCCTCAACATCTTCGGGCACTACCAGTTCCCCGGAGTGGGCAGCAACCCGACCCGGGTCTACAACCAGCAGCTGAGCCACGGCGGAACCCGGGAGATGGTGGAAGGCGACTTCACGTCGGTCGGCGGCCAGCCCCGGCAGCAGGTGTTCATGCTCAACGTGGGTGGCTCCCGGGCGAGCGTCGCGGGATGGAGGGGCCGCGGGCTGAACACGAACTGCCACTTCAGCGAGCCGTTCTACGCCCGGGCCGCGTCGTGGTCACCCGACGACTCGACGATCTACGTGGCGACGACCGGGTTCAAGCCGGCCGGCACCCCGGGCGGGTCGGCCCCGCGGACCGGGCCGTGCGATGCGGCGATCGCCTACCCCTCCACCCGCACCACGGTGAACCACACGTGGATCAATTACACCGGCTGCGACTCGCTGTACTCGACCGCCGCGGACACGAGCACCGCGTACTTCGGCGGGCACGAGCGCTGGTCGCAGAACCCGCGAGGCTGCGACTTCGCGGGCCCGGGGGCCATCTCGGCGCCGGGCATGGAGGGTTTGTCCCCGGCCACCGGGGCACTGGCCTTCAACCCGACCCGCGGCCGGGGGATTGGCGCGGACGACATGCTGATCACCAGCGCCGGCTTGTGGATCGCCAGCGACAATTTCGAGGGGACCAACCAGTGCGGCGGTGTCTCGGGCCACGCCGGCATCTGTCTCCTCCCCAATCCGTGAGCGCGATGGGCGGGAGACGGCGGCCATGCCGGGGCCACCGGGGCGGAAAGTTCTCCGGTGAGCCGGAATGGCACGCCGGAATTCCGCGGCGTTTGCCGCCGTGCCGGGCGGCCTGGACCGGCCGTGCCCGGCGGCAGCCCAATCAGACGGGTAAATCCCACCACATCACCAGGAATCCGGCTCTCCCCGCCGCCTGTCGCCGCCTGCTGATCCGGAAAGAGATTTGTGACATTTTACTTGGGAATTACGTTACGGAAGGTTTTGAATCTATTACTCAGCGTTAAAGTTCAGCGGGCGTCTTGCGGATATGGTCCGTGCCGGGCCTATTGTTTACCTCGATGACTTGCGTTGGTGGGGACTGGCATAGGGGATTCAATGTTGCGTAGTAAGTGGCGCGTCGGAGCCATCACGAGCGGGGCCGCGCTGGCGGCCAGCATGATCTTTACTGGGGTGCCCGCATCGGCCGCGACCGGCCCGGTGTCGGCGACACCCGCCAGCGGCACTCCCCAGCTGGCGAACACCGGGACGACCCAGCAGGTCCGGCAGCTGGCGCAGTGCGGGAACACGATGTACGCGGTGGGCACGTTCAACACGATCACCTGGAACGGCACGACCTACACCAGGAACAACGTGTTCAGCTTCAGCGCGACCAAGCCGTACACGGTGACGTCCTGGAACCCGAACGCCGACGGGATCGTCAACGGCATCACGTTCAGCCCGGACTGTTCCACCGCGTACCTCGGCGGCAAGTTCGGCACGGTCGGCGGGGCGTCGGCCAAGAACGTCGCCGCGGTCAGCACCTCGACAGGCGCACTCGTCAGCAGCTTCGGGCACAGCGCCAGCGGCCAGGTCGAGACGGTGCAGTACTACAACGGGCACATCCTGACCGGCGGCTACTACAAGTCGATCAACGGCAGCTCGGCCAACCCGTACATGACCAGCCTCAGCCCGGCCACCGGCAAGGACGACGGGTTCATCAACCTCAGCATCTCCGGGAACTACCAGTTCCCCGGGGTTGGGTCCAACCCGACCCGGGTCTACAACCAGCAGCTCAGCCACAGCGGGACGCTGGACCTGGTCGAGGGCGACTTCACCTCGGTCGGCGGCCAGCCCCGGCAGCAGATGTTCATGCTGAACCTCAGCGGCTCGAGCGCCACCGTCACCGGGTGGACCGCACCGGAGCTCAACACGGACTGCAACTACAACGAGGCGTTCTACGCCCAGACCGGAGCCTGGTCACCGGACGACTCGACCATCTACACGGCGACGACCGGGTATAAGCCGAACGGCACGCCCGCCGGCAGCTACCCGCGGACCGGGCCGTGCGACGCGGCGATCGCCTGGCCGTCCACCCAGACCAGCGTCACCCACAAGTGGATCAACTACACGGGCTGTGACTCGATGTTCTCCGCCGCCGCCGACACCAGCACCGCGTACTTCGGGGGGCACGAGCGCTGGTCCAGCAACCCGAACGGATGCGACTTCGCGGGCCCTGGGGCGATCGACGCACCGGGTATGGAAGGCCTGTCGCCGGCGACCGGCGCGCTGACCTTCAACCCCACCAGGGCACGGGGTATAGGCGCCGATGACATGCTCATCACCAGCGCGGGCCTGTGGATAGCAAGCGACACCCAGGACAACTCCGTGCAGTGCGGTGGCAAATACAACCACGCGGGCATCTGCCTCCTCCCGTACGGCAGCTAGGAGTCGAGCGAGGTGGCAACCTGAGTTCGCGGACAGACGCCGACGGGACAGGCACGAGCATCGCGACCACCAGCCCACGGGTCGTCTACCTGGCCGGCCTGGGCCGCAGTGGCAGCACCTTGCTGGAGCGGCTGCTCGGCGAGATGCCGGGAGCCTGTCCCGCCGGCGAGGTCGTGCACCTGTGGCTGCGCGGGATCCGGCAGGGCGAGCGCTGCGCGTGTGGCCAGCCGCTGCCCTGCTGCCCGTTCTGGACTCAGGTGGGGCAGGCCGCGTTCGGCGGCTGGCACCAGGTCGACGTGGACCGGATCATCCGGCTGCGGGCGCGGGTGGATCGCTCCCGGTTCCTGCCGCACCTTGCCTCCGCCGCCCTGCGCAGGCGGCTCCAGCCGGCGCTGGATGAGTACGTGCGCTACTACCAGCGCCTCTACGCTGCGATTGGGCAGGTCAGCGGCGCTCCGGTGGTGATCGACTCCAGCAAGCACGCATCCCTGGCGTTCTGCCTGCGCAGCAACCCGGGCCTGGACCTGAGGGTCATTCACCTGGTCCGGGACCCGCGGGCGGTCGCCTACTCATGGGGCAAGGCCGTGGACCGGCCGGAGGCCGCGTCAGGCAGCCAGATGCCCACCTACCCGCCGGCCAGCGCGGCCCTGCGGTGGAACCTGCAGAACAGCGCGCTGCAGCTGCTGTCCCAGCTCGGCACCCCCACGTTGCGGGTGCGGTACGAAGACTTCACCGCCGCCCCGGCGGCCACGCTCGGCCGGATCGCCGCCTTCGCCGGCCTGCCTGCAGGGCCGGAGTTCAGCTTCCTGGACACCGACGATCACGGCCGCTGGTGGGCCGACCTGGGGGCGACCCACACCGCCGCCGGGAACCCGATGCGCTTCACCACCGGCCGGATCGCGATCCGCCACGATGACACCTGGCAGACGGCCATGATGGCGGGTAGCCGGCGCACGGTCACCGCGCTGACCCTGCCGCTGCTGACGCGCTACGGGTACCTGGGCGGCGCGGGAATGAGCCGGGTGCCGTGACCGGCTGGCGGCGTGCGGCGGGGGTGGCGGCGATCGCTGCCCTGGTGATCGCCGCCGTGGTGGTGGTCATCACCATCGGCGTGGGCGGGTCTGGGCAGAAGCACCGGTCATCGCCGCCCCCGCTTCCTCCCCGCCCGGCGGCCATTCCCGCCCCGGCTCAGGGCGCGTACTTCGGTGCCTGGGTCAAGCCCATCCAGTACAGCCAGGCAGGCTACCTCCAGGCCGTGTCCGACCTGCAGCAGCAGATCGGGCGGCGGCTGGACATCGTGCACATCTACCTGCAGGCGGATGCGAACTTCCCGACCACCAGCGACCGCGCCTTCGTCCGTCAGGGCAGCATGCTCCTCGTGTCCTGGGCGCTGAACAACAGCCAGGGCATAGCGGAAGGCCATTATGACGCCTCGATCCGCCAGCGGGCCCAGGAACTGAAGGCGCTGGGCAAGCCCGTGTTCCTGGAGTGGCGCTGGGAGATGGACCGGCCCAATATCCGGTTCCAGGTGGGCTCGCCCGCGGACTACGTCGCGGCCTGGAAGCACATCCGGCAGGTGTTTGCCGAGGAGCACGCCAACAACGTGGCGTGGGTATGGTGCCCGACGGCCCGCGGGTTCACCGCCAACAACGCCGCCGCCTATTACCCGGGAAACGATGAGGTGGACTGGGTGTGCGCCGATGTCTATCCTGGGCCCGGCCCGCAACGCTCATTCGCTGACGTCGCTCAGCCATTCCTGGATTGGGCCGCGCAGCACCCTAAGCCGGTCATGATCGGCGAGTTCGGAGTACCGCAGAGTTATGGCCCGCAGGCCCGCGCGCAATGGCTGCGCGCGGCCGAGCAGACGGTGCTCAGCCACCGGCAGATTAAGGCTCTCGTGTACTTCGACTCCAACATGACCGGTACGTCACTCCAGCGGAGTTTCGCGCTGGACACGGGGACGTTCGCGACTTTCCGTGGAATCGCGGACAATCACTACTTCAATCCCCGGGGTGTGCCCGTGTCGGGGCATTGAGAGCGGCCAGGCAAAGGTGGGACTCACCGGGCTGGCGGGTGGTCAGGGGTAGCCCAGCCGGGTGAGCAACGGGCCTATCTCCGCCTCCACCTCCGACAGATCCCGCCCGCTCAGCCGGGCGCGCCAGCGGCCCACCGAATCGGGCCGCGCCCGGGCCATCGCTGCGCGCAGCTCACCCCGGCCCCCGGGTGGGGTGCCGAGGAACCCGGCGAGACGGTCCGCGGTGGCCGCCGGGTCGCTGACCATCGCCTCGTAGCGGACCTCCACGGACCGGTCCGGTGCCAGCCTGGCCATGCCGTCCAGGGCCGCCTCGGTGAACCGCCGCCAGCACCAGGCCGACCGCGCGATGTCGGACACCTGGGCGAATTCTTCGCGGCGCAGCGGCTCCACCCACCAGCGGGCCCGCGGGCCGCGTAGCTGCCCGGCCGTGCCCCGCTGGGCAGACGCGGCCGAGGCAGCGGCCAGCCAGGGCTTCTCGGCGTGCGACACGGTGGCGTCCCGCCCGTCCCGCACGATGTGGATGAACTGCGCGCTGGGGAACTCCGCGGCCAGGAACGGGACCAGGAAGCTGTTCTCCGGGTTCTTCTCCGCGAAACGGTGGCCGCCGTCCAGCGCGGCGAGCAGCAGCGCGCTGTAGGACAGCCGGAAGACCGCGGCCGCGCGCCGGGTACTCCATGACCCGTCGTATACGCAGCGCGCCGCCGCCTTGGTCAGGCGAGGCTCGTTGTGATAGGAGATCTCCGGGAGCCGCCCCAGGCAACTCCCGAGAAACGTGGTGCCCGAGCGGGGCGCACCGATGACGAACACCGGCCGGTGCAGCCGCGGGTCGAGCGCGCGGGCGGACACCGGGTTCCGTAGCGCCGGGTCGTGCCTCCGGTCCCGGGCGTCCGAGGCCAGGCCGAGCACGCCCAGCCTCATGGCCCGGCGCCAGGTCAGATCGGGTGCCTGCGGCACGGCGCCGGCCTGCGTGGTCATGGCTGGTCCCCTCCCGGGTGGGGCGGCTCGGCCTGGCGGCTGGCGAAACGGGACAGCGTGGGCAGCAGCCAGCTGCCCACATCACCCAGCTCGGCCCCGGCCTCCGCCGCCTCATCATGCAGATACCGGGTGGCGATTTCGAGCAGGTACAAGGCCGCTACGAAGGCCGCCACCCCGGGCTTGACTCCGAGTGGTCCGAGGGTCATGGGGGCGGTGAACAGCGCCGCCTCGGCGGCCGCCTCCGCCTGCGTGCCGTTCTTGGTCACGGCCCTTTGCACCTGGTAGTGCACGGCGTCGAAGCCCACCGGGACGCCGTCCTCAAATCGCTCCCAGTCCCAGACCAGCACCCGCCCGCCGGAGAACGCCATGTTCCACGGGGTCCAGTCGCCGTGCCAGCAGCCGAAGGCCAGCCGTGTCCTGCGCGCCGTGGCCTCAAGGTCCTGGATGACCCGCAACAGCGCCCCCACCGGTTCGCTGGGCGGGCACGCGGCCAGCCTCGAGCGCAGCCGGCGCCAGTAGTCGCTGCGGCTGACCTGCAGGGTGACCACGCCCTGTACGGCGGCCACTTCCGCCATCGCCGCGGTCAGCTCAGCCGGCGACCCGGTCCGCCCGGACCCTGACAACGGCGCCTGGACCAGCACTTCATGATCACGCCACTGGCCGTGATGCAGCAGCCGCGGTACCTCGAGGCGGCCCAGCCCGGCCCCGCCGAGCGCAGCCAGCGCGGCCGCCTCGGCCCGGATCAGCTCCCGGGTCAGGTCGGTGACGCCGACTTTGGCGAACCCGAGGACCGCGCCGCGCGGGCTGAGCAGTTCCAGGACCGGCTTGCGGTTGGCGCGCGGCGGCCCGATGCGCAGGCTGGCCACCACGTCGCAGCCCAGCACCTTCTGGAGGTAGCTGACCACGTCCGCCTCGGGCCCATCGCTGGTGGACCGCACGGTGATCCGGTGCGGCAGGGCGTCAGCCAGGCCAGCCCGCGCCGCCAGCGCCAGGCTGCGCAGCAAGAACCGCTGCGGGCCGGCCGCGGAGGCTTTGTAGTTGCGCAGCGCGGCGGCGGCGGCCCGGCGTGGCCTGCGGGGCAGCAGGAGCACCGCGCGGGCTTCGTTGGGCAGGACGAGGTATTCCGTCTGCTCGCGGGCCCGGCCGGCGCGGCCAGGCCAGGGGCCAGCGGCCCGCCCGCTGCGCTCCACCCGGGCCGGCGCGGGCCACAGCACGCTCATGGTTTCCCATAGGTACTCGCCCCGGCCGGTGACCGGCCGGGCGGGCTCAGTCAGCGCGGCCACTGGGGACTCCAGTCCAGCAGCCCGGCCAGCCGCTCATTATGCGGGGCGAAGTGGTCCTCCAGCATGCGCTGCGTCTGCGGGGCCATGGCGGCACCGGGCCGCGCGTTGTGCTGGCTGAAGCTCCCGGGCTGGAAGGGCCGTAGTCCCAGGAAGCGGGTCAGCACCTGGTACACCTGGGCAGGACGCGCGAAAAACGCCTCGCTGTCCATCACGTGCACCTGCGCGCGCGGGAACAACTTGAAGATGTGCTCCAGCTGGTCGGCGTAGTGCCCGCGATGGGTATAAGAGTGATGACGGTGCGTAAAGCTTTCGTAGGACGGGTCGGCGCGCATCCGGTCGGTCTCGCCGATCAGCCGGTCATCCTCCAGCTCGAGCGCCTTCTCGAAGGTCTCCCACTCATAGCCCCGCGCGTATTCGTGCTTGTAGGCCGAGAACGCCCGCTCCACGGGATCGCGGAGCATGACGACGAGTTTCACCGCGGGCAGGTCATGGGCCATCCGTTCCATCGCGAACGGGTGGTACATGTAGTAGCCGCTGGCCTCGAACGTCACCGGCCCGCCATGCCGGGCGGTGGCCGCCTGGGCGACCCGGGCCACCGGGAAGTGCCCGCGGTACCAGGTAGCGCCCCGGTAGTAGTTGAGATCGAAGAAGTTGATGCCCTTGTGGAAGGCAGGCCGCACGACCTGCGGGTGCGCCATCAGCGCCCGGAACAGCGACGTGGTGCCGCATCGCTGGGCGCCGATCATGATGAAGCCGGGCTGCAGCCGCAGCGGTGCTGTCGCCGTGCCCAGTTGCAGGAACGCACGACGGCCGGCCCGCCGGACCGGCTCCGGTGCGGCCTTGCGCACGGACGTCATGAAGACCCCTCCTCGTTTCTTCCCGGCCGCTGGCCCTAGGCCAGGCCCCGGCCGACCAGCCGCGCGGCGCGCAGTACATGGGCGCGGTCCACGCCGGTGATGATGTGCGCCAGCGCCAGATATCCGTACGGCGACGCCGGCCACCGGCCGAGCGCGAGAGCCGCGGACCGCAGGGCGCGGCCCCGCTCGCCGAGCAGGGAGCGGGAGAAGGCGATCTGCCCGAGCAGGCGGGCGTGCCCGCGGGCGGACGCCGCGATCTCCGGATGCTTGGCCAGCAGGTACTCCAGGCCCGCGACGGTGGTGGCCGCGTTGCCCGGCCACCACGAGCCGCTGTCCTTCGTGATGTCGGCCAGCGGTGCCAGCACCGCCCCGATCCGGCCCACCCGGGCCGCGCGGAGGATCCAGTCGTAGTCCTCCCCGTAGCCGTTCGGGATCTTCTCGTCGTACCGGCCCGCTTTGGCGAACGCGTCCCGGCGCATGACCAAGGTTGAGGAGTGCAGTTCCCTGACCCGGTTTCGCAGCAGCAACTGCTGGCTGATCCGCTCGGCGCGGGCCGGGCAGGTGATGATCCGGCCGTCGGGGAGCATGAGCCGGATGCCCGAACCGACCACGAGCAGCTCGGGCTGGTCGAGCAGCCGGGCGATCTGCGCCTGCAGCTTGGCCGGGTGCCACACGTCATCGTCGTCGCAGGTCGCGACGAACTCGCTGGTCGCCCGGTCCAGGCCGGAGTTACGCGCGCCAGCCAGGCCCGGCGTTCGCTGGTTGGTGATCACCGTTACCCGGTGCTCAGCGGTTCCCAGGCCGGTCAGGGCCGGATCGGGTGGCTCCTGGTCGTGGACGACGAAGCACTCGACCGGGCCGGGATAGGTCTGGCCGATGACCGAGGAGATCGCGGCCCGGACGGGGCCAGGCCGGCCCCGGGTGGGCAGGACCACCGAGACCGCGGGCCAGCCCTGCGCGGCGCCGCTCACTGGGGCCCGTCCACGACCGGCCGATGGGCGGGCGGTGGTGCCGCGGCGTGCCTCGGCGGCGGTGCCCCAGCTGGCCTCAGCGGCGGTGCCGCAGCTGGCCTCGGCGGCGGCGTGGCGGATGCCCGGGCCGGCTGGGCGGCGGGCCCGACCGGCTGCGGGACGGTGTTCCTGGCCGCACGCACGACGGGATCTCCCGAGACGAGCTCCGCGGGGCGCCGCGCCGGGCCCATGACCACGCGGGTAGCGAGGATGAACAGCGCCAGCAGCAAAATGCCGTAGAACCAGCCGCTCAGCACATCAGTGGTCCAGTGCATGCCCAGATAGTCCCGGCTGTAGCCCTCGTTGAAGGCGATCGCCGCGACCGCCGCCCCAGCCCAGATCGCGGTGACCCGCCGGCCGCTGAACTCGCGCCACAGGAAATAGGCGATCAGCCCGAAGAACACGACCGTGCGCTCCGAGCCGCCGGACGGGAAGGTGCCGTGCGGGAATCCGGGCGGCCCCACGCGGTGGGCGACCAGGTGGATGGCATGGGTCAGATAGCGCTGCAGCAGTGAGAGCACGAGGAACGCGAAGGCCGGCAGCCAGCGGTACCTGCGCCAGGTGACCGCGAGGCACACCGCCGCCGACAGCACCGCCATCCGGGTCGACCACGTGTCCCCAATCTTGGTCAGGCTGTTCATCAGCCCCTTCCACTGGTGGATGCGGTGCGTGACCACCCAGTGGTAGAAGGGCTTGTCCACGGACGGGCCGCCGTGCCGCACGAGCTGCCCGAGCAGGGCCATCACCACGAAGACCAGGGCGGCCCCGGCGATGATGATGAGGAGGAACAGCCCGGCCTGGCGGACGGCGTCGCGGATTCCCGGCGTGCCCTCCGAGCTGGCCGGCACCGGGCCATCGCTGAGCCAGGGCAGTCGCAGGCGCCCGGGCCCGGCATGCCGGGCCCGGGCCTGCCGGGCCAGCAGCGCCGCCACCCCGAAAATGATCGCCAAGCCTGCGAGCCAGATCAAGAACGCCAGTATTTTGCCCACGCCGGGCCACCCCCTTGCAGGTATCGGAACGGGAAAGTCTTGGCCAGCCGCGACATCCCGGGCAGGGCGGCCAGCCGCAGGCTGTCCCGGAACCACCACAGACCGGCGGCCTGCGTGACGCAGCCGGCCAGTATCGCGCCGGCCGACACGGCCGCACCCGGGCCGAACGCCGCCCGCGCCGCGAGCGGGATGACCGCGAAGCTCAGCACGGCCAGGCCCGCGGCCTGGACGGAACCGCGGCCAAATGGGTGCAGCCGCACCGAGATGGCCAGCTGGACCAGCGGGGTCACGTTGGTGACGATGATCGCGGCAGCCCACCCGATCGCGGCGCCGGTGATCCCGAACCGGGGAATGAGGAGCAGATCGAGGCCGACGTTGATCACCAGTGCCCCGAGCCCATTGGCCAGGCTCCAGCTGCTCCGGCCGGTGGTGATCAAGACCATGTCCACCTGGCCGCAGGCGGTGGCGAGCAGCATGGTCAGGCCCAGGATGATCATCACCAGGTGCCCGGCCCGGTAGGAATGGCCGAAGATGCTGAGCACCTCCGGGCCGTAGATCACGGCCAGCAGGTACAGGGGCCAGGTCAAGACGATGAGCCAGGCCGTGGTGGCGCGGTAGATCACGTTGGCACCACGCCGGTCATCGACGGCGAACAGTTCGGCGAACCGGGGCTGGGCGGACTGGTTGACCGCGGCGTTGGCGAACTGGCCTGCCACCAGGAACCGCGTCGCGGCCGTGTAGACGGCCGCCGCGGCCGGCCCGCGGATGATCGCGACCAGCACGATGTCGATCCGCTGGATGGTGATCTGGGCCAGGGTGGCCAGCGCCCGGGGCCCGGTGAACCGCCAGAACCCGCTGGCCGTAGCGCTGCCCACTCCCGCGCCCATCGAGACCGTCCGCCGGTGCCGTCCCGCTGCGTTTGCACCCGGGCGGGCCGGGCGGGCCGGGCCGGCCGGCAACCGGTGCACGCCAGGCCGTTCCGGCGCTTCCACCGCCACCTCCGGCCCGGGCTGCTGGCTGCGCCGGATGCGGCGCAGCCAGTACCAGGCGATGACGGCGGCGGGCACGTAGGCCAGCGCCCAGAGCGGTGCGAGCAGCGCGAGGCCCCCGGCCGAGACGGCAATCAGCACGCCGATCAGCTGGGTACTGGCCCGGCCGATCTTGTCCACGACGACCGTGGGCCGCATGACCCGGTAGCCGCGGCTGGCGCCGAGCAGGGTGTCGGACATGGCCGCGAACGGGAGGGCGAGGGCCAGCACCCGCAGCGCGTTCGCCACCACATCCGGGCTGGCCCCCACGTGGCCGAGGTGACCGCTGAGCAGGAGGCGGGCCAGCGGCTCGGCGAACAGGATGAGAGCCGTGGCGGCCACCAGCGACGTCACCACGACCGGGATGATGGCGGCGCGCAGGATGGCCGGGATCAGGGTCTCATGCCCGAGGCGGCGCAGCCGGGCGATGAAGTTGACCAGCCCCACGTAGGCGCCCAGCCCGGACGCGGCCTCCACGATCAGGAACAGCGAGGTGGCGGTGAAGAAGGCGCCCGCTACCGGCTTGCTGTACTGGCGGGTGATCACCACGGTCAGGGCCAGCGTGGTGAACGCGGCGACCAGGGCCCCGGCCAGGTTCAGCGCCCCGCCCCGGGCTACCCCGGCCAGCCGGACCGACCCATCGCGGCTGCGCGCCGCCCGCCCGGACCCCGCCAGCGCCTGGGCGTGGGGTGGCGTGGCCGCCGTCATGAGGCCAGCCCCCCGGCCGGGCTGCGCGAGGCGGACAGGCCGGCCAGCGCTGGTTCCGGCCCCGCGGCCTGCTGGCGCCGGGCCCGGTCGTTTCGCCAGAGCATGGCGAACGCGAGCATGGTGAAGCCGAGCGGCGCCCCGGTCGCGGTGTAGGACAGCATGAAGACGAACGTCACGAGCAGGGTGAACTGCCCGGCCAGCCCGTAGGGCGTCGTATCCCGCCGGTACCGCCAGAAGCCGTAGAGGAAGAAGCCCACGTACAGCGCGGCGCCCAGGAAGCCGTCGGAGACCAGCAGCAGCCACAGCTGCCCGTTCCCGCCGATGGTCCGCTCTCCGCAGGTCGGGCACTTGGCCGAGCGGCCCACCGAGAGAGACTGGACGCTGCCCTGCTGGTGCCGGGTATCCCCGTAGCCGACCAGCGGAGAGGACACAGCGTCGACCGTCGCTGCGACGGCTAGTGACCCGCGCGAGGCGTCACTGGCGCCGTTGGCCAGCCGCTGGCTGATCATCCCCTGCAACGGGGTGACCGCGATCACGATGGCGGCCAGGGCAAGCGCCGCGGCCAGGCCGCCGAGCACGGCCAGGCGGCCCTGGGCCGCCAGCCGGAACCCGAGGTATGAGATAGCCACGATGAGCCCGAGCCACAGCCCGCGGTCTAGCGAATAGATGACCGGGACGAGCGCCAGGACGATGCCGGCCAGGGCGATCATCCGCTGCCGGTGGGTTCCCCGCAGCCACCATCGCGCGATCAGCCAGGGCAGCAGCTGGGCCAGGCAGTTGCCCCACTCGTTGGTGTACGGGAAGGGGGCGCTGGGGCGCCCGGCCGGGCCGAGGACGCTCTGCAGCTGGGACACGGCGGGATGCAGCTGCACGTGCAGGACCAGGTTGCCGGCCTGCAGCCGGTGCGGAACGATAGCGGCCAGCGGCGCGGTGAAGTGCAGGTGCTTGAAGAACACGCCGGCCAGCCCGCCGGCCACGACGTACAGGGCCACCAGCCCGAGCAGCCAGGCCAGGCGCCTGCGGGGCAGCTCACGCTCGGTGAGATTGCCCGCGAACAGCAGCAGGGCCGTGTCACCGAGATACCCGATGGTGCGAACGCCGAAGGAGATGACCCGGTTGGAGACCGGGCTGGACAGGCTCCCGGGGGCGGTGGCCGCCAGCGTGGCCGCCCCGATGAACACCACGAGCAGGAAGAGCAGCCACAGGGCGAATCCCGGCGGCACCCGGATCCTGCGGTTGCCCTGCGCGCTCCAGGCGTACAGCCGGGCGGCCATCGGGATGGACAGCAGGATGAAGATGTAGTCGCCGAATCCCAGGGCCCACCACAGCGGGATTCCGGCCAGCAGGAGGGTCAGCGGCCAGGCCGGATGGCGGGCCAGCCAGCTCCGGCGGCGGCGGTGTGCCCCGGCCACCGGCTGCGGGGGCTCAGGAACAGCCGCCCGGGGGCCGAGGACCGCCGATTCGGTCATGATCCGCCCCCGGCCGTGCTGACCCGCGTCCCCGGCGGAGCGAGGATCACCCAGGTGGCGCCCGGCCGGAAGCCGACCGGGTGGTGGTTCGGGTCGAGATAGTCGGTCACCGCGTGAATGCCCGGCTTGAACCACGTTCCCTTGACCGCTTCGCCGGTGCGGTGGCCGGCTGAGCCCGTCTCCGACAGCATGAGCGCGGAGCCCGAGCCGATGACCCGGGCGCTGGTCGTGGTGAGGCCGTACTTGCGGCTGAGGAACACCGTCTTGTAGGGGACGTTCTGCACCACAATGTTGGCCGCCAGCACGGACGGCCCGCCGGACACCAGGCGCCAGCGGTGGCTGCGCGCTCCGAACGCCCAGGCCTGGGTGGCCTGCCCCGGAGCAGTGATCTTCAGGCTGGACGGCCGCCATGACCCGGTGCTGGCGAAGCTCGCCTCCTCGCCAACGCCAGGGCCCTGGTAGGTGAACAGCTGCGGGGGCACGGTGCCCCGGGCCGCCCGCCGCACGCCACTCGTCGAGATGGCTGGCCCCTGAGCGCCGGCGCGGTAGAGCGCGGGATAGCGGCCCGAGCTGACGTCTACCACCTGCGTCCGGTCCAGGACTTTGATGAATGAGGGGGTGCCGCCGTCGTAGGCGAAGAGGGGATGCAGGACGGACAGGACCTGCCCGTCGGTGGGACGGGTCTGCCCCACCGGCCCCACCGAGCTGTCATCGCGAGACTGGAACACCGCGATATAGCGCAGCGGCGAGGCCATCTCCTCGAAAATCACGTCCGCCGAGCCGAGGCCCTGCAGCTGGCTGCCGGAAAGCGGCACGGCGACCGCGGGCCGGTTTGCGGCCCGCGCGCCGGTGGCGGGCAGGCCGGTGAGCGGCGCGCTCGGCCCGCTGCTAGCTGGTGCGCTGGGCGAGGCGCTGCTCCCTGACCCCGGGGCCGCCGAGGTCGTGGCCCGCTGCGCGGCCGGGGTCATGATGTCAGCTGGGCCGCCCCCACAGCCGCCGATGACCAGCCCCGCGAGCGCAGCCAGCCCGGCGACCGCCGCGCCTCGTGCCGATATCGTCCACCCCACCGGCATCGATCAGTTCCCGCTGGGCCGGTCCGCGGCGTCCACGTGGACGGAGAGCTCCTCGGTGACATCGTCGCCGGTCCGGGCGGCTGACCCCGGCGCCTTCTGGCGGGATTTCGCGGCCTGCGCCGCCCCGGGCACCCGCAGCCGCTCAGTGACTTCGTCATCGTTCCGGGCCGCTGTTTCCGGCGTTTTCTGGCCGGATTGCGCGGCCTGCGCCGGGCCGGGCGCCCGCCGCCGCGGCAGCGCCACCCGGCCGAGCACCGGGGCCCCCAGCCGGGCCGAACCGGAGGACGGCATGCTGGGCCCGGGGTCGGCTGCGCTTCCCGGCCGGGCCGGCAGGCGCAGCCGCGGCAGCGCCACCAGGCCGAGCACCGGGGCCCCCAGCCGGGTGATCCAGCTGACAGAATCCGCGATCTGCGCCCGCGTGGTCACGGTGACCTCGACCGTCAGCAAGGCGGCGCCGCAGTACTCGGCGAGCGCGAGGGTGTCCGGTCCGCCGCTTCTCGCGGGCGCCTCCACCACCGTGTAGTCAGCGCTTATCCGCAGCTGCTCGGCCAGCACCCGGGCCTGCGCGTGCGGCAGGTTGTGCAGCTCCTCGGCGAGCAGCACCACCCGGAGCCCGGGGAAGCCCGCCGGCTGCAGGGCGAGCTCCTCCACGGACAGCTCACCCGCGGCCAGCTGGGCCGCGGCCTGGGAGTCCAGGATGCGGGACTCCGGCAGGCTCAGCAGCTGCGCGGTGCCCTGCCCGCTGGGGCACACCAGGAGCACCGCCGAATGGATCCTGGCCAGCGCCACGGCGAGATTCGCGGCGGCTACCGAGGCGGACTGGCCGGGCGAGGTCCCCGCCACCAGCAGCAGGCGGAGGTCCTGGTTCACCGCCCGGGCCGCGGAGCGGGCCAGCTCGCTGAAGTCCTGCCCGGCCCGGGATCGCGGCGAAGCCAGCGGCTCAGCGCCGAGGTCCTTCTCGGAGAGGCTGAGCAGGACCGGGGCACCGACGTTCCCGAGGTTCCTGGCGTCCTTGACCCGGGTGTCCCGCTTGTCCCACATGAACGCGATGATCAGGCCGATGAACAGCCCGGCGAGCAGTCCGCTCGGCAAAATGATCTTCTTCTTGGGGCTGCTGGCCGTGCTCGGCGGCGAGGCCTTGGTGATGATCGAGCCTCCGGAACTCCCCGCCGCCTGGGCGGACAGCGACGCCGCCTGGTTGGCGAGGGACCTCAGCTGACCAGAGTCTGACTGAAGCTGGGACTCGGCGCTGGCCCGCTGCGGCGAGTTGGGCGGGAAGGACTGGATCTGCAGGGTCAGCCGTGCGGTGCTCTTCTCCAGGCTGGTCAGCTCGCCGCGCACGGTCTTCAGCTCGGTATCGATGGTGGCGGCCGCGGTGCGATCGCGGTTCTGGATGTATGCCGCGGCGAAGGCGTTGGCGCAGACCGAGGCCTGGGCCGGCGACTTGGCCTGGCAGCTGATCTGGAGAACGGAGGAGTTGGCGGGGACCGCGACGGACACGTGCTTCAGCAGGGCGGTAGACGTCAGCGGGGTGTGCAGGGTGCGGGCCGCGATGGTCGCCACGTTGTTCGACTTGACGATCTGCGCCTCGGTGTCGAGGTTGACCGCGCCGTTGGTCCGGCCGCCGGCCACCGCGCCGCCCTGGCTCTGGGTCACGCCGGTCGCGGTGACGTTGACCGTCGCGGTCGCGGTGTACGCCTTGGGAGCCACCGAGATGTACGCCCCGGCGGCCAGGACTCCCAGGCACGCACAGACCAGGACGACCCACCATCGGCGCCGCAGGACGCCGAGATACCCGGCGAACTCCAGTGAGTCAGCCTCTTGTGAGACGGCCATGCTCGCCGCTCCTCCCCGTGGGTGCCCCCGTGAGCAGGCGGTAGTGCGACGCCGCTGGCTCCCCGCTCGGTGACATGTCAGCTAAGTGAACCTGAACACTCTTCAACAAGCTCAACAATGTACGGAGAATCACGAAAAGTGTCCATAGCCGTACTGGTTAGTGGACCTCACCCGAACGGGGGAGGCCGGCCGGCGAATCGTCCCGCCGGCCGCCCCGCGATCGGCGGGCCCACGCGGCAACCCGGCATTTTAAGGGTCTCACGGCGCGCCGGGCCGGTCTACGGGCCGGCCTTTCCGACGCTTCGGTTACGCGCGATTACTGAGCGCTATACACCAAGGGTTGCTAAAATTACTCTGGGCATTTACCTGATCACTTAATGTGGTCTACCCCCATCCGGCGCGGCGGGCGGGGCGGCCGGGCGGGCCGCGCTCGCCACCGTAGCCCCCAGGCGCCGTGGGCGGCCTACGCCGCCGGAAAAACTTTGCCTAGCACACCTTGGGTCACAAGTAACACATTGGTAACTGGCTACTAATTCGGTCGATATAATGCAGAAAGGGGCTGCCGGCCTTAACGGTGAGCGGCTGCCGCCCAGTCTCTGGGGCCAACCCGAAGAAGGTTTCGGGTGCGGGGCAGGTGCCGCCGGCGCCGTTAGCGCCCGCCCGCCAGCTCATCCACCTGACGTACCTCCCGAAATTTATGCAGGCCAGCGTCTTTCAAAGTGCCGGGGGCTTTGCCTAACATGTCGTCCCGTGCGCAAATAGCCGCTTACGTCCTGGTGTATGGGAAGTAAATGCGGTTGGTGGGAAGACGAGCGATATCGGGGGTGTGGCGTGTCCCGGCAGGCAACTGTCAGCCGCCGCAGTGCCAGGCAGGCGGCTGACGCGCTCAGCCATGCCCAGGCGGGCGCCTGGATCAGCCGATATCTCACGCTGGCCGCGGCCGTGGATGTGGCGTGCGCCCTGGTGGCCGGGGCGGTGGCGTTCGAGATCCGGTACCACGCGCGGGTCAACCCCCCGGGTATGTACGTGCTGCTGACGGTCAGCCTGCCGCTGCTGTGGTGGGGCGCGGTCGCGCTGTCCGGGGGGTATGACAGCCGCGTCGTGGGGGGCGGGGCCGAGGAGTTCCACCGGATCCTGCGGGCGGGCGTGAGCCTGACGGCCACGGCCGCGATCTTCTCGTACGCGGCGAAACTGGACCTGGCGCGCGGATACGTGGTGCTGGCGCTGCCCTCGCTGACCGCGCTGGATATGGTCGCCCGGTTCGGCCTCCGCAAGCGGCTGTATCACCAGCGGCGTCTCGGGAACTGCACGCGGCGCGCCGTGGTGGTCGGCCCCTCCCGGACCGTGGCGGAGATGGTGACCTGGCTGAACCGGGACGCCTCGCACGGCCTGAGAGTCGTGGCCGCGTGCGTGCCCGGCGGCCGGCGCCGGCGTCCCGAGATCGCTGGCGTCCCGGTATCGGGCGGGGTGGACAGCGTGACCGAGGCCGTGCGCATCTTCCGGGCCGACACGGTGGCCGTGGTGAATTGCGCGCAGATGGACAGCGTCCGGCTGCGCGATCTCGCCTGGGCGCTGGAGAAGACCGGCACCGACCTGTGCGTGGCGCCCGCCCTGCTCGACCTGGCCGGGCCGCGCACCACGATCCGCCCGGTCGCCGGGCTGCCCCTGGTCCATCTGGATCACGCGAACCTGTCCGGTCCCAAGCAGATCCTGAAGGCGATGTTCGACCGGACGCTGGCCGCATCGGCGCTGCTGCTGCTCTCGCCGCTGCTCATCGCCGTCGCCTGCATGATCCACTTCACCGACGGGGGCCCGATCCTGTTCCGCCACACAAGGATCGGCAAAGACGGCCTGCCGTTCACCGTGTACAAGTTCCGCAGCATGGTGGTGGACGCCGAGGCCAGGAAGGCGGAGCTGGAATCCATCAACGAGGTGAACGGGGTCCTGTTCAAGATCCGCCGGGACCCCCGGCTCACCCCGATAGGCGGCTTGATCCGCCGCTGGTCCATCGACGAACTGCCGCAGCTGCTGAACGTGCTGCGCGGTGAGATGTCGCTGGTCGGCCCCCGTCCCTGGGCCGCCCTGCCGTACGAAAAGGCGGCCCAGGCCGGTGATCACATCCCGCGCAGGCTGGCCGTCAAGCCCGGTCTCACCGGCCTGTGGCAGGTCAGCGGGCGGGCCAACCTGCCTTGGGAGGAATCGGTCCGGCTCGACCTCCGCTACGTCGAGCACTGGTCGCTCGCCCTCGACCTGCAGATCCTGTGGAAAACAGCCCGAGCGGTGGTGCGCGGGACCGGTGCGTACTGATGGGCGGCCCGGGTTCTGGGCCGCTATCGGCCAGACGTTGAGACACCGCGATGGTACGTGATATGACTTATGGATCATTTGGGACTGCTGGTGTTTAATAGTCCCCCACGATGGCCGCCGCCACCTGGAATGCCTTTCCAGATCCAGCGGCGATGGCCGGTGTCTGGGCAAGTGGGCGCGTCTTAACCGGGATGGGCTCGGGGGAAAGGAAACTCAAGTCAGTGGAACGTGTGCTAGTCACGGGCGGGGCGGGTTTCATCGGGTCGCACCTGGTCGACCTGGTGGTGAATTCCGGCGCACATGTGATGGTGGTCGACGACTTCCGGCTCGGACGGCGAGAACATCTTGACCGGGTCATGCCCACTGGCCGGGTCGTTTTGCTGGACGCCGACATCCGGAGCGCTGAAGATCTCAAGCCGGTGGCCGACTTTGCGCCTGACACCGTCTTCCACCTGGCCGCGCTTCATTTCATTCCTTATTGCAACGCGCACCCGCAGGAGGCCCTGGACGTCAACGTGCTGGGGCTGGAAAGCGTTATCCGTGCGGTTCGCTCCGCGCCGCTGGCGGCATTCGTGTTCCCCTCCAGCGGCGCGATCTACGGATTCGGCGACGAACGCTGGCCGGAGACCGCCCAGCCTAAGCCCGATGAGATCTACGGCATCTCCAAGTGGATGGGCGAGCAGATCGTGGCGCGTTTGCACGCGGACCGGCCCGACGTGCGCACCGTGGTGGCCCGGCTGTTCAACACCTACGGCCCCCGGGAGACGAATCCGCACGTGCTCCCGGCGATCATCGCGGCCATGCGCGCGGGCCGGCCGATCGAGCTCGGCAATCTCTGGCCGCAGCGCGACCTCATCTTCGTCACCGACACCGCCAGGGCGATCATGGCCACCGCCGACGGGCATGGCTTCGATGTATTCAACGTCGGCACGGGCACGGGGACCAGCATTGGTGACGTCCTGGCCATCATCGAGAGCCTCCGCGGCGAACCGCTGGCCGTACGGGAGGATCCCGAACGCAGGCGACCCGGGGATGGCCACCTCATCGCCGATCCGGGCAAGCTGATGACCGCGACCGGCTGGCAGCCCGAATACGACCTCAAGGCCGGGCTTCGTGAGCTGCTGGCATTCGAGGGGCTGCTGTGAAGCCCGGGGAGGACACGATCATGAACCAGCCCACCGGGGGCGAGCCGGCCGCCGGGGCCCGGGCCGGGAAGCGGGCCTTCCTGGAGATGGGCTTGTCCTGTCTCACCGATGAGGCCTTCCTCGACGCTGTCCGCGAAGCGGTGCAGAACCGGTCCCGGCTGACCGTGTCGTTCATCAACCCCGACTACGTGTTGCGGGCCCATCGCTCTGCCGGGCTGATCGAGAAGATCAACCGCTTCGACGTGGTGCTGCCCGATGGGTGGGGCGTCGTCATGGGCGCGCGCTGGCTCGGCCTGCCCGTGACCACCCGGCAGGGGAATGGCAGGATCTGCCCGCTGGTGTTCGCCATGTCAGCCGAGCATGGGTTCAGTAATTTCTTGTTCGGCTGCGGCGAAGGAGTCCCGGAGCGGGCGGCGGCGAACGCGACAGAAGCGTTCCCCGGCCTGCCTATCGCCGGAACGCTGCACGGTCACTGGGACATCATGCGCGGGCATCCCGGAGCCTTCGACGAGTCCGACGTGTCCATGATGGTCAAGACCATCAACGCGGCCCAGCCTGACATCCTGCACGTCTCCATCCCGACGCCGATGCAGCAGGCGTGGGTGTGGCAGGTGGCCGACCAGCTCGATGTGCCGGTGATCATCACCGGCGGCAGCTACCTCGACCATCTCGCCGAGCGCGTGGACTGGTATCCGCACTGGATGGAGAAGATGCGGCTGAACTGGGTCTACCGCCTGTACCGGGACCCGCGACGGCTATGGAAGCGATACACCCTTGACCTCATGGCCTACGGCCGTATGGTGCTAAAGCAGCGTGTGACGCAGGGCTTGCGGCCGGCGCGCTAGCCGCGGCGCCGGCGGGCGCTATCCGGACAGACAGGAGCATCGCATGAAACGCACCTCTGCCCGTGTCCGGATGGTCCTGGCGCTCGTTCTCGGCGTGCCGCTGGCCGTGGCGGGCACGGTGGGCGCCGCGGCCGCGCCCAGTGGGCCGGCCAGCTCCCAGGCACCAGCCGCCGGGGCGCCGGCCGGGGGGCGGGGGCACGGGCTGCCCTGGCGGCTGTACGCGCCCTACTTCGAGACCTGGACGAAGTCCAAGCTGCCCGCCGTGGCCCAGGCCTCCGGCGCCCGCTACCTGACGCTGGCCTTCCTGCAGACCCCACAGCGCGGGTCGTGCCGGGTCGCGTGGAACGGGGACCGCCATCAGCTCGTGCAGCCGGGCGGCCGGTACACCGCGCAGCTCGCCACGCTGCGCGCCCTGGGTGGCGACGTCATCCCGTCGTTCGGCGGCTACAGCGCCGACCAGGGCGGCACCGAGATCGCCGACTCCTGCCACAGCGTGGCCAAGATCGCCCGGGCCTACGAGTCGGTGGTCACCACCTACCGGGTGACCCGGCTCGACATGGACGTCGAAGCCAAGTCGCTGGACAACCAGGCCGGAATCGCCCGGCGCAGCGAAGCGCTGCGCAGGCTCCAGGACTGGGCGGCCCAGACCCACCACCGGGTGCAGATCACCTTCACCATCGGGGTCGAGCCCTGGGGACTGCCCCGCAACTGCCTGGCCGTGCTGAAGAGCGCGGTCGCTCACGGCGTGCGGTTCAGCGTGAACATCATGGCCTTCGACTACTACATCAAGGCCAGCAAGACCGGCATCGACATGGGCAATGCGGCCATCAAGGCGCTGTACGGCACGCACCGTCAGCTGAAGCGCCTCCACCTCGGGCTGAGCAGCCAGCTGCTCTGGGCCATCGAAGGCGTGACGCTGCTGCCCGGCATCGACGACTACCCGAAGAAGACCGAGGTCACCTACCTCAGCGACGCGCGGCAGGTGCTGGCCTTCGCCCGGGCGCACCGGCTGCCGCTGGTGTCGATCTGGGCCATCCAGCGTGACAACGGCCGGTGCCCGGGCGCGATCGACAGCAACTCCTGCTCCGGCATCAAGCAGCCAGCCTGGGCCTTCAGCCACCTGCTGGAGCGCTACCCGGCCGGGTAGCGGCCGGGACCTGCCGCCTAGCCCCAGGCGGCGAACGCGGTCACCAGTTCCTTGCCGAAGGCGGGCAGGTCATCGGGCTTCCGGCTGGTGACCAGCGTGTTCGGCCCCGCGGTGCAGACCTGCACCTGGCTGTCCACCCAGCTGCCGCCCGCGTTGCGGATGTCGGTCTGCAGGCTCGGCCACGAGGTCAGGGTCCGCCCCCGGACCAGATCGGCTTCGACCAGGGTCCATGGGCCGTGGCAGATGGCCGCGACCGGCTTGCCCGCCCGGAACATGGCCTGGACGAACCGCACCGCCTCCGGCTTGGTCCGCAGCTGGTCCGGGTTGGCCACGCCGCCCGGCAGCACCAGGGCGTCGTAGTCGCCCGGGTCGGCGTCCCGGATGGCCCGGGTCACCGGGAAGATCTTGGCCTTGTCCAGGTGGTTGACGCCCTGCACGCTGCCGGCCTCGGGGGCCAGCAGCTCCCGGTGACCGCCCGCGTCCTTGACCGCTTCCCAGGGCTCGGTCAGCTCGACTTGCTCGACGCCCTCGTTGGCGGTCATAAAGGCGACCCGGCGCCCGTCAAGCTGGTGAGTCATGATGATGGTCCTCGCTTCCGTCTGTCGTCAGGTGGGCCGGCCGGCTGCCGCCTGGCCGTCCCCGCTCCACCACCCGCTGCCCAGCCACGCGCGGATGATTCCGCCTGATTACCGATTGCCGCCCCTCGCCGCCCCAGCTGGCTCACGGTCCTCACCGGCCCCGGCGGCGGGCTGGCCCGGGGCCGCTTCCGCGCTGAGCATCGCGTCCATCGGGACCGAGGCGACGCCACCCACCAGCGAGGCCAGCACGATCGTGGCCAGGATCAGCACCGTGCCCAGCCAGACCATGACGGCGACCGGCAGGGTGTACGCGCCGATCAGCCGGACCGCGCAGTCAGCCAGCAGGGCCACCCCCCAGATGACGCTGAACAGGGCCTCGAGCCGCCGGAACCGGGCCGACGACGCGGCCAGCCGGTCCCAGGCGGCGGTGCGGTCCGGGTGACCCTTGGTCAGGAACGGCCTGAGCCCCTCGGACATCAGCGGACGGCGGGCGGCCACCGAGACCAGGATCGCGATCGCGATCACGCTGCTGACCAGTGAATCCTTAGCGATCATCGCCCGTGGGTCACCGCTCAGCAGGCTGACCACGATGCCCGCCAGGTTGACCGCCAGCATCAGCATGGCCAGCCGGTTCGCGGTGCGCCTGGCGGCCAGGCTGGCCACGGCGCGCACCGCCGGGCCGAGGCTGCTCACCGCGAGCGCGAGCCACACGCTCGCGCCCAGTCCGCCTCGCAGCAGGTAATAGAGGCCGAGCGGGATACCGACGTCGATGGCCAGCGGCCGCGCGGCGGTCAGCAGGTCCTGCGTGGTGGGAGGGGTCCTCGGGCCCGGTGTCGTCGTCATGCGACTAACTTAGGTCCGACATAAAAATATGTCAAACCTAATCTTGTACTAAACCTAACTTCTGGCTAGGCTGGCCGCATGACATCCGGACTGCGCGAGCGCCGCAAGCAGGAGACCCGGCAGGCTATCTCGGACATGGCCACCGCGATGTTCGCCGCCCGGGGCTTCGATCACGTGACGATCGCCGAGGTGGCCGAGGCCGCCGGGGTGGCCAAGATGACCGTGACCAACTACTTCCCGCGCAAGGAAGACCTGGTCTTCGACCGCGCTGAGGGGGTCATCCGGCACCTGGCCGACGTCGTCACCGCGCGGGCGCCCGGCGAGAGCATGCTGGCCGCCATCCGGCGGGACTACGCCGAGGCGGTGGCCCGGGCCGATGTCACGCTCGGCCTGTCCGCCCCCGCGTTCGCCCGGATGATCGCCGGCAGCCCGGTGCTGGCCAGCCGGGGACTGGAGATGCTGGCTCAGCGCGAGCGGGCCCTGGGCGATGCGATCGCCGCGGAACTGGGCGACGGCGGCCCGCAGCCCCGCGTGGTGGCCGCGCTGCTCGCCTCGGTGCACCGCGTGCTCTACGCGGAGGCGGCCCGGCGCAGCCTGGCCGGGCAGCCCCGGGCGCAGACCTGCGCCTGGCTGGCCGGCGCGGCCACAGCCGCGTTCGACCTGCTCGAACCCGCCCTCGGCACATACGGGGTCCGTTCCCGCTGACCCGGCCCGGGCCGGCCAATTCGGCCAGCCCGGAATGCCGCGTGACCAGACATTACGGTTCGCGGAACCGCCGGCTGGATTTAGCTGAAGCGGCCCACCGGCTCACTAGTGTCGTCCCCGCGGTTCGAAACCGCCATGGCCAGGGATGCACGGAAAGGGACCTAGGCCAGTACGAGATACGACGGGGAACGACACGTCGGGCTGCGGCCCAGAATGGCGGAACCATAATGAGGCGACGGACAATGGTGGCGGCGTTCGGCATTGCCGCGGTGGCCACGGGCGGAGTGCTCGGCGGCGTGGCGGCGGCGGGTGGCGCCTCGCCGATCAGCCTTTCGGCCAGCGCGCACCGGGCCCCCCACATGCCAGGGTCCCACCTGGCCGCGGGCTGGTCGTTCAGCAGGCTCAACAACTCGAACGACCCCACGTTCAACCAGCTGCTGGGCATCAACAACCGGGGCCAGATCGCCGGGTACTTCGGGTCCGGGGCCAAGGGCCACCCGAACAAGGGTTATGTGCTGAACCTGAACGCGCCCGCGTCGTACCTGAACGAGAACTTTCCTGGCGCCAAGCAGACCCAGGTCATCGGGATTAATGACGAAGGGGTTACGGTCGGGTTCTGGTCCGCCCAGAATAAGAAGAGCCAGGCGAACAATAACTTCGGCTTCTACAGCATGAACGGTCAGTTCCACAGCGTTAACTTCCCGACCCGGAACATGTCCAGGCCGCCGGTGAACCAGCTGCTCGGGGTCAATGACCGGAATGTCGCCGTGGGCTTCTACACGGGCGCGCAGGGCCAGTCGCACTCGTATGAGTTCAGCATTCAGGGCGGCTGGTTCCACCGGATCAGGATCCCGGGCGCGATGAGCACGACCGCGTCGGGCATCAACAACCGCGGTGCCGTGGCCGGCTTCTACACCGGCCGCGGCGGCGTCACCCGTGGCTTCCTGCTCGGCGCGCACCGCCGCCTCATCCGGCTGGCCTTCCCCGGCGCGTCCGCGACCATGGCGTTCGGCGTCAACGACTTCGGCCAGGTGGCCGGCACCTACATGAAGGGCAAGGGCGACAACGCCAAGTCGTTCGGGTTCACCTGGTCACGGCGCACCGGCTTCCGCACCATCAGCGCCCCGCACGGCCGCGGCACCACCACGCTGAACGGCATCAACAACGCCGGCGACCTGGTCGGCTTCTTCACCGACGGGCGGGGTAACACCGACGGCGTGCTGGTCGCCCGGGGCCACTTCCAGGCCCCGGTAGCCACGCCGGTGACGCCCACGCCGACCGCCACCGCGACGGCACCGGCGACGGCACCGGCCCCGATGCCCACCAGTACCGGCCCGACCCACTTCTGAACCACCGGACCGTAACCCGGTAACGCAGCTGGCCCGGGGCTGATGCCCCGGGCCAGCTGCGTCGGCAGGCGGCTATGGCGACAGCGCCGGGACCTGGCCCGCGCTGGCGCTGCGGACGACGTGCCGGCGGAACAGCTCGGCCGCGGGCAGCAGGCGGCGCTCCGCGGACCAGGTCAGGCACAGCTCGCGGACCGCTCCCGGGTCGGTGATCTCGCCGTAGGCCAGCGGCCCGGCCGCGGCCTCGGGTGAGCCAGCCCGCGGCGCTGGCATGATGGCCACGCCCAGCCCCGCGGCCACGAAACCGCGCACCGTGGACAGGTCGTCACCCTCGAACACCACCCGCGGGCGGAACCCGGCCTGCGCGCACAGGTTGTCGCTCTGCTCGCGCAGCGCAGACGTGCGGCGCAGGCTGACGAACGGCTCGTCGGCCACCTCGGCCAGACCCAGCCGCGGCTGGCCAGCCAGCCGGTGATCGCGGCGCAGGGCCAGCCGCAGCGGCTCGATCGCGATCAGAGCGGAGCGCAGCGCCGGGCTGCGCGGCCGCCGGGTGCCGATCTCCAGGTCGGCCGAGCCACCGTCCAGCGCGGGCGAGTGCAGCTCGTCACGCACCTGGGTCAGCTGGAAGCTCACCTGCGGGTGCGCGGCGCGGAACCCCCGGACCAGGTTGGGCACCAGCCAGGTACCCAGCGAGTGCTGGAAGGCCAGCGCCACGGTGCCGGTATCCGGCTCGATCAGCTGGTTGACCGCGGCGATGCCGTCGTCCAGCTGGTGCAGCAGCGCGTCCACGTGCCGCTTGAACACGGCGCCCGCGTGGGTCAGCCGCAGCGTGCGCCCGCTGCGGCGCAGCAGCGGCGTGCCGAGCTGCGCCTCCAGCCGGGCCAGCCCGCGGGACACCCCCGACTGGGTGACCGGCTCCAGCTGGCTGACCTCGGTCACCGTGGTGCCGTCAGCCACCTGCTGGAACCAGCGCAGCGCATCGGTGTCCACTGTCATGACCATAAATCATGAAAAGACTGAGTTCAATTTGCTTTACGCATGGATCCCCGGGCCGGCCTCCCGTCCCGGCGCGGCCGTGGCAGCCGGGGCCGTCGCGGAGATTGCGGCATTCACGGATAGCCGGGCTCTTCGCGGAGAATAGCGTTGTCGTTACTGTGAGCCCCGGCGGCCACGGCGCCGTGGCCGCCGCCCGGTCCTGGATCGGCCGTAACGCCGCGAAGAGCACCAGGAATGAGGAGGTCGGATGGCAGAGCAGTCGGTGGCGGTCGTCGGGGGGCGGGTGGTGCCGGTCGCCGGGGAGCCGATCGAGGGCGGGACGGTCCTGCTCGGTGGCGGCCGGATCGAGGCGGTCGGCGGCGCGGATTCGGTGCCGGTACCCCGGGATGCCCACGTCATCGACGCGGCCGGCGCCTGGGTGCTGCCCGGGTTCATCGAGGCGCACGGGCACGTCGGCGTGCACGAGGAGGGCGAGGGGTGGGCCGGCCAGGACACCAACGAAATGACCGAGCCGGTCACCGCGCAGGTGCGGGCGCTGGACGCGATCAACCCGGCGGACATCGGCTTCCGTGACGCGATCATGGGCGGCGTGCTCGCGGTCAACATCAACCCCGGGTCGGGCAACGCGATCGGTGGCCAGACGGTCGCGGTCAAGTGCTGGGGCCGGACCGTCGACGAGATGGTCCTGCGCGAGCCGTCCGGGATGAAGTCGGCGCTCGGGGAGAACCCGAAGCGGGTCTACGGAGAGCAGCAGAAGATGCCGAGCACCCGGCTGGGCACGGCCGCGGTGATCCGCAGCGCGCTGGTGGCCGCGGCCAACTACCAGCGGCGGCTCGACGCCGAGCAGGCCAAGCCGGAGGGCGAGCGCACACCGGTGGACCGGGACCTGAAGCTGGAGGCGCTGGGCCGGGTGCTCCGCCGGGAGATCCCGTGGCGGCAGCACTGCCACCGGGCCGATGACATCGCCACCGCGTTGCGGATCGCCGCCGAGTTCGGCTACGACCTGGTGATCGACCACGGCACCGAGGCGCACCTGCTGGCCGACATCATCGCGGCCCGGGGCGTCCCGGTGGTGCTCGGGCCGCTGATCACCAGCCGGTCCAAGGTGGAGGTGCGGAACCGGTCGCTGGCCAACCCGGCCCGGCTGGCCGCGGCGGGCGTGACGTTCGCGCTGACCACCGACCACCCGGTGGTGCCCATCAACTTCCTGGTGACCGAGGCGGCCATGGCGGTGCAGGAAGGCCTGGACCCGGCCACCGCGCTGCGCGCGCTGACCATCCACCCGGCCCGGATCGCCGGTATCGACGCCCGGCTCGGCTCGCTGGAGCCGGGCAAGGACGCCGACCTGGTGATCTGGTCGGGTGACCCACTGGACCAGCGCAGCCGGGTGCAGCGCGCGCTGATCGGCGGGACCGAGGTCTACACCGCCACCGATGGCCAGCTGCGGTTCGCGGAGCAGTTCCCCGATAGCGGCGCCGGGGCGGTCGGTTAGCGTGTCGGCATGACTGCCGAACCCGTGAATCTGGGCGCCGCGCTGGCGTCGTTCGACGAGGTGTACAGCCCACGGATCGTGACCAGGATGAACGACTATGACGTGCGCGTCGCGCACGTCAGGGGTGAGCACGTCTGGCACGTCCACGAGCACACGGACGAGTTCTTCCTGGTCCTCGACGGCCGGTTCGACGTCGCGCTGCGCGGCCCGGACGGGCAGGTCCGCACGGTAGAACTCAGCCAGGGCGACACGTTCGTGGTGCCCCGCGGCACCGAGCACAAGCCGTCGTCGCCCGGCGGATCGATCCTGATGTTCGAGCCGTCCGGCACGTCGAGCACTGGCGACCGGCACCAGGGTGAGATCCCGGGCCACGTGGACAGCACGACCGGGCACGCCCTCGGCTAGGCCGTGTCCCGTAGATCTTGGCCGTCGCGAGCGACGTCCAGGTGGGTGCGTCGCAAGGCGGAGGAGGAGCGAATAGTGGAGCTATTCGCGACGACGACAACGCGGCGAGGTG
>Ga0335078_10000728_pt1 | contig 50223 bp, 35 predicted proteins | sample Lox_Sample_32_FD_206711 | JGI IMG/M metagenome (GOLD analysis project Ga0335078, IMG submission 206711) | Soil microbial communities from Loxahatchee National Wildlife Refuge, Florida, United States - Lox_Sample_3.2 | ecosystem: Environmental > Terrestrial > Soil > Wetlands | place: USA... | reverse complement strand
CGTCGGCGATGCTCGAACACGCGGTCCATGTTGATCATGGCGCGGAGATCGTCGTCATTGAGTAATTCGATTTTGTTGACTTCGTGCGAGGTGCGGAAGCCGTCGAAGAAATGCAGGAAGGGAATGCGGGTTTCGAGCGCCGCCGCGTGCGCGATCAGAGCGAGGTCCATCGCCTCCTGCACGGAGTTGGACGAGAGCATGGCATAGCCGGTCGTGCGGCAAAACATGACGTCGCTGTGGTCGCCGAAGATGGACAGCGCGTGGGTGGCGACGGTGCGCGCGGAGACATGGAACGCGGTGGGTGTCAGCTCGCCGGCGATCTTGTTCATGTTCGGGATCATCAACAGCAACCCCTGAGAGGCGGTAAATGTCGTGGCTAGCGCTCCGGTCTGTAATGCGCCATGGACCGCGCCGGCGGCTCCGCCTTCGCTTTGCATCTCGGTGACTTGTGGAACGGTGCCCCAGATATTGAGCTTGCCCTCGCTCGCCCACTGGTCGGCCCACTCGCCCATATTGGAGGAGGGGGTGATGGGGTAGATCGCGATCACTTCGTTGACCCGATATGCGACGCTGGCAACGGCCTCGTTGCCATCCATGGTCTTGAACTTGCGCTTCATTTCCTTCCTTCTTTCTTGGAACCCTATGAGCGGCTTAGACAAGCCCGCCGGTTGAACGGCATGCCGGAAGCCCGATTCCACAAACAGAATCGACACCCCGGACGGAGGGCTTTAGTCCAAGACTTCGGGCGCTGCCGGGGCGGGCCAACCTGCCGCCGCACTCCACTATGACGGATACAGCGGAGCAAGGTGGCGACGCACGTCACACGGAGTTGTGACTGATATCACAGGGCCCCGCGGGCCCGGTCCGAGGTGTTTTTAGGGTGGCGCCAGCAGAACGCCGGGTGATGTGGGCACGAACATATGTGACGGCGGTCACTGCCCGGGAGGATATTACGGAGGAAACTTCGCCGATCTCCCGGTCGCTAAAAGGGCCCCATCTGTAAGGCCGGGGTGTTATTCCAACAAAGCTCGGCAGCAAGGAGGAGGAAACGGAATGCAAGTACGAAAGGCGATTTTCGTGACTCTGGTTGCAATGAGCCTGGTGATTACCACTCCCGGGTTCGCGGAAAACATACCCGCATCGTCGACGCCGGCACCGGCCGGAGCGGCGGTCGCGGCTGACCCGTTGTTGCAGTTGCTTGTATCCAAAGGAGTGCTCAATGCCGATGAGGCAAAGTCTCTGACCGGCACTCCCAGCGAACAGAGAACAAGACTGCTGGAACTTTTGCGGCAGAAGGGAATTTTGAGCGCATCGGATTACGAGGCGCTGGCGCCAGCTTCGGCGCAGGTGGCTTCGAACCTGGTCGCGTCGACCACGCCGATCCTGCCGGGCAGTAATCTTGTGCAATCGGCGACCCCGAAGGACGCACCCGCGACTCCGCCGCCACCGACAATCATTCCGGCGTTTACGCCGGTGCGTGCGCTGCCCATCGACGTTGGCAAACAGGGCGGGATGATTCCCGACCTCAAACTGGGAAGCGGCGTGAACATGAAGGTCTACGGATTCTTCAAGGCAAGCGCCGTGGACGACACCGCCTCGAGCGGCGGCGCGACCTTCGGCAGCCAGGACTGGCCGTTGCCACTCCTGCTGGCCGATACTGGCCCCACCTCCGATCCGCAATTCCATCTCAAGGCGCGCTCCTTCCGTATCGGAACGCAAGTGGAATGGGTTCCCAAGAATTCCGATTTCGTCATCACAGGCCGAATGGAAGCGGACTATGAAGGCGACTACACCGACGTCAGCAACCGCAACATCAGCAGCGTGCGCTCTAACCAGCTGTCGCTGCGATTAGCGTACATGCGCCTCGATCACAGGATTGGCGACGCCAACTGGTTCGCCGAATTTGGACAGGATTGGTCTCTGCTGGGTTCTTCGACCCTCCCCAACCTGTTCGAGACTACCGGTCTTGGCGTAGGCATGGGCTCGCTCTATGAGCGCATTCCGCAGTTCCGCACGGGCTTCCAGTTCCACTCGGGAGAGTTCAAAGTCCAACCAGAGTTTGCCATCGTGTTGCCAGCAGAAGGCTCTTCGGCGTTGACCACCGATCAGCACCTGCGTTTTGGCGACCGGGCTGGGGCCGAGTCGGATCAGCCGGGCATCGAGAGCCGCGTTGTATTCCAGTTCCCGCTGAACAAAGACTGGCGCGGAGTAGCCCCGGCGCAATTCATCGTCAGCGGCCACCATGCGCGCATGAACGAGATCATTCCGCACGCTGCCCAGGCGCCCACCAGTGTGACCTGCACGGCTCTGCCCTGCACAGTCTCGCTCTTCACCAACCCCGCAGTTCCCAATATCGGGTTCACTACAACGACCACGATTCTGAATGCTCCGAATTGCCCCGAGGGAACTTCCTGCAACTTGGAGCAGTTCTATCCGGTGGGCACCCAGGTGGGCGATCCGCAGAACATCTTCAGTCTTGAGGCCCAGGTCCCTACTCCGTGGGTCACACTGGTCACCAAGTACTATCACGGAAACAACATGCGGTTCTTCTTCGGAGGCCAACTCAACGACGTGTGGAGCAATCTGAACGGTTTGTTCAGTGTAGGCAACGGCATTTCCTACAGCGGACGGTCCATCTCGTTCGGTTGCGCGGACGGAACGACGACCGGGCAGCCCGCCAACACGGTTGACTGCCAGGGTTCGCCGGTCGAATCTTCGCTCCTCTCACCGTTCGCCGGCTCAGGCGGATTCCTGGAGCTGGATTTCCCGCTTTCGCGGATCTTCCGCGCCAATCCTGAAGGCCACAACTCGGGATGGCTGTTGCACGCGCAATGGGGCACGGACCGTGCCAAGTACAGCGACGCGCAACATGGAAACCACCTCGGCCGCACGGACCTGGACACCGCTTCGCTTTCCTACCGGTTGAACCGGTGGGTGACGTTTACCCACGAAGTCAGTTACATCGTCACCTTCACCGCCAACGACCATGAGGCCGATGGCGCGATCGTGAGACACGCTCTGCCTTTTGCGGGTAAGCCGGTGTACCAGGCGCACAACTGGCGGAACGAATTCGGGCCCATCTTTACGTTCTAAGCGTCGCATCCTCTGCCTCAGCGGTCCTAGCGGGCCGCTGGGGAGCCGGAGGCAGAAGAATGGGTTTGTATCAGGGCAAGAAGCTGCGTTGAATCGCTTTAGCAATGCGGCAGCTGAAATCAAACGCCCTTTATGGGCCGCGATGCCCTGATACAAAACGTCAATGGGTTTTTAAAGAACGCGACGAAGCGGTCATTCACTTCGTCGCAGGAGGGCCTCTATGGCCAATGGAGATAGTCTTTCGAGAGATACGAAGCAGGCGATGATCTCTCAGTTTCTGGGTTTTGGGCTGGACGCCTACGACATGGCCATGGTGGTCGTCATGGCGCCGATTCTGGGCAAGCTTTTCGTATCGCCGGGTGGGAGCGCGGCCTGGCAATACACAAAAGTCCTTCTTCTCTACTCCATCACGATGGCGGCTCGCCCGGTGGGGTCGGCCTTCTTCGGCCACTATGCCGACAAGATTGGCCGGCGCAACCTCCTGATCTTCACCATCGCTGGCGTAGGCGTAATGTCGGTGATTGCCGGATTCCTTCCCACCCATGCCCAAGTAGGAGCCTGGTCGTATCTTTCCTTCAGCATTCTGCGCTTCCTGATGGGATGCTTCTTCGGCGGCGAATATGCGGTCGGACACACTTTCGCCATTGAGTTCGCTCCCAAGGCGAGGCGGGGCGCGATCTCCGGCTTTGTCCAGTCCGGATTCCCGCTGGGCTATGTGTTCGCGGCGCTGGTCGTGGCTTTGATCTCGCGCATCGTAGGCGACGCCAACATGCTCGTCTACGGCTGGCGTATCGCCTTCATCACAGGTGCGGTGCCGGTGTTGCTCGCACTCTGGATCCGGTCGTCGCTGAGCGAGTCGCCGGAGTTCCAAAAGGCGAAAGCGGCCGGAAACGTTTCCAAGGCTCCATTCTTCAGCTTGTTCGTTCCGCCGCAGCTTTGGTCCTTCCTGCAAGTCTTCGTGTTTATGACTGGGCTGTTCCTGACCGACTACTCGGTGTACGGCTATCTGCCCAGCATTCTGACTCTGGGGGGGCGCGGCTTCACGACTACGCAATACAGCCTGATCTATGGCTTCGCACTCTTCATGTCGTTTCTCGGCTACAACTTTTACGGATGGCTCTCCGACCGGACCGGGCGGAAGGTTCTGACACAGTGGTACTGCGTATTTCTGGTGGCTTTTGCCATTCCAGTGTATTTCGTGTTGTATCGCGCAGCCGTCGCCCGGAACATTGGCATGGCCATTGCCGGTTGTGTCATGGCCGCCATGCTGAAACTCGCATGGGGCATGCTTCCCGCCTACTTGTGCGAGCGCTTCCCAACCAAAACGCGGGCCACTGGTGTCGGCTTTGGTTACTCTTCCGGCGCGCTGATTGGCGCCTGGTTCAGTATCTATGTGCTGTGGGCACACAAGATTCCTTTTATCGCCGGCATCGAGAAGCAGGACCTGTGGCTATCACCCGCGGTCATTTTGACAATCGGTTCGATCATGACCTTCCTCAGCCTGTTCTTCTCACCGGAAACCAGGCAACTTGACCTGGCGAATGTGGGCGGATCGGCGGAAGCCGGACCGGATCCGCAGCCAATCGCACACGCGGTTGCCTGATGGATCGGAGATTGGCCGGACAAAATCGACGCCAGTCTCCGAGTAGTGGCGCCTCAGATTGGCCTTTTCTGGCGGCGCCTCAATTTTTTGGCAGCAAAACGGCGAAAACGGGATAGAATTCGCCTCCACAGAAGAAGAAAGGCGTTCAACGAATCTCATAGCGAAACAGGAGCGTCGCACATGTCGACTCAGTCCAGAGCGGTGGCAGGGGTAGTTCCGCAGGAATACAGCATCTGGCGCGTGATCATGGCTTCGTCGGTCGGCACCATGATCGAGTGGTACGACTTCTATATTTTCGGCAGCCTGGCGGCGATCCTGGGGCCGAAGTTCTATCCTCCGGGCAATGACACGTTCGCCTACATTGCCTATCTGGCGACCTTCGCCGTTGGATTCGTGGTGCGGCCTTTTGGCGCGCTGTTCTTTGGCCGAATCGGCGATCTGATCGGACGGAAGTATGCCTTCCTTGTGACGCTCTCCATTATGGGCTTCTCGACCTTTGTGATCGGTCTGCTCCCCACCTATGCCACGGGTGGATGGTTCTCTCCCGTTGCGCTTCTCGCCATCCGCGTGCTGCAAGGGCTGGCGCTGGGCGGCGAATACGGCGGCGCGGCGGTTTACGTGGGCGAGCATGTGCCCGATAACAAGCGCGGTTTCTACACCAGCTTCATTCAGATCACGGCGACGCTCGGCTTGTTCATCTCGTTGATCGTGATCCTGGTGACTCAGAACTCGATGTCGAAGGAAGATTTTGCCAATTATGGCTGGCGGATTCCGTTCCTGATCTCGATCATTCTGGTCATGATCTCGCTGTACATCCGGCTGAAAATGAAAGAGTCGCCGATCTTCTCGCAGTTGAAGGCCGCCGGTATGACCTCGGCGCAGCCCCTGAAGGATGCCTTCACCAAGTGGACAAACCTGAAGCTCGTGCTGATCTCTCTTTTCGGCGCTACGGCGGGCCAGGGTGTGGTCTGGTACACAGGCCAGTTTTACGCGCTCTTCTATCTGCAGACGATCCTGAAGATCAACGTGAAGACCGCCAACATCGTGGTCGCGATTGCGCTGTTGATCGCGATGCCGTTCTTCACGGTAGTCGGCGCACTCTCGGATAAGATCGGGCGCAAGAAGTTGATGATGGCCGGGTGCCTGCTCGCTGTCATTACCTACATTCCCATTTACAAAGCGATGCAGGCGGCCGCGGGCAATAACGTGGTAACCGTGAAATCCACCCGCAACAAAGTAACGGGCGCAATCGCCCTGACGGCGCTGACCACCGACGCGACCGGAGCGCTGGTTCCGGCGAAAGAAGCCCCCAGTCCGGACACGACGAAACTGGTTCTGCTGGTTCTCGTCCAGGTGCTCTACGTTTGCCTCGTCTACGGCCCGATTGCGGCGTATCTGATCGAGGCATTCCCGGCGAAGATCCGTTACACCTCACTCTCATTGCCGTATCACATTGGGAATGGTGTTTTTGGAGGTTTGCTGCCGCTCATAGGCTTGTCGACGGTGGCCGCTACTGGAAATATCTATGCCGGACTGTATTACCCGATGATCGTCGCCGGTCTGACATTTATCGTCGGCAGTCTGCTTTTGCGCGAGACACACGGGCACCGTATCTGGGATGAGTTGGGCGCCGGCAAGACTGCGGCGGCAGACTGAGGAGCAGTTCCACCGCGAGTCGGTCATTGAGTGATGGAGTGATCGGCGGATTGAAGAGCGAGATCGCTCATCGGCGACGATGAGGGCTTATTGCCCGGCTAGAAGCTCAAGAGCTGGTAGCGAACAGCGAAAAGCTGTGCCTGCGGGGCACAGCTTTTGTTCGATAATCATTTCAGCAACTCATATATACGCAGGAGTGCAGTCATGGCAGAAGTTCGTCCCAAGCAGACCGTTGAAACCACCGAAGCGCAAATCGCGGTGCATTGGCGGGAAGAGGAGTATTACTATCCGTCGTCGAAATTTATCGGGCAGGCGAATCTCTCCGATCCCGATGTCCTCAACCGCTTCAGCGAAGACAAATTCCCGGAATGCTTCCGCGAATACGCGGACATGCTGAGCTGGGATCAGTACTGGCACACGACGCTCGACACCAGCGATCCGCCATTCTGGAAGTGGTTTGTGGGCGGAAAACTGAATGCCTCCTACAACTGCGTCGACCGGCATCTGGCGAAATACAAGAACAAGGCAGCACTGATTTTTGTCCCGGAGCCGGAAAACGAAGCGCCCTTCGCCGTCACCTATCGCGACCTCTATGTTCGCGTGAACGAATTCGCCGCCCTTCTGCGCGACTTCTGCGGCCTGAAGCAGGGGGATCGCGTGACCATCCACATGCCCATGGTCCCCGAATTGCCGATCACCATGCTCGCCTGCGCGCGCCTTGGAGTGATCCATTCGGTGGTGTTTGGCGGCTTCAGCGGCGAAGCATGCGGCACCCGCGCCGCCGATTCCACCAGCAAAGTCCTGATCACGATGGACGGCTACTACCGTGGCGGCAAGATGCTGGACCACAAAGCCTCTGCCGAGGTTGCCCTCGAGACCTCCGCCAAGGAAGGCCACAAAGTTGAAAAGGTGCTCGTATGGCGACGCCAGCCCGGCAAGAGCGCAACCTCCTCGCCATTCGTGCAGCACCGCGATTTCTGGGTCGACGAGATCCTCCCAAACTATTCGGGAGAAATCGTCCCTCCCGTTTCAGTCGACGCCGAACATCCTCTCTTTTTGATGTACACCAGCGGCAGCACCGGCAAACCCAAGGGATGCCAGCATCGTACCGGGGGCTATCTCGCCTACGCGGCAGGCACAACCAAATATATTCAGGACCTGCACCCCGAAGACGTCTATTGGTGCATGGCCGATATCGGATGGATCACCGGGCACTCCTACATCGTTTACGGACCGCTGGCTCTTGCCGCGACCAGTGTGATTTACGAAGGTGTGCCGAACTATCCCGATCCCGGGCGGCCATGGCGTATCGCTGAGCGGCTGGACGTCAATATTTTCCATACCTCACCAACCGCGATTCGCATGTTGCGAAAAACCGGCCCTGATGAGCCCGCCAAATATAACTACCACTTCAAGCACATGACGTCGGTTGGCGAGCCGATCGAGCCGGAAGTTTGGCGCTGGTATTACGAAACCGTCGGCAAACGCGAGGCGGTGATCGTCGATACCTGGTGGCAGACCGAGACGGGCGGATTCATGTGCTCGACGAAGCCCGCGCTCGATCCGATGAAGCCGGGCAGCGCCGGGCCTGGCATGCCGGGTATCTATCCCGCGATTCTCGACGAAATGGGTGAGCCGCTCTCGGCCGGCACAGGCAAGGCAGGCAACATTATTATCCGCAATCCGTGGCCGGGCATCATGCAGACAATCTGGGGTGACCGCGACCGGTTCGTGAATCAGTACTACCGCAAGTATTGCAAGGACACGAACAGCAAACGCTGGCAGGACTGGCCCTACTTTGCCGCTGACGGCGCGGTGCTGGCGGTGGATGGGTATTTCCGGATTCTGGGCCGCGTCGATGACGTAATCAACGTAGCCGGGCACCGACTGGGCACCAAGGAAATCGAGTCCGCGTGCCTGACCGTCTCCGAGGTCGCGGAGGCGGCCGTTGTGCCGGTGGTCGACGAAGTGAAAGGGCGCGTGCCGGAGGTTTACATAGCGCTCCAGCCAGGAATTCAAGCCAGCAAAGAGATCGTCGAAAAAGTGAATAAAGCGATTGAAACCATCATTGGCAAAATCGCCCGGCCCAAGCATATCCATATCGTTCCGGACATGCCGAAGACGCGCTCTGGAAAATTGATGCGGCGCATTCTCGCTTCAATCTCGAACCGGATGGCTACTGGTGACATCACCACGCTCGCCAATCCCGATGTGGTTGAGAAAGTCCGCGAGCTCGTGCAGGGCAAAGAGCCCGTCGCGGTGCATGCGGATGGGCCGGAGGATCTGAAGCAGTTCGGCAAGGAAGAGTAAGCAGACCGGGCCGTCGATGGTCGGTTTGAGGTCTTCTTGTGATGGCGCGGGCATTCTTGCCCGCGCTTTTATTTTCGTTCATCCCAGTTTAGGCAGGAATGCCAGCCGCTGACCGATCAGCGGAAGTTTTCGGCCAGCATCAGGCTGTCGCGGCCTTCGTCGAGCTGCACGTAGAGGACGGAGCGGCCGTCGGGCGAAACGGCGAGGCCGGGCGCGCCGTAATACGGCTCCTTGTCGAGGGCGGTGACCACGGAAATCTTCTTCGTGGCGAAATCGTAGAGCTTCAGTCCCGGCTTGTGATTGCCGGTGTCTCCTGTGTAGTAAAGGCCATTGGCTGCGACGGCGAAGTATCCCCAATAACCCTGCGGCGGCTCCTCGAGGATAGTGACCTCCTCGCCGCCTGAGACGGGAACTCGGAAGGCTCCGGGGCTATCGAATTTGGTGTAGTAGAGATACTTGCCATCGGCCGATTCCAGGGGCGCGAAACCGCCGTTGCTTGTAACCTGCATGGCCGGGCCACCGTCCGCCGTGCGCTTCCAGACTTGCCAACTGCCGGAACGGTTGGAGGCGAAATAGATCCATTTGCCATCGTGCGACCAACTGGCGACGCCGTCGTCGGAGCTGTTGTTGGCAAAGCTGCGTACAGGCCCGCCGTCCGCACTCACGATGTGGATGTTGGGATGGGCGCCGGGGCGCGAATCGAAACTGATCCAGCGCCCGTCGGGAGACCAGCGCGGCGTGCCGGTGAGCGGGCCACCCATGGAAGTGAGCTGCACAAGGTTCGAGCCATCGGCGTCGGCGCGCCAGATTTCAAAGCTTCCCGAGCGGGTCGACTGGAACGCGATCCGCTTGCCGTCCGGAGAATATTGCGGACCCTCCTCCTGCATGGCGGAAAAGATCAGTTTCTCAGCCTTGGAGGCATGGTGGCCGGGGCCGATCGACATGCGCCAGATGTTCTCATTCCAGTAACCGGAGACGTAAGCCAGCCGATGGCCTTTGAGGCTGATGACCGGCGCGTAGGCGCGCTCAGACCCGACGGCCACTCTCTCGGGCGTGCCGCCATGGGCGGACATGCGCCACAGGCTCCAGACTGCGCCGCCGCGATTGGAAGCGAAGACGATTTCCTTGCTGTCCGGTGTCCAGGTAAGGCCGACGATCAGGCGATTGTCGAAGGTGAGACGCCGTGGTTCGCCGCCAGACGCCTGCATGAGGTAAATATCTTCGACGTCTTTGGTGTTGCGCACGAAGGCGAGAGTATTGCCGTCGGGCGAGTATTCCGCGCAACTGTCGCCGGTGGATGGAACGGGTGGAAAGGATAGCTGGTGGACCTGCAAGTCGGCGAGAGCGAGCTGATAGATTGCGCAGGGAGCGGCGGATGTCGGCTTGTCACTGAAGGAGAGCAGACTTCCATCCGGAGACCAGCTCAAAGTGGGCTGGCAGGTGTCGGCATACTTTAACTCGATAAGCTTGCGCGGGGGTCCGCCGAGAGCGGGCACAAGGTAAAGCGCGGGCCGCCCCGGGAAATTGGATCCGGCGTCGACATGCGCGAACGCGATGTAACGCCCGTCGGGCGACCAGACGGGAATAAAGTTGTAGCCGAAGCCGCGCGTGATCTGCAGCGGCGTTTCGACGCCGATTTGTTTGACGTAGATGTCGACGTTTCCCGGAGTGGGGCCCGTCCATGAATAAGCGACCTGATTGCCGTCCGGTGAGAAGGAGGGCCGGGAGCCTCCGTTGGAGTAAGTAGTCAGGGGAACGAGTCGTATGGGAGCAAGGCTCGGCGAACCGGCCGGACGAAATCCGAACCATCCGACAAGGCCGAGAGCGAGCACGAAACCGAATGCGCCGGCGGCCCAGAGCTTCCAATGATGGATGTGCGCGGGCTGAATGGACGAGGGTTGAGCAGCGGGTGGAGTGACCGCGGATGCTTCGCCGGCGGCTGGGTCTTTCGCCCCGGCGGTGAGGGCCTCCGATCCATTGCGGAGGGAGGCGATAAAACGGTAGCCGCGGCGGGGCAAGGTCTCGATAAAGCGCGGGACGTCGGGATCGTCGTTCAGCGCCTGCCGAACTTTCTTAACCGCGCTGTTCAGGCTGTGATCGAAGTCGACAAAGGTATCGGCGGCCCAGAGCCGGTCCCGGAGTTCCTCGCGCGTGACGACTTCGCCCGGCTTTTCGAGGAGCAGAACGAGAACTTGGAAGGGTTGATCCTGGAGTTTGACGCGGAGTCCGTGTTTGCGAAGCTCGCCCGCCCGCAGATCGAGTTCGAAACTCGAGAAGCGAAGGAGGTGGGCCGTCGGGTTGGTCTGTTCTGGGGGCACGATAAAAATCGGTCTCGATTCCAAGTCAGCGGTCCCGACCTGGGGTTAGTTTTCCGTGAGCACGGATCGCAAGCCTGGTTGTTCGATGCAAGTCTACCACTCACCTTCCTGACAAATTGTTACGCGATGCAGGCCCAATCAGTTCCCGATCGTCGTTGGCAGATCACCTGTGTCATTTAGACGCCCCGGCGCCATCGCAGGAAGCAAGGAAGAGCAGTTCCGGAAGGTCATCTGACGTTCTAATCGTCATACTTTCAGAATGTTGGGAGGTCACCGGCAAATCTCCCGCAGTCCACCCGCAAAGCATTTCCATTTTTTCTGACCTGCCCCTGAATGTCCTGTGTGCGCTATCAACGCCGCAACAAACAAGGAGGAGTTATGAAAAAGAATATGAAGAGCGTAATGGCAGGGATGATCCTTTCAGCGATGACCATGGTGCTGGCGTTGGCGATTCCGACGTTCGCGCAGCATTCAGGCCCCATGAAGGTGACGGTTCCATTCAACTTTGTAGTCGAAAACGACCAACTCAAAGCGGGAGACTACACCATTGAGCGCATCGCCAACGGTCGGCTGCGGATCAGCAATAACGACGGCAGCGTGTCAACTGTTTTCCTGGCCATCCCAGCACAGAACAAGGTGACTGCGGAAAAGGCTCACTTCGTCTTCAATCACTATGGTAGCGACTACTTCCTGGCAAAAATTTGGACGCCCGGGCAGGAAGCTGGATGGGAAGTCCTGCAAGGGAAGCTGGAGATGGAGCTTGCTAAGAAATCGACTCCGGTAGAGACCGCAACCGTGATCGGCCACTAGACAACCGTCAAAGGCGGGTACCCACGTCTCTCGATATTCCAGACTGATTCTCGAGGCAACGACTGGGTACCCGACCGATTCCAGCCCCGTCCATACCGTCCCGTGATACAACTTCGGCGCGGATATCGAGAGCTAGCGAGATTCCTGAGGCTGGCGAAGCTGAAGTTGCTGAAGAAAGACTTCCACCGGGGCTCGCGCCTGTTGACGGAAGAGATGGATCAGCGCGTCGTCAGCGGGCGAGTGTGCCGCTCGCGGTTTCTCATCGTGCCCGACTTCGAGTCCGTCCGGCTCGACGTGAACCTCGATGGATTCAACTCCCCGGCGAAGGACTTCGATGATCTGGCGCACTTCGTTCTGTTGCTCCGGCGTCGACCGCTGAAACTCAACGCCCATTCCAAATTCAGGGTGCGCCAGCCGAACAATTCCAGCTGTGCGGACCGCAGGCGTGACGTCCGGCACGGAAAGAATCACCCGGCTGAACTTCGGGAACGGGGTGTGCGTGGTTAAGTAGCACGCTCCATCGCTGAGATCCTTGAGGCGGCAAACCACCGGCGGATCGTCGGGTTCGTTCTCCGGCAACTGGCTTGCCAACCACTTTCGGAGCGAGCTGCGCTGGCTGTCGCTGACGTCCTTGAACCGGACACCAGCGCGGTATTCATCGCCCTCCCAGGCAAGTTCGCCCGCCAGTTCGAATTTCTCGTGGACACTCTTGTCGCTAACGCTGGGGAGCTCGAACGCAAAGCGCATGGAGTTTTCCTTGGCCTTGCGCCCTGTAAATTGTATCGCCATGCCGCCTTCGCACAAGTCCACCGTGCGGGCAGAGTAACGTGCCGTACCGATGCAGACCACGGGGATCTCAACTGGAACGCGCATTTGCAGGCGGCGCTCGCTCTTCATAAGGGCACGGACCGCTCGAAAGCTGCCCTTCGCGCGCTCGACAGCCAGCGGCTTGTGAAGGACGAAATGCGCGCCCATTTCGAACCCGCCCTTGAGTCCCACGTCATTTTCCACGAGCACAATGGAGAGAGCGCGTTTGTTGACCGGGGCGGCTTTGGTAGCGCGAAGTACGTCAACCGCGTCTTCCCGGCCAGCGCAGTCGACGATGATGGCCTCGAAGCGGTGCCGTGTGATACGGCGAACGGCGGCGTCGGAACTGTCACAGTGCTCGACGCTAATTTCAAGGTCACTGAGCACCCGGCGCAGAACGCGCACGGTCTTCTCGTCCGAGCTCAGTAGTAAGGACTTCAGATTCATCTTCTCAGGGCACCCTTCCATCGGTGCGCAAGCCAGCTCTGGGCACTCAGTCTGAATATCGACAGCTATCGGCAGCTGCTTGCCTTCCGCAGGCCGTGGGGAAGCTTCCAAAAGACGGAGCACCGCCCGGTTCGACTGTATGTCGCTGAGAGAGCAGGGGTCAATGCAGATTGAGGGCCCTAGATTACGGAAGTCACCAATGGTAGTACATCCGACAAAAAGGAGATTTTTTTCTCAAGAGGAGGAGCTTCTGGGCGTTCCTTCCGATATATCAACCAGGTAGGCATAGCCACGAATCAGGCGTCGAAGTCTCGCATCCGGGGCGATGGGCTGCAAGTGGCTGTTTACAAAGGGGATGATTGGAGGTAACCAATTGCGCTCATTTTTTTATTGACTAATCCCAGAAAACCCAATATTATCAATAGCTTCCATAGGTGCCGAGGATGCTGGTACAAGCCCGCATTTCCTTCTTTCGGTGAATCCCCTCGGGGCTCTTGGGAATCAAACTCAGTAGGATTTGCGGCAAAAGTCGTCATTTCTCTGATAAGAGGGCATATTTTTCATGGCAAAGCGACGCGGAAACCCCAACTGGGGAAAGCCAGAGCCGATCGGGCCCGTAACCCCCACCATTACCGAGTTCGAGCAGGTCGTGCACGAATACAAGCTGTCTCCCGACCAATATTTGCGGTCGACGCGGCTGCGCGAGTGGGCACGCCGCAACAAGAACTCGAAATACATCCCGGAGCCTTTGCTGGAAGCTTGGGGATTTGAAATTGAGTCCACGCTGTAAGTGTAAGATAGCCGGATGAAAGGGAGGGTCGCCTTAGGCGACCCTTTCTTGTTGCAGGGAATTGGAACCTAATATGTCTCCTCATGCACCCTTTACCGATGTGCCCGCTGCTATCCGCGAGATTCGCGAGGGCCGGATGATTGTGGTCGTGGACGACGAAGATCGGGAAAACGAAGGCGATCTTACTCTCGCCGCCGAAAAGGTCTCCCCCGAAGCGATCAACTTCATGGCGAAGTACGGACGCGGCCTGGTCTGCCTGACCATGACCGAAGAGCGGCTCGACCATCTCCGGATCGGTAACATGACCGCTGAGAACACCTCGCAGTATGGGACGGCGTTTTGCGAAGCGATTGACGCTCGGGAAGGCGTGACCACGGGCATATCCGCCTATGACCGCTGCCACACCATTCAGGTCGCAATCGATCCGGCAACGCGGCCCGCGGACCTGGCGCGGCCCGGACACGTGTTCCCGCTGCGCGCCCGCAAAGGTGGAGTGCTGGTGCGGGCCGGGCAGACCGAGGCTTCGGTTGACTTGGCGCGCCTGGCCGGCATGGTGCCGGCGGGCATCATCTGCGAAATCATGAAAGACGACGGCACCATGGCGCGCGTGCCCGACCTGATCGAGTTCTGCACCGTCCACAATATGAAGATGCTGACGGTCGCGGAGCTGATCCGCTATCGCATGCAGCATGAGCGCTATGTGCATCGCGTCGGCGAGGCCATGGTCGAGACCAAGCACGGGGAGTTTCGCCTGATCGCCTATGAGAGCGAAGTAGATGGCGGGGATTCGCACGTAGCCCTCATCCGCGGCGATATCGGCGATTCGGACGTGCCCGTGCTGGTGCGCATGCACGCCCATTGCCTGCTCGGCGACGTCTTCGGCGCTACCGGATGCGAATGCAATCGCACGCTCGAAGCCTCGCTGGAAACGATTGCGGCGGAGGATCGGGGCGCGCTGATTTATCTCCACCAGGCATCGCGTGGATTTTCGGCGGAGAAGATCGGCGAGCAGTCGTTCCTGACATTTCATCGCGAGCGCCGCCTGCCGACCCTGCCCGATAGCGAGCGCAAGACGCAGCGCGAGATTGGATTAGGGGCGCAGATTCTGTCCGATCTGAATCTGAAGCGCATCCGCCTGCTGACCAACCATCCCCGCCGCGTGGCCGCGCTGGAAGGATTCGACATCGAGATCGTGGAGCAGATCCCGGTGAAACTGGCCGTGCGGAAGTAGCGCCTGCGAAATTCAGACCTTTGACGTCGTTGTTGAGATCGCTGGGCCCCTCATCCCGGCGACTGGGTCCGATTACAAAAGTGTGTCAAGCGCAGAAATGCGCCATGTTAATAACACATGAATAGAGCCAGCTTTCCAGATATAACAGGCGACAAACCATAACGATAGCCCTTGGGAGGGAATTCCGCGCAGTTTAGGCTTTGGGCAGGCCGCTCTTTCTCTGGAACGTGTGTTTCCGAAGCGACGCTCGATTTCGAGGCGAGTATGAAGAAGCGAGCATTTCTTACACACGCTCTCCGCCACCCGATAACTCGTTTCTTATGTTCCATCTAAGTCATATTGTAAGTACATAACGATATTAACGATAGTGTCAACTGTTCCACGTGGAACACTTCTCATGTTCCACAAGGAGCATGCTCCCCACCCCCAAGCTGGCTCGGCTGCCCCCTCTGGGCTGGAGGGCGAGAGGGGGTTGGGGGGGCAGCATCTTCACTTCGGCGAGTATCCCTCAATCTCGTTGACGTGCGTTGCGGACGGTTCGTAAGATGGAGCGGATTGACGGGCGCGTCGTCAGCCGCGCGTCACCGCCTGGGCCATGACCGAAGCATGATCGGCGAAACCATATCTCACTATCGAATCGTCGAGAAGCTGGGCGGCGGAGGCATGGGCGTCGTCTACAAGGCCGAGGACACCGAGCTTGGCCGCTTTGTCGCGCTCAAGTTTTTGCCTCCTGAGTTTGTCAAGGATCCCGACGCGCTGGAGCGCTTTCGGCGCGAGGCGCGGGCTGCCTCGGGTCTGAATCATCCCAACATCTGCACCATTCACGAAATCGGCCAGCACAACGGCGAGCCCTTCCTCGCCATGGAGTTTCTGGATGGCTCGACCCTCAAGCACCGCATCATGGGCCGCCCGCTGGATGCCGAAACCTTGCTCGACCTTGCCATTCAGATGGCGGATGCGCTCGATGCGGCTCATGGCAAGGGCATCGTGCACCGCGACATCAAGCCGGCCAACATTTTCGTGACCGAGCGCGGGCAGGCCAAGATTCTCGATTTCGGTTTGGCGAAGGTGGTCGCGGGTGGCGGCCGGAGCGGTTCCTCTGCAGCCGCTGCGCCTACGGCAGCAACCGATGAACACCTGACCAGCCCGGGCAGCACGCTGGGAACGGTGGCTTACATGTCGCCGGAACAGGTGCGCGGCAAAGAGCTCGACGCTCGCAGCGATCTGTTTTCGTTCGGGGTAGTGCTTTATGAGATGGCTACGGGGCTGCTGCCGTTTCGCGGCGACACCTCGGGCGTGATCTTCAATTCGATTCTCGAGCGCACGCCTGCCTCACCCGTGCGCGTGAATCCGGATTTGCCCGAGAAGCTCGAGGTCGTCATCAATAAGGCGCTCGAAAAAGACCGCGAGCTACGCTATCAGCACGCCGCCGATATCCGCGCGGACCTGAAGCGAGTGAAGCGTGATACGGAGTCGCAGCGACTGCCGGCCGCCACAGCCGAGCCACCGAAGAAGCCAGCATGGCCTACGCTCGCGCTTGCGGCGGCGGTCGTTGTCATAGCGGCCGCCGGTTTCTGGCTCTGGCATGATCGTTCGCGGCCCGGTGCTTCGTCGGCAAGCTTATCCCCAACGCCCCCGGCTTCCGAAACGCGGGTGCCGAAACCCATGAGCACGCTCGCAGTGCTGCCCTTCCGCGATCTCTCGGGCCAGAAGGGCACAGAGCAGTGGGGAATCGGGGTGGCGGACGCGATCATCAGCCGTCTGGCGACGCTGCAGAATCTGGCGGTGCGGCCGACGAATTCCGTCCTGAAGTATGCAAAGGGCGTCGACGATCCGAACCAGGCTGCGCGTGAGCTGGAGGTGGATTCGGTACTGGCCGGTACCTACCAGCGGGCGGGCGGGGTGATGCGCGTCTCGATTCAACTGATCGATCACGGTGTGGCGAGGTGGGCCGAGCGCTACGATCTCCAAAGCCGCGATCTGCTGCATTTTGAAGACGACGTGGCACAGAAAGTGGTGGACGGGCTGAAGGTGCAGCTTTCCGGCGCGGAAGAGGCTTCGCTGCGGACGGTCTCGACCGATTCGCCCGAAGCATACAACCTGGTGATGCAGGGCCGCGCGTACTGGATTGACTACTTCATCACCGCGAGGCGCGAGCCCCTGCGCGAAGCCGGGCACATGGCAGAGCGCGCCATCGAGATCGACCCAAAGTACGTCGACGCTTACGCGCTGCTGGCCGATACCTACCTCTTTGAAGCGATCAATTTTCAGGAAAACGCGACGGAGAACCTGGCGCTCGCGGAGAAAACCGCACTGAAAGCCATCGAGCTAAATCCGAAATCGTTCGAGGCAACGCTGTGCCTGGGGATGCTCTACGGTGAACAGGGTAAGAACATCGACTCGATCAACATTCTGCGCCAGGCGACGAAACTCGCGCCGAATTCGACCATGGTATGGAAGGCGCTCGGATATGCGTATCATTACTCGGGATTGCTGGGCCAGGCGGAGGCGTCGTTCCGGCGAGCGCGCGATCTCGACCCCAGCCCGGCGCAGGTGTACTGGATGCACGGGCGAATGCTCGTCTACCAGGGCAAGCCGCACGAGGCGGAAGAAGAGGCTCGGCGGGCGCTCGAGCGCTATCCGAACCAGTTCAAGCTGCTGACGTTCTTCGGCTACTTTCTTTACTACCAGGGAAAAAGCGACGAGGCGTTGCAGGCGATCGATCGCGCGCTCGCGAGCGAGGGGGCGAAGCAGGAGGATGAACCGATGGTGCTGGCCGCCATGGTGCGCGCCTCGCGCGGAGAGCGCGACAAGATCGATCCGCGATTTTTCCGTTATCAGCCGCAGGAAGTTGTCGATGGCGATATGGCGGAGTGGATTGGTTCGACCTACGCGCTCCTGGGCGATCAACAACCGGCGCTCACCTGGCTCCGGCGGGCCGTTGCCATCGGCGATCATAATTATCCGTGGTACCAGCGCGACAAGAACTGGGATAAACTGCGCGCAAGTCCGGAATTTGCCAGCATCATGGCCGAGGTCGAGGCGCACTGGAAGCAATATAAAGAGCTGTTCGGGCAGACCGAGCAGTGATTCCCGAGATAGGGCTTGAGAAAATGATCGGCGAAACGATTTCCCATTACCGGATTATCGAAAAGCTGGGGGGCGGGGGAATGGGCGTCGTCTACAAAGCGGAAGACGCCGAACTCGGCCGCTTTGTGGCGCTGAAATTTCTACCCGAGGACTTGTCGCGTGACCCGCAGGCTCTGGAGCGGTTTCGCCGGGAGGCGCGGGCCGCGTCGGCGCTCAATCATCCCAATATTTGCACGATTTACGAGATTGGACGGCACGGAGACCAATCGTTCATCGCCATGGAGTTTCTGGATGGCGTCACCCTGAAGCATCTGATTTCCGGCAGGGCACTCGAGAACGAAATGGTGCTGTCGCTGGGGATCGAGATTGCCGATGGGCTCGACGCGGCGCACTCACAGGGCATCGTGCATCGCGACATCAAACCGGCGAATATTTTTGTGACCAAGCGCGGACACGCCAAGGTGTTGGACTTTGGACTGGCGAAGGCGGCTCCGGGAGCCGGTTCCGCCAGTAAAGTCTCGTCGGACACGATGACGGCGGTGGACGAGCAGCACCTGACGAGCCCGGGCTCGACGCTTGGAACGGTTGCCTATATGTCGCCCGAGCAGGTTCGCGCGAAAGAACTGGACGCGCGCACCGACCTGTTCTCGTTTGGAGTCGTGCTCTACGAGATGGCAACCGGCATGTTGCCTTTCCGAGGGGAAAGCACGGGAGTGATCTTCGACGGCATCATGAACCGCGAGGCGGTTTCGGCATTGCGGTTGAATCCCGCACTGCCAGCTGAATTTGGGCGGGTGTTGGAAAAGGCGCTGGAAAAGGACCGTGGGCTGCGTTATCAGTCGGCAGCGGAGTTGCGCGCGGATTTGAAGCGCATTCAGCGCAGCGCAGAGTCGGGGCGGACGGCAGACGCGACCCTCGATTCCGCCGCAAAACCCAAGTCCAGACGCGTGGGTTCGCTCGTGCTGGCCGGGTTGCTCTTTCTGGGTGTCGCAATTGGCGGAACGGAATGGTATTTGAAGCGATCGGCCGCGCCCGCCAGCCCAATCTCCTCCAAGCCGTCGGTCGCCGTTCTTCCGTTGCAAAACCTGAGCGCGGAGCCGGACAGCGTTTACTTCAGCGATGGCATGACGGATGAAATCACAACCAAACTCGCCAAAATCGAGGCGATCGACGTGGCCTCGCACTCCTCCGTAGCGGCGCTCAAAACTGCCGACAAGAGCGCGGCTGACATTGGCAAGGCGCTCGGTGTGCGCTACCTGCTCGAGGGAAGCGTGCGCAAAGCGGGCGAGCAGGTGCGGATCAATGTGCAACTGATCGATTCGACCAGCGGATTTCAGGTGTGGGCCGACGATTTCACGGGAGAGATGAGAGACGTCTTCTCCCTGCAAGAGCGAACCGCAATGAATATAGCGCAGTCGCTGAATCTGAAGCTCAGCCCGCGCGAAGAAGCGGCAATTCAACATCGCTACACCGCGAACCCGCAAGCCTACGACGCGTATTTGCGTGGCCAGGAATTGCTTCGGTATCCCGACGATCCGCAAAAGCTGGAAGCGGCACGGCTAGCCTATGAGGAATCCTTGCGATATGACCCAAACTACCCTCTCGCGCTGACCGGGCTGTCGTGGGTAGAGGCCCAGATTTATCGCAATCTTGACTCAACGCCGGCTCATCTTCAGCATGCCGAGGAATACGCGCAGCGGGCGCTCGCGATTGATCCCAAATTAGCCGAGACGCACGTCGCCATGGGAACGGTGCTGATGGATAAATATCAGTATGCCGAGGGAGCTGTCGAATTCCGCACCGCGACCGAGTTAGACCCGAACAATTGGCACGGGTGGGATTTGCTCTCCTGGGCGCTCTGTTACAAGCAGCCGCCGGAACCGGAGACCGCGGAGAAGGCGTCACGGCGGGCGTTGCAACTGCAACCGTTGTTTGTTCCCGCCTACTATCATCTCGGGCGCGCGCTGCTGCTCCAAAAACGCTACGCAGAGGCAATTGCTTCGTTCGAGCGCGAGAAAGAGTTAAGCCCGAATGGAACCATGGCCGATCTCGGCTTGGGGCAGGCCTATTTGGCGCAGGGAGACTACGACAGGGCCCTCGCGCTGCTGACGAAAGGCGCCCAACCGGCAGGTATCAACTATTTCTGGATCAGCGCGGCATACGCCGCGCGGGGCGACAAGGAAAAGTCTCTGGCTAACCTGCAAACCGCTTTCGAGCATGGATTTCGTGATGTCGGCGCGCTCGATGCGTCGCCCTATTTCGCGTCATTGCGCGGGAATCCACGCTATGAGGAGACGGTGCGGAGGTATCGCAAATAGGCAACGCAAAATGGGAAGAGACACGGCAGGCCGCGTCTTTCGAATTTGTTGAGGTCTGATCCAGCCTTAGAACGGTTTTCGCGGAGTGATGACTTCATCCTTGATGAAGAACTGGGCCGAGCATTGCGACGAGCCGCAGATTGTGGGGAGCAGGCCAGCCATCTGTTTGCGCGTGATCAGGCCAAGTGTACCGCACGACGGGCAAGAGAGCACAGCCCAATAGGGGTCTTCTTTTTCGCCGACTTCGCCTGCGTTCTCAAGCACGAAGACCGTGCCCGGTTCCATCTGCTCGGGAATCCACTCGCTGATGATGCTTAGTTCACCGATCATCATGCCTCCGATTCGTATTCCAAGCTGGCGTTTAGGCTCTGCTGGCGCGGCCTATGGGCCGAACCCGCACCGATGCTGAACTTTTCTTAAGCGACCCGGTACTTGGCGAAAGGGCCTTTCGCGAGGACGGCTTGTCCGATCGATTCTGGCTTCGAACCAGCGCGGTACGCACTCTTCGCACTTCATCGCTCAGGCAAATATCGAACATAGGCTGCGACGAGTTCTTGATGAGATCGACCACCTGGCGCGCTGACGTGCGCAGATAAAGGTGAATCCCGTCGGTAAGCAGGTGATACTCGGATGCGGCCGGGACGATAGCCGCGAGGCTGGTGCCGAACTCGCGCTCCAGAAAAGCGATCACCTTGCGCATGCGCTGCAGGGAAAAACCGCGACGCCGTAGCTGGGAAATGACGGCTGCGGTCACCAGTTGGTCCCAGTTATAGATCCGGCGATGGCCGCGGCGGCTGGGTGTCACCAGGCCACGCTCGTCCCACCATTGCAACTGGCGGCCCGTGATTCCGGTCAGAGCGATTACTTCGTTAGTCGTAAATTCCCGCTTCATTCTGAGCGCATTCCGTTTCAAACAGAAGCCTATGCAAATGTTTGAAACATTCTAGGACGAGAGCGGTGGAATTGAATCGCTGATTCTTGCCGTGCGGTGTTGACTAGGCGGATACGGAGGAGGGCCAGGAGGTCAGAGGTCAGACGCGAGAGCTAAAGTCAACGAGCATGCTGTTTATGCTCGAGTTCCGGGGTTCGGCCGGTTTTACGTTTTCCGCCCTTGGCAGTACCATAAAGCGAAACACTATTCTGATTTGGGGAACATAACTTTCATGGATCAGCCACCGTTTTTGCGCGGCGTCTCGTTTACGCTACTCGTTTTATTGGTTGCCACGTCCGCTCCAGCGCAGCAGAAAGAACGCAATCGGCACATGGATACGGCCCAGAAAGCCGCGCCCGTTACGGATCAATCTCCGGTCAAATCCGATGTCGAGGAGAAAGAGAAAAACGAAGGCGACCCGCAGTTTCGTGGCATGAAATATCGCAACGTCGGGCCCTTTCGCGGGGGACGGTCTCTGACGGCGGCGGGCATTCCCGGCGATCCGACAACTTATTATTTCGGCGCGACCGGCGGCGGCGTTTGGAAGTCGACTGATGGTGCGAATACCTGGTTCTCAGTTTTTGATCATGACGGCTCCCCTGCCATCGGGAGCCTCGCCATTGCCGCTTCCGATCCCAATGTGGTTTACGTCGGTACCGGCGAAGCGTGTCTTCGCGGCAACATCGCGCAGGGCGACGGGGTTTGGAAATCGGTGGACGCAGGGAAGTCGTGGAAGAACGTCGGGTTGAAGGATTCGCGCGCGATCGGGAAAGTGATCGTGAATCCACGCAACTCCGACATCGCTTTTGTCGCGGCTCTTGGACATCCCTACGGCCCGAATGTGGAGCGCGGAGTCTTTCGCACGACTGACGGCGGCAAGACCTGGGAGAAGGTTCTTTATAAAGACGAGAACACGGGCGCGGTCGATGTGGCCTTCGACCCGGACAACCCCAATATTTTGTTCGCTGCGTTGTGGCAAGTTCGGCGAAGGCCGTGGATGCTCGACAGCGGAGGCCCGGGCAGCGGACTCTATCGTTCCAATGATGGCGGCACGACCTGGAAGCATCTTGAAGAACACGGACTGCCCAAGGGGCCGTACGGGCGGGTTGGGGTGGCGGTCGCTGCAAATTCCGACCGCGTATTTGCGATCATCGAAGCGAAGGATGATGGCGGGCTTTATCGCTCGGATGATGGCGGCGAAAGCTGGGAGCTGGTCAACGGGAGCCATAGCCTGACGCAAAGGCCCTGGTATTACATGCACGTGTTTATCGATCCGCAGGACGCCGACACGGTCTATGTGGCGGATGTCGAGTTTTTCAAGTCCACGGACGGAGGCCGCAATTTTAATAAAGTAAAGGTTCCCCACGGCGACAATCACGGACTCTGGATCGATCCGAAAAATACCAAGCGCATGATCGCGGCGAACGATGGGGGCGTAACCGTGAGCATTGACGGCGGGAAGTCATGGACGCGCCAGGACAATCAGCCGACGGCACAGATGTATCACGTCGTTACCGACACCCGCACCCCGTACTACGTATATGGCTCGCAGCAGGACAATTCGAGCGTGGCGATCGCCAGCCGGAGCGACGACGGCGCAATTGGACGCGACAACTGGTATGAAGTGGGCGGAGGCGAGGCGGGCTATATTGCGCCGTATCCAACCGACCCGAACATTGTTTACGCGGGTGATTATCAGGGCAACCTCACGCGTTTTGACCGGCGCACGAATCAGGTGCAGAACATTGCCGTATCGCCCGAATTGGGCGACGGCGGCGGCGCGGCCCGGCTCACGCATCGTTTCCAATGGACGGCACCGCTCGTGATCTCGCCGCTCGATCCGAATACGCTTTACTACGGCGGAGAGCGCGTTTTCAAAACCACCGACGGCGGCGTGCACTGGGAGGCGATCAGCCCCGACCTAACGCGCAACGACAAATCGAAGCAGCAGCCCTCGGGCGGGCCGGTGACGATCGACGACACCGGAACCGAATACTACGACACGGTGTTTTCGATCGCACCGTCGCCCGTCTCCAAAGGACTAATCTGGGCGGGAACGGACGATGGGTTGATCCAGATCACCCGCGATGATGGAAAAAACTGGATAAACGTTACGCCAAAAGCTGTGCCGGAATGGAGTCGCGTAAGTCTGATTGAAGCGTCTCCGTTCGATGCGGGCAAGGCTTATGTGGCGTTCGACCGTCATCAGAATGACGATCTGGGCGTCCACATTTACAAGACAACCGATTACGGGGCGACATGGACGCGCATTGGGAACGGTATTCCAGAGGGTGCGTTCGCGCGTGCCGTGCGCGAAGATCCGAAGCGCAAGGGGCTGCTGTATGCGGGCACCGAGCGGGGGATCTTTGTTTCGTTCGACGATGGAACCAACTGGCGCAGCCTGCAGTTAAACCTGCCCAATGTGCCGGTGCACGACCTGGTCATCAAGAACGACGATCTGGTGATAGCCACGCATGGGCGGTCGTTCTGGATACTCGACGACCTGACGCCGTTGCGGCAGTATGCCGATTCGGTCGCGGGCGAGGAGATGCACCTATACGCGCCGGCTGTGGCATACCGGCTGCATACGGCGGGTGCGGATGAGGCTCCGCCGGCGCGGCTGGTGTTTAGCGGGAAAAATCCTCCGAACGGCGCGGTCATTTATTACTACGTCAAGAAAGCGCCCAAAGAGGAAGTGAAGATTGAGATTCTAGATGCGGGGGGAAGCGTAATCCGCAGCTACTCGAGCAAGCGCAAGGAGCCGCTCGACGAGCCGCTCGATCCCGACGACAAGAAACCGGAGAAGCAGATCAAAGTTGAGGACGGATTAAACCGTTTCACATGGGACATGCATCATGAGGAAGCGCATCGCGTGCCCGGCTATTATTTGTGGGAATATGGGGAAGGAGCGCGCGGGCCGCTGGCGACTCCAGGGAAATATCAGGTGCGGTTGACCGTGAACGGCAAGAGCCAGACGCAATCGTTCGAATTAAAGAACGATCCGCGCGTTACGGTCTCGCAGGCCGACCTTGAAAAGCAATTCAAGCTGGAGATGGATCTCCGCGAGCAACTGAATCGGGTCTACGACGCCGTGAACCAGATTCAGGACGTGCGCGAGCAACTCGATGGGCTGAGGCGCCGGGTAGGGCCGGATTCGTCGAAGACCCTGCTGGATGGTGTGAGCGCGCTCGATGCACGGCTGGTGGCGGTGCGGGATCCGTTGATTAATTTCAAAATCAGCGCCAGCGAAGATTCTCTGGCTTTTGCGCCGGGCATTGACGGCAAGCTGGCGTTCCTGTCAATGGCAGTCTCGGGAGCTGCCGATGCCGCGCCGACCGCGTCGGAGTATGAGCAATACGACAAGCTAAAGAAGCAGACCGACGAGCTGCTCGCACACTGGGACGACGTGCGCAGTGTGGACATTGGTAGGTTTCAGAACCTGGCGGCAGAACAAAGGGTTCCATCTATCTTCGTGCCGGATCCAAGAAGTGAGCGGGTGGCGGGCAGGGAAGAGAACGGAGACGAGAAATGATTTGTAGTCGGAGAACTTGAAATTACAAATTCTCCAATTGCAAATCTAGATGAACATCTCGTCCTGCGGAACGCCCATGCCGTTTTTGCCTCCGCGGCGCTTGTTTCCGAGGAAGACCTCAACTCCGGTGTAGATGGCGTTCATCACGCCGCTGACCTGGCGCAGCGGAGATACGACCGTTTTGTGCACGATTTCGCTGGTCTCTTCGACCTTGTCCATCGTGCGGCTCAGAATCTCGTCGGCGCGGATTACCTGGAGACGGGTGCGATCCACCACATCGGTGAGCGTGGCATCGAGGCGCTCGATTTGGTTCCTGATCACCGTCGTCGAGTCCGACACATTGGCGGCGATGGTTTCGATTTTCGGGCGCACTTCGACGATGAAACTCTGAACCGTCTCCATTGTGGGAATGGCCTTCTCTTTGAGTTCAGTGGCCAGGGCGTCCATCTTCGCGGTGCTCTTGCTGACGGAGAGATAGAGGGCTACGAGAATTCCAGCCTGGATCAAAACCGCACCGGCGGTCACCGCGATAAAAACTGTCAGATAAGTATCGTTCATCGGCTGCTCCTCGGAGCTGAGTTACGCGCGATCGCTACGAATTCTTCGGCGGTCCGGCGGTGGCAGCTGACGAAGTCGTCTCATTGTAGGCCTGCCGTCCGGCTTCATAGGCATTGCGGAACTGTTCTTTCTGCTGATTGATGACATCGCGTCCGCGGTCAACCCAATCCGAGGCCTGCTCGCGCGCACGGCGCGCCTGCTGCCGGGCCAGATCGGCGCTCTCCTGCGCCTTGCTGCGAATGCTTTCGCGCATCTCATCCCCCGCCTTCGGGGCATAAAGCACTCCGACTACCGCCCCCACACCGAGACCCGCCAGAAACCACAGGAAACTACTGCCGTCACGATCCGCCATAATTGCCTCCTATACGTTTTCTATCTGTTCGGATGTTAGCACCGGGATATGTGAAAGACAATTCATCCTCGCCCGCGCCGCCCGATGGGCGTCCGGCGGTGCTGGATCGATGAATTGTGCCGGCGCGAGTCGCCGTTGGCGGTGGAAAAGAAGTGCTTGTGCAGGACGCGGCAAAAGCGCAGAATGAGGCGGTTTCAGGAGGCGTGTTTGTCCGATCGCAAATACCGGCAGCGCGGATACCAGGATTCGGGCAGCGAGCCGCAGAAGCAGAAGATGGAGAAGCCGGCGGCGGTTCGCCGGGATAATACTTTTGGGCCGCGCCCGCTGAATATGCCGGGAACCCGCACGGTCTCACGGTGCGCCGAGTGCGGAGCTCTGCTGGAGAATTTGAGCGAGACTCTGGGGCAGTGTCCGAAATGCGGGTGCGATCTTCACTCTTGCAAGCAGTGCGAGCACTTCGACCCTTCCAGCCGCTTTGAGTGCAATCAGCCGATCCCGGAGAGAATTTCGCCGAAGGACAAACGCAACAACTGCACCTTTTATTCGATTCGGGTAAGGCTCGAGAAAGAGACTTCGAGCAAACAAGCGCAGCGGCCCAACGATGCGCGGCAGGCATTCGAGAATTTGTTTAAGAAGTAACAAATACCGTCGTTCGCTGTTCGTCCTTCGCAAATGCTGCCGCCCGATGGAGCTCTGCGAAGAATGACGACTAAGGACGCAGGGTACTCGGCAGTTCTCCGCTCCTTGGACTTCTTCGCTTCCTAGAGTCCTCGATCCTTAAGGTTTCTGAGTCGGCCTCAGCAGGATTTCGCTGGCGAACGATTGCGGCGCTTGCGTCACGATCATGGCGACGGCATACGCCACATCCTCGGGCTGCAGCATTTTTTCCGCGTCTTTTCCAGTGTGAGGATTGAACTCCGTGTGCACCGATCCCGGGCACACTACCGAGACGCGGATGTTGTATGCGCGCAGTTCTTCCGCCACCGAATAGCTCAACCCGTTGAGTCCCCACTTCGACGCGGAATAGGCCGCGCCGTTCGGAATCGGGTTCTTTCCGGCAAGCGACGAGATGTTGACGATGTGCCCCTTGCCGGCGCGGATCATGAGTGGCGCGAAGGCGCGGATCGTATAGTACACGCCACGCAGATTGGTGTTCAGGATGCCGTCCCATCCGTCGGGGGGAAGCTCTTGCAGCGGACCCTGCTTACCGCGGATCCCTGCGTTGTTGACGAGAATGTCGAGACGCTTAAAGTCGCGGCTTACACGTCCGGCGAGCGCCTCGACGGAGCGCAGGTCGGTGAGATCACACTCGACGACTGCACTCTGACCGCCACTCTGCTGAATCGCAGCCGCTGTCTTCTCGAGCGCGGATGGCGTCCGCCCGCACAGAATGGTGCAGGCCCCCATAGCGGAGAGCTTGGTGGCAATGGCCGCGCCAATGCCGCGGCCGGCGCCGGTTACGACTGCGACCTGGCTTGACAGGCTTTGCGATTCGCTTTGGCTCAAGAGCGCTCCTGCTCCTTCATTCACTGGAGAACGGATTCTACTGCTCACTGCCGATCCTTTATTTTAGGCTGTTGTCGAGCGCCCGTCATTGCTCAGGAATGGTCTGAAGCGCACGGCTTCCGGCTGAGTCTATGCTCGCGCCTGCGAGACACCCGCCTCCGCTTTGGCCGTATTTTTTAGCTTCTGGCGTGCGCATTTTTTGATATAGTTCCCGCCCATGCCGGACCTTGCCAGCAATCGCGTACAGGATGCGCCCGCCACGTCGCCCACTCTTTCGCGCAATCAGATCCGCGGCTTCTGGGCCGCGTGGGGCGGATGGACGCTCGATGGCATGGACTCATTTATCTATGCGCTGGTGCTGGTGCCGTCGTTGCGCGAGCTGCTGCCTCGCTCGGGAATTGCCGCAACCAAAGCCAACGTCGGTTATTACGGCGGACTCCTATTTGCCCTGTTCCTGGTCGGCTGGGGGATGGCGTTTCTTTGGGGACCGGTGGGCGACAAGTTTGGCCGCGTCTGGACACTCATGCTGACTATTCTCTTTTATTCGGTCTTCACTTTTTTGAGCGCCTTCGCGACCAACATCTGGCAGCTCGCTGCCTTGCGCTTGTTGGCGGGTATAGGAATTGGCGGTGAATGGGCGATGGGCGGCACCTTCGTCGCCGAGGAGTGGCCGGAGGAACGTCGCGAGACCGGCGCCGGCCTGATGCACACTGGATATTACGTTGGAATATTCTTGGCGGCGCTCGCCAATTACACAATCGGCAGCCACTATGGCTGGCGGGCAATGTTTGCGGTGGGCGGAGTGCCGGCCCTGCTGCTGGCGTGGATTCGCCACGGTGTAAGTGAACCGGCGCGCTGGCTGGAGAAGGCCAATGTCGTCCATACCTGGGCTTTTTGGCGTCCGCTTGCAGCACTCTTCTCGCCGGAATTACGCCGCCGCACGATTCTGAACTCCATTTTCATGCTTGCTTCGATTTCGGGCCTCTGGGCGGGTACCGTGTATGTTCCCACTGCGATCCGGGCGTTGGCTGAAGTCCCCGGGCGGGCGACAGCTCAGGTGGACCAGCTCGCCTCCGGGGGCGTGATGCTGGTTTCCTTCGCGACCATCCTGGGTTGTCTTATCATGCCCTGGCTTGCCGAGAAGGCCGGCCGCCGCGGAGCCCTCGCGTTCTTTTTCTCGCTCATGATGATTTTCATCGCGCTCACCTTCGGCAAAGTCTTCTATCTAGGCGGTGCGGGCTTGCCATGGTTTTTTGTTTGCCTCTTCTTGTTGGGGGTTGGCGGCGCGAATTTTTCTGTCTATACGCTGTGGCTGCCTGAGCAATATCCCACTGTGTGCCGCGGGAGTGCCTTCGCATTTTCCACTTCCTTTGCGCGCTTTGGAGGCGCCGGGATCACCTTTCTGGTGGGGGCCGGCGTGAAGCATTTCGGATCGATTGGCACGCCGGTGGCTTTGACTGCGATTGCCTTTGTCGTCGGATTGCTGCTTATTCCGTTCGGAGCGGAAACGCGTGGCCAGCCGCTACCCGGCTAGTAAGGGCTGGGGTAGGAGCTGCTGAAAGTCAATTTGCAGCATGGCGGAACAGCGGCCATTCGGTCGTGAACTGTGATCAAGGTCACAGACGGAAGTGACTGAGGTCGCTACCGTTCCCTGAGTTAATTGATATAAGAGTAGACCTCATATCGCTGGTTTCTTAAGCGCCGGCATATTAGATCGCCGTTGGGCGGAGGGATCTGACGCCAGACGAGCAGTTCGATTTACGCCATGCTTGAGTTTTGGCGCCTGGGAAAGGCCCGCCGCAAGGTAGCCGTCGAACTGGTCCGACAAAAAGCAGGTACAGAACGCAATGCAAGGAGACTCCATGGCCTCGAGTGAAACTTCGCCGTCGAGCAGTCCCGCAAAATCTGAAAGCTGGATTCCTGCCGTTCTCACCGTCATCGCTGTGATTGCAGCGTATTGGTTGCTCTCGACCAACCACATCACAACCGTTTGGCCGCAAGGCTACGATCCCCTCGGAAATTGGTTCTTGTCTGCTCTGGTTGCAGCTCTCCCGGTCATCGTGCTGCTGGGCAGCCTGGCCCTTGGGCACATCAAGGCGCATTACGCCGCATTTGCCGGCTTAATCACCGCAATACTGATTGCGGTCTTCGTCTTTCATATGCCCGGACGCATGGCCCTGACCACGGCGGTCTATGGCGTCGGCTACGGATTGTTTCCCATCGGCTGGATTATTCTCAACGTCATCTTTCTCTATCGGATGACATTGGCCACGGGCCGGTTCAAAGTGCTCCAGCAGAGCATGACCGGCATCACCCAGGACACGCGCTTGCAACTCCTGCTGATCGCCTTCAGCTTCGGCGCCTTCTTCGAAGGGGCGTCTGGATTTGGGACCCCGGTGGCGGTGACGGCGGCACTTCTGATCGGACTCGGTTTCAAGCCGCTGCAGGCATCGGGCTTGTCGCTGATAGCCAACACCGCGCCGGTGGCGTATGGAGCGCTGGGCACGCCCATCATCGCCCTGGCGGCGGTGACCGGTTATAGCGAGGTTACCCTGGGTGCGCAGGTCGGACGCATCCTGCCATTCTTTTCAGTAATTGTGCCGTTCTGGCTGGTATGGGCATACGCCGGCTATAAGGGCATGAAGGAAATCTGGCCTGCGGTTGCGGTAGCAGGCGTCACCTTCGCGATTCCGCAATATCTAGTTTCCAACTATCACGGGCCGTGGCTGACCGACATCATTGCGGCGCTGGTTTCAATGGCCTGCCTCATCACCTTCCTGAAGTTCTGGCACCCCAAGCAGATTTGGGGGCACGGGGGGCACCAGGAAGGGGAACAGCGTGCCGCTCGCGGCTCCCATGGCTACAGCCGAGGCGAAGTCGCGCGGGCGTGGATCCCGTGGCTGATCCTCAGTATTTTTGTTTTCTGCTGGGGCACGTTCACCGGCAAGAAGATCATGAATACACCGGAAAAGGTGTTCACATCGATGAGCACCTGGCACACACCGCCGAGCGCCATCACCAACCCGCAGTTCCCCGTGAACGGGCTCAACAAAATGGTGCAGCGCATGCCTCCGGTCGTTGCCAAGCCAACGGCGGAAGCTGCGGTCTTCGGGTTTAACTGGCTCTCTGCAACCGGCTCGGGAATCCTGCTTGCGGCAATCATCTCCGGTTTCGTCATGGGACTTTCGCTTCCACAGATCTTCGTGATGTGGTGGCAGACTCTCTGGCACGTGCGCTATTCGCTAATGACGATCGGCGCCATGCTTTCGTTGGGCATTCTCACTCGTTACTCCGGCGTGGATGCGACGATGGGCCTGGCCTTCGCTCGGACCGGACATTTGTATCCGTTCTTCGGCACACTGCTGGGCTGGCTGGGAGTCGCACTCACAGGTTCGGACACGTCATCGAATGTGTTGTTTGGCAGCCTTCAGAAGATCTCCGCTCAGCAGGTTGGAGTATCCCCGGTGCTGATGGGAGCGGCCAACAGCGCTGGCGGCGTCATGGGCAAAATGATCGACGCCCAAAGCATCGTGGTAGCCAGCACGGCAACAGAGTGGTACGGGCATGAGGGTGACATTTTGCGCTTTGTCTTCTGGCACAGCATAGCGCTGGCTTGTCTGGTTGGCATTCTTGTCTTCCTGATGGCTTACGTGGCCCCGTTTACCCACCTTGTGCACTAGCTTTCAAGGAGGCGCCGGATCGCCTGACCCGGCTGCCTCCCTCTCTCGTTCCGAGGAGTAGACAGGAAATGGCGGTGGCAGCGGTCGCGCGGCAGGTCTACTCTCCTGAGCAACTGAGATCCATGCTGGCTCGGTTCGTCGATGAGCGCCGCATTCTGGTACGCCCGATCGACCGGATCGCCTATGCGTCCGATGCTAGCTTCTACCGCCTTATCCCCGCTGCCGTGGTGCTCGCGGCAAGCGAGCACGAAGTCGCACAGCTTTTTCGGTTCAGTCACGAGCACGATCTTCCCATTACATTTCGCTCGGCCGGTACAAGCCTGTCAGGCCAGTCCATCTCCAACGGCTTGTTGGTGGAGACGGCACGAAACTTCCGCAACTACGAGATTCTTGATGGCGGCCGCCAAATTCGCGTGCAGCCCGGGCTAATCGGTGCGAATGCCAATCGCGCCCTCGTCCCTTACCGGGTCAAGATCGGCCCTGATCCGGCTTCGATTGCAACCTGCACTCTGGGCGGAATTCTCTCCAACAACTCGAGCGGCATGTGCTGCGGGGTCGATCAGAATGCCTATCACACGCTCGCGTCGTTGCGATTTCTGCTTCCTTCCGGCACCGCCATCGACACCGCCGCAGCCGACGCCGAAGAAAGCTTCCTTGGGCGCGAGCCGAAGCTGGCCCGCGGAATTCTCGCCTTGAAGGCGAGAGTCGAGGCCGACCTGGCCCTTGCTGCCCGCATCCGCCGCAAGTATCGCAGTAAAAACACAACCGGCTACGGCATCAACGCATTTCTCGACTTCGATCGCGCTGTCGATATCTTCGCGCATCTCCTCATCGGCGCCGAAGGCACGCTGGCCTTTATCAGCGAGGCTGTTCTCAACACGGTTCCTGATCTCCCGGTCAAGCACACCGGTCTGCTCCTCTTCCCCGATCTTTACGCGGCATCGGAATCGATCGTGCCGCTGCGCCAAGCCGGGGCGAAGGCGCTCGAAATCATGGATCGCGCGGCGTTACGTTCCGTCGAAGATCAGGCTGGCACGCCGCCGGTCATCAAGACTCTGGCCGAAGGCGCCGCCGGCTTGCTGGTGGAATTTCAGTGCGCTTTGGAGTCCGAACGCGCCGAGCTAGATGCCCGGGCAGCCGAATCAACCGCACAGCTCAAGTTGCTCGAGCCCGCCAGCTTTACTCATGATGTGGCCAGGCAGGGGGCGCTGTGGCGCATTCGCGCCGGAATGTTTCCATCCGTCGGTTCTGTGCGAAAGAGCGGCACTACCGTCATTATTGAAGACGTTGCCTTCCCGATCGAACACCTCGCGCCTGCTGCGCAGGATCTGAACAAACTTTTTCGCCTGCACGGTTACGACAACGGAATCATCTTTGGCCACGCCAAAGACGGCAATCTGCATTTCGTCATTACCCAGTCATTCAACGATCAAAACGCCATCGATCAGTATTCGCATTTCATCGACGATGTAGTGAAGCTGGTCGTCAACCGCTTTGACGGAGCGCTCAAGGCCGAGCATGGTACGGGGCGCAATATGGCTCCCTTTGTCGAAACCGAATGGGGAGGGGACGCCTACCAGATCATGCGGGAGCTCAAGTCTTTGGCCGACCCGACTGGTTTGCTCAATCCTGGCGTGATCATAACGGATGATCCGCGCGCCCATCTTCGCGACCTGAAGCAGTTACCCACTATCGAGCCCGAGGTCGACAAATGCATCGAGTGCGGATATTGCGAGCCGCGCTGCCCCAGCCGCGAACTTTCACTCACCGCTCGTCAACGCATCGTGGTGCGCCGCGAAATGGAGCGCTGTCGCCAACTCGGCGACGGCGAAGGATTCCAGCAATTAGATCGTGATTTTCCCTACATGGGTCTCGATACCTGTGCTACCGACGGTCTCTGCGCGACCGCATGTCCGGTCAGTATCGACACAGGCGGGCTTGTGAAACATGTCCGCGCGCAGCGGAACTCGAGTTTCGCAAAACGCAACGCCCAATGGACCGTCGACCACTTTGCGCTCACCGAGTCGATCGTTCGCCTCAGCTTGGGAGCCGCGCATGCCGCCCAGCGCCTGATCGGACTCGGAGGATTGCGGGCCATCACAGCAGCGATGCGATGCCTGGTCGGTTCCAATATGCCGCTATGGAGCGCCGAGATGCCTCGCCCAACCAAGGGCGGCATTCCTCACACCAATCGCTCCAGGGCGCAGGCGGTGTATTTCCCCTCGTGCATTTCGCGAACCATGGGCCGACTTCCTGGCGAGACGAGCGAAATATCGTTGATGCAGGCGATAGTCGAACTCGGGGAGCGTGCGAACGTTCCGTTGTGGATCCCCGAAGCGGTTGTTGGCAGTTGCTGCGCGACCCCCTATTCCTCGAAGGGCTTCGAGGAAGCTCGCGACACCATGCTGAATCGAACGATCGCGAATTTGTGGGCGTGGTCGGACGAAGGCACACTGCCGATCATGGTGGATACCAGTCCCTGCACCTACGGCCTCATGCATGCCCGCGAATGCCTCTCTGCTGAGAATCAACGACGATTCGATCAACTGACAATCATCGATAGCATCGAATTCGTCCATGACAAGTTACTCGACAAGCTTAAAGTGAACCATCCCGAGACGTCGGTGGCGCTGCATCCCGTGTGCTCCACCATCAAGATGGGGCTAAACGCTAAGTTCGAGGCGATCGCGCGCAAGTGTAGCGGTGACGTTTTCGTCCCGCCGAGTGTTGGCTGCTGCGCCTTTGCCGGGGACCGCGGTTTTATGTTCCCCGAACTGACGGCATCGGCGACGACCAACGAGGCGGCTGAGATCAAGTCCCACAAGCACGCAGGCTGCTACTCGAGCAGCCGCACCTGTGAGATCGGCATGACGCGCTCGACCGGCGAAGTCTATCGCTCGTACATCTATCTACTGGAAAAAGTGACGCGCGTATGAATCCGCCAGCGAACAGTGCGGCCAACCGAAAGGTTGCGCTCTTCGTTCCATGCTTTGTGGACCAAGTGGCGCCGCGGGCGGCGATTGACGCCGTAACCGTGCTTCGCCGGATCGGCTGTGAGATTGTCTTTCCAGACGATCAGACTTGCTGCGGGCAACCGGGTTTCAATACCGGGCACTGGGAGGTCGCGCGGCCCTGTGCCGAGCATTTTGTCCGTGTCTTTTCCCGCTACGATGCGATTGTCTGCCCTTCCGGTTCGTGCACTAGCATGGTGCGCAAACATTATCCGGAGGTGCTTGAGTCCACCCCATTGCGCGGCGATGCCGTGGAAGTCGGCAAGCGTGTTTTCGAGTTTGCCGAATATCTGGTGAGGGTTGCCGGGGTGACCGATGTAGGCGCAAGATTTCCGCACGCGGTTACCTATCATCCCTCCTGCCACGCCACTCGCGAGCTTGGAATTTACGACGAGCCGATGCAGCTTTTGCGCGCGGTGCGTGACATCGATCTCCGGCCGCTGCCCAATGAAGGCGAGTGCTGCGGCTTCGGAGGAATGTTTTCGACCAAATTCGGCATGATCTCCGCCGCCATGGGAGATACGAAAGCCGGGAACATCGAGCAGGCGGGGGCCGAATATGTGACAACCGTGGACCCAAGCTGCCTGATGCACCTCGAGGGCGTATTCGGCGCGACCGGGCGCAAACTGAAGACGATTTATCTTGCCAGCATTCTCGCCAATACAGACGGCGGCGCGGACCGTGGCGTGAATTCGCCGAGGAGAGCGAAATGAGCGCGGCCGCACAGGAATTTCTCGTCAACGCGATCGCCAAGTCTTCCGATCTTGAGCATCGTGCCCTCATCCAGCGGGGCATGTTGAGCTATGACGCAGCGGTGGTTAAAGGCAAATTGCGATTCTCCGATTGGGAAGCGGCGCGCGACCGATGCGCAGCCGTCAAAGCCGAAGGCATAGCCAATCTCGGCAGGCTTCTCATCGAGTTCGAGCGGCGCATCACCCAACGTGGTGGTCACGTTCACTGGGCCGAGAATGCCGGGCAAGCAAACGAATACGTCGTCGAGCTGGCCCGTGCCCGCAATGTGAAAACTGTCGTCAAATCGAAATCGATGGTGACGGAGGAAATTCATCTCGGTGCGGCTCTGGAAAAGAATGGCATTACGGTTTGGGAGACTGATCTCGGTGAGTTCATTGTGCAGCTGCGCCGAGAGCCTCCTTACCACATCGTTACGCCCGCCATGCACCTCTCGCGCCGCCAGATCGCCGATCTCTTCCGTGACAAATTGGGCGAAGATGTAAAAGACGCCGACCCGGGCCGCCTGGTTGCGGCCGCGCGCGTCGCCCTGCGCCGCGCTTTCTTCGCCGCTGAAATGGGCATTTCGGGCGCGAATTTTCTAGTTGCCGATAGCGGCATGGTCGCGATCTCGACCAACGAAGGCAACGGACGCCTCACGACAACGATCCCGCGCATTCATGTTGTCGTCGCTGGAATTGAAAAAGTGATTCCACGCATGAGCGATCTGGCCGCACTCTGGCCGGTACTCGCCACCTCCGGCACAGGCCAGCCGATCACAACCTACAGCACGCTGATTCGCGGTCCGCGCTCCGCCGGCGAAAACGACGGCCCCGAAGAGTTTCACGTTGTGCTCGTTGACAACGGCCGCACCGAACTTCTCGCTAACCCCGAAACCGAAGAGGTATTGAAGTGCATTCGCTGCGGCGCGTGCCTTAACATCTGCCCGATCTTCCGCCATGTCGGCGGCCACACCTACGGAACGATCTATCCCGGGCCCATCGGCAGCATCTACACTCCGCGCACAAAAGACCTCAGCGAGTGGGGACATCTTTCCTATGCTTGTTCGATCTGCACCGCCTGCAAAGGTGTTTGCCCGGTCAAGATTGATCTGCCAAAACAGCTCCTGCTCACGCGCCGCGACTTCATCTCGGGCCGCAACGTTAAGGCAGCCGAGCGCGCAGGTTTTGCGGCTTTTCGTTGGGTCACGGCAAGCGGCGGGCGTTTTCAACTCATGGGGTGGCTCGGACGCAAAGCGGTCGCCGCGGTCAACGCCTTCGGACTCTCCGGCACTGCGCTCGATCCGATGCGCGCCTGGACGAAATATCGCAGCCCGATGAAATTCCCCAAAAAGTCATTCCGCGGCTGGTGGAGGGATAATGGGAACCGTTAAGACCGTTGCCAGCCCAGCCGTGAACGCCGCGCGCGAAAACATTCTCACCCGGATAGCCAAAGCCAATCCCGACTCTCGCACGCGGCCCGTATCTGCCGGGAGCGACGCGCTCGATGCGATCTTCCCGGCGATCCCGAATCAGCGCCAGCGTTTTCTCGATGAATGCGCCGGCAACCTGACCGAAGTTTTTGTGACCACCGACGCCGCGCATTCCGCCGATGCGCTCGCGCTGATTCTCTCCACCGTTCCGGCGGGCGAGGTTTACGTTCAGCATGACCCCGCCCTTCAACCGTTGATCAGCGTCCTCAAGGAGTGGCGGACGGTGAAACTATCGTCGGAAGGCGCGCCCGCCGAAAGTATTCAGGCAACGGTGACGCTGGCGCACGGCTTTGTCGCGCAAACCGGCTCGATTCTCATGTCGTCGGCATGCGGAGGGCGTGGCGCTTCCATCGTTCCGCCCTGCCATATCGTGTACGGACGCGGCGAGCAAATCGTCGCAGACATCGCCGCCGCACTCGCCCGTGTGGCAGATGCAATCCCGGATGCTTCCTATGTTGGTCTCATTACCGGATCGAGCCGCACCGCAGACATTGAAAAGATTCTTGTCCAGGGAGCGCACGGGCCTCGGCGCCTGGTGGTGATTCTGGAAGGATAATCGCTGAAACCAGCCCCAAAGCCCGCTTGGATTTCATGGTGGTTGAGTCGGGGGTCTTTGTTGCTCACGGCTTGATCGGCCGAACCCGACTCCCGGACGCTTCCCTGTGACGACATAAGTGTCGGGCTTTACTCTTCTTGTGCAAATTAGTTCATCTTTTTGTAAAAAGGCTAAGTCGTGCGTGATTCTTCGTGCTTTCCTGCGAACTACACGATATAAGACTAGACGCGCTAGTAGCGCACCCTCGACCCCCTCTCGACGGTAATTTCAAAGGCATTTCAATGCATCGTGCAGGGTTGGCCCACGTGTCGACTCTTGGGGTGTAATTTCGGCACTTTGCTCGAGCAAAGTGAACTGACGAGGACAAATTAGCGCATGGCGTTGGTGAAAGCGTTGTGGCTCCCGGCCCTTCTCCATTTCTGCATCATCCTCCTTCTTGCGTTTGCCGTTTCCGCGCGAGAGTCAGAGCGGGAGAAGGAAAAAGAAAAAGGCAAAAAAGGCGAAACCAACTCCAGCCTCGTGGACATCAAGGGAACCCTTCGCTGCGACAAGCCTTCCCCCAACTATTCCATTGATGTTCCAGATCGCGATGGACACTCCCTGATTATTGAGAAGCGCAACTGCACCTGGACGGAACCCATGGTGATTCTTGGCGCGAAAACAAAGGACGGTGTGTGGGTGACGTTCATCGAGCGGATGGAAGGCCGTCTTCACCCGCACAGTTTCGAGACGGACACACTTGAAGGCGGAGAAAAAATCACCATGCAGACGATGGGGCAGGTAGCCGCCGACAAAGGCCCCACCACGACCAAGGGCCGCTTCAATTTCATGCGCGGCACCGGAAAATTTAAGGGAATCAAAGGCGGCGGCACCTACGAGGGAAACGTCGATGCCGACAATGTTTTGACACTCAAACTGGAAGGCGTCTACGAACCGGCGGCGATGGCCGAGGCAAACAAGAAATAACGGACAGCAAAATGAACGAGGAGCAACCCAGGAGGAAACAAGTGACGACGAAGAGAGCATCGATAACGGCAGTTCTGGTTCTATGCTGTCTGACCCTGCCTGCGTTCGCCGGCAATGCCAAAGTGGCGATAAAGGGCCCAATCGTTACCACGGACGCCCGCCATGACACCGGACCGCTGCTTCGCGAAGTGGCTCCGCTGCTGCCCGAATTCAACCCCCAGACCTATCGCGAGATCGACAACCACGAGGATCCGAAATTCCACGAGTGGGTCAAGCGTCCGTATCCGCCCGATCCTGTCCTGCAAAGGCCGGAGAATTCTCCGACGACGATGACGCCCTCGCCGGGGCTGGAATTCGACGCCCTCGGCTACGGCGAAGATTTCTTTTGCAACTGCATGCCGGCAGACAACGACGGCGCACCGGGCACCACGCAGTACACCGAGTTCGTCAACACTTTTTATGCTGTCTACAGCAAGACTGGCGCGCTCCAGCTAGGCCCGCTCGCTGGAGATTCCTTCTGGTCCGGCTTTGGCGGCGGTTGCGAAAACGACAACTGGGGCGACCCGACGATCCGGTTTGACGCGGCTGCCAAGCGGTGGGTTGCGGCCCAGTTCGATCTTGGCCCAAACGGCGGCGGGCCATATGCGGAATGCGTGGCTGTCTCCTCCACCGATGATGCTACGGGTTCCTATAACCGATACAGTTTTAGTTTCCCCCAATTTCCGGACTATCCCAAGATGGGTGTGTGGCCGGACGGCTATTATTTCTCCTACAACATCAGCGGATCGGCATCCGAAGTCTGCGCCAATGATCGTACCGCAATGTTAGCCGGAGCGACCGCGACCCAGGTTTGTTTCAAGCCCGCGGGCCAGTTTGGACTGTTGCCAGCCGACCTGGACGGCGCAACTCCGCCGGCCGCAGGTACACCGAACTTCTTCCTCGAACTCCAGCGCGGAGGCGGCGCCAACCTATCGATGTGGAACTTCCATGCCGACTTCGCCAATCCCAGCAACTCCACCTTCACCGGCCCGACCTTGATTCCGATCGCCGCTTACAAGCCTTCCTGTCCGGGCGCATCTCGCGGCGCCTGCGCGCCGCAGCCGGACGCGGGCAGCGATCCGCTGGAAACGCTTAGCGACCGCCTGATGTATCGGCTCGTATACCGAAACTTTGGCGATCACAGTGTCCTTCTGGCGGCGCACTCGGTGCAGGTCAATGGCACCGGATCAGGCGCGCGCTGGTATGAGATCCACAACCCGGAGACCGCACCAACGGTGTTCCAGTCGGGAACGTACGCTCCCGATTCGCAGTACCGGTTTATGCCGGCTATTGCCATGGATTCGGCTCAAGACATCGCCGTGGGCTTCACGCGTTCAGGTTCAGGCGCAGGCCAGTATCCATCGCTGGTTTACGCCGGGCGGGTTCCCTCAGACGCGGCGGGTACGCTGGAGACCGAAGTTACCATGCTGGCCGGAACAGGATCGCAGTCGAGCAGCCAGGTTTGTACGGGTGGATGCGATCGCTGGGGTGACTATAGCTCTCTGACTGTCGATCCAACCGACGACTGCACCTTCTGGTTCACCGAGTCGTACATCAAGAGCACGGGCGTGAACGAGGGCTTCAACTGGAGCACCGGCATCGGCAACTTTAAATTCCCGAGTTGCGCCGGCAGCACTCCCGACTTCAGCTTGAGCGCCAGCCCGAACTCGCTGACCATCGCGCAAGGCGGCAGCGACCAGAGCACGATCACCGTGACTCCTCAGAACGGCTTCAACAAAAAAGTCACGATGAGCGCTTCCGGCTTGCCCAGCGGCGTGACGGCCGACTTTAATCCGAATCCGACAAAAACCACAAGCGCAATGACCATCACGGTCGGCGCGACGGCGGCGACCGGAACCTCGACCATCACCATCACGGGAACGTCGGGCAGCTTGTCGCATCAAACGACGTTGCAGCTCACAGTTACCAGCGCAGGTGGCCCGGTCATCACACTGGCTCCGACTTCGCTGACGTTCGGCAAGTCTCCAGTTGGGGTGACGAAAGGAGCGAAGAAGGTTACCGCCACCAATACTGGTAACGCCACCGCGAATATCAGCAGCATCACGACGAGTGGCGACTTTGGCCTGGTGGCCTTTACCTCAAAGAAGAAATGCGGCAGCACGCTCGCCGCCGGCGCCAGTTGCTTCGTGAAGGTGTCGTTCACTCCAACTCAAGTCGGCGTGCGCACGGGCACACTGTCGTTTAATGACAACGCCCAGGGCAGTCCGCAGACGGTCAGCCTTTCGGGAACTGGCAAGTAGATCAAAGTTCTCAATGAGAGTGTACGGGGGTGCCACAAGCACCCCCTTCTTTCCATCTTCAATTCTCTTTCCTCCTTTCCGTTTATTTCCTTGCGCTTCTCTCTCTGCGCGCCTTAACGCCGCGGCCCAGGATCGCGACGATCCGCTTACAACCGATCCAAGCGCAACGCCCCGGCTGCGCATATGATGGGCGATGCTGGATCGCAAATTGTTCCAAGGCATCCTGCAAGCCGACAAAATGACGGATCAAAGCCCTTCAGTCGATAAGTCTCCGCCCAAGCCTTGGAGCGTGCTGGATGTGTTTGTCGTTATCGCCGTTCTTGGCTTGTTTGGCCTCGGCGTCTACCTCTCGTATCGAACGTACGTCGGGATTGGTGGCTTCCGCGGTTATTTTGCCTTGCTCGGGCGCTGGCTTACCCAGCTTCTGTGGGTGCTCGCGGTGTTCACAGCCTACCTGGCGGGCTTCGCCCTTCTCCATCTCGTCATTTCCGTTGTGACCGGCACGGCGCTTCGCCACGTGAAGATTTTCATTTCATTCCAGCATGACTATGAGCCCATCGCCACCGAGATCGCGAAAGCTCTCCCTGCACGCGACATCGCTGTTATCAAGCTGCCTTTCACCAGCGGGCGGGATCACGACGATGTGATTGCGCAGTCTTTGGACGCGGTGACCTCCGCGGATGCGATCGTGGTCGTGCCCGGTGCGGAGCCTTCCTGGATGGCCAACGAACTCGGGCATGCAGTCGGCAGCAGAAAACCGATCGCAGTGATTAAACATCTGGCCGACCAGCGCCTCTCCGATTCTCTCTATCGCGGTTATCCCGTGTTCGGATGGGACAAACTCAAGAGCGGCGGGTTTGCCCCGCTGCGGCGGTTCCTGGCGTTTTCAACCAAGAGCCGGAGCGACGTCTGGCCGCAATTCGGCCGCAGCCTCGCCGGCTTTGGCAGCTTCGTGATCGCAGGTTTCTTTGCATGGTATGTGATTGCGGGGCTGGTGAAGGAGGTCGTTCAAGTTCTCCTCGCTTTCAATCCGCGCCGGGGGGAGGTTGTGTTTGTATATTGGATCTGGGGAACTTTCGGCTTGCTCGCCCTCGCCTTCGCACTAGGTTTTACGAGGGCCATCGCCCTGAGGGTTCGAGGGCTGGCAGTTGCTCGTCAGAAGATCCTCACACGGGAGGCGACGTACTCTGAGTTCTCCACTGTGTTTTCTAGCCTTAAGGCGGACAAAGACATCCTGCAGGTTTTGGAGAAGGCGCCACTGGAGCCCCGGCCCGAAGAGCCCTAAGGCCGTCGTCACGACGATCTGCGCTCCCGATCGCCGGTCCTGTAACGGCTAACCGAAGGGCCTTGAACAAGTCCAATCAAATGTGGCCCAGTGCAACCCGAGTCGCTGATAAGCGCCGGGTTTTCGAGGAGGAGTATACCAATGGTTGAGGCGCCTAAGCGTTCGTTTCTTGGACTAGCCCTCGCGCTTTTTGTTGTTCTTGTGCTCACTGATCTGGGGCGCGCGCAGTCCTCAGCAATCTCGCCACTGATACTCAAAGTTGGCGATCCAAGCGTTGATGGCTCTTTCCTTAAGCCGTACAAGAACGCGTGGAAGGTTGTATATGAGTTTCCCGGCAAGGAACCCTTTCTCGTCGGGACCTGGACCGATGAGCTTGCGACCGTGGATGTCAACGGCCAACACCTGCTGAAGCGGACCCAGATGGCAGACTATGCCAAGTACCACGTAGTGTCGAACTATGTGAATGTTTTCGATCCAAAGAGCATGTCCCCTGTGTCTATGGATTTCAAACGAAGCGACACAGGCGAGTGGGCACACCGCGATTTTGACAAATCCAGCGTGACGTATCGGCGCAGTGGTTCCGAAGATGCAGCCCAGACTCAGACCGGGCAGCTCAATCTGAAAGAATCGATATTCGACTACAACGGTGGGATGTATGGAGTGCTGTTGGCGGCTCTTCCGCTGAAGGAAGGCTATACGGTCGCGCTGCCGGCGCTCTCCGAGGACCGCGACGAGTTGGAGCGAGTGGTAATCACGGTAGGCAAGCAGGAACTCGTCGATGCCGGCCCGGGCAAGCAATTGATGGCGTGGCGGATCGATACGGAAGGGAATTATTCGAACAAGAGTCACAGCATCTTTTGGGTAACCAAGGAGGCTCCCTACGTCATCAAGCTCGTGACTGTCATTCCTACCGGCAATTGGGTGACGGTGACGATGAGCATGATTTGACCGGGGCCAGGGGGTCTGGTTTTTTGCTCCGGTGCGGCCGATGCCTATCTTATTGAACAAAAAATAGTTATCACTCCTCAGCAAATCCTCAGGCGAAACTCATTGCGCGCGAATTGACCAGGCATTCGATCGCTGGCATAACCGTGCTGGCCGCGATTTGCGACACGAAGCGCGGTCGAGGGAACTACCGGGAAGAGCCTTGGGGAAGGCTCTTCCCAACGAACTGAACAAGACAAGGAGCGGGGAGTGCGGTGAGCCCATTTTCCCGCTCTTGTCGCATGTGTAGACAGGATGTGAGGGACCTAAGCTGCAGCCTAGTGTAAGCCGCCACGCGACTCTTCCCCGGGCGCGGCCCTTCCCGATAGTTCGCAATTCATTTCGCGCTTCACCGCGCATGCCGAGGAGGAACCATGTCTAATTCGACCATGAACTGTACCATCGCCAGAAATTGTTTGTTCGCACTTGCCCTATCCGCACTCGCTCTTTTCACGGCGAGCGCCGCGCAAGCGCAACCAAACCTGACCATCAACCTTGCCGTCTCGCCGACCAGCGGACTCGATGCGAACGGCAATCTCGACTATGACGCTACCGTCACCAACATCGGCAACTCAGACGCCAATAATGTGGTGGTCACGTTCGTGATGAATTTTCAGGATCTTCCCATCTCCCCGCCGCCGAGCGGAGGCTGCCTGTTCACGCCTGGGCCTGCGAACCTGACCGTCGTCTGCAAAGTGGACCGGATCCAGGAGAGCGGCAACTTCCACGACTTTCTCATTACCGTGCATCCGACGAACACCGCGCCCATGGATGTTACGGCGACGGCCAGCGCTGATGGGGTGAGTCCGGTGAGCGCCTTCGTTACCAGCACCATCACCGAGGTCGGGCTCAGTGAAATGCAGGTCACGATGACCTCGACCAATCCCGGGAAGGTCGGCGAGCCGCTGGTCTATACCGTGACGGTGATCAATATCCAGGACGACGATGCGCAGAATGTCTTTGCCGTTCTCGCGTTGCCGAAGAACACGACGTTCGTCTCCGCCACGAAGGGTTGCTCGCACGGGACGCTGGTCACGTGCAAGCTTAAGGAGATGGCGCCCGGAACCGGCAAGACGGTGACGGTCACTGTCTTGCCCACTGTCTCCGGATGGACGCAAGCCACTGCCGGTGTGCGCCTGACTACACCCGATCGCGACCCAACCAACAACAGCGCGGCTACCAGCGTCTGGATCAATCCATAGATGAAATGGAGCTCAGTTGCTCGGCTGGAGAGAGTGCCCCACTCATCGCGCGTTTTGCGATGAGTGGGCTTTCACTAGGGCAGTTGCGCGGGAAGCAGTCCAAGCACGAAATGCGTCCGCGCTACCGAGGTCTCCGCTGGCGCACGATCTTCGATCAGTCCTGTGCCCGCGAAGCGTCGGTAGCCATGTGCCTGTCCGAGCTTTCCGACCTGCACAAACTCGACGGATACGGGTGCGTCCGGAATGCGCGCGCCAAACCAATGCGGGTCGTCGCGTTGGGACCAGGTGACGAGTGCCAATACCGCGCCCTCCGGGTACGCCGGAGGGCTCGTGCTTGCCACTCGCGCCTGCACGGCACGCACGGCCCCATCATCGCCGTAGAGTGTAGCGGTCGTGCGAGTATTCGGATCGACATACATCGTAATTGCTCTCCACCCGAGCGACTGGTAAGGAAGATTGTCTGGCAGGGCAGCCGCTCTGTTGTTCACGACTTCGCTGCGGCCGGTTCTGGCATTTGTCATGGGTAGCGAGTAGACGGAGTCGTCGCCGCGAACGGGCGCATGGCAGCCTGTGCACTCGTTCACAAAGTGCGCGTCCGCGCCATAGGGCTTTAGATCCAGGCCGCGCCAGCGGCCCCAGCCCCAGCCGTCAGTGTTCTTGTAATGTTGCGCGTCTTTCAGCATGAACTCGACTTGCACAAACTTCCCCGGATGTATCAGCCCATCCTCCCCAGGCTCCTGCTGCCAGGCAATCTTGGCGAAGCGCGTGCCATCCGGCCAGGGAGAGATGTTCCCGGACTGCGCTGCTTTTACAGCAATGTCGTTGCCGAGAACGAACCGGAAGGTATGGTTGTCGCCACGATCAGTGGTGGTAACCGGCTTCCAGGTCTCAAAATCGGCGGAAAAAGGTAATCCATTAAGTTCCGGCAGAACGGCAGTCAGATTCACAGGTGGGGACGGGCCGACATCGGCCGCAGTACTTTTGGATTGCGCGGGCATAGGCGACCAGGGCGCGAGATACGCCTTCAGAGCCGACAGGTCTTCGGGCGCCACCCGCGCCTCGGGATGCACTGCAAGAAACCTCGGCATCGGCATGGCGCCGAGTTGCATCATGTTGACGGATTCGTAGAGTGCTGCCCTCTGCGTAGCCGCCGGTTTAGAACCGATGGTCGAAAAGTTCAACACTTGCCGCGCGCTCAGGATGTCGTACCGCACCAGCCAGTATGCGGGTACGATTTGATCGAACCACGCCAGCCGTCGCTCATCGGAGTGGCAGCTGTAGCAGTCCTTTTCGAGGATGCGCCGAACCTCGGACGGCGCTTGCAATTCGGCGCTCGCCGCCTTCGCTGGAATACCAGGACGCACCAACTGCAATGCGGCAAGAGCTACGATTCCAACCACGGCTAGCTTGGCAAGTATGCGCATGGATTGCGGCTTCCTCTAATTGGAGAGATAGCTGAGCTTGAGCCCCAGTATTAGATGGTCGGAGGTCAAAACGGATACGCTAAAGAATAGAAAGTTTAGGCGGTATCGGCCCGGTTGGGATGTGCTGACCTCGCGGTGAGCGTTCAGCCCCTTCCGCGAAACTGGATGATGTGCCGGCGGTCGCGCTTCGATGGGCGGCCCGCGGGAAGTTGTTCGAACTGCATCATCGCCTTGCGCTCAGCCGCCACTTTCAGGCGCAATTCGCGACTGGCGTCCGTCTCGCTGTAAAGAGCCTTGGCAACCGCGGCGGGACCACGGGTTTCGCTCAAACCAAGCACTTCAATGTCGAAGTCGCCGCTGTCGTTGGCGATGTGCAGCATGTCTCCGATGTGAACGTCGCGAGCCGGTTTGACGAACTGTCCATTGACTTGAATTCGACCCAGAGCGCAAGCCCGCCCCGCCAGCGCTCTCGTCTTGAAGAATCGGGCCGCCCACAGCCACTTGTCGATCCTCACCGCAGGCCGAACGGAATCCATAGTGCTGGTGTAGCGTTACAATCAAATCGACTTTACGGGAATCGCCATCACATCATCCACCAGGCCGACTTCCTTCTGCACAAAGGGTTCGGCGTAAGTTACGCCCCCAAGCATTCCATAGAAGCGCGCCATCGATTCAACGCGCGCGCGGATCTCGGCCTGCGCGGGAAAAATTCCGCTGCCCGCCGGTTGATCGGTGAACTGCGACTTATAGGCCATCAGCGAGGCAAAGCGCGCCTCGAACTGATCGCTGATGTCCACTACGAAGGTCGGCCGCACGTCGCGATAAAGGCTGGCATAGATGATCTTGAATGGCCGATGGGGCGGTAGGGTCTCGTCCTTAGCGGCACGGGCTCGCTGAGAACCGACGGCTGTGCTCGCAGAGCTGAGATCCAACTTCGCCAAGCCCGATAAGAACGCCGCCTCATATCCCAACACCGAAGCTGTGTAGTGATCGGGATGGCGGCCTTCCCAATAAGGAAGAATGAGCACGCGAGGCCGCAGCTCGCGCAGAACGCGCACCACCTTCATCCGGTTCTCCCAGGTGTTTTCGACGCGGCCGTCGGGAACGTCGAGCGCCTCGCGCCACGATACCTGGAGAATTCGTGCAGCCTCGGAGGCTTCACGGGCGCGTTCTTCGGCAGTACCTCGCGTTCCCATCTCGCCCTGGGTCAGGTCGAGGATGCCTGTGCGGTTACCGCGTTCGGCCATCTTAAGGAGAGTGCCGCCACAGGTCTGCTCTATATCATCGCGATGCGCTGCCAGAGCCAGAAGGTCGACGGTCATTGTTCTACGCGGCCGGTTTCGTAGTGCGCCGGTTCGCCAGCACGAGGGCGAGTCCGAACATGAAGAGCGCGAAGAGCACCAATGTCAGAACCGAAGCCGTCAGCGAAAAAGCGCTAGTTGCTTCCGGATACATCAGCGTGCGCAATGCTTCAACTCCATAGGTCAGAGGATTCGCATACATGACGCCACGAATCCAACCAGAAGCTCCAGAAAGGGGGAAGAGCGCGCCGGAGAGGAGCCACAGCGGGATCAGAAAAAGATTGATGATCGCGTGAAAGGCCTGAGTGGAGTCCATAGGCCATGCGATCGCGAAACCGAGCGCGGTGAGCGCGAACGAGACCAGGAAGACGGTGAGAGTGATTAGAAGGAAAGATTCCAGCGTGAGATGCACGCCTGCCAAGGGAGCAAAAACGAGGAAGGCCAATCCCTGAACGGCGGCCAGCGTCGTGCCGCCCAGCACTTTTCCGAGCACAATAGCAGCGCGCGGAACGGGCGCGACCAGCACGGAGAGGAGAAAGCCCTCGTTCCGATCTTCAATCACCGACATCATCGTGAAGATCGCGGTGAAGAGAACGATCATCACCAGTGTGCCCGGATAGAAATAGTTCAGGTAATGCTGCTGGCCAACCGCTTCGCCGGAGCGGAAAGAAGTGCCGAAGCCCGAGCCGAGGACGATCCAAAACAAGAGCGGAGAAAGAATGACGCCTGCCACACGCGCTTTTTGACGATAGAAGCGCACGACTTCGCGCCACCAGAGGGTGAATGCAGGCAGCATCACCCCGGCAGACGCCGGCGCCGTCGAAGTATGCGGCAAAGTTGCAGTCTGGGTTGCCATAAAGAAATCTCGTCGCCGATTCTCTTAGTGCTTCTTAGTCTTCTTCCCGCTTTTTCCGGCTCCCTCCGCTTTCTCTGGCTCTTCATTCCAGAACTTGTGGCCGGTGCGGTGGATAAACACGTCTTCGAGTGTCGGTTTGCTGACGCTCAGCGACTGGATCTCTCCCGGGAAGGCCTCAACCACATCGGGAATGAAGCGATGGCCGTTTTCGATTTCCAGGCGCACTTGCTTGTCCAATACAGACGCATCAACTCGAAACTTATTGCGAAGTTGATCGGCCAGCGCCTGCGGATCGCGCGCTTCCAGCAGAATCACATCGCCGCCGATTTCGCGGGTCAACGATTGCGGCGTGCCGAGCGCAACCAGATTGCCTTCATTGAGAATCGCGAGGCGGTCGCAGCGTTCAGCTTCTTCCATCAGGTGCGTCGTCACGATGATGGAGACGCGTTCTTGATCGCGGAGGATGGCTAGATATTGCCAGAGGTCATGGCGCGCGCCCGGGTCGAGGCCCGTCGTCGGTTCGTCGAGCAGCAGCACTTCGGGATGATGAAGCAATCCCTTGGCCAGTTCGATGCGGCGTTGCATGCCTCCGGAAAACGTCTCGACGCGGTCATTTGCCCGGTCAGCGAGGCCGACGCGGGTAAGAATCTCCTCAATCCGCTGTTTCAAGGCGCGCCCGCGCAGGCCGTAGAGGTGTCCCTGATGCCAGAGATTCTCGTGAGCGGTGAGTTTGATGTCGACGCTCTGGGCTTGAAAGACGACGCCGATGTGGCGGCGCAGAGCTCCGGGCTGGCGAATTGCGTCCAGGCCAGCGATGATTGCGGTCCCCGAGGTCGGAACCATGAGCGTGGAGAGAATACGAAACAGCGTGGTCTTGCCGCTGCCGTTCGGCCCGAGCAGGCCAAAGAGCTCCGCGACGCGCACCTCAAACGAAACTCCATTCAAGGCGGCGCGATTTGCGTAGCGATGAATAAGATCGCGAACCTCAATGATGGCGGGCGCGGAAGTCAGGGCGACTTTATTGGCCGGGGCAACATCGAGGGCAGTTGAGTTTGGAGCCACACGCCATTTTACGATGCAACCCGGCGGAATGATACCCGCGCACCTACGCGGCTAATGGCTTTTGTTCTCTGCCGGGCACGCGCCCAGCAAACGAAATCGGGACATGCCGCCAGACCTGAATCGCAAGCACAACCGTGGTGGCCAGAAGCAGGGCTCCAACGGCGACGTGGATGACCGTCGCAATCACCATGGGGAGTTCCGGCTGCGTAGCATCCTTGCCCCACATCACACGAGTGATGAAAGCCAGGAATCCAAGGCACAGCTGTGCGAGCATCAGGCTAAGCATGACAATGGCCGGACGCTTGATGACGTCAATATCGGAGTACACGGAGATGGCGCGGATGGCCGTCCAGGAAAGGACGATGGCGACCACCGCCGCATGAACCACGTGCGGCCACCAACTCATGCCATGGTGTCGAAACATCGCGCCGAGCAGAAGCTGAACATAAAGGACAAAGATAGAGAGCAGTGTGAGCGTGAAGAGCGTTGGGCGCCGTGTGTCGAACTCGGTACGCGGCTGCTCCTGGATCCAGCGGCGTCCAGTGAAAACCGCAATACACACGGCAATACAAAAAAAGGTCTGCGCCACCGCGGCATGGGCGCTCGAAATTGGCGCGGGCAGGAAAAAGAGCACGGTGATGCCGCCGAGAACTCCCTGAACGATGACGGTGCCGAGCGCCCCAATCGCCAGAAGCCGCAACCAGCGGCGTTTTTCAGCCTGCCAGGTCCAGACGGCAAGGACGATCGTGAGCAGTCCCACGAACTCGGCGACCATGCGGTGGCCGTGTTCGTACTTCACACCACCGACCATGCGAGGCATTTTGTAGAACGAGCCGAAGGTGGTCGGCCAGTCAGGAACGGAAAGTCCCGCGTCGTTGCTGGTAACGAGTGCGCCGGCGACAATTAAAAGGAGCGTAACGCTAGCAGTGAAGATGGCAAAACGGTGCAATCCCTGGTTGTATGGAAGTTCAAGTTGCTTCAGCATCGATTTCCTGAACCGAGCGCGGCCCGTGGCCAAGGCCGCCTGGAACGCCGTAACCTAACAGACAGAAGTTTAGCAGATGAGCCGCGAGAAGCCGCGCCACTATGCGGGTTCCGGGACCGGCTGAGGCGCAGCATCCGGACGCGGCGAGTGAATCGCTTGAATTATCGCGTCGGCGAACTCCGACGTTCCCGCGCTCCCGCCGACGTCGCGCGTGAGCTTGCTCCGATCGCGGTAGACATCGTCGATGGCGTTGCGAATCTTCCAGGCAGCCTCCGCCTCGCCGATGTGGCGCAACATCAGCAAAGCAGAACGCAGGACTGCGGTCGGATTGGCAATATTCTTCCCGGCAATATCCGGCGCCGAGCCATGAACGGCCTCGAAGATGGCGCATTCGTGTCCAAAGTTCGCGCCGGGTACAAGGCCGAGCCCTCCGACGAGTCCCGCGCAGAGATCGGACACGATGTCGCCGTAGAGATTTTCGAGCAGCAGGATGTCGTACTGATACGGGTTCATCACCAGTTGCATGCACGTGTTGTCGACGATGTGTTCGCCGTACGTGATTTCCGGGTACTCCTTCGAAACCTTGCGCGAGCACTTCAGGAACAGGCCGTCCGACATCTTCATGATGTTGGCCTTGTGGATGCAATGAATCTTCTTGCGCTTGTTTTTGCGCGCGTAATCGAAGGCGAAGCGCGAAATGCGGGTGGACGCTTTTTCGGTAATAATTTTCAGACTCTCGACTACGCCGGGCACGACTTCATGTTCGATGCCGGAGTACAGGCCCTCGGTGTTTTCGCGCACGATGATGAGGTCGACGTCGGGATAACGTGTCGGAATGTGCGGAAGATTGCGGATCGGCCGGAAGTTTGCGAAGAGCTCGAAGCGCTTGCGCAGTTCGACATTGATGCTGGAAAAGCCGCCCCCGATGGGGGTTGTGACGGGGCCCTTCAATCCAACACGCGTCCGCTCTATCGATTCGGTGAGCTCCTTTGGGATGTACTCGTGATATTTCTCGAACGCTTCGCTGCCCGCGGCAAA
>Ga0335078_10000727_pt1 | contig 50429 bp, 30 predicted proteins | sample Lox_Sample_32_FD_206711 | JGI IMG/M metagenome (GOLD analysis project Ga0335078, IMG submission 206711) | Soil microbial communities from Loxahatchee National Wildlife Refuge, Florida, United States - Lox_Sample_3.2 | ecosystem: Environmental > Terrestrial > Soil > Wetlands | place: USA... | reverse complement strand
ATCCAAGCAAATGAAAGGCGGACGTGAGATGCGGATAGACATCCACCCGATTAACCAGGTTTGGAGTTAACAGGGCATTCTCGGTTGCGGTTGCGGGCTGGCTGCGGTCCATCAGCCCGGCGCTGCTGTCGAAGGAAAAATAAATGGGGAGCGGGCCGCCCACAATCTGATCGTCGCGCCCGAAGAATTGCACCTCCGGCAGTTTCTTGATGACAATCTCGTCGCCTTTGTTGACGCTCTGAAACTCTTCGTCGCGGTCGGCCACGACATTGATGCCGTAGTAGGACCAGTGTTTATCCAGGAATCCAACGGAATGGGATTCGGAGAAAATCGCCTCGTGAAAGTTCTGCGAGAAGGACTGGCGGAACAGGAAAGAGCTGAGGTAGTTAATTTCGAGCTTGCCATCCCAGCCTCCGGGGAGCGTAGTCTTGGCGTCGAGGGTGAACTGCAACCCGCCCTGTTTCTGGATTACGCCATTGCCGATGTCGACGCCACGATCGTTAACGCCGTACAGATTGAAACCGACGTCCGTGCCCGGAGTTATCTTGCCCCTGAAATCGTATGTGTGAGCGAATCCGCGCGACGACAGGTACTGGATTCGATAGAAGGTGTCATAACTCCGGCTGATGGCCCAATAATAGGACATTCCGAGCATGAATCCGTAGAGCGAACTGCGGCCGATGTTGGGCGTCAGGAATCCGCTCTGGCGCGGGACTTTCTTCAAAGATTTGTAATAAACGGGCGCATAAAACAGCGGAATGCTCTTGATATGAAACACGGCGCGATAAGCGATGGCGCGGTCATATTGCACGATGTCGAAGCGCGGCGCGTTCAGGCGCCACCATGGTTTGGGGACCTTGCAATCGGTGATGAAGCCGTCGTGAACGATGTAATGGTCTTCTTTATGTTCGGCCCACTTGCCTTCGAAATAAAACGGGTTGGTGCTGGTAAGCAAGCCGGGACGGGAGACGATCTTCGAAGGAGCGATCCCATTCACTTCGTAGAAAATGCCGTTCTGCGTATCCACGTTATAAGTTCCGTGGTCGCAATTCAGCTTGGTGCCGTCGGCGAAATTCTCGAAGTGAACATTGCCGCGGGCTTCGACGTCCTTGGTGTCTTCGTTGTAATCTACTTCGTCGGCTTCGAGCTTCTTGTCGAAGGTTTCCAGGTGAACGTGGCCGCGCAGATGCCGGATATCGCCATCGGATTCCTGATAGTCCGCGGTGACGCTGACATCGTTTGGACCGGGTGCATCGGGCCGCTGAATTTTCAGCCTCTGGCTGGGATTGTCGACGTTCGGTTGCTGTGTCGGAATGGGCGGAATGAACGTGGGCGGAAGCTGCGCCGAGGCCGGAGAAGCGAGTAAGCCGCACCACACCAAGCCCGCGGCTGCCGCGAACGCGAAAAATTGTTCGTGACATTTTAGGGCAAATATGTTACGAAGGAAGATAGCCCGTTTAGAAGGCGCGAAAGGCTTTTTTGCGGACACCGAGAGCGTCGCGCTGAGTGGGACGAATGGCCTCAACCGAGAACCGTAACACGGCATCGGAGCAGGCCGCAAGTGAAAAACGCGGAACAAAAAGTTAGAAAGCGAAGCCGCAGAAAGCGGAACAACAAGAAAGTTCGCGGGGACCATCCGAATGGAATGCCGATACTGCCAGACATCGAATAGCGCGGACGAGCACCGCTGCCGGAAATGCGGCCGCCGCCTGCGGAACATGCCTGGATATACGGGCTCCTCAGCCGCTGCGCCGGCTCTTAGCTACGACGCGCATCCGCTCGCTCCGGTTTCGCGAACCGTTCTTGCGGAACCTGCCGCTGAATGCGCCCGCAAGCCGATCACTTACCAGCCGTCGCTATTCAGCTCGCGCGAGCTGCCGCGAGTCGTTGCTTTTGAAAGCATCGCTCCGGGAGTGGTGGAATCGCCTAGACGGCGGACGCCTGCGACGCCTGCCCGACAGCGTCCGCGCAAGGTCATCGCCGGACAGCAGAATTTGGAGTTCGCGCCAGCCACGCGCAGCTCCCGAATCCAGGATGGCGCAATCTATTGCGATGCTCCGGTGGCGGTTGGATCGCTCCGCGCGCTGGCCGGCGCGCTGGATGCCGCTCTGGTCACGGCCGGACTGGTTCTGCTCTGTGTGGTGCTGCAAGTTGCCGGCTGTCCAGTGGTGTGGAACCTCCGGAACGCGCCAGTGTATCTCGTGGCGGCGGCAGGCGTCATGATTTTTTACCGGTTGCTGTGGTGTTACGCCAACGGCGACTCGCCTGGAATGCGCTGGGCGCATCTGTCGCTGATCAATTTCGACGGTCAACGTCCGTCGCGCCGCCAACGCTTCGTTCGCACCGCGTCGGGCTTTCTGAGTTTGGCGGCCGCCGGGCTCGGTCTGTTATGGGCGCTGGTGGACGAAGAAACGCTCACCTGGCACGACCATATTTCGAAGACGTTCCCCACGCCTCGCTAGCTCGCGCCAGGTGCGCGAGTTTTTCTGTCTAACGCGACGAGGCGGTAGCGCGCCGCCGGACGAAGTACGCCGCCGCGAGCAGCAGGCCGCCGATCACCGGCAGGGCCGAAGGTTCCGGCGAAGCAATTGCCGACACGTCGTCCAGGAGAAACTCTCCGATGTCGTCTCCGAACTTAAAGCTCAAGGTTGTCGAAGTGGAAGTCGCGACGACCGTGTCTTTGTACATCGTGTACCCTTGCTCACCGACATCCGAGAGACTTTGAATGGTGGTGCTTCCAAACGTCACCAGGTCGGAGTTGTTCACGGTACCCGGACCAACCACTGCTTGCGCCAGGTAAAAGGTGATTGTGTATTCTTGCCCGACGACAGTGGTCAGCGTCTGCGACAGCGTGGTTGGATCGGCGGCCTGGTCGGCGAAGAACGCCTGGAACATTCCGCTATTCGGAGCGGTTCCGTCGGGAAGCGGGAAGGGATCGGTCCCCTCGACTCCATATAGATTGCCCAATTCGCCAGGCACGTCGTTACCGGACAGATTCCAGGATGTAAAATCTCCTGATTCAAAACCGCAATTCAGAACCAGGTTTTGGTTAACGCTACCGCACACGTCGGCTTTGGCCTGGGGTTGGAAAATCGCCGCTGCGCAAAGAGCGCAAAAAACTACGAATAAAGCTCGCATGATCATGATCCTCTTTCGAATTCAAAGTTGACTGCTAAACGCGCCGGGCAAGTTGAGCCCGCCCGGCGCAAAAACCGCACAACAAGTCTACGGCCAGTTCATCACCAGGTTGTAGGCGTTGACCGATCCGATGCCGGTGGAAAAATCCCAGCCGGCATTCGTCACATAGGCCGGCTCTCGCGTGGTATTGGACAGGGACAAAATTCCGATCGTGTTGCCGTTCTGGTAGCAATTGCGCACCACGCCGCCACTCGCCGTCCGGCAGGCGCTGTCGTTGTCGCCCTGCGTGATGTCGTAAAAGACGCAGGTGTTCGAAGTCTTGTTCACCGTGTTGGAATTGCAGGCGGATGCTCCCGTGCCGGACATTCCAAACTCGGCATTGGCGAGAGCGTAGTAAGTGGTGTTGGGATTTCCCCAGCGGCTGCTGGTCTTCTGATTCACCAGCGCCTGAATCGCGGCCATGATGGGTGACGAAACGGATGTTCCGCCGAATCCGGCCCAGGTGGATGGCGCGCCCGTGCATGTGAATCCGCCACCGACTCGTGTGTCTGGGTTGGACCAGCACACGACATAGTAGGCATCCCAGAAACCGTTTGAAGCAAAGAGCGACACATCGGGAATGTCGCGTACACCGTCGCCGGGATTGCCGAACAAGCCCGCTTGATAGGAAGGTTTCGCGTATCCCGCGCACGTTCCACTGACGACGCCGCGCGTGGAGGCCACGCCGGTAGCGCAGCCGCTGGGACCGCCGCTGCCGCCGATGGAGTTTCGCAGCCCATCATTGTTGGCGGTGCTCGTGTTGCAGAACAGCAGTGGATCGGACGGGGTGCCGAGAAGTGGCGCCAGGAAAGCCGCAACCAGAGAGCCGGCGCAAGAATCGTTCCAGGGGATCTCCTGAATATAGGAGAGCGCGGAGCTGTAGGTGTTGCTGTTGGTTGAGTTCCAGTACGTCCCCGGATCGATGTTGTTGGCGGTGTATCCGAAGTCTGTGCCGCCCACCGAGACGTTGTAGGGTGTGGAGGTGAAGCCGCTAATGCCGATACCATGCGTGGCAACGTTCCCACCATCAGCGCTGGCGGCGTTTTCATCGCCAGAAGAGACGAAGATGGAAACGCCCTCGCTAACGGCCTGCTGATAAGCGGCGTTGTAGGCGGCGTTCGCGGCTGCTCCGTTGGAGGCTTCGGCTTCCCCATAGCTGATGCTGACCACCGAGGGCAGACTGCCAGCTGGCCCATTGAGTGTGTTGACGAGGGCGATCAAGCCGCCAAAGGCGGTTGTGTCGGTACACGCAGCGAGAATAATCGATGCGTTCGGCGCCGCCGCAGTGGCCCACTCCACGTCGATGGCCGCCTCGCCATCGTCGCCATATCCCGGCGTGCCTGGGCCCTGGAAACCCGGATTCGTACAACTGATGGCCCCGGTTGGGCTGACTTGGCTTAACGTGCCGAATGGATAGGGCCTGGTCAGGCCGAAAGTCTTGCGGAAGATGGTCCAGTCGGTGGTGCTGTAAAGGTAGGTGTCTTCCACCACCATGATGGATTGGCCTTTGCCTGTCAGACCTGCGGCAAAGAGTGGATTCAGGTTGTAGATCGTCGCGATATCTCCGGCTACCAGGGCGTGGAAAGTGCCGTTGGTGTTGGTGAAGGTGTAATCTCCCTTCGGCACCAATTGCGGCTTGGGCATGAAGTTGTGCATGGAGATGACGCCATGTACAGCCGGCGCGATGGCCTCGGGAATCCGCGGATCGCTCATGTTGGCGAAATGCATCTGCCCGTTCACTTCGAGATTATGGATCTCGGTATGGAAAGCGCCCCGCACTTGTCCGGCGTTGCCGCTGAAGTCGATCATCAAACCGCCAGGCTGAACGCCGTTCACTGTAAATCCGTGCGACATTAGCCAAGCCGAAACCGTGTCGGCATCCTCTTTGGCCATCCCGAAACTCTGCGCGAACTGTTCCGGCGTCAGCCAATTGTGGAAGTTGGCAGAGTTCCGGTCATGAAGCTGATCGATATACTGTTGAAGAGCTGTTTCGCGTTCGGCAGACCGCTTGAGCTGAAGAAGCATGTGGTTCATGGCGAAATCGTCGGGCACGCGGCCGCGATCGTTTTGGGCGTTCGCTTCCGGACGCGTGTTGTGGGACAAGGTGACGAGCCGGGAGTCGTCCACGGCATCGCGTATGATGCGCGCCGGACGACCGAGCGCCTGAGCGTCGGCGTCGCGTAGAAACATTGCAAGCGGAATCGCTCCGCAAATAAGGCTGAGCCTTTTAAGATGCATCATTGAGTTTGTGTTCTCCTCGTTACTGCTTCTTTCTTCTCGGCAGCTGCTTAAGTTCTCCGGCACGGTCCATATGCCGAAGAGAACCGATCTGTAACGGAATTGACGTTGGAAGCAAGTGTAGTCGGAGCGAATCTTGTGGTCAAGCGAAACGATTACGGTGAAGTACTATGCTGGCTACGAGCGTCTCGCGAATAGAATCCTCCTCGCGGAGCGTCATGCTAATCGGCTTATAATGAACCTCATGCTTCGGACTTCCCTGCTCTTAATTGCGCCGCTAGTTTGTTTCGCCGCCTCCAACATGCCCCCGGAAGCCGACCAACGGCTCTCGCACGACATATATAAAGAGATGATCGAGATTAAGTCGGGCTTTAGCACGGGAGCGACGACGCCGGTTGTGGAAGCGGTAGCGAAACGGTTGCGCGCGGCGGGCTTTCCGGATTCCGACATTTTCCTGGGCGGCGCCATTCCGACCAAGTCGAACATCGTGGTGCGGCTGCATGGCAGCGGCAAGATGAAGCCGATTCTGCTACTCGCGCACACCGACGTGGTAGAAGCCAAGCGCGAAGACTGGAGCATGGACCCCTTCACGTTTACCGAGAAGGACGGTTATTACTACGGACGCGGCACCTCAGACGACAAAGCACAGGCCGCGATCTGGGTGGCGAATCTGCTGCGGTATAAGCGCGAGGGTTTCCAACCCGATCGCGATATTATCGTGGCGCTGACGGCGGACGAAGAAGGCGGCGGGCCGTACAACGGCGTCGATTGGCTGCTCAAAAATCACAAGAACCTGATCGAAGCGGATCTGTGCCTGAACGAAGGCGGGCGCGGCGAGATGGTGCACACGAAGCGCATCTCGAATTCGGTGCAAGCGGCGGAGAAGTGGTACCTGGATCTTCGCCTGGAGGTCCGCAACAAAGGCGGCCACAGCTCAGTGCCGGTGGCCGACAACGCGATTTATCATCTGGCGGGCGCGTTAACCAAGCTAAGCCAGTTCGGCTTTCCGATGAAGCTGAACGAAGTGACGCGCGCCTATTTTGCCGGGATGGCGAAGATCGACACCACGGGCGAGAGCGCCGATCTGGCTAAGGTAGCCCAGGGCGATCAGGAGGCAATGAAGCGGATTGCGGCGTTATCGCCGGCCTGGAACTCGATGCTGCGAACCACCTGCGTGGCGACCATGCTGGAAGGCGGGCACGCGCACAATGCACTGCCCCAACTAGCGGCGGCCAATGTCAATTGCCGGGTGCAGGGTGAAGACTCGCTCGAATTCGTGATGGGCACACTTAAGAAAGTGATCGCCGACGACCAAGTGCACATTTCCGTGACGAACGAAGAAGAAAACTCGCCCGGTTCGCCGCTGCGTCCGGATCTGATGCGCGCGATCGCGAAGTTGACCGATACCATGTGGCCCGGCGTAGTGGTGCTGCCAACCATGAGCACGGGCGCGACAGACGGCCGAATGCTCCGGCTGGCGGGTATTCCCACGTACGGCGTCCAGGGCTTTTTCGGCGAACGCGACGACAATCGCGCGCATGGACGCGATGAGCGCATGATGGTGCGGTCGTTCTACGAAGGACAGACGTTCCTGTATGACTTGGTCAAGACGCTGTCGGTGGCGCAGTAGCCACTACTTCACCAGCGGCTCGATGATCTTCGAAAGAACGTCGGGCTTAGAGTCGTCACGCACCAGGCGCGGGTACTGTTCGCCGCCCTCGTACTCGAGATGGCGGGTCTGATAATACTCACCGTTCTTGATCAAAAGATCGATGGTCTTTTTTGCGCTGGTCGTTTTTTGGACCGTCTCGCGCAGTAGCGTCGTATTGAACTGCCGTCCGTCAACGGCGATCAGTTTAAGAGCCGGGGCGACGCCCGCCCGGTACGCAGCGCTACCCACAGAAACGTCGTCGATGGTTCCGTCTTCACGAACGATCATGCCGAGCGAATAGCCAAGATCGGCCACCTTGGCGTCTTCCTCGAAATCTTTCCAAATGGAGGAGCGGTCCGCGGTGTAGACCAGTTTCCAACCTCCGTTTTCAATTCCGCCGAGGGGCGCGTGGGGCGCGGTAGACTCGAGACGATCATGTAGGAACTTGGACCAATCGTAGGGCTGGACAGAGTTCAGCCCGGCGACGACATCGTCGAATGTATACGGCTTCAAGGCCGGAGCGCCGCCGGGGCCTCCATGGAAGGTGCGGCAGAAGTCGTTCAACGATTTCGAGCCCTTGCTGAGCTGCCGGATCAGCACATCGGCATCCAGCCAGATCAGCGTGCCTTCGTCGTAGTAATCGGTGCTGCGGCGATAGCCGGCATAGTCGCCGCGGGCGAAGTAGAGCAACTGCGCAGCGACCGCGGTGTCTTCCAGCGGACGCCAAGTGCGGCCCTGCTTCCGGTCGAGCGCTGCCGCAGAGCGCGCCAGCGCTTCGCGAAATTCCTCGGGCGTGTAGAGGCCGCTGCGCGCCGCCAGCACCTGTCCGAGATATTGCGTAAGGCCCTCATAGACCCACAGCAAATCGCCCTTCATAGGCTGGCTGTAGTCGGGCGTGACTAGACCGGCGGGGCGGCGGAACTTGCCGTTCCAGGAGTGCGTGAATTCGTGCGGAAGCAGATCGGCATCCACTTTGCGCCTGCCTTCGTCGATGAGGCCGCGCTCGCCGATACGATCGTCGCTCGACTCGTGATGCTCCAGGCCGAAGCTGGCGACATGATCACTGAGCGTGAGGAGAAAATGATAATCGCGATAGTGCCGCGTTCCGAACAGCGCGCCGGTTTCCTTCACCAGGCTGCGATAATGCGCGATGTCCTCCTGCGGAATTTCGAGCGCACGGTCGCTGTCGGCGGCCAGATTCAGGTAGTGAGAGATTTTGCCGTCCGTGCCAAGATCGATGGTCCGGTAATGCGCGCCCATGGAAACGGGCGAATCGATGACGGTGCCGAATGGCGTGGGTTGAAACTGGATCTCTTCACCCGATTCCTTTGCGATCGGAAGCGCGGTTCCATAGCGCCACGAGCGCGGAACTTTGAGCGTCGCTTGATAGTTCAGCTTTTCAGGTGATGCACCCTGCGGATACAGCAGCACCTGATTCCAATTCAGCACTGCGAGTTCGCTGGTGACCGATCCGCCGGAAGAAAATCCGGGCGATTCGGGAGGCGAAATCAGGTCGAAGGTGATGTCGAGCGACGAAGCGCCCTGGGGCACCGTGACGTGGAATGCGAACATATTTACAGAATCTCGTTTCCACGCGACGGGCTGGCCATTGGCTTCGATCTTAATGCCGACGAGATCGGTAATAGGGCCGGTGGGTCCGTGTTCACCGGGAATCCATTGCGGATAGAGCAGCGTCAGTGGTCCCGCCTGGGCGGGCATGTTCATGCGGACGTGAAAGAGGCGGCGGGGCGCTTCGCTCGCATCCACTTGCAGTTTCACCACGCCGTCCTGAGCGCAGGCTAATGCCGCAAATACGGCCAAGCCAAGAATAGTTCGCATGCTTAATTGTATTCACGGCATAAGCATTTCCGCTATTCTGGATCGAATGAGAATCGCGCTGCTGCTGCTCGCCGGGTGCTGCATGGTTCGTGCGGCCGATCGATATTCTGTCGATTGGGCGAAATTGGAGCCGGAAACGATCGACTACTTCACGTCGCTCATCCGCATCGATACCAGCAATCCGCCCGGCGACGAGACCAAAGCGGTGAACTATCTGAAGCCGATTCTCGATCGCGCGGGCATCGCGACGCAGGTGTTTGCGCTCGATCCGAACCGGGCGAACCTGGTCGCTCGCATCAAAGGCAACGGCTCCAAGCGGCCGGTTATCATCATGGGCCACACCGACGTGGTGGGTGTGCAGCGCGACAAGTGGCCGGTGGATCCGTTCGCGGCGCTGCGCAAAGACGGCTACATCTGGGGCCGCGGATCGAGCGACGACAAGTCGCATGTCGTGTCGTGCCTCATGACCATGCTCGAGCTGAAGCGCTTGAACGTTCAGCTGGACCGGGATGTCATCTTCATCGCCGAGGCGGGCGAGGAGGGCACGTCACGCGTCGGCATCGGCTATCTGGTGGATCAGCATTGGAACGACATCGCGGCGCAATACGCGCTGGCCGAAGGCGGGCAGACGGTGGCGCGCGATGGGCAAGTGCTTTACGTCGGCATCGCGACTACGGAGAAAACGCCGCGTACGACCAAGTTGGTGGCGCACGGAACGGCGGGCCACGGCTCGCGCCCGCGGCAGGACAATGCCGTGCTCCATCTGGCGAGCGCAGTGGCGAAGTTCCAATCCTGGCAGCCGCCGATGCGGCTGAGCGACACCACGCGCACATATTTCGAACGGCTGGCGACCATCAGCCCGCCGGACGAAGCATATCGCTACAACCATATCGCCGATCCGGCGCACACGGATGAAATCCAACGGTATTTCGCCGAGCACGAGCCCGGGAATTATTCGGTACTGCGCACGTCCATCGTGCCGACGATTATTCAAGGTGGATTCCGGTCCAATGTGATACCGTCGCAGGCAGAGGCGACGCTCGACATCCGCGCGCTTCCCGACGAGGATATGCCGAAGCTTTACGACCAGATGCGTCGCGTCATTAACGATCCGTCGGTGGAAGTGATAGCCGATATGTCGCGCAGCCGGCCTTCGGCGCCACCGTCACGGATCGATTCGGAAATGTTTCAGTCGCTCGAGCGCGCGCAAAAGCGAATGTTCCCTAAAGCGGTGACGATTCCCACCATGCTGACCGGCGCCACCGACAACGCGCAATTGCGCTCCAAGGGCGTGGACGCGTATGGATTCGGCAGCATCGCCGATGAATCCGAGGGCGATCTGCATGGCGCGCACTCCGATCAGGAGCGAGTGGCTGAAAGCTCCATCCCGAAAATGGTTCAGTTTCTCTGGTACACGGTGCTGGACATCGCGGCGGCTAAGTAACGTGCCCAATCGCCTCGCTTCGGAAAAGAGTCCGTACCTTCAGCAGCACGCCAATAATCCTGTGGATTGGTACGCGTGGGGCGACGCGGCTTTCGAAAAAGCGCGCGCCGAGGACAAGCCGATTTTTCTTTCGGTGGGCTATTCGACATGCCATTGGTGCCACGTCATGGAGCATGAATCCTTCGAGAACGACGAGGTCGCCGCGATACTGAATCGCCTTTTCGTTTCGATCAAGGTGGATCGAGAGGAGCGGCCGGATGTCGACCGCATCTACATGGCATACGTGCAGGCGGCAACCGGGAGCGGCGGATGGCCGATGTCGGTGTTTCTGACGCCCGAGTTGAAGCCGTTCTTCGGCGGGACTTATTTCGCCCCGGACAGCCGTTATGGACGGCCGGGGTTCCCGGTGCTGCTGGAGCGGATCGGCGAGGCATGGCAAAAGGACCACGACCGCATTATTGAAACCAGCGCGGAGGCGCTCGGACAACTGGCGCGCTTCACGGGTTCGGGGGAAGCGGAGGGCGCAATTCCCGACCGGACGGTGCTCGACGCGACGTTCCAATATTTCCGCCGCACATTCGATTCCGAGCACGGCGGCTTCGGCGAGGCTCCGAAGTTTCCGCGCCCAGTAGTGTTTAACTTTCTGCTGCGCTACCACGCCGGCACGCATCGGAAGGAAGCGCTCGACATGACGCTCGAGACGCTGCGCGCGATGGCAAGCGGCGGCATGCGCGATCAACTCGGCGGCGGGTTCCATCGCTATTCGGTGGACGAGCGTTGGTTCGTTCCGCATTTCGAGAAAATGCTCTACGATCAGGCGCAGCTTGCGGTGTCCTATTTGGAAGCTTTCCAGATCACGCACGACAAGTTTTACGCCGATATTGCGCGCAGCACGCTGGACTACGTGCTTCGCGACATGACGCACCCCGAGGGCGGATTCTATTCGGCCGAGGATGCCGACAGCGTGATCGATCCGGCGCATCCCGAGGAAAAGGGCGAAGGTGCCTTTTATGTCTGGACCGCGGCGGAGCTTCAGGAGATCTTGGGTCCGGTGTTGTATGGGCTTTTCACGAAATACTACGGCATCGAGGACGACGGCAATGTGCATGAGGATCCGCACCAGGAGTTCACGGGCAAGAACATCTTGTATTTGCGCGAGAAGCCTGATCCGTATCAGGCGACGCAGCTAGAAGAGGCCAAGGCGCGGTTGCTCGAAGTTCGGTCGCAGCGCGTTCGTCCGCATCTGGACGACAAAATTCTCACTGGCTGGAATGGCTTGATGATTTCGGCCTTTGCGAAGGCGGCCCAGGTTCTGGGAGAACATCGTTATCTGGAGGCCGCGCAGCGCGCGACGCGATTCATTCTGGCGAGCATGTACGATTCAGCCGCCGGCACGCTGCTGAGGCGATATCGCGGGGGCGAGGCGGCGATTCCTGGTTTTCTTGACGACTACGCGTTCTTCATTGGCGCGCTGCTGGATCTTTATGAGGCTAGTTTCGATCCTACGCACGTTGAACTCGCCTTGACGCTCGCTTCGAAGATGCGCGAACTGTTCGAGGATCGGGAAAAAGGCGCATTCTTCAGCACGGCCGCGGGCGATCCGAGTCTGGTGCTGCGGATGAAGGACGAATATGACGGCGCCGAACCGTCCGGCAACGCGATCGCGCTGCTGGATCTGTTGCGCCTGACGCACATCACCGATCGCGCGGAACTTCGCCAGGCCGCCGAGCGCACGCTGGCCGCGCTCGGGCCGAAGGTCAGCGCGCAGCCAGTGGCGTCGCCGCAAATCCTGGTGGCGCTGGATTATTTCCTGTCGCCGAGGAAGGAAATCGTGATCGCCGGACTGCGGGAGTCCGATTCGACGCTTGCGTTTCTCCGTGCGGTTCGCGCACGCTTTCTGCCGCGAGCCATTACGCTGCTGGTCGATGGCGACGAGACGCGCAGCCGGTTAGCCAGTATCTTTCCCGCCGCAATTACCGCGCGCGAAATCAACGGAAAAACCGCCGCCTACGTTTGTGAAAACTATGCTTGCCGGCTCCCGGTGACTGACATTGCGAAATTTGGGGAATTGTTAGAATAAATCGCGAAAAGGGAGTGCCGTGGTTCTCTTTCAAGACATCCGGCAAGCGTTGCGGCTCTTTCGCCGAAGCCCGGGCCCGAGTTTACTGGCGATCCTTTCGATCACGATCACCGTCGCCGCGACGGCAGTTGTTTTTGCAGCAGTGAAGACCGTGCTGCTCGATCCCCTGCCATACGCGAACGCCGACTCACTCGTCCAGTTCCGGACCGACTACACACATACCCGGCCGAACTTCGGTTGGGTGTCCTGGGCCGACATGCAGGACGTGAAGCGGCTCAGCCATTCTTTCGAGTCGGTCGCTACATACCACTATTCGATTCTTAATCTCACCGGCGACGCCAACAATGCGCCCGAAGCATTATATGGGCTCTATGTTTCAGCCGATCTCCTCCCAACGCTCGGCGTGAAGCCGATGCTTGGCCGGAATATCGCCATCGAAGAAACCCAAACCGGACAGGCGCGGGTCCTGATCCTTAGCTACGGCTTGTGGACGCGGCGATTCAATTCCGATCCGAACGTCGTCGGGCGATCGGTGGAAGCGAACGGCCACGCATCCACGATTATTGGCGTGATGCCGCCCGGCTTCGATTTTCCGCTGCGCATTGCGTCCACTGTCCGGACGCCTTCGCCGCATATGGATTTCTGGGCGCCGGAGTTTCGTGAGCCCGCGAAGCTCGGCCGATCCGGCGGCTTCGGCGCGATCGCACGGTTGAAGGCGGGCGTCTCAGCCGCGTCCGCCGCGCAGGATCTCGAAACTATCAGCGCGGAGCTCGCGCGGCAGTACCCGGTCACAAACAAGGAAGCGGTTCTTCACTTCACTCTGCTGCGCGCGCAGACCTTGGGTTTCGCGCGAACCGGCCTGTGGCTCCTGATAGGAGCGGCGGCGCTGTTCATGCTGATCGGCAGCGCAAACGTCGCGAATCTACTGCTGGCACGTTCGCTTACCAGACATCGCGAGATCGCCGTGCGATTGGCGCTGGGCGCGGGACCGAAGCGCATCATCCGCCAGCTTGTCACCGAAAGCTGCCTGTTGGCCATCGCCGGCGGCATCGCGGGATACGGGCTGACGGTGCTCGCGTGGATTTGGCTGCCGGCGCTGGCTCCGACCACGATTCCTCGATTGGCGGCCGCCCGCGCGGACGGAACGGTTCTCATTTTCGCGATTGCCGTCGCAGTGCTGAACGGCATTCTGTTCGGCCTTGCGCCTGCGCTGCTTGCGGCGCAGCGCGATCCAGCAACGTCGCTACGCGAATCTGCATCGCGGGGCAGCGTGGGCTCGGTACGTAACCATTTGCGGTCCGCTCTGGTGATCGCGGAAGTTACCGTCGCAGTTACCATCGTGGTGCTGGGCGGACGCCTCACCGCCAGCTTCGTTGAACTGATTCGCACCAACCCCGGTTTCGACGCCAAGCATGTGCTTGCGTCCATCATCGTCGCCGCTGGCGACCGGTACAAAACGCCGCAGAGTCACGAATCGCTTTTTCGCGGGATCGTCGATGCGGCGCGCGTATTGCCGGGCGTGGAGGCGGCCGGGACCGTCGACGATCTGCCGTTCAGCGGCGACAACAACGGCGCTACGCTGGGTCGCGATGATGTGCTCGCAACCAAACAGGTGCTTTACGCCGAACTCGATCGCGTCAGCGCAGACTACTTGCGGGCGATGGGGGTTCGCCTGCTGGAGGGCCGATGGTTCCGTGACGACGATCTGGCCGCCGGCCGGGACGTCGCAATCATCAATGATTTCGCGGCTAACAAGCTCTGGCCAGGCCAGAACGCCGTGGGTAAACAAATCTGCGTCAATTGTTTCGTCGACAGTTTGCGCGAACGTAAGCGGGTGATCGGAGTAGTCAGTTCTATCCGCCACAGCGGGCTGGACGAACCGGACGGGTCGCAAGTCTACGAGGCTAGCGGGGCGTATTCCACCGCGAATTTCCTGGTACTGCGCACCAATCGTCGCACGAGCGACATGGCCAAGGCTGTACGAGCGGCCGTTGCGTCGGTCGATCCACGGCAGCCAGTGTTCGTGAGCGCCTCCATGTCGGATCTGATCGGCGATTCGATCGCGGATCGGCGTTTCATCATGACTTTGCTCGCAATCACGGGAGCGCTCGCGTTGCTACTGGCGGCGGCCGGAGTGTACGGGGTCATCTCTTATACGACCTCGCTCCGAACGGCGGAGATCGGCGTCCGCGTGGCGCTTGGAGCCACTCCCGGAAACGTCCAGGCCCTGGTCTTTCGCGGAGGAATGTTGCTCGCATTGGCGGGTGTCGGGATCGGTCTAGCCCTGGCTTGGTCGCTGACGCGGGCACTGCGCAGCCAGTTGACCGGTCTGACATCCGACGATCCGCTGCTGATCGTCGCGGCGGCCGCACTTGTTCTGGCGACATCCTCGCTCGCGTGTTGGATTCCCGCGCGACGCGCCACGCGCATCGATCCTATGGCGGCGCTACGCGAAGAGTAGGCTTCATACAAACGTCATTACAACGAGATTTTCCGGATTCGGCAGGTTGCTACAATGGGTCGGAATCAATTTCGAAAATACTGAGGAGGATGCGTGGAAAGACCCGGAGCAACAACCATGCGAGGCCGGCCGCTGACGTTGGTCGGACCAGAGCTGAAAGCTGGCGACAAGGCACCCGATTTCGACGCAGTGAACGACGCGCTGCAACCGATCAATCTCCAGGGAACCGGCGACGGCGTGCGAATTTTCAGCGTAGTGCCATCGCTCGATACGCCCGTGTGCGATGCACAGACCAAGCGCTTCAATGAAGAAGCCGCCAAGCTGCCGGGCGTGCAGTTTTACACTGTCAGCATGGATCTGCCGTTTGCGCAAAAGCGCTGGTGCGGAGCGTATGGCGTGGACAAAGTGAAAATGGTCTCCGATCACAAGTCCGGCTCATTCGGCGAGCAGTATGGGACGCTCATTAAGGATCTGCGTATCGAAAGCCGGGCGATCTTCGTGGTCGACAAAGACAACACTATCCAGCACGCCGAATATGTAAAAGAAGTGGCGGATCATCCGAATTACGACGCGGCGCTGGACGCAGCGCGGTCGCTGGTATCGCAACCCACCAGCGCATAACCGAACGATAAAGAGGCCTGCCATGGCCCTACTGGTTCCATGAACCTTTTCCGGGATATCCGGCAGGCGTTGCGGCTGTTATGCCGGACGCCTGGAGTGACGGGCATCGCACTCGCTTCCACCGCAATTACGATCGGCGCGACGACGGTGATCTTCGCCGCCGTAAAGAGCGTGCTTCTGGATCCGTTCCCCTACGAGCGGGCCGGAGCGCTCGTGCAGCTGCGCGCGATCAACATCAAGTCGCGAGAACGTCCGCATTCCGACTTGGTTTCCTGGGCAGACATGCAGGATGTGAAACGCGGAAACCGGTCCTTCGAGTCGCTGGCAACATTCCAATACGCGCTCATCAATCTGACAGGCGACGCTGGTCACGCGGCTGAGACACTGTACGGTTTGGATGTTTCGGCGGATCTGTTTCCGATGCTGGGCGTGAAGCCGATGCTCGGACGGAATATACTGCCGGAGGAAACGCAGCCTGGACGCGATCGCGAGTTGATTCTCAGTTATGGGCTGTGGGTGCGGCGGTTCGGCGCGGATGCGAGCGTGATCGGAAAGACGGTAGAGGCCAATGGGAAATCACGTGTCATCATCGGCGTAATGGCGCCCGGTTTCGATTTTCCGCTGCGACTGACGGGTACTACCCGAACGCCGTCGCAGCACATGGATTTTTGGGCGCCCGATGCACCCGATCCCGCCCAGCCCGGCCGCATTCTTGTGTACTCCGCGGTAGCCAGGCTGAGGCCGGCCGCCACCATCGCGAGCGCGCGCCAAGAGCTGAAGTCCATCGCCGCCGATCTCGAACGTACGTATCCGGTTTCGAACCGCGGGCGCAGCTTGGATTTGATCTCATTACGAGCTGAGACACTTGGATCCGCGGAAAACGGGCTCTGGCTTCTGATGGGCGCGGCAGCGCTGTTCATGTTCATCGGCTGTGCGAATGTCGCGAACCTTTTGCTGGCGCGGTCGATGGTGCGCCAGCGGGAAATCACGGTGCGCCTGGCGCTGGGTGCGGGACGCATGCGGATCGCTAAACAACTGATCATCGAGAGCTGCCTGCTTGCATTAGCAGGCGGCCTAGCCGGGTTCGTGCTGACGGCGATCGCCTGGAAGCTGCTGCCGACGTTCGCTCCGGTGACGATTCCGCGGCTGGCCGAAACGCGCGCCGACGGCACGGTACTTGGATTCGCGGTGGCCATCGCGATAGTGAATGGGATTCTGTTCGGTCTGGCGCCCGCTTTTCGGGCCGCTTCCTGGGGCGGTGCGGACGCGTTGCGCGAGTCGGGCACGCGCGGCGCCGTGGGGTATGCGCGCAGCCGTCTGCGTTCCGGCCTGGTGGTGGCAGAAGTTGCCTTGGCGGTGACGCTGGTACTAGTCGGAGGCGTATTGACGGCGAACTTCGTGCGTCTCGTTGCAACCGATCCCGGGTTTGACAAACACGTCCTCGCGTCAATCGTCGTTCCGTCGAGCAATGAGTACGATACTGCGCAGAAGCGCGAGTTGCTGTTCCGGCGTATTGTGGACGCGGTTCGAAATTCGCCGGGAGTGGAAAAGGCCGGCACGGTGGACGTGCTGCCATTTAGCGGCGTGAACAACGGAGGCGCGGTGGTTCGTGGCGACGATCCCCAGGCTACGGTGCGGGGCCGCGGTTCCCTGATGGAATTCAACCACGTCAGCGCGGACTACCTAGCGGCCATGGGCGTCGGTTTGTTGGACGGCCGTTTTTTTCGCGACGACGATATGGCCGCGGGCCGCGACGTCGCCATCGTCAACGACGCGCTGGCCAACCAATTCTGGCCAGGCCAGAGCGCGATCGGCAAGGAGATCTGCCTGAACTGCTGGGGACCCTTCCGCGAGCATAAGCGCGTGGTTGGTGTTGTGGCGTCGGTCCGTCACGCTGGCCTGGAAGATGCCGGAGGACTACAGGTCTACGAGACCGGCCACGCATTCGAGTACGCCTACTTTGTCGTAGTTCGGACCGCGCGGCCGGCGGGTGAGATGGAGAAAACCGTGCGGCGCGCGATCGCCTCGGCGGACCCGAAGCAGCCGGTGTTCCTCAGCGTGCCGATGTCGCAACTCATCGGCGACTCGGTGGCGGACCGACGCTTCATTATGTTGCTGGTCGCTATCACGGCGTCGCTTGCGCTGCTGCTGGCCGCAGCCGGCATTTATGGCGTGGTCTCTTACACTACCTCGTTGCGGACATCCGAGATCGGTGTGCGGATGGCGCTGGGTGCTGAGCCGCGCAACGTGCAAGGACTGATCTTTCGCGGCGGGATGCTGCTGGCGGGCGTGGGCATCGCGATCGGGATTGCCGCGGCGCTCGCAATTACTCGCGTGCTACGGAACTTTCTGGCGGGAATGGCGGCCAACGACCCGTTGCTGATCGCGTGCACCGTAGCATTGGTGGCGGCCGCGGCGGCGCTGGCGTGCTGGATCCCGGCGCGCCGCGCTACGCGTATCGATCCCATGGTGGCGCTGCGAGAAAACTAGTAGCGCGATTATTCCTCGCGGAGGGCGTTCATCGGATCCAGGCGTGCAGCGCGCCAGGCCGGCAGGAAGCTGGCCGCAATTGCAACCGCCGCTAGAAAAGCGATGGCCGCCGCGATAGTCGACGGGTCGTTGGGCTGCAATCCGAACAGGAGCGAGCTAGCCGTTCGTGCCACAGCGACCGCCAACAGGCCGCCGATAGCGAGGCCAACGGCGAGCAACAGCGCCGCTTCGCCGAGAACCAGCCGTAGCACGTTCCCGCGATCGGCTCCCAAGGCGATGCGGATTCCGATTTCACCGCGACGGCGAGCCACCATGTACGCGATCACACCGTAGAGCCCTACTGTGGCGAGGATCACGGCCAGAACGCCGAAGAAGCCGGAGAGCGTGGCCATCAGCCGTTCGCGCAGGAGTGACTCGCGGACTTGAGTGCGAAAGACGCGAAAGCGTATTGAAGCGCCGGGATTTTCTTCGAGCACTGTTTTCTTGAGCGCTGCCATCAACGGACCAAGCGGCATGGAAGAACGGACCACCACGTTCCATCCGTCATCTGGAATCCTGGCCTGCGCTCCAGCCACAAAGGCAATCGGGCGGAAATTCTCCCGCAGGTCGCCATACTTGGAATTCTTCGCCAAACCGACGATTTGATACACCTGCTCCGGTTCACCGGGACCGGTCTGCACGCGAAACGACCTGCCGATCGGACTCGCGCCGCCGAGGAATTTGCGGCTGAACTCCTGGTTGACGATTGCCACCGCAGGCGATGCCGGAGTGTCGTGCTCGTCGATGTCCCTGCCCTCCAAGAGCGGTGTTTGCATGGTACGGAAATAGCCAGTGCTGACGCGCGTGAACCAGGTGTTCTGACGCGCCTGATTCTTCTGCCCCAGAATATCGATGTAGTTGTTCCAGCCATTACCGCTGATCGGCACGACGCTGGAACTGGCGGCTTGGTCGACACCGGGGATCGCGCGAACGCGGTCGAGTAGCTCGCGGTGGAACGCTGCGCGGGCGGAAGGCGTCATGTTCAAACGGTCGACGCCAACCCCGGTAAGGAGCAGACCGGTTTCGCGGAACCCAGGATCGAGCGTCAGAAGATTCCGCATGCTGCGCGCGAAAAGCAGCGCGCCCACCACCAATACAAGCGACAGCGCGACCTGGCTGACCACTAACATGCGCCGAAGGCCAAAGCGGTTTCGATCGGCCGTCAAGCCGCGGCCGGACGCTTTCATGGCGGCAGCAGGCGCGGTCCGGGTAGCGCGCAGCGCCGGGGCTAGACCGAACAGGGCGCAGGTCAACATCGCGACCGCGGCAGTGAATCCGAATACACGCCAATCGGCATCGAGATTGACGAACAGCCGGTCGTCGCCGGTGCTAAGCAGGTTGATCATGTACGCGCTGAGGAAGCGCGCGAGGAATGCTCCCAGGGCGGCGCCGATGAGTGCGAGCAGCTGGCTTTCGGCGAGCAACTGACGGATCAGGCGGCCGCGGTCCGCGCCGATCGCCAGCCGCACCGCCATCTCACGTTCCCGCGCAGTGGCTCGCGCCAACATCAGGTTCGCGAGATTCGCGCAGGCGATCAACAGCACCAGTCCGGCGATACCGAGCAACAGCCAGAGCGGCTCGGTAAACCGCTCTCGCAGATCCGATACACCGGAGCCCGCGGGATCGGCAGTGAGTTTGTACTGGGTGTAATATTTGGCCGCATCGGGCCGGTAGATCGGAGGAACGGTGCTTTCGAACACCTGCGGTGAAATGGACTGCACCTGAGCGACGGCGCGCTCCAGGGTCCAGCCCGGTTTCAACCGCCCGATAATCGCGAGCCACCAGTGGTGTCGCTTGGTGGTGTGATTGTCCTCGCCATGCACCCACAGTTCGGCGCACACGGGCACGGCGACATCGAACGTTTTGCCCACTTCGACGCCAGTAAAACTCTTCGGCGCTACTCCAATAATTTCGAACGGCCGAGAGCTGAGCGAGAGCTTTTTTCCGATCGCCTGTGAGTCGCCACCGAACTCGCGCTGAAAGAATGCGTAGCTAAGAACAACGCCCGGCGATCCGCAGCCCGGCCGATCGTCGTCCGCCGAGATCAAGCGCCCCGCGAAAGGCTGGACGCCGAGCGTTCGAAAATAATTTCCGCTCACCCACAGCCCCTCGGCGTAGCGGGCCTCGCCGCCCGCCGCAAGATTGAAAGCCTCGTCGCCCCAGGCGAAGATCCCCGAGAAAGCTTCCTGACGCGCGCGAATCTCGTCCCATTGCGGGAAAGTGAAGTTCGGCCGGCGGTCCGAGAAATTCCCGGAACAGCAATGATCGTTGTCCGCGATCTTGAGCTCGGCAAGCTGCTCAGGGTGACTCACCGGCAGCAGCCGTAGGCGAACGGCGTCGAGAAGCTGGAAGATTGCGGTGTTCGCGCCGATGCCGAGCGCGAGCGACAGAGTCGCGACGACGAAGAATCCCGGGCTCAGCCGCAACAGACGCGCGCCGTGCCGGACATCCTGCCAAAGGTCTTCGAACCAGCCGAGTGGATGCATGCGCCTCCCCGTATGAAACGTCGCCGCAGCCTATCGGTTAGGCTCGGCGCCCGCCGTCACTTGAATATATCCTGAGCAGCTCAAGACCGGCAGGCGCGGGTATTTCGGAAAACGCGGATCGGTCTTCGAAAGTTCGCAAAGATAGAAGCGAGAGCCGCGATCGGACGTAATGCGGCGAACGTTCTTACAGCTCGCGCAGAGCCCGGCGGCCCTCTGCTCATCCATCCACTCTATGGTAGTCTCCACTCTGGAATGGCAGCCAAAACGAACGCTGGGCGAACTGCCTATGGCGCGGCCGCGATCCGAGCGTCCGAAGCATTCGTGCCCGAGCGGCAGCGGCTGTTCGATGATCCTTTGATTCTGAGTTTCCTTCCCGCCGCGTGCCGATTCGCGATTCGACGGCGGTGGATTCGCGAGCAGTTCCTGGCCTTATTCGAGCGCCAGGCGCCGGGCATTCGAGGAGCCTTGCTATGCAGAACATGCGCCATCGACGACGCGGTGAACTCCGCGATCGGCCGCGGACTGCAAGGAGTAGTCATCCTGGGCGCGGGCCTCGATACCCGTCCATATCGTTTGCGAAGCTTGGCGGCTGCGAACGTCTTTGAACTCGACCTGCCCACGGTTCAGGCGTTGAAGAAGAAACGGTTGCACGCGATTTTCGGCCAGCCGCCGGTGAACGTTCGATTCATCCCCACGGATTTCTCGACCGAGCGGCTGGACGTGACTTTAACCAATGCCGGTCTTGACTGGAGTCAACCGGCTATTTTCATCTGGGAGGGCGTGACGCAGTACCTGCCCCCAGCGGCTGTCGATGCGGTGCTGCGGACGATCGCGGGGTCGGCCAAGGGTTCGGAGCTGGTGTTCACCTACGTGCTGGACGAGGTCATCTCGGGCAAGTTTCGGCCCGATCGGAGCGAGGCATTCCGTAAAAGCGCAAGCGTCCGGCCGGAGGCTTGGCATTTTGGCATCGATCGGGAAAGCTTGGGATCGTTCTTGGAGGAGCGTGGTCTAACGCTCGACGAGGACACCGGCGCGGAAGAGCATCTGGCGCGTTATGTGCGGCCTCTCGGAAGGGACCTCGCGGTCTCTGAAATCGAGCGGGTGGCGCGCGCTTTGGTATGAGCAGATAAAAAAAGAGCCCGAACTCGCTGGGAGGTGCTCGTCCGGGCCCGAGGGAAGAACTTGAAAATCGTTGCGCTATTCGTTAACGATGGCCGCCACCACCATGTCCGCCGGCTCCGCCATGGCTGCTTCCACCGCTGGGCCGCGCGCTGCCGCCGCTGGGACGGCTCGCGCCGCTGTTTCCGTACGAGGAATTCGGCCGCTGCTGCACGATGGACGGGCTGATGCGCACCGGCTGGCTTCCGCCTCCGTAGGTTCTGGCGGAAGAACCCGCGCCCGAAGCCGGTGCGCCGCGATATCCACCGGCTGATTGCGAACCGCTGGACTCGCCGAAGCGGCTCCATCCCCGGCTGCCCGAACCTGCCGCGCCAACGCCCCGCTCGCCAGCACTGGCTCCGCTAAAGCTCGAGCGCGACATCTGCTGCATTCCGCGCTGTTGTTGATCGAATGAGACGCGGTTAGCGCGCGTGGCCTGCGTGTGGCTGACAAAGTTGCCGGAGCGGCTTTGGGAGAAGCTTCCCGTTGCGGCGCGATCCGACATGCGCAGGCTGGAACGGTCCGGGGCCACCGGAAGCGCGCCATGCACCAAGCCCGCCGACTGGATCTGCGTCCGATTCAAAGTTGTGAAGGATGCGCGGTGTCCGAAATCGGCTGTATTCACGCCTGTCACTCCGCCGGTGATTCTGGCGTTGCGAAATGTGTTGGCAATATTTACGTTAGCGATCACAGCCGGCCGGCCGAACACGCCGGCTCGGAATCCGCCATAGAATCCGCGGCCCCACCAGGGATGGATCGCTTCAAACGGCGCGAGCGGCACCCAGCCGATTCCGCCGAAACCGAAGCCCACTCCGACTCCGCCGCCCCATCCGAAAAAACCCACCAGCGCGGGCGACCAGTAGTAGCGTGCATAGATCGGACCCGGATACCAAGCCCATCCGCCGACGCCCCAAAACCAACGCCCATAGTGATACGGCGCCCAGCCCCAGGCGTCGCAGCTCAGCCACGTCCAACCGTAGTAGTCTTCCCAAACCCAACGGCCGCACTGATAGGGTGCCCAATCGGGGGACACGTTGGGCTGCCACACCTGGCCATAGGTAGGATCCTGCGTCCAGCGGCCATTCTGATCCAAGTCTTCTGCGCCGGTCACGTCAGGACTGACATGCTGATAGGCGCTGGAGCGTTCGAGGTAACGATCGCGCTCATCGTTCCAGCGATCCCAGGCGTCCTGAGGAATCGCCTCCACTACTTGAAATTCGGTGTCCTGACCGGTTCCGCGCGCGTTCATAGTTTGACCAGCTTCGAGATGCTCACTGCCGCCGCTCGAAAAGATCTCCGCTTCGCCCGATCGAACCGTGACTTCGGACGTTCCGTCGTCGTGCATAACAATGCGGTAGGTTCCGATCCGCAGCGGATGAACTGCCACGCTCGGCGTGTCCACTTCGGTCTGGGCCTGGCCTTGCCGCAATACGCGCAGCGTCACGGTTCCGGCCGCGATCTGCATTTGGTAGTTCTTCACGTCCATCCCGGAGAAGCGCACTTCGGAGTTGGGCCCGATGCGAACGAAATTGGCGAAGTCGAGCTGGATTTCAGCGCGCGCCGACGTTCCCGTGAGTACGCGATCGTCGGCCATGAGAGGTCCGTTGACGGCTGCGGCGACCACGTCGCCCGAATCGCCGCGGCGAATCGAGACATCACCGTTCAGAACCGCGATGCGGGCCACGGCACGTCCAGGTTCATACTGGCCATCAGGTTGATTGGGATCCTGGCCGGATTGTGCCGGCCCGGCTTGGGACTGACTGGGAGACTGTGGATATGGAGATTGTCCAGGCGCGGGCTGGAACTGGGCGAGCAGCAAACTTGCCGCACTCGCTGTTCCCAGAGCACACAACTGTAAGATTCGACTCATCTCCGATTCACTCTCGGTTCGTTTCAAAGGCACACAGATCGCCAACCGATAATTAACTATTTTTCAGCGGGATGCGCGATTCCGGCTGGTCGGCGAGAGTGGCCGAAAACCACCAGCGGTGCTGGGAAACAGCCGTATTGTAAGTCCAGGCAGAGTTCGAGTAAACTACAGTTAAGTTGATCCGCGCAACCACAGTCAACCCATCTTTGCCCGAAGTGCATTCGAGCGTCGAGACCAGCCAGCTCTCGCTCTGGCGGCGCATGTTCGCCTTCGCCGGGCCAGCGTATCTGGTCAGCGTGGGATATATGGACCCGGGCAATTGGGCCACCGATATCGAAGGCGGTGCGCGATTCGGATATGAGCTGCTGTGGGTGCTGGTGCTCTCGAATTTGATGGCGATCCTGCTCCAGACCCTAAGTGCGCGCCTGGGGATCGTGACGCAACGAGATCTCGCGCAAGCGTGCCGTGAGACTTATCCCCGCGTGGTTTCGTACTCGCTTTGGGTTTTGTGCGAAATAGCGATCGCGGCCTGCGATCTGGCAGAGGTGCTGGGCGCGGCCATCGCTTTGAACCTGCTGTTCCACATTCCACTTCTGATCGGCGTGATCGCAACCGCCGCCGACACATTGCTGCTGCTCTGGTTTTCGCGGCTAGGGATTCGGGTGATCGAGAGCTTCATTCTGGCGCTGATCGCTGTGATCGCCGGATGCTTTCTGGTGGAGATCTCTTGGGCGGGATGGCCGGTATTCGGTGAGCTCGTACACGGATTGGTGCCGCATTTGAACGATCGCAATTTGTATCTGGCGATCGGAATCGTGGGTGCGACGGTGATGCCGCATAATTTGTACCTGCATTCGGCGCTGGTGCAGACGCGGCGACTGGCGGCCGGGAGCGAGGCCAAGCGTGTGGCGTGCAAGTTCAATCTCATCGACTCCACCATCGCGTTGAATGGAGCGCTGCTGGTGAATGCCGCGATCCTGGTGCTGGCGGTGATGGTCTTCTTCAAGCGCGGAATCGTGGTGACGGAGATCCAGCAGGCCAACCAACTGCTGACGCCGCTGCTCGGGACAACGTTCGCGGGCGTTCTTTTCGGGCTGGCCCTGCTGTGCTCGGGCCAATCATCTACGCTGACGGGGACGATGGCCGGGCAGATCGTGATGGAAGGCTTTCTACATCTGCGCATGCAGCCCTGGCTGCGCCGTCTAGTGACGCGCACGCTGGCTATTATTCCGGCGGCGTTCACGGTGTATTTTGCCGGCGCGCATGGGACCTATCGGCTACTGATCCTAAGCCAGGTGATCCTCAACATGCAGCTGCCGTTCGCGGTGATTCCGCTGATCCAGTTCACCAGCAGCAAGAAGCGCATGGGCGAATTTGCGAATCGTCCCTGGCTTCAGGCGCTGGCTTGGGGAACGGCCGGACTGATCCTGAGCTTGGACATTTGGCTGGTGACGATTACGCTAGGCGATTGGCTGAACGCCGCGGGCCAGCAGCGTGTGTGGTTGGAGCTGGTTTTATTCCCGACACTCGCGTTCCTCGGCATGCTGCTCGCTTGGATGACGCTCCAGCCGGTGCTGCCGCGCTGGTCGGGACGCTTCGGACGTAGTCCGATGGCGTTGCCCCAGCAAGTAGCCGTGGACCTGCCGAGCCCTTCGTACTCGAAGATCCTGGTGCCGCTGGATCACTCGAGTAAGGATCGGGATGCCATCGCCCATGCCGCGGCCATCGCTAAGCAGCATGGCGCCACTTTGTACCTGCTGCACGTTGAGGAAGACGTCACCAGCCAGGTGTATGGCGCGGAGGCGTCGACAGCGGAGGTGGAAGCAGGAGAAAAGTACTTGCGGCAGATTGCCCAGCAGCTTGAGGACAACCACATCCTGGTCCACACCGTGGTTCGGTATTCGCGGAATCCAAAAAGAGAGATTATCCGCTATGGCCGGGAGCTGGATCCGGACTTGGTAGTGATGGGCGCGCATGGCCACAAAGGATTGAAAGATATAGTCTTTGGAACCACGATCAACGCCGTACGTCATAAACTGAAAGCGCCGCTGCTGATCGCCCGCGGAGAAGACTAAGAGGTGCCCGCCGAGGGACCGCGTAATGTGTCGAACGGATACAGCCGATCCTCGAGAATGAGATGAATCGCCAATCCTTTCAACAACATCGATTGGAATAGCAGTTGCTCGCTGCTAAGTTGCACGTATGCAAAAGCTGTTAATTTGGGCTGGAACACTGCTGGTGTCCGCGATGGGACTCCAGGCTTCGACCCTTCTGCAGCTCAGTCTGACCGACATGATCCGGCAATCGACGGCGATCGTTCGGGGCAAGGCGCAGCTTAGCTTTTCGGAGCGAAGAGGCTCCGTGATCTACACGCACTATCGGATCCAGGTGACGTCAGCGTTCAAGGGCACGCCCGGGACGACGCTGGACCTCGCAGTGATGGGCGGCGTGGCGAATGGTTCGCGGCAGATTTTCGCCGGCGCGCCCGAACTGACCGGCGGACAGGACTATGTTTTCTTCCTGTGGACCAGTAAGTCGGGGCTCACGCAGATTATCGGGCTGTCGCAGGGGCTGTTCCGGGCGGCTTCGAATTCCTCCGGCCAGGTGATCCTGATGCGCTCGGCGGCGACCGAACCGATGCTCAACGCAGGCGGGCAGCCGGTAACCGATTCGGATTTCCAGATTTCTCTGAGCACTCTCCAATCGCGTATCCAGAGCGTTTTGACGGGAGCCAGCAAGTGAGACGGCGGATGCTTGCCCGGCTGGCGGTGCTGGTTGCCGTGTGCCTGGCTTTCTCGGGAAGCGCGTCGGCTTATTACTACTATTTGTTTTTCGTGAACGGCACCGGCAGTCCGGGTGCGCCCGCGAAATACGATCTAACCGCGCTGGCGAACAATACGCTCCCGTTTTACATTTCGAACCAAGGGCCGACTACGCTCACGTCGGGCGATTCGTTCCAGGCCATCATCAGCGAGGTACGAACAGCGGCGAACTGGTGGAACAGCGTACAGACGTCCGCGCTGAGGCTTTCCTACGGCGGTTTGTACGCGCCGGGACGGATCGACAATTCGCCGAGTATCGACGTTCAGTTTTCAGACGATGTGCCCCCAGGCTTGATGGCGGCAGGCGCTCCGGAGAGCGTCGCGCCCCCAGTGATTGGCCCCAACGGTACATTTGTGCCGATCACGCGTTCCGTTCTGCTGTTGCCGAACAATATGACCAATCTGCCGGTATACGGCCCGATAGCGAGCTACAGCGAAGCATTCTGCGTCACTCTGGTGCACGAGTTCGGACATACGCTCGGCTTGCAGCACACATTGACGTCGAGCGTGATGTCGACGCTGACCACCAGCACGTCGAGCCGTTCGACGCCACTGGCCGCGGATGATCGGGCGGGCATTTCCCTGCTCTATCCGGCGTCGAATTATCTTGCGAGCGTCGGCAGCATTAGCGGGCGCGTGACGATGAACGGAGCGCCGCTAGGTCTCGCATCGGTGGTGGCGATTTCGCCGAGCAGTCCCGCGATCAGCACCTTGACGAATCCTGACGGTAGCTACGTGATCAACGGAATTCCTCCGGGCCAGTATTCGGTGTACGTGCATCCACTGCCTCCACCGGACACGGCGTATGGAGAGAGCACGGCGGACAATATCTATTACCCGCGCGATCAGAACGGGAACGCGATCCCGCCAAGCTACGATCCGACGGCTAATACGTTTGCGGCGCAGTTCTACAACGGTCCGGGCGGAACTCGCAATTGGCAGCTGGCGCAGCCGCTGCAGGTCAAGCCGGGCAATACGACCACGGGCATCAATTTCGCAGTCAGCCAGCGCGGCAGTGAAGCGGTCTCTTCGGTCCGCATGTACGGACTCACTTCCAGCCAACCGATCATTTACTCGGCGCCGACGCCCTTGATGGTCGACTCGACCAGCCCGATTCCGCTGGTGGCGACGGGTGCGGGTCTATTGCAATCGAACCAGACTGTAACTCCGGGACTCTCGGTCAGCACGCTCGGAAGCATCGCGCAGCTGGACTCGCCAGTGGCATTTCCGCCGCCGCAGCCATACATCGCCGTTTACGTCGCGTACACATCGTTTGGAGTAGTGGGGGGCGGTGTGGGTCATTTGCTCTTTTCGACACCCAACGATTTGTATGTATTGCCTTCGGCGTTTCACACCGTGGCGGTAGGTCCGCCGTCCATCAGTTCGGTGACACCAACCTTCGATGGAAACGGCAACCGCGCCGTGACGATCGTGGGGAGCAACTTCGCGGCGGATACGCGGATTCTCTTTGATGGATCGCAGGGCACGATTGAGAACGTGAATGCGGACGGATCGCTGTTGGTTTTGCCGCCGCCCGGGATCGGGTCCTACACTGCAAGCGTGGTGGCGCTGAACTCTGACAGCCAGAGCTCACTGTTCGTGCAGCAGACGCCTCCGACGTTCACTTACGATCCGACGCCGGGGGCGTCCGTTACTGTGTCGCCGAGTCTGATGGTGCCGGGTGCGCAGATGACCATTCAGGTACAGGGCGTCAATACAAACTTCGGCCCGTTGACCCAAGTTGGATTCGGAACTAGCGATATCGTAGTGAACCAGGTGAACGTGCTGAGCCCGACGGCGCTCACCATCACGGTCACGCCCAACGCGACGGTGACCACAAACATGATCACCATCACCACTGGCCTGCAAGTGATCTCCCAGGCGCTGGGCTACCAAGTGGTGACTAGCGATCAGCAGTTGCAGCTCACGTCCAGATAATCAGCGCGGGATATGGTGGGCATCGAGCCAGGCCCGAGCGTGCGCGACATCTCTGAATTCTTCCCCAACCGCCCGCGCAAGGATTCCGGATGCGTAATCGCAGATGCGAATACCGTTGATCCCTTTGACGGGCTCGTAATCGCTGAGTACGACATCCAGCACGCGCGCGTTGCGGGGCGGATGTTCGCTATCGACACTGAACTGCCAGAGCGAGCTGTAAAAATCGCGGTCGGTGGTCTGGTACTTACGGGCTAGCGCGGCAAGCTGCTGCAGTTGCTGGTCGCTTCCGAAATCGCGGAGCAGAGCGGCGGCGCCTTGTACGTCCACGGTGCGGTCGGGTTGGCTAAGAACTCGCAGCGCCCTCGGTAGCGCGTCGTCGAGAACTGCGGTGTAGCCGCGGTGCGCCTGAGTCCAAGCGATATAGCAAGAACCGCTCACGTCGTCCCGCAGTGCCTGGCGAAGGCCGGCAATGAGAGCGGGATGGTCGCCGAATTCGAGCAATGACATTGCCGAGCCCCACGCGTTGATGGGCGCGTCGGCTAGCAGCTGCTGGATGATCGGAGGATCGGCTTCGAGTGGGTCGCCGATTTTGAGCAGCGCTGTGCGAGGGATTACGGCCCAGTCCGGGATTTTCGCCTCTGGGTTTCGAAGTTCGGCGAAGGTTGGGCGTGGAATGCCCACGCCGGTGATGAGGCCAGTAGCGATGTCGAGCCAGCGAACCTGATCGTTCGGTGCGACTTGCAATTCTACCGCGGGGAGAAGCTCGCGTGCCGTAGCGCCGGACTGCGATCGAAGATAACTGGCCATGGCGAACATCTCGCGACGGGTGCCATGGGCGATAACGTTCGAAAGTTCGCGGAGGATGAACGCATGCGCGGTCCCGGGACCCGCGTGCGATTCGGTCAGCTCCGCGTGAGCTGGGATTGTAAGATGAGCGCCTTGATAGTCCAAAAGAGCCCAGGGTTTTGCAGGATCGTCGTTCTGCTTGAGCGGCAAGACCAAGGTTTCGCCCGGCTCGATGTTCGGGAGCGGCGGCGGGCTGAGGAGCGCCTGATTTGGGGCGAATTGCAGGAATGTCAGTTGGATCTGGTCTTGCGCGAAAGGTTCGCCGGTTTTGAAGGAGCGCAGAACGCGGATATTGGCGGTCATGCGCCACACTTCGTGGCCCCAGGTTTCTGATTCCTTGGCTGCTTGTTCGATCTTTTGGATTGAGACTACTTGGCCGGTGATTAGGAGCGGGGCTTTTTCAAGGTCAGACAGTAGCCAGACTGCGGTGATTGCGCTGTGAAGCGGAGCTATGCAGGTCCAGGCGGCTGCGGCAATGCCCGCTAGATACCACCTCCGCTGCATAACTGCCTACTTGCCTTTGCTGAGTTTGCGGTAGTAGTCGGCGACGGCGTCGGAGTAGCCTTGCGGGATCGTCTCGGTGCCCGCGCTGCGCACCTGGTCGCCGTTCTTTTCGTCCAGCTTGCGGCGCAGTTCGAGCTCCAAGCGCTCGATGTTCGGCAGGACTTCGCGGCTGATGCGACCCTGCAGCTCGGCATCGTTTTGGGCTACCGGATTGAGGGTGTGCATCAGGTTCAGATAGTCAGTCGCGAAATCCGGGTTGTTGCGCATGAAGTCGCGCAGGCCGTTCAGATCTCGCTGCGATTCGCGATAGCCCTGATCGAGCGGGACCTGTCCGTTGTAGGGTTGCACCGGACCACCGCCGCCGTAGGGGCCCCCAAAGGATCCGCTGTTCCAAGCTCCGCCCTGGCCGAGGCCGCCTTGCTGTCCGCCCTGTTGTCCACCTTGTTGGCCTTGTCCAGGTTGCTGTCCGCCCTGCTGGCCTTGTCCGGATTGCTGACCAGCTTGTTGACCGCCCGGTTGCTGACCGCCGGGCTGCTGACCGTTTCCATTCTGGGCCTGCGCGTTGCCTTGCTGGCCGGGTTGCTGACCTTGACGTCCGGCCTGATTGCCGTTGCGTCCATCGCCCTGCTGCCGTCCGTTCTGGTCGCGCTGCTGAATCGCTTGCTGGAGACGGCTGCGGGCGGCTTCAACCTGAGCCAGCGCTTTCTCGATGTCGTCTTTACTATTGCCCGACGGTCCTTTGCCCGGCTGGCCGTTCTGCGCGAGCGATGCCTGGGCTTCCTGGAGTTTGTCACGCAGCTCGTTGACGCCCGCGGTCACCGTGGATTCGCGAACCCAGACCTGGGGCCCATATCCTTGCCCGATCCACTGGGCGTTCTGTCGCATCTGTCGTTCGAGCTCGGTTTGCTGCGCTTCCGCAAGCGCTTCGCGCAGTTTGTTCGAAGTGGGATTCTGCGCGCCCGCCAAGCTGTGCGAGGTGTCGGACATTTGCTTTTCAAGCTTCTTCAGCTGATCGGCCATTTGCTGGCCCTCAGCAGCCATGGCGCGGGCCTGGCGCTCGAGTTGGGTCTGGTCCTGGCCCCCGAGCGAGCGCCGCAGGCGGTTCTGGAAATCGGTCTGCTGGCCGGCGAGCTGATTGGCCTGCTGGACCATGTTGTCTAGCTGCCCGGCGGCATTTTGATTCTGCATGCCGTTCAGAAGGTCGCGCGATTCCTGCAAGCCTTGCGCGGCGCGCTGCTGGTTTAGACGAGTCTGCTCGGGCGTGTTGCCGTTTTGCTGCGACTCGGCGTTGCGCATGTCGTCGGTGGCGCGCTGCAATCGCTCGATCGCACGCTGGAGTTGTGGACTGGCAGTGGAACCGGTTTGTCCCGAGCTGCCCTGCTGGCCGGATTGTTGCCCGTTGGCCTGCTGCTGGCTGGATGAGGAACCCTTCCCGGATTGCTGGCCGCTGGACTGCTGACCACTGGACTGCTGGCCGGACTGGCTCTGATCGCCCTGCTGCGACTGATCGCCACGCTGGAGCTGCTCCATCTGGCGCTTCAGCTCCTCGGCTTCACGGCGCAGCATTTCCTGCTCCCAACGCTGCCGAAAGGCCTGCTGTTGATCCTTTTGCTGCTGGGCCAATTCCTGCTGTCTGCGTGCGAGATCCTGCAGCTTTTGGAGCGCATCGTCAATCTGCTTGGCGCGAGAGTCGCTGGCCGACTGACGGCCGGTTTCGTACTGGTTCTTCTCGCGGTCGAGCTCGAGGTCGGCCAGGTTTTGCAGATCGCGGCTCATGCCCCCGCCACCACCGCCGCCTCCGCCCTGATTGCCGAACGCGACTTGAATATCGCGGAACATCGACTCGGCGCGCATGGCGTGCTGCAGCGCCTGCTGCTCGGGCGGCATAGCGTCGGTCCACTTTTGCGTCCGGATTTTCTGCGCGGACTCGCTCATGGACTTAGCCGCGCTTTCCATCTCGGTGGCGAAATTCTTGAATTGCGAATTCGCGTCGGCGAGTTCGCGGGCCTTCATACGATTGGCGAGCGAGAGCGCCTGCTGCGCGAGCTTCTCTTCCTGGTCGCCCAGGAACTTTGCGTCGTCAGCGGCTTCAGATGGATTCTTCGCGCCGTTCTTCTGCTCGTTCCAGGTGGCCGCGATGATGTCTTTCTGGCGCTGCGAGATTTCGCCCGTGGGATCGCCGCCGCCTCCGCCGCCACCACCGCCGCCGCCCGCTTCCTGCGATTGCGAGTAGTTCCGCTCGAAGGGCTCGGCCTGGATGAAGTACATGTCGGTCTTGGACGTATTTCGCGCATCCTTGGCCGTGGCGTAGATGGTGATCAAATCGCCCGGAGACATCTTGTAATCTTCGAGCGCGAGCAGGTATTTTCCTTCGGCTTTGCGTTCGCCTTTCTGGCTGAGCAGCGAGACGGTCTTTTCGGGGCCCGCGTTGACGGAATAGTGCAGGCTCATATCGTTCAGGCCGAAGTCGGCCTCGGCGCTGACGGCAACCGTCACCTCTTCAATGGGATTCACCTTGGCGTCGCGCCCCGGGCGATCGATTCTCACGGTCGGGGCCAGAGCCTTCTTCGCCTCGATGAAGAAGTCTTCGGTCATGCGGACGTTTTCGCCCTGTTCGATGGCGCCGACGTGGTACATGCCGTCTTTGTTGATAGGCACGCTCGCAGTCAACCAATTTCCGTCGCTGGCCTTCAACTCGAGCTGCTTGTCGTCGCCGAGCATCAGAATGCCTTTGGCGAGCGGTTTATCGGTGAGGATGGAAACGTCCGCCACCGTGCCTTCGACGGCGCGAAGATCGCCGCCCGGATCTTCCACCAGGTCTTTCATGCCGGTCCAGGCCGGGAAATGATAGGTGACGCGAATCTTCTTGATCGCGGGAAGATCGATCACTTTCAGGTTGTAGTGTTTCGACTCCACCGCGCCCGCGGTGACGTAGTATTCCACGTTGGTTGCGAGGCCGCTAAACAGAAACTCGTAGGTGGACGTGCCCGGCGACGGTAGCATGTCGACGGGTTCCCATTTGGATGTTCCCTGATAGCGCGCGAACAGCCGGACTTTCGGCGCGTCGAATCCCAAAAGCTGGGCGGTGATAAGCTGATCCGCTTTGCGGCGAACGGTACGATCGCCGGGAGTGACTGTGATGTCGTAGAAGGCGTGATTGGTGCCGCTCTTGGGCGCGCCGGCCCAGAGCAGCGATGTCCCGTAGCCGAAATAGCCGGGCCCCGCGAGAATCAGCCAGAGGAGCACGGCCAGGGCTACGCCTGCTGAGGTCAGGAACCCGAGAATCGGTCCCGTGGGCGCCACACGATCGGGCTGGTTCTGCTGGGCAACGCGCATGGCGTCGGAGGCGAGCAATTGAACGAACGGATCGTTCGCGTTTTCCTTCTCGGCGACCGTGAGCAGGCGCTCTTGAAAATCGGGGAATTTCTTTTCTGCGCTGCGGGCGGCATTGCGGCGATTCAGGCCAAGCAGCGGGATCACCAGGCCAAAGGCGATCGCAGTGGCAACCGAGAGAAACAGGAAAATGCGCGCGACGATCAGGCTCCCGGGCGAAAACGCGTAGCGGTTGGTGATCCACACCAGAGCGACGGTGACCAGCAGCGCCGAAACGGCCACTAGCGACGAGCCTTTGGATAACGCGAGCAAGCGAAGCCGGCTTTCCAGGCGGTGCAGGTACGCGTTAAGTTGATCGAGGGCGTTCATTTACGCTGCCTCCTTCTCCACCGATAAATATCGGCTGGCGATCACTGATTCGATTATGGCGGTTAGTAACACCAATAGCAAAGCGTAGCGCCACAGACTCCACGGGCGCGCTTGATTGTCTGACGCGCCACCAGGGCCGGTGGTCTCGGTGGACCGGCCGGTATTCTTCCACAGGTCTAAGGTTTCTTGTGAGATCGGGGTGAGATCGGACTCGCGGCGGTCGGCGTGGACGGCCACCAGTTCCTGTCTTCCGTTGGTGCGGTGAATCTCATAGAAGCCTTCCCGGTTTACCTGGTAAGAAACGGCTGTCGTGGCTTCCTTGAGCGAGAGCGGATTATGGCCGTCCGGGTCGATCACTTCGACAGACGACCTCTGGTCCTTAGCAGAGCGAAGATCGAGGTAGGAGTCCACCGCGACGTTAGTGGATTGTTCCTGCTGGCCGCCCAGGTAACGCGCGCTTTCTTCGACGAACGGCACGAAAGAGGCGTGCAGGGGCAGATCGTTGGAGATGCGATCGAAGGTTGAGGTGAATACCAGGACACGGCCTTCGCCGACTTGCTTTTCAAGCAACAGCGGAAGCTGGTTAGTCAGGCGCGCGATCACGTGCGAATCGCCCGGGTCGACTTTGATGACTTGATAGAACTGAACGCCATCGAGCTTGTTGGCGCGCCGCAGTGCGGGGTGCTCCGAGTCGGCGCTGGCCACGATCTGAAAACGGTCTTCTTCGCGCGCGGCGTAGTTGGAGCCCTGGATCGGTTGGTTTGAGACCGGAACGCGGGGAAGCGCCGCGGAGCCGGGTCCGAGGGCGACCAACAGCGACCCACCGGCAGTGACGTAGCTGCGCAGGCTGTTTTCGAGACCCGACGGCATGGAGCCGACGTTCGAAAGGACCACGAACGCATACTTGGAAAAAGCTTGATTGGCGGCCTGCTCAACGGCCAGCGGTTCGAGCACAAATCCGGACTCGGGCACGGATTCGAGCGCGGCGCGGTAGTAGAGGACGTCGCGATCGTCGCCGGAGGGGTGCAGGAACAGCACCGGATGCGGGTCGGCACGCTCGATGGCGAAGGCGAAGCGATCGTCCTGGTGCAGCGAATCCTGAGGCTCGATGCGGACCTCGGCTTTGTGGAATCCGTGTGGGGATTCGAGCGAGAGAAACTCGACGGTGACGCGGCCGTTGGGCGGGACGTCGACCGGTTTGCTTTCGAGTGTCTTGCCGTCGAGGACCAGTGAAACGGTGCGCTGCGCTTTTTCCGATGCGCCGGTATTAGCGATAACAGCCTGGACGCGGACTTTTTTCGGATCGAAGATTTTCGCGGGCGCTGTGACGCTCTCCACCAGCCAGTTGGGCTCTCGCGAATCGGCTACGGAATGAAAGACCAGGTTGGTATCGAGGCCGAGGCGCAGATCGGCGAAGGCTGCGGGGAGCGAAGACTTCTGCATGTCGCTCACCAGGTGAACTTCGAGCGGAATGTGCGCCGATTGCTCGATGGTGCGGAGCGCGCGGGCCAGTTCCGCATAGGAGCTGCGTTCGTCTGACGGTTGGATGGTCTGGATGGCGGCCTTCAGAGCGTCGGGATCTTCCACTGACTGCGTCATGAAATGCACGCGCGATCCGAACACCAGCACCTGTCCGCGCTCGCCGCCGTTCAAGTTCGAAACCGCGCTGGTGGCCAATTGCTTGGCGCGGTCGAGATGGTTGCCGTAGCGCATGGAGAACGAATTGTCGACGGCGATGATCAGCATCTTGCGCGTGCCGGTGCTCGCAGCGGTGCGGCTGACGAACGGATTCGCGAAGGCAAGGGCGAGTAAAATCAAGAGCGCGACGCGAAGCGACAGCAGCAGCAGATAACGCAGGCGCCGATGCTTGATGGAGCTTTGCGTGCGCTGCTCAAAGAACATCAGCGAGCTGAAAGGATGCGGCGTGCTGCGATATTGGCGCAGCAGATGAATCCACAAGGGCAGGCCGATGGCCGCCGCGCCCGCGAGAAACCAAGGCGCAAGGAAACCCACTACATCCTCCCTTTACGGATCAGAAAGTATTCGAGCATGGCGTCGTCGAGCGGGCGGTCCGTGCGCAGCAGGAAGTAGTCGATGTTGGACGCTGCAGCCTTCTTCTTCAAAGCGTCGAGGTGCGCATCGATGCGAGGATTGTACTCTTCGCGCGCGTATTCGGGCGACACTTCGAGCGCATCCTGCGTTTCCATGTCGACTAAGAGCACCGGTTCTTTCAGCTTGGGACGGATCTCCTGGGGATCCAGGACGTGGAACAGGATCAGGTCGTTGCCGTGGAAGCGCAGCGGCGAGACGGTGTCGATCACCTTTTGGGGATCTTCGTAGAAATCGGAGATCACCACCACGATGCCGCGGCGGCGGAGAAATTGCTGGAAGTGGAGGAAGGGTTTGGCGAAATCGGTGCGGGTGCCGAGCTCGGATTTTTCGATTGCGTGGGCGACGCGCATGAACTGGCCCTGGCGGGTGGAGGGTTGCACGTAATTGACCACGTCGTCGGCGAATACGATCACTCCGGCGGCGTCGCGCTGCTGATTCGCGAGGTAAGCGAGCGAAACGGCCAGGTAACGGCCGTAATCGAGCTTGGTGATGTTGTGTGAACTGTAGCCCATGGACGCGCTACAGTCCAGCATGAGCGTGAGCTGGCTGTTGGTTTCGCCGCGATAGCGCTTCAAGTAGGCGCGCTCGGTGCGGGCGTAGACGTTCCAATCGACATGCCGGAGGTCGTCGCCGGGGGTGTAGGCGCGGTATTCAGCGAATTCCTGGCTGAAGCCGAAGTCGGGGGATTTGTGGAGACCGGCGACAAAGCCGTCGACTACGGTTTTGGCGACCAGGTCGAGATGCGACAGGCCGGCCAGAAGTGCCGGGTCGATGAAACGAGTTGGCGTTCGGGGTTGCACGGATTTTTTTCTGCCAGCGCGCCGCCGCGCGGAGGCGGGATTACTTTGGCTCCGGTTTCCACTCCAGCATGCGCTTGAGAATGGCGTCGGAGTCCAGGCGCTCGGATTCGGCGTGGAAGTTGAGCAGGATGCGATGGCGGAGGATCGGGGGCGCGAGCGCGCGGATGTCTTCGTACGCGACGTGGTAGCGGCCGCGCAGCAAGGCGCGGGCTTTGGAGGCTAGAACGATGAATTGCGCCGCGCGAACGCTAGCGCCAAAGTTGACGTATTTCTTCACAAAATCGGGGGCGCTGGCGTCGTTCGGACGCGTTGCTCGCACGAACTCCACGGCGTAGCGCGCCACGGTTTCGGCGATCGGAACCATGCGCACCAGCTGCTGGAAGCTCAGGATCTCTTCAGCGGTCGTAACGGAGTCCACTTTTGCGCTTCGGGTAGTGGTGGTGAGATCGACCACTTTCACTTCGTCGTCTGCGGACAGATAGTCGAGCACCGTATTGAACAGGAAGCGATCGAGCTGCGCTTCGGGCAGCGGGTAGGTGCCTTCGAGCTCGATCGGGTTTTGCGTGGCGAGCACGAAGAACGGCGGGCTGATCTGATAGATGTGGCCGCGCACCGTGCAAGAAAATTCTTGCATGGCTTCAAGCAGCGCCGACTGCGTCTTGGGAGGCGTGCGGTTGATTTCGTCGGCCAGCAGGACGTTCGAGAAGATCGGGCCGGGGACGAAGGTCCAACTGCGATGCCCGGTGGTGGTGTCTTCTTCGATGATATCGGTGCCGGTGATGTCGGACGGCATCAGGTCCGGCGTAAACTGGATGCGCTTAAAAACCAGGCCAAGCGTCTGCGCGAGCGTGCGGACCAGCAGGGTCTTGGCGGTTCCCGGCAAGCCAGTGATCAAGCAGTGGCCGCCGACGAACAGCGCGATGAGCACCTGCTCGACAACCTCTTCCTGTCCGACGATGACCTTGCGGACCTCGCGAACAATCGCGGTATGCGCTTGCGTGAAGCGGTCGATACGGGATTTCAGTTCCGCCGAATCGGCTGTGCTTAGAGCGGTGCTAAGAGTGGACATGAGTTTATCTATTTTGAGATTTCGAGCAGCAGTTTCTGCGCGGGCTTGTACCCCGGCGCGGCTTCCAGCGACAGCAGCACTTCGTCGCGCGCTTCCTTGGTCCGGTTCGCAGTCTCCAGAGCCTTCGCGAGTTGGTAGTGCGCACCGGCCTGATCGATCGGCTTCAGCGCGACCAGCGCCTGGTATTCGCGAATCGCGCCCGCGACGTTATTTTGAGCCAGCAAGAGATCGCCCAATCGCTTATGCAGATCCTGGTCTTCAGGATAAATGTAGTTTAGTCGATTGAGTGCAGCCGCGGCTTTCTTGGGATCGCCTGCTTCTTCTTCGAGCGTCGCCAGGCGTTCTACCAGCAGCGAGCTGCGCCCGCCCACCTGATTGTACTTTTCCAGTTCCTTGCGCGCCGACGCTTTGTCGCCTTTGGCGATGTAAGCGTCCGACATAAGCTCGTATACGCTGCCCGCCTCGACGTAATCGGTGTACCAGGGCTCGATTTCAGTGCCCTCGCGGATCACGTCGTCCCATTTTTTGGCGCGGGAATCGTCCACCATCTGTTTCAAGTCTTTGCGCCACTCTCCAAAATGTTCGACGGTGGTTTTGGTCTGAGCGTCGAGCCAGGAGAAAAATTGTTTGTCGAAATCGTCAGTCGAGAGCCCCAGATCCTTCTTGATGACGTCGGGCGTCGATTCCAGCTTGGCAAAGGATTGGATCATCTCGAGAATTTTCGAGTAGCCCCACTTCTCTACGATAAATGTGATTACCTTGCTGCCTTGATAGTAGGAAACGACGATTTGCGTGGGATAGGTCGGACGAATGAAACCGCGTTCGAGCTCGGCGATGGGCAAAAGTTTTTTGTTCTGGATGGCCTGGATATCTTCGGGATCGAAACGATCGCCCCAATCGGGCGAGGCCGCAGTTTCTTCGTACACCGCCAGGCCTTCGGTGAACCAACGCGGGACGCGTCCGTTGGTGGCCTGAATCACGAAGACGTGACTCATTTCATGCCAGATCGTGGTGGCCCAGTGGTAGGTGCCCGGCGGGCGGCCTGACGGGCTGTCCATTGCGACCACGTGTTCGAAGGTGACGCCGAGTATTCCGCCCAGGCCGGGCATGCCCGCGGTGCGCACGGCGAAATCATCGTGATCGGGATACACTTCCACCTGCACCGGGCTATTCAACTTCATCTGGTATTTCTTTTCGTAGGTCGCGATGATTTTCTTCAACTCGGGCTCGAAATACGGGCGCAGCAGGTCGGCTTCCTTCTTGTGAATGCGAAGGATGGTGTTATCGGTTTTGAAGGTCTCGTAATCGGTGTACTTGTCTAGCAGGCGCAGCGCGTTCACCGTCTCGGTGCTCGTGTATTTGGCGTTGTAGCACTGCTCGAGTTGTTCGCGCGCTTCCGCCTCCTGACCCAATTGCATCAACGTTATTCCGAGTTGAGAACGGGCTTCCCACAATCTCGGATTCAACTCCAGCGCTTTTCGGTAAACCTGAATTTCTTCCTGGTAACGGCGATTGATGAAGAAAAAGTGGCCGGCCGTGGAGTACGCTTCGCCGAACACCGGATTCACTTTGAGAATTCGATCCATCCACGGCGATTCCTTCTTGTCATGCAGGAAATCGATGGCGGCGTGGATGGCCATTCCATCGAGAGCTTCCGAAGAAATCGCGAGCGACTTGTCGGCTTCCTCCGCGGCGAGCTTTTCGTTTCCATCTTCGAGCGCGAGGTACGCGAGCAGTTCGTGCGCCTGGAAAAGCTTGGGGTTCACGTCGGCGGCTTTTTGCGCGTATTCGACAGCCTTGCTGCCGTATTCGAGCGCGGCTACTTTCGCGAGGCCGAGATAAGCGTCGGCGTTGTTCTTGTCGATTTCGAGAGCTTCATTGAACAGGCCGGCCGCCTCGGAGGGAACGAATCGCTCCAGGAACAACATGCCCCAGCGCACACGGTATTCAGCGTTCTTGGGATGGTCCTTGATGACCGTCTTGAAGACTTCGTTCGCTTCCTTGTATTGCTCGCTTCCCCACAAGCCCTCGGCGCGAAGATAGGCGTCGTTGCTCGATGCCAGCTTGCCGAAGCAGGCTTCGGCTTGCGGGAGTTGGCCGTGAAGGCGTAGCATCTGGCATTGACTCAGGGCCGCTGGAGTCTGCGCGGCTAACGCGGCGGTGAATGCTAAGACCAGTGCCGCGGCTCTCATTTGTCGAGCTCCGCCTGGGTTTTCGCCAGCTCCAGCAGAAGCTGCGCGAGCTGCTGCTTGTACTCGTCCGGCGGCAATGCGGCCTTTTCGTATTTCAGCTTGTCGATGGCCTGTTCCAGCCCCTCGCGTTTTTCGAGCAGAGCTTTCTTTTCGGGCGTGGTGGCGGCCAGCTGCGTCGAACCGAGACGCAGCAGGGTGAATCGAGAGGCGAGCAGGCCCTGACCGTTCTCCGCCGACGGTTTGCGCGCGCCGTCGCCTTGTCCGGTGTCTTCCAACATCGGATGCTCAGTGGCGAGACGCTTTTGCGAATCGTAGAACTGCGCGGTTTTTTCGTTCGCGTAGTTGAACGCTTCAAGCGCGGTCACGGTTTCGTTCTTGTCGGTGTCGGCGGCCGGGTCGCGCAGGGCTTCCACCCAATAGCGGGCGAACACGGTCGCGTTTTTCTCGTTGCCGCTCTTGGTGGCGGTGATCACCACGCGGCCCTGCTTTTCCAAAGCGGCTCGCGAACCGCCGCTGGCGCTGGTCATATTTACGACCAGCTGGCGGGTGGCGGGAACGCGGTCGAGCAAACTGGCCAGCTCGACGCCGGAGAGATCCGGGCCGGGAAGATTGATCTTGTATTCGACGTTGTCGTAGCCGCCGTGGCCGATCAGCATGACCACCAGCACGTCGGCGGGCTTCGAGTCTTTCGCAATCTGGCCGAACGCCGCTTGGATCTGCGCTTTCGTGGCTTTCGGGCCGTAGAGCGTGGTCACTTTCGAATCAGGGTTGGATTGGACCAGCTTGTCGATTTCCTGGGCGAGCGATGCGAAGCGTTGTTCGTAATCCGGTTCGCCGCCTAAACCGGCGATGGTGACATAAAAAGTCGTAGCCGAAGCAATGGACGCGAATGCGAGTGCACTCAACAGAAGCTGAAGTACACGCCTCATACGACTCCCCAGCGGCGGCGCAGTAGCCATTCGGTGCAGCATAACAATAATGCGAAGAAGAAGACGACCGGCATGTCCCACAGATCTTTCGTCTCGCGGACGCTGATGCCAGCTTCAGAATACGAAATGTCCTCGCCCAGGCGGCTCACTTCGTTCGGACGATAGTAGCGGCCGCCGGTCTGCGAGGAAAGCTTTTCGAGCAAATCTTTGTTCTGCTCAAGATGGAAGTTCTCAGCGATGCCATTTTCCCTACGGAACGTGACCACGTCGCGTCCGAGCTCCTGCTGACCGCGACGCGCGATCACTTCGGTGATATATGATCCGGGATGCTCGGCGTTCCAATCGGCCAGGTACACACCCTGCGAAGTGGGATCGGGATGCAGATCCACGGTCTCGGTGGCGCCGTTCGGCCCCACCACGCGAGCCTGAACATCCGCGTCGCTGGTGGGCAGATAGGTGGTGTCGCGAACTTCGGCGCGCAGGCGGACGTGCCCATCGTCTTCCAGGGTCGCGCTGGGCGTGGATGCAACCACGCGCGTCGGCGTGTCGCTCACCAGCCAGCGCAGCATCTGGCGCCAGAAGATTTCGTGGCTCATGTCTTCGAGCGGCAGGAGCATCTGCCAGGTCCAGTCGCCTCCGGTCGCGAATACGGCGGTTCGCCCGCGCCCGTACTTCTGCGTCACCAATAATGGCAGCGTGCGGCCGCCGACTTTCATTTCCGCCAGCACCGTCGCGCCCGGCTTGGCCGTGCCGATTTCCTGGTAGCTCAAGAAGTAAGGCTGCTTGTTCCAGCGATCCACGTTCTTATTGGGATCTTCTTCGATGCGCGTGATCAGGCTGTCCCGACCGGAAGACGTCAGCTCGGCGTTGGCGTGATCGCGATGAAACGTGCCCTTGTGCGTCGGCAAATGCACCGGCAGCAGATCATCGAAGGGCGGCTTGTCATACCCGCCCTCGGCCAGCGCCGACTTGCCGCCCAGGAACAGCAATCCCCCACCCCGCCGATCGACGAACTGCTGGATCATTTCCTGCTGCTGCGGCGTGAAGTAGTTCGCTTCGATGCTGCCGAGGATCAAACCCTGAAAGTCGAATAAATCTTCCACCTTGGTTGGGAACGGAAACGCGTTCTTTAGCTCGGGATGCTTGTCGTCCGGCGTTTGGGTGTAATTTTTGTTCTGTGTCGTGCGCACGATGCTGTAGAGCCCGATGTTCTTGTCGTCCTCCACCGCTCTGCGCAGGAACTTGTAATCCCAGCGCGGCTCGCCTTCCATATAGAGGATACGCGGCGTGGACGAATCTACATTGAGCACGCGGGTCTGGGCGTTGTTGAGCCGGTTCTCTTCCTGCGGGAGCGGGTCGATGGAAAACTCCAGATTCTTAATCCCCGCGTCTCCCGCGTTAAACAGGATCGCTTCCGTCTGCACCGCGCCGTCTCCCTTGAAGGTGATGTCGCGCGCGGCCAAAACCTTTCCAGCGTCGCGCACTGCCAGGTGCGCTTTCTCGCCTTTAAACCCGGCTTCACGAAAACTGACTTCGGCTTCCAGGCGCGACTTGGCGAGCGAACGGCGAGGTAGTTGTACATCGGTCATCTCGACGTCGCGCTCCATTTTCTCGCGGCCGAATCCGATGGTGTGAATTGGGATGCGCTGGCGCTTGATGTCGGAGATGGTTTCCAGGTCGATTCCGCCGGAGTTGTCGGCGCCATCGCTCATCACCACCACGGCGCCAATCGGCAGCGTGGCGGCGTCGGCGATCACTTCTTTCAAGCTGTCGCCGATGCGCGTCGCGGGAGCTGTCGCAGTGAGCTGGTCTGGTTTCTCGAGCCGCTCGACATGGTCGCCAAACTGATAAAGCCGCACTTGAAACTTGGCCTGCAAGCTACTCAAAAGACCGCTATTCAACGTCTTCAGAACCTGATCGCGCCTGGTCTCGCCATTCTCCGGAACCGACATGCTGCGGCTGTTGTCGATCAGCACGGCGACGATGTTCTGCTGGGGGCGCAGCGTGGAGATGCTGAGCGCGGGCTGCCATAACAAAAACAGGAGCAAGCACACCAGCAGCGTTTGCAACAGCCAGACGACGGCGGTGCGAGGGCCGCGCATCGACGGCGCCACTCGCTTGCGGCGTGTCCAGATCGCGTAGCCAAGCCCGCCGCCGGCGGCGATCAAACACAAAAACATCGCCCACACTGGCCATTGGCCCAGCAGCACGAAACTGCCTTTGTCAAATACTGGCCGAGGATACTTAAAGAGAAACTCGAACATCGCGGAGACTGTCGGGCTCCTTAGTGGGTCATCGCATAACTGACGTGGTGAACGTCGATCCGAAAGCCGGCCACGCAACATTTTCCGGATCGGCGTACGCCTTCCGGAGGCACTCCAGGTTTCGAAACTGCCCTAAGAATACCATGCTTCACCATTACCGCCGCAAAACGCAGTGCGGCGGCGTGGCTCTCTGTACCAAGGTTCCCACCGCACCTTGGGCGGCCCTTGATGTTAGGTGGCGCGCAGCATCAATCCGGTTACCGAAATCTTTCGATCCTTCACCCTGCTGCTGATTTCAACATGTCGCCATTCAGGCGTTTCATTCAGCACTTCGGCTCGCGCGCGATGCGGCAAATGCAAGAGTATGATTCAATAGACGTAAACCTGCTAATTGGGCATGCCGACATCGCGATTTAAAATACGCCGGGACGTCCGGGCCATGAACCGGCGCGTGCGCGAATGGAGAATGATCCTGAAGGGTCTCACTTCCACCGCTCATCCGGTGATGGCCCACATCATTCCCATCCGGCGCTGCAACCTGGCGTGTACGTACTGCAACGAGTTCGACGATTTCTCGAAACCTGTGCCCGTGGACGTGATGATCGGGCGGCTGAATCACCTGGCCGCGCTCGGCACCACCATCATCACCTTCAGCGGCGGTGAACCGCTGCTGCATCCGGAGCTGGACCGGCTGATCGCGCACGTCCGCAGCCTCGGAATTATTGCCGGGATGATCACCAACGGCTACCTGCTGACGCCGCAGCGCGTCGAGCAGTTGAACGATGCCGGGCTGGACCACATGCAGATCTCGATCGACAACGTCATGCCGGACGACGTGTCGAAGAAGAGCTTGAAAGTGCTGGACAAGAAGCTTCAGATTCTGTCTGAGTACGCGCTCTTCCACGTGAACATCAATTCCGTGTTGGGGGGAGGCATCCACAATCCCGAAGACGCGCTTACGGTGGGCAAGCGCGCGTTGGAACTCGGCTTTACATCCACGGTCGGGATCATTCACGATCACGCCGGTCAACTGAAGCCGATCGCGGATCGCGAGCGCGACGTGTTCCTGGCGATGAAGAGTTTCGAGAAGAAAAATTTCTCGCAGATCAACGGATTCCAGGACGACATCGCACACGGCCGCGCGAGCAATTGGCGCTGCCGCGCCGGGGCCCGCTATCTCTACATTTGCGAGGACGGCTTGGTGCACTACTGTTCGCAGCAGCGCGGATTTCCCGCCAAGCCGCTGGCGGAATACTCGCTGGCCGACATCCGCCGCGAATACATTACACAGAAGGGCTGCGCGCCGCTCTGCACCGTATCGTGCGTCCACCAAATCGGCTACATGGATTTCTGGCGCGATCCACAGACCATAGCAAGCACGGCTCCCAGTGAACCGTTGGTGCAGATTCAATCGAGCGGCCGCAGCTAAGCTGGGCTAATTTACTGCCCGATCGTCAGCATCATGCCGCCCTGCGTCGTCGAGTTGACCACCGAAAGCAAAACCGGCGCGTCGCCAGGCGGCAAATTGGGCACAGTTAGGTTGAACTGATACTGCCCCGGCCCGATCAGATAGCCTTGCACCGCCGCGGGCACACCTCCTACTGTTGCGGTCACCGTTTGCACGGGCTGCGCATCGCCGGTGGCGAGCTGCCCGGCCGGAACCGCGGGATTCGATGGACCGAATCCGGTGCCGAACAACAGAATGATCTCGCCGGCCTTCGCGGGAGTAGTAGTGGTTCCCGAAAGAATGTTCGGCGGCCCCAGGAACGTTCCGTTGGCATGCACCGCGGCCGGATATTTCGAGGTGAACACGAACAACGCCGGGCCGAAGTCTTCCTTGTCGGCAACCACAACGTTGCTAGGCCCCAGCGGTGTATTCACTTGGACACTGACCCCTCCGGTAGTGGGGTCGTCGGGAACGATGCAGTTGATTTGCGTGGAACTAACGTAATAGATGAACGCGGGCTTGCCGTCGATCGTAACCGAGACGCCCGAAAATCCGATCGGCAACGACGTCCCGCTGGGCGACACTGTGGCTGTCACGGTGGAGAGGTTGTTGCCCACGATGGTGGCCCAGCCTCCCGACGAGATTCTCGGCCCGAAACCCGCGCCGTCTACCACGCCGGTGATGGTGGGTGTCACCACCGGAGCCGTCACGCTGAGACTGAACGCCAGCAGCGGTAACGTCGCCACCGACGCGATCACGGTACCAGCTCCAGGCGCACTACCGGCCTGTACCATCGTGCTTGCCTGGCCCGAAACACTCGATAGGACCGACGATGGCGTGGCCTTCGCGTTTCCAGCCGCGAAGCTTACTAAGACGGACGGAACCGGATTGCGAAAGGAATCCACTACGCCCACCACCAGCGGTTGCGGCAGCGTGGCGCCCTCCATGGCGGTCTGTTGATTACCGGAGATCGAGTACAGTAGCGCTGGCGCGCCGACCGTGGAAGGCGTGGTCGCGGTGATCTTCGAAAGGTTCAGGCTGCCGGTACCATTGGCAGGGTCCACGCTCGCGCCCATTGCCAACAGCAGTGCACTCGAAAAGTCGTGCGACGTGGGAACCGATCCAAGCACCACTCCATTCAGGCTGACGGTCATCGTGCTGGAAGCGTACGCGATGGTGAAGGTCAGCGGCGCTTTGAGCGATGGCCCGCTCGCGAGGCCCGCTTTTCCCAGGTCTTCGAAAATCTGATTCGGCTGACTATCGTAATCGTAGCCCGTCATGTAAAGCGAGCCGTTCCGGTAGCCAAACGCGATGCCGGAGAATCCGTCCGTGGCGGGAGCGGGCTGGAGGTTCAGCAGGTTCAGGTTGTAAGTAGCCGCAGCCTGCGCGCGCCAGCCGCCGGTACACATCCCAATCGCGAACGCCTGCGAGTGTCCACCGCTGGCCGCCTCCGAATCCGCGATGCTAATCGCATTGATGGTCCCCGTGATGGTGGTCTGCCGGCCGTCGAACGTCGCAATCGCATTCAGCGCGTTATTAGGACCGCCGGTGGGATCGGTGTTGCGGCGCTGCTGACCTTGTATGGTGCTAATTCCGTCCGTGATCGCGAAGGCAAACGCGTTGGGGTTGGAAACATAAGCTGGAGGCGAGCTGCTGTCGCCGTTTCCGCCGGACACACTGAGACTTCCAGCGCCAAGCGAAATTGTACCGGCCAGCAAGCTGCCCGGCAGAAGCAAAAGTAAGAATACACTCTTCGTAAGAAATTACTCCGACGAGTGGACTCCTTGGGTATCCGGTTGGAGAGCCTGGTCCAGATCTGCAATGATATCATCCACCGCTTCGATTCCGGCGCACAATCTTACAAAGCCGTCGTGGATGCCCATGCGCGCGCGCTGCTTAGGCGCCACATCGCGGTGGGACGAGATTGCCGGGTACAACAATAAACTGTGCACGTCGCCGAGCGAGGTGGCGGAAACCACCAGCTTCAGCCGGTCCATAAAATTCAAGACATCTTGCTTGCCCGCGTCTTTCAGCTCAAAACTGACGATCGCGCCATAGAGCCCGTTCGGAAACAGGCGCCGGATGACCGCCGCATCGGGATGGTTCGGATCGGCCAGGTAGTGCACGCCCGAGACGCGCGGATGCGAACCGAGCCAGCTCGCGATCCGGCAGGCATTCGAGCACTGGCGTTCCATGCGCAGGGCGAAGGTCTTGATCCCACGCATGGTCAGGTACGCTTCGAACGGTCCCAGCGAGCAGCCCAGCGTGCGGTTCATCACTTTCAGGCGCTCGGCATGTTCGTGGTCGCCAATAATGATGCCGCCCAGTACATCCCCGTGTCCGGCTAAGAATTTCGTCGCACTGTGCACTACCATGTGGGCGCCCCATTCGATCGGACGAGCCATGAGGGGCGTCGCAAACGTGTTGTCGACGACCAGGGCGGCGCCCGCCTCACGCGTCAGCTCGGCGATTTTGTCCACGGCGGCGACGCGCAGCTGCGGGTTCGATATGGTTTCGAGCAGAACACAGCCGGGCTTGGTCTGAGCGATCTTCGCGCGCACTTCGTCCAGATTGCAGGCGTCCATGAACGTGATCTCGATGCCCAGAGGCTCGAGAATTTTCGTCAGCAGATTGGTGGTAGCGCCGTAGATCGCGCTCGCGCTGAGGATCGATTTGCGACGGTCCATGAGCGCGGCCAATACCGCGATGTGCACCGCCGTCATTCCGGACGAACACGCTAGCGCACCCTGGCCGCCTTCGAGCGTGTTTACCAGCTCTTCGAGTGCGGCATTGGTCGGATTATCGTACCGTGAGTAACAAAAACCTTCTTCCTCTCGGCCGAGTACCCGATCAAGCTTCGCGGCGCTGGCATAGGCGTAGCTCGCCGCGGTGAAAATGGGCGTGGTGACGGGGACGAAGGCGCCGGGCGAGTTTGGATCGCGCTTGCGATCGCCCGCATGCACAGCTTGGGTTTCGATTTTCATGCTACTTCCTCTTCCAGCGCGCCCCTTCTTTTGTATCTTCCAGGATAATGCCGGCGTCAAGCAACTGTTGGCGGACCTGATCGGCGCGGGCGAAATCGCGATTCTTCTTGGCCTGCGCGCGCTCGGCGATCCAGGCTTCCACCTGGGCGTCGCTGATGGCGTCGTCGGCAGCGGAGGGGCGCAAGACGTCGAAGATGTGATCGAAGTGGTCCAGCAACTCAAGTGCGGCGGGAACATTGCCCTGGCGAAACTCGCCGGAGTCCATCGCGGTGTTAGCGTCGCGGACGTATTCGAACAACGCGGCGAGCGCTTCGGCGGTGTTCAGATCGTCGTCCAGGCTTTCGCCGAATTGCTTGGACGCGGCCGCGGTGCGCTCCAACAATTTTTCATTCGTGCCCTCCAGGTACTTGTCCGTCTCGAGACGCAGCTTAAAGTTGCGCAGCCGGTCGATCGCCGTGGCCGCGGCTTTCAGCCCGTCAAAGGTGAAGTTCAGCTTCTTGCGGTACGGTACCGACGCCAGCAGATAACGGATCGGCTCCGGCGCATAACCCATCTCGCGCAGATCGCGCAGGGTATAGAAGTTCCCGGCCGACTTGGACATCTTTTGCGCTTCGACATTCAAAAACTCCGAGTGTAGCCAGAAGCGCGCGAACGGTTTCGAAGTAATCGCTTCCGACTGCGCGATCTCGTTCTCATGATGCGGGAACACGAGGTCGATTCCGCCGGCGTGGATGTCCAGCGTCTCGCCCAGGTATTTCATCGCCATCACCGAGCACTCGATGTGCCAGCCCGGGCGTCCCGGCCCGATCGCGCTATCCCAGAATGGCTCGCCATCCTTGCGCGCTTTCCAGAGCACGAAATCGCGCGCATTGGCTTTGTCGTACTCGTCCACGTCCACCCGCGCGCCGGCGCGGATGCCCGAGAAATCGTTGTGCGAGAGCTTGCCGTACTCAGGAAATTTCGAGATCCGGTAATAAATAGAACCGTCGCTTTGATACGTGTAGCCGCCGCGCTCCAGGTCCTGAATCGCCTGGACCATTTCGGCGATGTGATCGGTAGCTTTCACCAGCCGTTCCGGCCGCTGGAGCCGAAGCGCCGCGGTGTCCTCGAGAAATCCCTGCGTGTACTTCTCCGTATATTCGCCGATCGATTTGTGCTCGGCCAGCGCGTTGCGGATGATCTTATCCTCCACGTCGGTGATGTTCATGACGTGGTCCATCTGATATCCGCGCGCCTGCAGCCAGCGGCGCAAAATGTCCTGAAAGGTGAAAGTCCGCAGGTTGCCGATGTGGACGTAGTTATAGACGGTCGGGCCGCAGGTGTACATGCGCACCACGTTGCCATGCAGTGAAGCGAACGGCTCCACTTGCTGCGTAAGAGTGTTGTAGAAACGAAGACCCATTCCGGAGGCGATTCTTCATGGTAACCGAGGCCGCGCCCGATTACCGGCGCGCCTGCTCTTTTTTCGCTTCGGCCTCCACCGCACGCATCACCCGCAGCGTATTGCCGCCATAGATTTTACGGATGTCGTCGGCCGAGTACCCTTTTTCGAGCAGCGCGCGGGTCAGGTTGGGGAACTTCGACACATCCTCGAGACCCGTGGGCGTACAAAAGACGCCGTCGAAGTCGCTGCCGATTCCAACCGCGTTCACTCCTGCGATCTTGACGATGTGATCGATGTGCGCCACAACGTCGGCTAGGGTCGCGGGAGGAACTTTCTTTTTGTACTCGGCGATCATCAGGTCCTCGCCGCGCGCGCCCGGAATATTGTTGTCCGGAACCTTCTTCCCCGCTTCGGCGGATTTCTCGGAAAGAAAGCCGCAGTTAAAATTCACCTGCACCACGCCGCCCTTTTTCCCGAGCGCAACGATCATCTCGTCCGTCATGTTGCGCGGAACGTTCGTGAGCGCCCGGCAGGAGGAGTGCGAAGCGATCATCGGGGCGTTACTGACCGCGAGCGCATCCCAGAACGTCTTGTCGGCCACATGCGAGATGTCCACTATCATGCCGAGACGGTTCATCTCGCGTACCACGCCCTTACCGAAATCGGTGAGGCCATTGTGATGCTGGATTTTCGGATCGTTGATGTCGCCCGAGGAATCCGCCCAGCCGTTGGTATTCACGTGCGTGAGCGTCATATAGCGGATCCCGAGCGCGTAGTAATCGCGCAGGAGCCGCAGGCTGTCTTCGATCGCGTGCCCGCCCTCGATGCCCATCAGCGCGGCGATCTTGCCCTCGCGATGGATGCGCTCGATGTCGTCGGCCGTGTAGGCGAGCTCGAAATCGTTCGGATAGCGCGCGACGATGTCGTGCCGCACGGTGTCGATCATCTGGAGCGTCCGGTTAGCGGAATGATTCCCTTTGACATATTCGGCCGAAACATACACCGCGAAGAACTGGGCGCCCACACCGCCCTCTTTCAGCGCCGTGACGTTGGTGTGTCCGTCGTGCTTCGCCTCGCCGATGTCATAGCCTTCCACGGTCCGGCTGGTGATGTCGTTATGCGTGTCGATCAGGATGGCGGAACTGTGGACACGCTTCACTTCAGCGTCGGTGACGGAGTGAGTTTGGGCCATAGCGAGAGCAACGAGAACCAAGGCAGCGCAAACGAATCGCATGCTCAATTGTCGCTCGGAACGCGCTCGCAGTGATCCACGACCAGAAACTCAATCGGTCCCCTCTTGGATTCCAATCGCAACCCGAGCTGGTCGCGTAGCGCCCAGATGAGCCCGAGGTCTAGCGACGGATCCACGAGCGGGTCAAAGTCCCAGTTCAGCGCCACTTCGTACTCACGCTGCAAACCGGTCTCGTCGTTGACAGGTTTCGCAAGAGCCATTGATATTTCACTGGCGACGAATGCCAAGGTCACGGAGGGATAGTACATGTGAGCACTTCCATTGGTCCAAACGACTCCCGGGTGTCCCGGACCGAACATGGGATGACCGTCCTTGTCTAGGACCGATGGACCCTGAGGCTCCTCGCCCGGTTTCGGGTGAGCAGAAGTGGCTGCCTGGAACTTCGGGCCTCCTTTTCCCACCACGAGGTCATACACCTGGCCCTGTCGGGTTTCTCGATGAACGACCAATTTGAATCGATCGACGAGAAGGTTCTGCCACATTTGGCGGAGTTGTGTTCTGGTCGCCCCCACCGGAACCCTGGCCCTGATCTTGAAATGCGACGGCCATATCCAATCCGGCGCCGAGATTCGAAAATAGTCGACCCGATATGCAAGGATTAACAAGTTACCGAGACTCTCATTCCCGCAT
>Ga0335078_10000726_pt1 | contig 50472 bp, 53 predicted proteins | sample Lox_Sample_32_FD_206711 | JGI IMG/M metagenome (GOLD analysis project Ga0335078, IMG submission 206711) | Soil microbial communities from Loxahatchee National Wildlife Refuge, Florida, United States - Lox_Sample_3.2 | ecosystem: Environmental > Terrestrial > Soil > Wetlands | place: USA... | reverse complement strand
CAGTATGAAGATTCCGCAGGAGAAGTCGGTCGCTGCCATTGACTTGTGGGAGGAGGCGTTCTTCCAAAGCGAATTCACGCACGCCTCGGGCGTTCGCAAACACACTCGGTGTCGCGGCGGGTTTCTGGCGATGTGGCAATCCCTGGCGGGACAAAAAGCGTTTCCAGAGAAGTACCTGGTGAAGCTGCCGCAGACGCTGGCAGAATTCGTGAGGAACGATGACCACAGCTACCGAAACGACAATCGCAACGAAGACTGAACACCAGATTCCTGGTGCACTGCTGCAGAAGAAAGTTCAGGTTACGGTAGTCGGTTGCGGCGGGACGGGCAGCGCCATTGTCGCTGGATTGCCGTATCTGCACCAAGCCATGGTTGCCTTGGGACATCCGCATGGGATGAGTGTCACCTTGGTCGACGGCGACCGGATTTCCCGCACCAACTGCATCCGCCAACCCTTCAGTGAGAGTGAGATCGGACTGCACAAGGCGACGGTGCTCGCCACCCGGATCAATCTGTTTTGGGGACTGGGGTGGAAAGGCGTGCCGCACTTCGTCGATGAAAGTTGGGGGCAGGACACCGACATTCTGATCGGCTGCGTGGATTCTCGTGCTGCCCGGAACGCAATGACCCGTACTCAAACCTACTGGAACTGCCACTATTGGCTGGATCTGGGCAACAACGCCGATAGCGGCCAGTTCGTGCTGGGCCAGCCCGAAAACCAGAGAAACAAAGCGCGAGACTTGCGCTTGCCGACGGCTCCGGAACTCTTCCCTGAACTCATCAACGCGAAGCTTGACAAGAAGGACAAACTTCCGCCGTGCAGCGCGTTAGAAGCGTTGGAGCGGCAGGAGCCGTTCGTGAACCAGACACTCGCATACCAAGCGCTGGCGATGCTCGCTCGGTTGTTCCGATATGGGCGGCTTTCGTACCACGGCGGGTTCGTGAACCTGCGAACGGGCCGCACCACCTCGCTCGCTGTCGATCCAGTCCTATGGCAGCGGATGAGGACGCAGCCGGCAGATTCCGAATTACCCAGACGCAAGAGAAGGAAGGTGGTCAGGCAATGAGCCAAAGCTTTCGGGCAGTGAAAGAAATATGGAATGTACACTCGTCCTGCTTCATTGAACCGGAGAAGTTGATGGTGCTGCTGCACGACCTTGCCGCCAGAGTAGGGACGGCGAGCGACGAGCACGAATACGGGGATAAGCAGGCTGTCTGGCTTGAAAATGGCAGAAAGGTTCTGGACTATATGGAGGCGGACGAACGCTTCAATGCCGCCAGTTTCAAAGACAGTATGGAGGAACAAGGGGTAGCTGTTAACGGGAATGACCTGATCACTTTAATCGACAATATGCGGAGCTTGTCCAAACAATGGCGGAGTTCCATCGGAAAACACGGGGAATTGGTTTTCTACATCGATGCCTGCTGACCATGACATTCCACAGTCTCGTCCTATTTCTATTGGGAGTGCAGTCACCGCGGTATTGATCGACGGATCGTATCCATGGTGGTCTGCAATTCGACACGCTCTAAGCAACCCTTAGCGAACGACTTCACTCCCTAATTCCTCGCCAGAAGCGCGTTTACTGGTAGTAATCCTGATAATTGCGGGTAACCTGCACCCAATGGATGTATCAACCTCCGGGAGAAGGCGGATAATGGTTTCAACTGGGGCCGGTGATTCGATCCGGCCGCTGAGCCCGAATCCTTATGCCCGACACTCGCGACGAACTCTTCTCCATTGTTGTTTTCCCTTATCTCAAGACGTCGGGTCCCGTTCGGTTCGGACCCTATCTGTTTCGGTCTACTGACGATCTGGAGGGACTCGGCAAAGCACAAGTGACAGCAGTCACCGAGGTGACGGCGATGTTGTACACGCAGAACAATGCGCGTGTACGATCGGCGTCCTACGCTGTGATACCTCAGATTCATGTTTCCGGTGTATTCCAAATCCCTGAAGCCCTAAAGCGGGTGCATAGTCTCGTCGCGTATTTGTATGGCACGCCGAATGATCAGTTCGGAGACCCTTTCCTTGGATATGAGTGCGCAACATTGCTTGTGCTTACGCCAAGCCGAGTGAGTCGTTTCTTGATTGAATCGGAGCACCACACCATCGTGGATGAGCCCACACCAATCACGTGGGACAACGATTTCGCGCCGGGTTACGACGGGATGCTCAACTTCATGGAGCACTTTTGGGTAGTCAAGGGATCACGGGTCTACCCGCCGGTGCCGCACATCACGCTCAATATCTCCCAAGACCTCGCTGCTAACTGCGGCGAGTTCCTGCAAGGAGGAACGGGCTATGAGCTGGCGCGATTGCTCACGGATGACGCGAGACATATCGGGGAAAGGCTGTTCACCGCTCTGAGGTGGTACAACGCCACCAATCGAGCTGAGGTGAGCGAGAGCGAGGCTTTAGTCAATCTTGCAATCGCCTTTGAATCTCTGCTCGATCTTCCTACCGGCGAGAAGACGGATCGATTCGTCGATAGTGTCTCGCTCCTGCTAGGCCGCGTTCCAAGATTGAAGGATTGGGTTCGACAGTTTTACGACGCCCGCAGTCGGGTAGCACATGAAGGCAAGCTATCGCAGGCGCGCTTCATGATCCCACGACCGGGTAAGCAATCCGAGCATCTGGTCTACCACCCTCTGCTGGTCTTTGGACGTGAGATTTTCCGCCTCTGCGTCGCCGCGATCACGCATGGCGCGTATTTGGCCGAGTCGAGGGACATCGCTGCGAAGCTGAAGACGAACAGTGAGCGTTTTGAAGAATTGTGTCGATTGCTGGATGAGGGGCCGATGTCTGACGCCAAGCGGGCGATCGAGATCCGTCGCTTGGTCAGTGAGATCAATCGCTATCGCTTCGTCGGCGAATCTGGGCTGTCCGTCGCAGTGATTGTGGGGGCAGTTCAGAGGGCGGTGAAAGGCCTGATGAATCTGCAAGTTCCTTTGACGCGGCTGGAGCAGACTGAGTTATCAAAGTTCGCTTTGGTCAATACCAAGAACGAGCTTGCCGCCTTGGAAGCGCTCAGTGACCTTCATACGCGTGCAGCTTCACAACAGACGACTCAGATTGCCGAGCCGGAACTTACCGTTTGGCAGCTCGTGGACATTGCATGGATGTATACCTTCCAGAACTATTTCCGACTGACGAAAATCGAGGACGAAAGAACTCGGAAGATAGAAGCAGCAGAAGCTGAGGAGCAAGCCACCGCTGCAGGTGGTGAAGAAGCCGACGCTCTGTAAGAGTCGTCCGCCATCCACCTTGCAATCATCACCTTCCTGCTGTCCGTACCTGTCAGCGCCAGCTCGAAAGCCCTCTTGCCGCCCTCAATGACAGCGGTAACTATCGAATCGCGATGAAGCGTCCGGATGCATCCACACAACTTTGGTCGTTCGCAATGGAGTTGGAACCGATCGTTGCGTGTATCCGGCAGTCGGGAGTGCCAGCTTTCTGGGCGGGTTCGGTAATGGGAAGTCGGCTTGCCGAAAGGTTTGCTAGCAATTGCGGGTCGATCCCCGACAATCTGGAGTTAGGAGCATGGCGCAGCCCAGTTAACATGGATGGCCTCATCCAACAACAAGGCGCATGAGGTCAGGTGCTATTTCATATTACACGTTTCGTGAATTCCGGCGCCGACTTGTTGTGCGCCGAACGGGCAGTGGGTCGCTGGGGCCAATTACTTTCGCCCGCAGCGATGCTGGCGGAAAGTCCTTCGGGTTCAGCGTGACGATGAAGTCGGCATCTCCGTATTCAGCGCAATCACAAATGTGATTGTCGTCAGGGTCAGGAGAAAGATTGCGGGTCGGGCCCAGCTTAACAGGTTCGCCTTTAGCGCGCAGCGTGTTGACGATTTTCCCGATGAGAGGGCGTCGGACGCCAAGCCTGGCGAGCACTTCTCTGTACTCCTCCAGAATTTCATCGCTGATCAGCCAGACGAACGTCCGGTCTTCGACCCAGCGCCGCACGAACTTCGCACTCGCAACGTTGCTCTCGTGGACCGAGTCTTTCATTCCAGCGACGCCGGCGACTAACACGGACGTGTCCACCACGCCCCTAGACTTGCGCCGCTTCTGCGACAACGGTTATCTCCGGCTTTTCCTTCTTGGAAGTGCGGTACTCCCGAATGGTACGCTGAACGTCCTGAGGGGAAACGTCGCCGATATCCTGCGAAGCTTCTTTCAAAGTGGCGAGGAACTCCGCTTTCCAGTTCGGCCGCTTTCGTCCCCGCGGCAAGTCGCGATACACGTCCACTCGCTGCAGTCTCGCCTCAAGGGTCTCCCGCAGCTGTCTGAAAGGAAGTCTGACTTCCACCGGTCGCGTCCAATATTTCGAGGATGATCGGAACACCAGCACGTCCGGAACCTCATTCTTGCCTCTCCTCAGAAATTCAGAAAAAGCTTCCACAAATTCGGTCAGCTTATTCGCAGGCGTTCCCAGGGCAAGTTTGAGATGGCCGGCAACTTGCGCCTGGTAGAGGCATGCCATGTCAAAAAGGTAGAGTCCCCTTTGTCGCCGTGGCTTGACGACGCCGAACTGGACCAAATTCTGCAGTTCCTTCGTAGGCATGCCCAGTACTGCGCTGGCCTGTTTCAGTTTGAGCTCGACTGGCTCCACGCTGTTCTCCTCGATTTACAATCTAAAGTTTAGATGTCAAAGAGATCGAAGTCAAGGTGCCTTTGCGTCACCGGCGAGCTAGCAACTAATGCTTCTATACTCAATGCGTTAGAAACATTCTTATGGGGCCTAGAGAAGGGTGCCATCGGCTCATTGACGCCTCTCCTGGGGGCTTCTTCTCAAACTCTTTAACCGCGCTCGTCTCAACTTCACGCCAAACGGCTGCGCGGGCGGCAGTGTCGGTCGTCTCAAGCATTCTGGCAATTTCCTTAAGCCTTGCGGGGCGGATTTCATGGATATCGCTTTTGGGCTTTGCAGCGAAGGTCTTTCAGCTCATCAAAGCAGGGAGCACATTGTCGGATGTGGGCGAGCAAGTGCGCGAGTTGACCGTCCGCGGGCCCTTGCGCGAGTTTTAGCAGGATTTCGCGCGCGGGACACGCGACGCGCTGAGGATTGGGAAAGTCTTCATGCACGACCCTGTCAAACGCGTCGAGCAGCTCTTTTTCGAAGTCCATGCTGCATGCCCCAGCTGAACATGGAGTCCAAGCCCGACTGCCATGTTACCCCAGCAGAATCCCACGATCCATGATCGGTGTCGATGAAAATCTTTGTGCGCATTCACTAGTGGACTGTCGCAAAGTAACCATTACTAGCTGTTAAGCTTCTAAGCTGGTATGGCGACCAGTAACGAAGTCCCCCTTACCAGCAGCCAACGTGCGGAACTCAGCAGCATCGCGCAGTCGCGCTCCCTGCCTGCCGGATACGTCTTTCGCGCCAAGCTCATCCTGCTGCTGGCCGGAGGGGCGTCGTTCAACACCATCAAACATCAGTTGCAGACCAGTGCTCCCACCATCATCCGCTGGAAACAGCGCTTTCTTCAGTTCGGGCTCGAGGGACTCGACACCTATCATCCAGGTCAGAAAGCGACGGTGCTGACCCCGGCGTTGCGCGCCCGGATTCTGTCGGCCACGCGCAAGAAACCCAGCGATGGGTCCACGCATTGGAGTTGCCGCAAACTGGCGGACGCTCTGGGAACCAGCAAAGACGCTGTGCATCGAGTCTGGAAAGAAGCCGGCCTCAAGCCTCATCGCCTGGAGCGTTACCTGGCCAGCGACGACCCCGAGTTCGAACGCAAAGCGGCTGACATTCTCGGTCTGTATTTGAACCCGCCGCAACACGCGGCCATCTTCTGCATCGACGAAAAGACCGCCATTCAGGCCTTGGATCGGCTCGACCCAGTGCTGCCGCTCTCCCCGGGCCGCGCCGAGCGCCACGGTTTCGAGTACTACCGGCATGGCACGCTTTCTCTGTATGCCGCGTTGGACACCAAGACCGGACGCGTGCATGGAAAAACTGCCTCCCGCCACACCAGCCGTGACTTCGTCACCTTCCTCGAAGAAGTCGTCTCTTTGTGTCCGCCCCGACAGCAGATTCACATCATCCTCGACAATCTCGCCGCTCATAAAACCCAACTGGTTCACGACTTCCTCGCCCGACATCCGCGCGTCCAGTTTCACTTCACCCCAACTTATTCTTCCTGGCTCAACCAAGTCGAGCTTTGGTTCGCTAAAATCGAGCGCGAGGTCATCGCTCGCGGCATCTTCACCTCAGTCCCGGACCTGGCCCGCAAACTCCGCCGCTACATCAACGCCTACTCGGCCAACGCCCGTCCCATTCGCTGGAAATACTCGGACCCATCTCGCCGCCTACGCACTAACGAATTCACTGCGACAGTCCACTAGTCGGCGCATGCATTGAAAATTTCAGTCCAGAGTGAGACACATTCCTATTTGGCCGCCATGTATAGGTAGGAGGGGTTGTGGCGTCCGGCTTCCACAGTCTTTGCGGGACATGGGGGAATTGAATCAACAAGCCAATCGTCGTACCTACCGCTGGCCTGGGGCGGCGCGAGAAATGGTGAGAGCGTATCTGAACACACCGTCCGAAGCGTCCGGGCAAGAGGCGAATCGGACACAGGTCGGCCTGAAGGCGCTGATCACAAGAATCGTGGCAGTGTCGGGAAACCCGCGGGCAGCTTGCTGGAGGTTCGCGCGCCAGTTGGGCGTGACCTCGAAGCGAAGCTACCGGCAGTGGACAAAAGCCGAGCAACAGAGACTGCTCGACTTGATCACCTCGCATTCCCTGCAGGAAGTCACGATACTGCTCCGCCGGACGCCGACTTCAGTGCGCACTATGCTGCACCGGCTCGGAGCCAGCGCTCGCATGGGCCAGGACTGGTTCACGAAACATACTCTGGCGGAAGCGCTGCACGTTCGCGCAGACGAGGTGCAGAAGTGGATTGATGATGGTCTGTTGAGGTGCCGAATCGTCGATGCAAACGGCCTCCAAAGACAGATTATTGACGCGGAAGACTTTTGTGATTTCTGCAAGCAGCACCGCGGGGAAATCGTGGGACGAAGATTGAACACTGATCGGCTGAGTTTTGTGCAGACATTTGTCTTTCCGCCCAGCCACATGGAGCTGTTGCCCGTCCGGGAAGCGAAGAAGGAACAGGCGGCGTACGACGAACAGATCAAGAAAGAAGCAGGTTGGGAAGCGGATGCGGAGGATGAACTGGATGCTACCGCTTAAGATACAGGCCGCCGCTCGACCGAAACTGCCGGGAGCGGCGGCCTGTCCCCCTCAAAACGACCTGGGTTCAAGCGGCCGTTTGCGATCGAGCGTTAAAGCGCTTCCTGGCGATGAGATCCAGTTTTTCGTACAACGTGGTAATTCTCTCGGATCGCGAGTGATGTTCATTAAGGTCGAATGAGGTTAACGACGAGGGCTTGCGCAACGTGTCAATCTGAACGTCGACCAACCGTAGCACTTCATTCTTGATGGGGAAGGCTGGGTCCGTCATCATGAGCGACCTCCGACTGGCATTTTAACTGACTTGTGGCAAGGCTTGTGGGCGGCGCAGTTTTGTGGAAAAAAACGACGAAGGCCAGTCACTCAGTCCTCACATTACCGGATTCGCGAACGGAAAAACGAAGAAATGCCGAACGGCCTTGAAGCCGGCGAAGGACTCAATGGCCGTATAATTTTCGCATGGCCGATCGCATTGTGTGCTCATGCGTCACGTGCCCGAAGTGCGGAATTTGGGTCGTCATCGGACCACAGAACCAGCTCGCCTTCAGCAAAGAAAAGTCCTTAGCGATCTGCCCTGCAGCTGAGTGCGGCAAGGACTTTGAATTCGAACCCAGCGAGACTCGCGTTTTCGAAGTCCCGCTGCTACTTTTTGAGCGACGTCACTTCTATCGTTCGGAATTGCAACAGAGTGGAAAATAGCCATGTCTTTTTCGTCGCTTACGTTGATCGCGTTCCGGATCTGATCCGGCCTATCTCGCGCCAGAACGCGTTGCGAATGGCGCCGGAGGAGACTCCGAACAGTCGAGCAATTTCCTTCCACTCGTATTCGGCAGCTCTAAGCGTCAGAACGGCGGCATTTCTCTCGCTGAGTTGTCGAACGATCTTTTCGAAATCCAGGCGGGCGTTTACTTGGCGGATCCAAGCATTGTCTGCCGTGTGGTTTGAGAGTTCACCGGACCCTCCCACCAATTCAAGGCGACTCGACTTGGTCGTATAGCGGCGAAGGGCGCGGCAGAAGGCTACCAAGAGAAGTCCGTGCTTCCGGGTGGACAGGGGCGCCCCGATCCGATCCAAGTAACGGGAGACCTGCGCAACGGTGCTCTCCATTAGTTCGGCAGCCGGGCCATGATCAGCGAGAAGAACATGGGTCCGCTGACAGGCTTGTTCCCAAATCTCATGGCCGGCCAATCGCACGTCAGGCCGAATCGGCCTTCCAGCGCGATCCACGTCCCGGTCCCACCAAGCAAGTATTCTCCCTGCACGCGCCATCAATGCACCTTTGATTCACGACGAAACGCGATTCACAACGAAATGTGGAAAATTACATCCGGGCCAGGCGGAAGTGTTCACATCGAGGATGAACTCACGTTCTTACGGAATCGCTTCCCGCGCCAAAGGAAGCGCTCGGGGAATGCGACAGCGGCCGCGCATGACACGCGTCGGTTCGATTGCAAAACGTCCTTGGGAAGAGCCTTTGGCGGCGGTCGGGAAACCGTACAAATTGCCGGGCTGGACTACTGTTTGTGGAGATCTTTCGGCGCTTAACGGAACGCTATGCGACCTTGAGAATCGTTCTGATTCCACATGGGACTGACTAAGTTTGTTCGATTTGAATCGACTAACGAGGTACCGGCCCGTTTCAACGGAGCGCGAAATCCCACATTTTTGACAACTTGCGAGACCTGCGCCGTGCGACGAACTTAGTCTGCGCAGTTTGGCTGGCTGCCTGATCGCTTTCCGAACTACTCGATGCCTAGTCCCCACAACGTTTTCTCGCGGAAAGGATGATCACCATCCTGACCTATTTCTGTTCGCAAGTGGTGAAATTTATTTTTGGCGGTCGGAATTCTGGACAACAGGCCAAAACCGACAGGAATTAACCGTTTGCTCGGGACCTTTTGCCAAACATCGGAGACTCAAACGACGGGGTTTTGATTCGGGCTGCGCACGGCTGAGGCCGCTCAGTGAATGGTTTTCAGATCGTAGCTCGACAGATCCCCAGAAACCACAAGAATGCAGCTTTGGCCGTCGAATTGGATCCGGTCGGCGGAGAACGCGGTGAGCTTGATTTCGCCGCATTTTGTGCGCAGACGGGTGACCACATTGCGGATCGGACCGCCGCGTTTCAGTTGCGCAACCAGCAGCCGACGCGCCGCAGGATCCTCCCAGATTCCGAGCTCGTGGACGGTATGTCCGAGGACCTCCTGTCGCGAGTAGCCGTAGCGCATTTCGAAAGCTCGGTTGACCTCCAGAAAACGACCCTCTTCGAGCGTCGTGATCGAAAACGCGATCGGACTCGAGTCGAATATTTTCTGAAATTTCTCCTCGGAAATCCGACGACATTCCTCTGATTGGTTGAGAGCGCGTTCGGCGTTTTGCAGGTCCGCTAATCGCTTTTCCAGCTCCGAACTATAGATCTCAGCGGTAGAGTACAGGCGTGCGTTTTGAATGGCTGCGGCGGCCGGGATGGAAAGTAGCTCGGCGCGCCGAAGGTGGTCGTCAGTAAAGTGGTTCGGTTCCACGTGGCCGACGGAGAGAAAACCCAGGAACTCGTCAGAGGCAAGCAAGGGGACGCCAAGCCAGGAACGGAATTGCGCATGTCCCTTGAAGGTCTGCCATCCCTGCTCCCGTTTCGTATCCGCGATCAAGATACGCTTTCGTTCCGACCAGATGCGTTGAAAAAAGGGGGATTCGTCCGCAACGAATGTCAAGGGACTGCGAGGAGACTTCTTCGCGAGATCGGGACACGTTTTTTCTCCCAGCGCCAGCCAGTGGGGACCACCTTCGGGGACGAGTACTCGGGCGCACGTATACGGAACCAACTCAGCCAGAGACCGGAGGAGCGCGTCGAGAACGCAGTCCATGTGCAAATCCTGTGTCAGGGCAAGTGTTGCCTTGCGCAACGCCTCCGCCTCCGCCCATGCCGAGTTCGCCCTGGCAAGATTCGCTGCAACCTGGTCTTCCGCTCTCTTGAGCGCAGTGACATCCAGCGCAGTTCCGCCCAGTCGAGTGATCTTTCCGGTAGCGTCTTTCCGTGGAAAGCCGCGGACCCAAACCCAGCGAACTTCACCGTCTGGCTTGACGATACGAAATCTTTCATCGAAGTGTCCGGTCTGGGCCGCTTGCTGAAGCTTCGCCAGCACGTGAGTTCGATCGTCCGGATGAATGACCCTCTCATACGAGGACGGTTCTTCGATCAGGGATTGGCAGGAGCGTCCGGTGATGGTTTCGTATGCCGGATTGACGAAGGTAGCTTTCCTCGTCTCAGCGTCGATTACCCAGAAGATTTCCTGGATATTGTCGGCCATCTGATGGAACTCCTGCTCCCTGATTTCAAAGACAGTCCTTGCCTGGCGTTCGGTCCTGTGCATCTGGCGGAAAACGCCGGCCAACAAGAGGGCAAAGACAAGCAAGGAACTGATCAATGAAATCAGCAGCGCCAGTGCTACTCGCGGCGACTGAAGGTTGGCAACCAGAACGGCGATAACCAGAACGGCCGAGGCGACGACGAGAACGAGTGAGGCAATCTTCCACTCTCGTCTCTGGGCCCTCGCGCTACCCGGTTCAGAGCGGGGATGGTCGGATTGATCCACGGGAAGTGCCCACGTATGTGCCGTATTCTATGCCCGTTGCAGTCACAAATCGATTCAGACTGGGGAACCAGCCATGATCGCCTTAGGCCAAAGTGATCCCGCAGGTGGCGCTCCTTTGCCGTGAGCCGATAGCGTCCGCACATCATCGTCCGCTTACTTGTTCCGCCGTGCTGCTTTCCACTTTGCCCAACGCGCGCGCTGGGCTGCTGCAATTCGCCTGCGCGCCGCCGCTGACATGGTCCTTCGTTTCGAGCCCGACGCCTGTGCCCGGTCGTGTCTTGTGGTAGTTACGCGTAGGGCGCCGACCCCGCTCAGCGCCTTCAAAACCTCGTCCAGTTGTTTGATACTGCGTAGCGCCTGATTCCGTTCCTTCCTCAACTGCTGGACCACATGAGCCAAGTTCGACATTGATTCTCCTCGGGCAGGAATTGTAGCAGCCCGGCACTCCGGAGACCGTTCAACGTCCCTGATTGCCGCCAGCCCACAACCGATTCATTCAGCCCGTCGGAAAGGAATGCCATGAGACTCCGTAGCAACGAATTGTGCCCGATCCATAAGTCCGCTTCTTGCTGTGGCCGGGAACTCATGCCCAAGCCCAAGTTGATAAGACTCGGAGTTCAGAGGGTAGATGACCCGCATCATCCGCGAGGATATCGGGAATTGCGGTCACCGGCAGAGATGCGGAATCTTCTGAACCGAAAGATTGTCCAGCAGGGCGGGATATGTGCCATCTGCCACGAAGACTTCACGGATTACAACGATGTCGTCCCGGACCACAAAAATCCGAAAGGAATGGGAGGAGCGTGGCGGGATGACCATCCGGACAACATCCAGGCAACACATTGGTGGTGTAACGAAGAAAAGGGATCAACTAGAGTAGACGAATGACGGCCGATTGACCGGCCAATGTGCACTCATTTTGAGTCGAGGTCAATTGTGTTATCGCACGATCGGTCAAATGTTTCAATCGGAGTTCTAACTCACACGCCAAGAGATTTGCAGACCGTCAAAAGACTTGCTTGTCCCCGAGGAACACTCAACTGTGGAAAGGAACAACTCAGCTTTCCTTGCCATAATATTGGCCGGTAAAATGCCGATCAGCCGAGTACTTATTTGGAGAGCCATAGATCAGCTCGCTGCTAGGCGATTGTGCGCCAGTGGTGTGCAAGCGGGAGGCCGGGCTGACAAGAACGCCCCGGCGTTTCATATAGAATGTTGGGCTGAACAGTTAGGGAAAGTTCGATGGCGAGCCTGTCGCTTGACCTCCAGTCGTTCAGTAGTAGACTCGGCAAGTCGTCCGAGTCGGAGGGCGTCAACTAGGCAAACTTTCAGACGGGCGAACGACGAGAATGATTGGCATTTTGTACCCACGGTCCTGCCGAGCAGTCGCGGAGGCCACCAAGACTGACCTTCTAGCTGCCTTTGGAAAACATGTTGACGTTGCAGAGATTGAGGCGGATGCGACCAGACCATGGCCAGCTTCCTCAGTCGCCTGGGACGATCTCCTCATAATCGTTTTTGATGCCTCTCCATTCCCCGATCCCGGAGTTCAGCTCATTGCCGAGTACAAGGCCCACCGTGGCACAGATGCGATGCTGTTGCCCGTTGCACTCGATCGCGCGGGCCAGAGACCACCGAAACCAGCCGAAGCCATAAAGGCGTTGCTCTATGACGGTACTGCCTCAGGTGGACGCGGGCGCTTAGCGAATCGTGTGGGAGGGATGCTCGGGCTTCGGGTACAGGGTAGGAATACGAAGATATTTATTTCCTACCGCGGACTTGACGGAAGCGCGATCGCGCAGCAACTTCACGAACACCTGCAAAGTCTCGGATACAGGACGTTTCTCGATCAGGCGCAAGAATTCGATGGGGAGCCCACGATTCTGCCCGGAAGCCCGGTTCAGGACGAGATCGATCGCGCGCTGGATACAGCTAATCTGGTATTGCTTATCGACACGCCGAAAGCACCCGACTCACCGTGGATCAGGCATGAAGTTGACACCGCGGATGGATTGCTCCTGCCAATCTTGCCGATCTGCTTTCGAGAAACTACAGATACAAAAAAGGGTACGCGCTTCCGTTCCCTCTTAGCCCTGCAACGATGGCTGCTGTTTCAGATGCCAGGGACCGGAGCATCTCCGCTTTCCAATAGTCAGTTGGATGAAATCGTCCATACTGCCGAATCGTATTTGTGCGAGATTTTCAGGCGGAAGTGCCGTGTGCCGTTCATCGTGCAAAAGGAGTTCGTCTCACGCGGCTTCGCCTGGTCCGTTCTCGATCAAAAACTATTGATGTTTAGATCTTCGAAAGCAGGCGGTCGCCTCACGACAAACGTCCTAAGCCATTGCTCGATTTTCGACGAAATCTATGCGCCGGCGGTACAACGATTCCAAACTTATTTGGCGAGCGCCGGGCATGCGAACCACTCCCTGTTTATCTACGATGGCGAGCTGTTGCCGGATGGCGAAGTGCAGAGTCTTGCAAAGGGGTTCTCTGACTTCGTCGCGATATTGCATCATCAGGAACTGGCCGCACTCCTTGACTCAAATTTCACGATGTTGGGTGCAGCATGAGCATCACAAAGCTTAATGTCTCTTTGGAGCAGTACGAGGTCGGCCTCTCTGGGGCGATTCCGAATCGTGCCGACTGGTCCGAGCCGGCGATGGATCGAGGCATTTTGGAATTTGTAGCGTTGTTTAGCGGAATCGTTCTGAAGTACGGTGGGAGAATCATACATGGCTGTCATCCCACCTTCACTCCAATTCTCCTTCGTCAGGCGCGACTGCATGCCGCGTCAAGGCTTCGCAAGCCCCTGACTCTGGTGATGTCCGAGCTCTGGGTAGGGGAATACGCCGATGAGATGATTCAAGCTATGGCTGAGGTCGCGGAATTCGTCGTCACGAAGAAAGTCGGCGATAAGGATGCATCCGATCCGGAGACACGGAACCGGAGCCTGTCCGCAATGCGCCGCGTTCTCGTCGATGCTCAGAATATTACGGTTGCTGTCGGAGGTATGCTGCATAGCGGTGACGGAATCGTGCCTGGCGTTGCGGAGGAAGTCGCATTGGCCGAGCGAAAGGGAATCCCTCGTTTCTTCATCGGTGGTCTAGGTGGGCTTACCCGAAAGCTGGCCGCCGAGGTATCTCCGTCACGCTTGAATAACTCTTTATCCGAGGAGACAAACATGATGTTGTTCGCCACCGACGACGTGGCCGCATGCGTGAATGTGCTCTTCGAGCATCTAGCATTGTCAGAGTCTCTCTCGCGTTCAGCATTTCAGGCGGTGAAATGGAATCCCGGTAACAAGAGAATCATGGATCATCGCGACGGAACGGTCGATTCGGAGGCGTCGGCTCTTATTCTTCGAGCTATCGCGGTTTAGGGTTGAAACATAACTAGTATCTAAGGTAGGGACCATGGCTCGCAAGGTTTTCTTCAGTTTCCACTATCAACGTGACCTTTGGCGCGCGAATGTTGTGCGAAACAGCGGGGCTGTGGAAGGGATCGCCGCTGCGGGATTCCAGGATGCATCACTCTGGGAGGAGACGAAGAGAAAAGGCGACGCCGCAATCAAGAAATTGATCGACGACGGTCTCAACGGGACATCAGTGACCGTGGTTCTCATCGGTGCGCTAACCGCGAGTCGCAGGTATGTCTCCTATGAGATTGAACAAAGTCTTGCACAGCGAAACGGAATCCTCGGAATCAGGATCGAGAGCATCAAGGATCAATTCGGCGCAAAAGACGTTCCTGGGCCGATCCCCGAGGCGCTCGTGCGCTCGGGGGTGCCCGTTTACGCGTGGGAGTATGGTCGATTAGGGCAGTGGGTGGAGGCTGCCTACCAAAAGGCACTAGAAAGCCACTAGACCGTTGTCGTTGGGCTGGGCCTGCGTGACCAGTTGGATCAGCTTGTGTACCACACTCCGCTGCCCCTGCTCGCCTTTGCTAGTGGCACGTCCGTTCGGTACTGGCCGACCCCTCCAAATCCGAGATTCTGGCCTTGAGGCAGACTCGCAAGTTTCTCGACTGGCGGATATAGACCTAGATATTCCTGATTCTCGAACTCGCTATCCGCGTTTGCGACAAGCGGAAGAATCCACACATGACCGGGCCGAAACCCATCGAAATAGCCCAATTCCCAAGGCATCCATTTCGACTTCGAAGAGCTCGCTGAATGTACATAGACAAGCGACGCGCAATTACGCATTCGCTCGCGTAACACTGCAGCCGTCTTCGACGATACGTTGCCCCGATCCAGTCTCGGGTCTTCAATCCAGTCCACATACACGGTGAGTCCGAGGTTTGTGATGAGCTCCTTCACTCCCAGAATCAACTCAGCGTCGTCATAGGCATGAGATAAGAAGATGTCGTACCGCGTATCGCTGGTGAAACCGCGAGCTGACTCAGTCAGGACCTCACTTGCACTCTTTCGAAGGCCTGTACGGACCGTTCTGCCTGCCTCCCTCGCGTCCGAGATTCTTAGATATGCCATGCGCCTGCCTCTCCGTTTCGGGTCGTCAACAAGTCACGAAATCCATGAGCTGAAGTTGCTGTATCCACTATCAGCAATCCAGTCGTACACCGGTAGCCAGTGGGAAAGCGTCAAATGACGATTCCAGTTTTGATACGGCTGTTGATTGATAGAAAAGGCATCCAAGTCCTTGTAGTAGACCCATTGGGTACCGGACCACTCCGTCGGCTTCCCGCGAGTTCCATCTGCGCTGATTTCGAGTCCGAGATTCGCAAAAGGATCAGGGCCTAACGGCTTGGGTCGGCCGTCCTTTCCTTTAATGCTGTTGATATGAATCCCGACCACGCGATTTCCGCGCTCGATGCTCTTCATAATTTCGTACCGTACCCACCGCCTAGCCCAAGTTTCAGAGCCAATGAGCACCGCGGTCACCGACGTATTTTCCAACTCCGCATTGATCAAGCGTTTCAGAGCTAGAGAGCTTTTCTTCTTGGCTTCTTCCCAAATGGAGTAGTCGTAGTATCCAGCGCCCTCAACTCCACCGGCGAAGTTATGTTTGCGTACTACGTTTGCTCTGAAATCAATCACATCCTGATAGTGAAACGCGAAATAGACGCGTTTTGCCATTTATCAGATCTCTCACCAGGAGCTTCGTTTGTAGACTCGCACCAAACACGTACGTTTTATTCCCGACATATAGCGCGAACCGCGCCTCTCTCAGCAACGCCGTGCTGCAGCGCACTCAATAACAGAAATGAGATCCTTGACGTCACCCCATCGAGCTATCGGTGCTCCGATATCTAGTAGCAGTTGTGGTGTCTTCCCGTAAGAATCTTTCAGCCGAATGCCGCATACTCCTTTGCCGAGATCGAACGCAGTCTCTAGCTCCCATTCGACCCAGTCGCGCCATGCTGTTCCATTTCCAATCAGACAGACAACAACAGAAGTCTTCTGAATGATTGAACGAATCTGTCCCTTGATGTAGGACCCACGAGTGCTGTTGATCACTTCTCGAAGGCTTCCGTCGTAGAAATCAATTTCCAAGTTTGGTGCGCGTGCCATGAGGCGGAACCCCCTAACTTGCGACAAGTCCTCTACGTGGAAGCTCAAATAGATGCGACGCTTGCAGGCGTGATAAGTCAAATCTCGGCGGTATGCCTTCAGTAGCTGAGTGAGAGAGTCGAACCCTCGTTTTTCAAGCAGGTTTCCTAGTTTCGCGTCCCCACGGGCGTGGAGATCGACGCCGTACCGGGCTTCGATGGTTTTTACCAGTGTGTCATCTCTTGTTGAACGAAACATCTGATCGCTCCATTATCCATCGTCAAGGAATTCTGATACCGCGCGCTTTCAAATCCTTCTGTAACAACAGTGCGCCGGTCAGAGCACGGGGGTGACATCGCCGAATGTGATCCATTCTTGAGCAAAAGCACGGGGTATGCCCTTTTACAAAGGGCTTCTGCGTGAGAGCATTGCGGATTTTGACCCAATTTGCATCTTGAACGAGTTGCCGCAGGCACTCAGCCGCGAGTTCTCGGTCAGAAATTCTTGAATAAGCTTCAAGTATGCCGGTTGCACCGTGGGCGTATTCGGTCCATGGCCACCGTTCCTCAACGGAGTAATAAAGTTGTCCGTACAAGAATGGAACCACGAGCCGTTCAAGGAAACTCTGAAACTGGAAAGTGGGCTCAGTAAAATCACGCTCCTCAAGGGGGCTACAAAGGCAGGCACTGTTGTCTTTCCGGTTAAAGTGCCGATCGGGGCTGTGCTCAATATCTAGAACGTGTAGCGCCGGCAACTGTGAAGTGGACGCGTCCACGCGTTCCTCTATCCGAATTTGAAAAGCACCCGACAAAGTCACCGCTGTTTCAGGAGCAGATGCATCGCCTAGGATTCTGAAGCAGTTCTGCTCGTGGCTGTAGCTTGCGCGGAATTCGATACTTCCGATGACGGTGTTACCCTCTCGGATCAAACCGGGGTAGTGATCGCGAAGCCATTCTTCATCAGCCTCGTTCAACATATCCTGAACACCACGGCGAACGGGGTGTGAACCCTGCTGACATGTTCGAGACTGCCTTTGCCTTCTTGGTCGTCTCGCTCCCGCTTTTGATCTTGTCGTCTGCGCTATACTTCGCTCTTATCTGGGCGGCCTCATCAGCCCATCTACCAAGATTTTTCCTGCCATCGCTAACTACCCAGTCATATGTTTTGCAAACGGACGACAAGACCGTTCCATCTGACAGCTTGAAATCGTCCAGCGGATTGCGCCCCGCAGTGTCTGTCTTCTGATTTTGGTCTTTAATGTTGTGTATCCAAATTCCCACGATCCCGTTACCGCGATTCCAGCTCTGAGCGATTTCATATTGAACCCACTCGCGGTCAGCGGTCTCGGTGCCGATGAGAACCGCTGTCACGCTCGTATTTTTGAGCTGGCCGTTGATCCAGTTCTGGATAGCGGTTTCACCCTTTTTCTTGATTGATTCCCAATCGGCAGCGTCGACGAATCCGTACTGGTCCTCATTCGAGATCACATTGCTATTTCGAACTTGACTAGCGCGCCAGACATCGCTCTCATAGTGAAAGCTGAAGAAGATTTTCCGAGCCATGATCGGCCCCCTTGTCAGATTTTGTTGGCTTGAACTGCTGACGGCGGCGAGATTCGAAACTGTTAGGGACCTTGTGGGGCTCTTGCGCAGTTGAGATTCAGTTGTCGCTGATACAGCTAGTCAGTAGCCACGCGGCCAAACCTTTTAGAAAAACAGCCTGGCTGCTTAATCCACGATACACCTTTCAGAATACACCTAGGTTCATTCTACGTCAAGCGTGGTATACTATGTGTAGATGAAGGTAGGATTCACGCCGAAGCAAGTCACGCGATTAACGGGAGTGCCCTACTCGACGCTGAATCTTTGGGCAAACAAGGGTTTGGTACGACCCAGTGTCGCCGAGGGACTTGGGTCAGGAAGCGAGCGCGTCTATAGCGTCCGAGACTTGGTAGCCTTAAAGGTTGCGTTTGCACTCAGAAAAGCTGGTGTAACAACAAGATCCCTAGAGAAAGTCGTTCAATTTCTCCGTAACAGCGAAGGGATGGATTATCCGTTGGCGGAGGCACGATTGATTGTCACTGGACGCGACGTTGTAGTTGCTAACGGCGACCGCGAATTAGTGAGTGCGCTGTCACAACCAGGCCAGAGTTGCTTGAGTTTTGTAGTCGATCTTCCCCAAACCTTAGGAGAACTTGATCAACTCGTTCGTAGCACCGACGCCTTTGCCGTGGGCTTGGCGGACACTACCAGAACAGAAGATACGTCAAAACACAATGGAAAACGTCCGGTGTCGACGACCAGAGCTGAGCAACGGCGCGTGCGGCAGGTACAACGTTAGATATTTGAAGGGTTGTTTACAGCTCCCGATTGCGCAAACCACAAAGACGGCGATTCTAGGTGCGTTCTGCTCGCCCCAGCGGGCGAGGTCGACTGACATTCCAAAAGCCAGCAAACTGCGCTGAACCGTTTGCAAATCGGCTTAAAACGATCCAGACAGCTGCGCATAGCAGCGTTCTTCGAAATCAGCGTCGGCGTCCTGGGGCTTCCACCATCGCGCGAGCGACACGCGAACCAACTGGCCAGCCTGAATCAATTCGATCGGCTCTTGGACACCGACGTAACTCAGGTGTCGGTAATCTTTCTTGGGATAATACCCGCTCTTGCCGCGCTCATCTTGATGCAATTCGAGATTCGAAGAAGGCAGCCAGAAGCCGATTGCACTCTTCGGGACATCTGACTTCGATATGTAACCCGCACCGTTCTGCGTGAACTGGATCTTGCCATCGAATAATGTGCCGATGCCGCCCTTCCACGGTTTTGAACGCTCAGATATGAAGCCAACCAAGTCCTTCACGCAGCCGCCCCTTGTTGCCTCGCTCACGGCCACGTCTTCGACGTGAGGTGGCATGTGCGCTCCGCACGGCTCGCAGACAATGTTCCATTTCTCACCGACCTGATAAGGCGTTCTGTGGCCGAGATCGGAAGCGCAGTTCGTATTCATCAGCCGCAGGTTTTCGCCATCTTCTGAGAGCGAACCAATGCATACCCGCCCACCGTACATATTCGTGCGGGCCACGATCACCACTGTTTTTTTTGCCATTTATAGGTGCTCCACTGAAACTCCCCAATCTCTCTCCAGCCGCTCCGCGAGAAGAGAACGATGGCATGCCGCTGGGTTTCTTTCGACGCAGAACAAGACGATGTTTTGGGTGTCCAATTCAAATGCTTGGCCGAATTTTGCAGAATCGAAATGCCCAAGAACCTCCTCAACGTATCTGCGCCTGAACTCGTCGCCAAGCTCTTGGCGATTGCGCTTAAGAATCCCCTGCTGCGCATCTGTTAGCTGTTGCGCTTTTCGAATATCGTTCGAGGGTGCAAGGTCAGGAAAATATTTGTATTTGACACCCCGATCAGCAAGGGCGCGTTGCAGATAGGTGCTGTTGACGAACGCGTACTGGGAGCCTCGAACCCCTCTGCGCCTGCGAATGTCGCAAAAAGTATCGACGTGAGCTTTTATAAGGTCGCCGAAGAACTCGGTTTCGGTCTTTCCGTAAACCCCAACGGTAAATATACGTGTGACCATTGCTGCGGCTACTTGAGTCGTGAGCGCCGGGCCATCACCGGGTACGCCTTCCGGGAACAAAGGGCATCGCCAAATAGCTGAACTTGTGCGGTGTCAAGCCGAGCAATGACATCTGCTTGACTAAGATATGCACCATCTGGGCCGAGATGGATCACGTCCACGCCGCGCTGCGCCAGAGAAGAACCAATGAGTTTGCTTCGGTGGCAGTCTTCCGGCTTAGTTTCGCTGCACAAGAGGCTGATTCTGAAGCCCTTTGTATAGGCGTCAATCAGTCGGTTAATACCGTTGAGAAAAAAGCCTTTCTGCTGCACGATGCCGTAAATCACGTGCCCATTTTCATAACAACTTGGGTCTTGAGGACGTCCGCCCAACATGTCACCCATAAACACATAACGAATCTGGGCACGCCGCAGCGTGCCGTCAAGCGTCTCACGTGAGAATTCAGGCTTGAACTTTGAGGACGGACTCGATCGGACATCGATCAGGAACTGTACAGATTCCCGTTTCATCAATTCGATCAATTCATCTATGGATCGATTCGCGTATCCGACAGTCAAAATGGGCGCAGACATTTTTCTCAGTATAGTTCGAGTGCTGTGGTTCCCGCCATCGTTTTCAATCACCAACAATCACAGTCGCCGACAACCTGGACATCGGATGGAAAGCCCGTTTATCTCGGCCAGCGCTTGCGCTTGATTGTGAAATCGTCGGGGTCAAGTTCGCGCAGAAGTTCATCTTCTGCAGTTGGACGATCTTCAATCGGACGGCGTACCCAGATTAGGGATAGGCAGCCATCATAAGAGGGCATTGGCACTGTTTGCTCAGATACAACGGCATCCTGTCTCAGCCAAGAACTTTTGATCCAGGTTTCTGCAGCGACTTCTTCCATTTCGCTTGGAAGAGGCTTACGTTCATACGCACGGTAAGCAATGCTGTCGAAGTCGATTTCCTTACCCACTTCGATGAAATGACCGAAGGTTGGGGATCCATGGAACCACCGAATCTGGCGCTGACTGCTCCAGACGATCGCACATGCTTGGGATGCGACGTCGCAGAATTTCCTTCCAGCCGCCATTAAGCTGGAACCAAAATGATCGGCAACATCAGCGACGACTTCCATCGACGGCCAGCGCTTATTTGCATATTGGGTCACCTCGTTCGTTGGAAGCAGGAGTTCCGAAGCGAACGTGTCGGCTTCGCGCTCAGGTGTAGGCTGGCCCTCTTTCCAACTTTCAATTACACCAGAAGAGCAAGGCATCTGCCGATTCCCATGAAGGATGTAGTGACCAATTTCGTGAGCGATCGTAAAACGTCGCCGGCCCAATTCGCGGATACCGCTTCGCACCAGAATACGCCCTGAGAGAGTCCGCGAGCTCCGAAGTAAAGCTCCTTCAAATGACTTGGACTCAACCTCAACGATGGTCAGGCCCAATTGGCCAGCGAGGAGATAGAGGTCCACCTTCGGAGCGGTCTGAAGCTCTGCGCGCAATGCTGCGGCCATCATGGCCTCTTCGGTCATTACCTTATTGCTCACCTTCACCATCCAATTGCTTTTGCTGATCTTCCAAAAGTTTTTTATCTGATTCCGATGTCTCTTCCTCTTTGTTTCGATAGGCCGGAGCAAGATTGCCAGGGGTACCAAAGGTGGACGAACCGACATTTTTTATCGCCGCCAAAATGCCCTGTACGCGTGACTTGGCACGTTCTGCGCGGGAGGCCTCCTGCTCCTCTGGGGTGGGCGGGCGCAACTGTTTCAATGCTTCGCTCAATCGGACGGGTAGATCTTTACCCTTCGACGAATACTTTTGGGTCGCAAAGCTTCGAATCCGTTGAAAGGCTACGTCTCGAAGCTCATCAGAATCCAGGCCTACTTGCTCTAGCTCTGCGGCAAGTTCTTTCGGCGACGGTTCCGGGTCACCTATGAGTGCGTCGATCTGATCTAGGAACGCCCGGTCCCGTTCGGAGATGTTCTTCGGCTTTTTCATTTGGATGCTCGCACGGGTATCTTCATTATGTTCTGCTTCGCGAGGAAGGTGCGAAGACGCTTCTTCCGATTTTGAATATCATCAACATCGGTTCCGACGACTGCTGCTATTGCGCGTGGCGTCAAAGCGTTTTCCTCAAAGATCGCGTAGACGAGATCGTATAGTTCGGGTTCTTGGTGTTCGAGGAGTTCATACAGGCGTTGCTTGAGTTGGGCTCCTTCCACACGCAGGTCAAACGCATCCCCATCAGAGTAATCGTCCAGACTCTCCAGAACTTTGCCGTCATCGGTTGTTTTCCCGGAGAGCGGCTCCACCTTCTTCGTCGTTCTTACCGTGGCAGAGCCACGTGCGTCGAGAATGTCATGTTCCATGACGCGTTTCAGACATGCAAGAATCGCGTCTTCATCGCCATTACACGAGACCTGCTCATCCAGGAACAGAATTAAGGTGTCCGCAGCAAAGTCAGTCGGGGATTTTCCTATTCCATCGACGACAATCAGGTCCGCATCGCCGCCGAAGATTCTCATGAAGAAGCACGCATGAGCAACCAGCCGCTGGAACAAGCGGTTGTAATCGACGGTGTCTCGTTGGAGCGCGGCCACTCGATCCCTACTCATTCAAGCGGATGACCTCATCTTTTTTGACCGGCTGCGGCGAGAAAATGCACGCTCGCCCGCTTTGCCTATAGGGGGCAGATCGGCGCGGACGTGGTGTTGTCCAGACCCTTGAGCCGAGTATAGGCCATCGAGCCCCCAAAAAATCGCCGCGGCGACGACGAAAAAAGGGCGGCTCATTCGCTTTATGGATAGGACCGGGATGCGTGTAGTGGATGCAGCCCTGGCCAAAAGGAGTTACGAGAGGTAAGAATATGGAAAATCAAGAACTTAGCAGGGAAATTGCGGCGGTTGCTAAGTCGGTCGCCGAAGGCGCTCAGGTAACCGATATCGGGCATTTGGTGCGCATCCATATCGACCGGGAGGTTTACGAGTCTCCCAACCCAACGACAGGCGAGGCTCTCTATGAGCTTGCCCATATCGCGGCGCACCGCGAGCTCTTCCGCGAAGCCGGGGGCAACCATGAGGACCCTGAGGTGCCGTGTGAGGCGACAGTGATCCGTCTGAAACAGGACGATCACTTCTACAGCCAGAAAGCTGTGACGATCCTCGTGAACGGCGAGCCGTACGAGGAGACCGAGACGCGCATCTCGTTCGAACATGTGGTGAAGCTCGCCTACCCGGTACCGCCAAGCGGGACTTGCATCGAGTTCACGGTCACCTATCGAAATGGCCCGCCGGCCAATCCGAAGGGGACGCTGACCGCCGGCCACTCCGTCAAAATTAAGAACAGGATGATTTTCGATGTCACGCCGACCGATAGATCGTAGCCCTGCACTCAAGAAGCTGCGCGACGAGGGCTTCGACATCGAGGTGGTTGACGGATACCTGCTGATGCACGACGTGCCCTATGTGAACGACAAGCGCGAGGTCAAGCGCGGCATCTTGATGGCCGCGCTCGATCTCACAAACGACGTCGCGCAACCACCCAAAGATCACCAGGCTAAATGGGCCGGCGACTGCCCTTGCAATGAAGACGGTAGCATCATGCAGGGACTTGGACCCAGCCAGGCACCGACGGTGATCTCAGGGCACCAGGTGACGTGGAATTTTTCGTGCAAGCCAAAACCTGCGGACAAGTACGATGACTTCCATCACAAGATGTCGCACTATGCGAGTAAGATCTCCGGGCCCGCGCAGGCAATCGATCCGACTGTGAAGGCACAGAGATTCAAGCCACGGCAGCCGGATCCCGAGGACTCCGTGTTCCTTTACGAGGACACGGCCAGCAGCCGGGCAGACATCGTGGCAATCAATGGCAAGCTCAAGTCGTTGCGAATCGGAATCGTCGGCCTTGGCGGAACAGGTTCCTACGTTCTCGACTTCGTTGCGAAGACGCCAGTGAAAGAGATTCATCTTTTCGACGGCGACACTTTCGACCAACACAATGCGTTCCGCGCACCCGGCGCTGCGTCTGGCGAAGAGCTTGAACAAAGATTGACGAAGGTCGCTTTCCACGCCCGCACCTACGGGAAGATGCGTCGCGGCATAGTGGTGCGTCCTGACCCGATGCTGCCTGACACGTTGGACGAGCTGAAGGGTCTCGACTTCGTTTTCCTTTGCATGGAGGGTAAGGGCAAGAGGCCTATCGTTGAGAAGCTGGAGAGCCTCGGCATTCCGTTCGTGGATGTCGGTATGGGCATCGCTATCAATGGCGACTGCCTGCGCGGCCAGATCCGTACCACTACGAGCACGCCGACGAAACGTAACCATGTTTATGAAAAGAACCGGATCGCCTTCACCACGGCTGACGAGCTCAATGAGTACGACAAGAACATCCAGGTCGTGGAACTAAACGCGCTCAACGCTGCCCTCGCTGTGATCAAATGGAAGAAGCTGTTCGGCTTCTACGCAGACGACAACGCCGAGCACTTCAGCGTCTTCGTGATCGCAGGAAACGAGATAATCAACGAGGACGAAGAATGAAGCGCGTTGTCAATATCAAGCACGAATTCGTTGAGTTCATGCCGAAGGATCGTCAAGAAGGCGTTCTCTATGTGTCGATCCCCTATGCGACAGCAGTCCACAACTGCTTTTGTGGATGCGGCTTGAAGGTCGTCACGCCAATTAGTCCAGTTGGTTGGCAACTGACGTTTGACGGCGAAACTGTGACGCTGTTTCCGTCCGTTGGTAGTTGGAATTTTCCTTGCCGCTCGCACTACTTCGTTCGCCGCGACACTGTCGTTTGGGGTGAAAACATGAGCCAATACGAGATTGAACGGGGGCGGGCCAGAGATCAGAAAGCTCGCGATGAGCACTTTGGAATGCAAACGGTTGAGCCGCCAAAGGCAGGCAAGAAGAAGCGGCGGTTCTGGGACCGCCTTAGGGGTCGTTAGCCAGACGCTTCCGTCGTTGTTGAGTCTTAGGAAAAAGCACTCATTGGGAGTCGGTTGCAGCTATCGTCACCATTACTCCTCTAACGGGCTTCTAGAAAGCAAAGCATCGCATTCCGTTCGACCGGGAAACGATGGTCACGAAGAAAGATAGTGTGCCAACTCTGCGCAGAATTCATCGCGGCAACACCGGCGACTGGGTCAGAACTATCGGCTTACTGTCGGTGCGCGGCAAACCAGGTAACCGTGGTGCAATCTCCCGCATTTGTGTGCGAGATGTGTGCATGAAATGTCACCACCACCTGATTACCTACTCGAACGAGCCTGTGCGCTGAACTACGGCTGCACGCCGCTACATTGATCCGAAACTGTCCGCTATGGTTCAATGACCACTTTGATGATCCGGTGGACGAGCTCTAGTTGCTGTGGGGTGCACGCAATGAGGAGGGCGTCGATGCGTTTTCGGATGTCCCGCGGATCTTCCTCTCGTTCGAGGAGCATGAGGATATTCGGCGGGAGCCCTAACCCTTTTGCCATTGCCACGATCGTGTCTAAGCTAGGCACTTTTTTCCCGCGCTCAACGTCGCCCCAAAAATTGCCTGTGATACTGCCCCGTTCAGCAGCTTCCTCAAGACTGAGTTTTGCTGCTTTTCTTAGCTTTCTAATCCGTTGCGCAAATAGCGCGCGATGTTTCACATTAGCCACGCCACAACCATAGCGTGTAGTGCGGCTATGTAAAACAATCCATTGCGTTTACCAATGGCCGTGATAATAGCCTATAGTGTTTGTGGAGATCCCTGTTGATATTCCAAAGCGTTGCGATCGAGGAGCGCGACCTGATAGTGTGCCTAGAATCAGTGCGATTCGGTGCGCGGTGGATTCTCCATTTTGGAGCTGTGGATCAACTTGCAGATGTTGAGGGTAAGAAGCAACTGCTCGGGAGTAAGCAGGTCGAGAATCGTATTCAACTCTTGGCGTTGCGGATCGTGCGCATCGTCTCCCTCAAGTGTCATCAGCGTACGCACTGAGATTCCTAGCCCCCTCGCAAAACCAGAAATACTATCGAGACAAGGCTCTTGAGCCATGCGCTCGACACCGCCCCAAAAGTTCGTGGAAAGCCCGCCCTGCTCACTCGCCTTCTCGATACTCAGTCCAGCGGCCTCTCTCAGAGAGCGCAGTCGGTTCGCGAATCGTTCTCGATAGTCCGGGACAGTCGCCACGTCCCCAACAATAGGCGGCAAGTGCAGGCTGTGCCACCCTCGATGGAATGCATTTTTCTTGAAGAAACAACGCGATAGAGTTATATATGCCTAGTCAATGAATTCTAAAGAAGTCCCCCATCGATCGTAAGGAGTTCGGGGGAGGCTGAAACAGCAGCCGCGAATTCCAAAGATGAGTCTTCCAGTCACAATACGGCTTCCTAATGTTCGTTTTCCAAAGGAAGAGAGCAAAGCCAAAGTTGCTTCTGAACAGAGTCACGTTCACGGGGCTGCCCCTGATGAAACCTTGATTTCTCTCATCTGCCAAGGTGACGGGGAAGCGCTGGCATTGTTATTCCGCCGGTATGCTCGCGTGGTTCGTGGAGTGGCCTTACGGGTCCTCAAGGACACATCAGAAGCCGACGATCTCCTCCAAGACATCTTCGTGCTGATTCATCGGCTCTGCAGAACCTTTGACAGTTCCAAAGCATCGGCACAGTTCTGGATCCTGCAAATAACCTATCGCCGCGCCATCTCGCGGCGGCGTTATCTCAATTCCCGCCATTTCTATACGCAAGTGGAGCTCGATGACCAATCATTCCACGTCGCGGAACCCCGATCTGCGCATTTCGACGATCCACTTGACCAAATCGTGGCTGAATTGGACCTGCAGAAGATGTTCGGAACCCTATCGGACGACCAACAGAAGACTCTTCGCCTGCACTTCATCGAAGGCTATACCCTGGATGAGATTGCGAAGATGCTTGGTCAGACCAAGGGCAACGTCCGACACCACTCATTCCGCGGGTTGGAACGGCTGCGGAAACAGATTTTTTGTAGCAAATTGCCGGGCGCGAGAGCAGTATGATACAAGGTCTGCCTAAGCTAGGAGCAGGGGCGTTGTCTCAAACCGGACCCCATGACGAATTCCTAGAGCTCTGCGCCGCTTCGACCTCTGGCGACCTCACCGACGACGAGCAGAAACGGCTGCGGGAGCACCTTGCCCTCTGTGCGTCTTGCCGGCAAGCCCTTCGACAGTACGAATCGATAGTCAGCGATGTGATTCCCGCAATTGCAGCCAGCGAAGAACCTGGACACGTACAGCCAGCCGAGACGTGGTCTCAAGATCAACAAGAGCACGCTGAAAAGGCGTTGGTCGACCGACTCGCGCGTGAAGAGAAGCATCCCCCCGGAGAAACCGGGAAGAGGAATGGTTCATCGATCTTCCCCCATTGCATCCTCCCATTCTCAAGCGAATCCACCTGGCGGAATGTCTGGCTGCTCTATGCCGCCGGAATTATTCTTTTCTGCGCGCTCAGTTTCTTCGCCTACCGCGTGGGCATGCGTCGAGAGACTGACCTAGCTAAAGGCCCACAACCACAGCCAACCAAGCAGGAACCATCTACCGCCCAGTCCTCGCTCGAAGAGCAGTTGAGCGATGCCGGGCACGACCGTGCCGTTGTCAATACAGAGATCGCGCAACGCGACAAGATGATCGCGGATCTTCGCCGCCAACTGGCCCGACAATCCTCGGAAATAAATGAAATGAAGGCGGCGCAGAAGCAGCTTGAGAGCAATCTCCGTGCCGGTGATGCGAGCCGACAAGATCTCAGCCAGCAAAAGGCCGAACTAGCTCAAAACCTGGAGTCGGCGCAGAACAATTCCCGCGAATTGCAGCAAAAACTGGAGTCACTCGCCCAACAGTCAGCTCAGGATGCTGCCCGTGCCAAGGGATCGGACGCCAAGGTCAGCGATCTCACCCGTGAGCTTCAAGAGCAGCAGGGTGCACTCGAGCAACGAGACGAACTCCTGGCCCATGATCGCGACATCCGCGAGCTAATGGGTGCCCGCGACCTGTATATCGCGGAAATCTATGACGTGGCTGGTACCGGCGAGACCAAGAAACCGTACGGTCGCGTTTTCTATACCCGTGGCAAGTCGCTGATTTTCTATGCCTATGATCTCGACCAGCAGACAGAACTGAAACGGGCGAGCACGTTCCAGGCGTGGGGCCGGCGAGGTCCAGATCGGCAGCAAGCCATAAACTTGGGCGTTTTCTACGAGGACAATGCCACCAAGAAGCGCTGGATTCTAAAGTGCGATGACCCGAAAACGCTAGCGCAGATCGATGCGGTATTTGTGACTATCGAGCCCAACGGCGGCAGTCATAAACCCAGCAGCAAACCCCTTCTGTTCGCCTATTTGAAGGTTAACCCGAACCATCCATAGCCCCGTCTTGTCCGGTACACCGGCCATTCGCTTCATCCTCTCCGTCCTAGAATAAAGACGAAGTCTCGTGGTGCTCACCGCGGATCTTCCCGCGAATTAACGGAAGGAGTGGCTTGAAATCCGTTGCTCGCTGGAGAGCCCATATGCGCTTCCCCCGTTTTGTTCCGTTCTTGATTTGCATAACGCTGAACACGTTCTCCCTGTTCGCGCAGTCCCCCAACGGGAACATAAACGGCCTGGTCTCTGATCCGTCCAGTGCAGCGGTCGTTGGGGCGGAGGTCGTGGCGGTGAACGATGTCACGGGTGTCCAATACACGACTAGAACGAACGGTGAGGGGATTTACGTTCTGCCGAACCTGCCTCCTGGTCCATACCGAGTCCAAGTCTCCAAAATCGGCTTCAAGACGCTCATTAAGCCTGACATCGTTCTCAACGTCCAAGACTCTTTATCCATTAACTTCACCCTCCTGGTGGGGGCATTCCACGAGATCGTTACTGTCGAGGGTGGTGCACCGCTGGTTGATACGGAATCTGCTGCCGTGAGCACGGTTGTAGATCGACAGTTCGCGGAAAATTTGCCATTGAATGGCCGGAGTTTCCAAACCCTGATAATGCTGACGCCAGGTGTGGTTGTCGTACCTTCCAACGCGCTGGACAACGGACAATTCAGCGTCAACGGACAGCGCGCTTCGTCCAACTATTGGATGATAGACGGCGTCAGCGCCAATATCGGCGTAGGTACGGGATACGGAGGGAATGGAATTGGAGGGGCTGCTGGATCTTTTAGCGCATTGGGTGGAACAAACAGCTTGGTGTCCGTTGATGCGATGCAAGAGTTTCGCATCCAGAGCTCTACTTTCGCACCTGAGTTTGGCCGTACACCCGGAGCTCAAGTCTCCATAATGACGCGATCTGGCACGAACCAGTTTCATGGCACAGCGTTCGACTATCTACGGAACGATGCCATGGACGCTAACAACTGGTTCAATGGCTACACGAACAACCCACCACTGCCCAAGGCCGAAGAACGGCAGAACGATTTTGGCGGTACCCTCGGCGGACGCATTCTGAAGGACAAGATGTTCTTCTTCTTTTCGTACGAGGGGCTTCGCCTCCGGCTGCCTGAGGTCGCGCTGACCAGCGTACCCGATTTGGCGGCACGCCAAAATGCAATTCCAGCTATGCAGCCCTATCTGAACGCCTACCCGCAACCCAACGGCATCGACGATCCTGCGACCGGCATAGCCCAATTCAACAAGAGTTTGTCCAATCCCGCCACACTCGACGCCTACAGTTTTCGGGTTGATTACACGCTAAGTAAGCAGTGGTCACTGTTCGGACGTTACAGCTATTCCCCCTCCCAGTCTGATGCTCGCGGCGGGGGGCCTGGAGCGTTCGGGGCACTAAACTCGATTTCAAATTCCCGGATTACCACAGAAACCGAAACTGCGGGAGCCACTTGGACTGCGTCTCCTACGCTAGCGAACGACGTGCGGTTCAATTACAGCCGCGTAAATGCAGAGGCGTACGCTTCGCTTGACAACTTCGGAGGAGCTGCTCCATTAGCAGCTCCTCCGTACCCCAGCCCCTACAACAATGACGATGCCAGCTTCAGTTTCTTCATATCTGCCCTGGGCGTTGGCGAGGGCCTGGCGGTTGGGAGGGGCGTTGGAACAGTTCAACATCAGTTCAACGTTGTCGACAGCTTGACATGGCAGAAGGGATCACACAGTCTGAAGTTTGGGGTGGACTTTCGCCGGCTCTCACCTGAGGTTGATCCTGCCCAATACACTCAGACGGTCTTCTTCAATGACGTTCCGTCTACGGGGATGGGTGCTTCGGGATCAGTGTCTTCGAGCAATGACGTCACACTATTGTTCCACAACCTGGGAGCCTATGTTCAGGACACATGGCACGTCGCGCCTCGCCTCACTCTTACATATGGCTTACGGTGGGACGTGGACTTTGCCCCGTCGTCGCTGAGCGGTCCCGCCATTCCAGCAGTAACAGGTTACAACCTGGAGAATTTTTCGAATTTGGCGATCGCGCCTGTTGGAACACCGCCTTTCAAGACCAGATACGGCAATGTCGCACCCCGCTTCGGCGGGGCATATCAGATTTCTCAGGCTCCGGACCGGCAAATGGTGCTTCGGGGCGGAGTTGGCGTGTTTTACGATCTTGTGAGTGCCGAGACCGGGAACTTGGTCGGAAGTCAATACCCGCCATTTGGCGCTTTCAGTAGCACTTTCTTCAGCGGGACGTTTCCCTTTTCAGCCGTTCAAATCGCACCCCTACCCATTCCGCCGACTGGTTCTCTCGCGGAGTTTGACGTGTTTAACCCTCATTTGCAACTCCCCTATACCCTTCAATGGAATGTCGCCATCGAGCAGGCTATGGGAAGGGAGCAGACGGTTTCTGCTGCATACATTGGCGCTGCTGGAAGGCGGCTCCTGCAGACGACTATCTTTGCGGCTCCGCCGACAACCTTTCCGCCAACTCCTAATTTCGTTGTTGGAGAATTTATAGACAACACGGCTACTTCGGACTACAACTCGTTGCAACTCCAGTTTCGCCGTCGCCTTTCAAGCGGTGTTCAAGCCCTGGTGTCGTACACTTGGTCTCATTCGATTGATGATGGCTCGGCGAGTTCCTCTGCCAACCTTTCCAACACAGGGAGCCTCGGAAATAGCAGCCAGAACCGCGGAAACTCCGACTTTGACGTGCGCAGCACATTTACTGCCGGGCTGACCTACGACCTGCCTCAGACGAAGGCCAATCGTTTGGTCAACGCCATTTTGCGCGGTTGGTCCACGGAGAATTTCATCCTGGCTCGGTCCGCACCACCGGTTGATATTTACGACGTTAATTTCTTTCTGCTAGCAGGTGGCAACTATACGGCAATCCGTCCCGATATCGTTCCGGGACAGCCTTTTTACGTGTACGGCTCACAATATCCCGGCGGGAAAGCATTGAATCCAGCGGCATTCACAAACCCGCCGAGCGATCCCACCACTGGAATTCCCCTTCGCCAAGGGAATCTGGGACGCAACGTTCTGAGAGGATTCGGGGCGACACAATGGGATTTCGCGGTCCATCGCGATTTTCCCATCCACGAATCGTTCAAGTTGCAATTCCGTTCGGAAATGTTCAACGTTTTGAATCACCCAAATTTTGGTCCGCCCAACGGTAGTTTTGGAAGCGGCGGATTCGGGCTGGCGACACAGATGTTGAATCAGAGTCTATCGGGCGGCGGACAAGGGACAGGAGGCTTTAGCCCCTTGTACCAAATTGGCGGCCCGCGCTCGATTCAACTTGCACTGAAGTTGATCTTCTGAGTGGGCCGACAGGTGAAAAGCATGCTGCACAGTACATTGTCGTCGCGCCGAAAGTTGATTCATCCCTCGACGCTCTACTGAGCACTTTTCACGGTCTTTCGACGCTCCAGGAATCGGGAAATGCCTATGCGGAGAGCGGATTGTTGCACTACTTTGGTTTGCCTAATCGCTTTTGTCTTCCCGTGCCTGCCAGTTATAGCAGCAAACGCGGGGGAACAGGCCATCCCACTCTCCGTCAAGGATGCTGTGAATATTCAGCTGTTCGGCGATTTCTCGCCGGTTACATTCTCGCCGGATGGCAAATGGGTAGCTTACAGGGTGATGGATAATCAGAGGAACAAGTCTGAAAAACTGAACACCTCGGTGCGCACCGGTGTGATTAGCAGGGCCGAAGGCGACATCTGGATCTCGAATACCGATACGGGGGAAGCTAAGAATCTAACGGGCGGCAAGAACTCGAATTGGAAACCCACGTGGTCTCCAAACGGGCACTACCTCGCGTTTTTGTCCGATCGCGACGGAAGCGGGCAGGCAAAACTATGGATATGGGATTCGATCACCCATGAGTTGAGGGTAGCATCGGCCCTATCGATTCGGGCAAGATATTCGACCGATCAAATCCTCTGGACGCCAGACTCGCGCAAGATCTTAATCGCAATTGCGCCTCAGAATCTTTCCCTTGATGAGTACATCAAGAAGCTTTTGGCGCCACCACCAACGGAAGGGCTCGAGACGGGCGCAGCCTCTGATTCCAAAGTGATTCTATACGAATCCATTCCCTCAGGCGGCGGCACTGTTCCCGTCTCTCCGATGTTTAACCTCGACAAATTCAATCTACGAGACCTCGCCCTGGTTGATGTAACGACGGGCAAAGCCGACGTCATCGTTCAGGGGCGTAGGATTGAAAGATATTCGCTTTCGCCGGACGGCCTTCGTCTGTTGTACGCGATACCGAAACGGTTTTACAAATCAGGGTGGTACCGGCGCGTCTTTGACCTCGTGATGCTAAATCTAGCGACATCAAAAGAGGAAATCCTTGCGGCGGACATTCTTCTGGACGTTTCTCAGTGGTCGCCAAATGGATCCCAAATAGCCTATTCGACGCACGGAGCCGACGAGAAGAGTTTTGAGTTACATGTAGTTGGGACCGCCGCCAGAACGTCGCAGAGACTTGCAGTGTTGCCTTACGACACACATGAGGGCTTGCAACTGATACCAATCTGGGGGTCAGATGGACGCGTCGTATATTTCATTCTGGATGGAACACTCTGGGAAACATCTGTCGCCCACGGGACGGCTGTCGAGCTGTGCCACATACCAGGCCTCAGCATCAAGTATGTGATCTCCCAACGCGATGGTGAATTGTGGACCCCTGATGGTGGGCAGTCCGCTATCGTTATGGCGCACGATAATCAGGGGAAACAAGACGCCATTTACAGAGTTGATCTGGCGAGCGGTAGGAGCACCAAACTGCGAGAGGAAGGACGGTGTTATACGTGCGGCTGGCCGGCTACGAGCAAGGGCTCATTTCTTACAGTTGCATCCGGAGATGGTCAACACGTGGCGTACATTGCAGAAGATGCGCAACACCCTCCTGAACTCTGGGTAACCGACTCCGATTTTCGAAGCCCGAAGCAGTTGACACATCTGAATCCCCAGCTCGAGAAGTACAAGATGGGCGCGATGGAGGCAATCGAGTGGTTGAGCGACGATGGTGACCGGCTGCACGGTGCTTTACTGTTGCCATCCGACTATCAGGCTGGCCACAAATATCCACTGCTTGTCTGGGTTTATCCAGGCGCTGCGCTTTCCAACGATTGCGACCAGTTCGGTTTCGGCGATAGCTTGGGTCCGCTGAACATGCAATTGTTTGCCACACGAGGGTTCGTCGTGTTATTCCCGGATTCAATAGACAAAGTGGGAGACCGAATGCGGAGTTTGGCAACTTCTGTCCTGCCTGGGGTCAACAAAGCGATTGAGATGGGAATCGCGGATCCGCGGCGCGTGGGAGTTATGGGGCACAGTCAGGGAGGCTTCGCCATACTGGAGCTACTCGTACAAACGAATCGCTTCAAAGTTGCAATGGCAGCGGACGGATGGGGCGACTCGACCTCGTGGTACGGTGTCCTGAACCGGGATGGCACGGGATACGAATACGGCCAGGCAGAGCGACAGTTGGGCGGAGCGCCATGGCAGTACGCGCTCACGTATATTCAGAACTCTCCGATCTACTATCTCGATAGAGTGCAGACACCGCTTCTGCTCGTTCATGGAACGGAGGATGCGGATCTTCCATCGTTCCTCTCAGACGAAGTATTCACCGGACTGCGACGCTTGGGGAAACGTGTAGAGTACGCAAAGTACGAGGGAGAACCCCATGTCCCGATCGATTGGAACCACGTAGACCAGGTTGACCTTGCCGATCGAGTGATCAAATGGTTTGAGACCTATCTCGGCGGAGTGAGCAACCCAGCCCCAGAAGCCGCCACGTCGCAATGACAAAGCAGAAGTACGCCGGAGCGGTTTGATGGGCGAACTGCTCCGGCGTGGTCACTTACTCGTCAGCTTCATACGCGCTGTTGTTGGTGTGCGGTTCGTCACCGCCACACCGCCCTGGGTTTGAGTCCGTAACAATGCCGCCCTTGGGGCAATTCCCCTGGACAGCGCTGATGGCGGATGCCAAAACACCAATTTCAGGCTTTTCGTATTTCATGTGGTTTACCTCCTTTCTTAGTGTTCGCTTTGGTCACAGCTTGCTAGCTAGCTGATTTATTGGTCTCGAGATCGCGCCGTTCCTAACAAGAAAATGCGGCGCTCCAAGAGAGTGCCTTCAAGCGATTCTTCACGAAGCTCGCACATGGTTACTGGAGAGCCGCTGCTTCTTACGGATATGCGGACTGTTCGTCGATGGTCGACGCAGAGATCTGCACGAAAGTGTTATGCTTTAACCGCCACAGCCACCGTTCAATTGCAAGAGTTCGCATCAGGGCGACCACGTGAATCTCCTTCCCCCGGCGGGCCATTTGAACTGCTTCGCAAAAAGCGCTCGCATCGACCATTCCCAGAGAGCTGCTGACCATGTGTTGAGCCATCTCGGCGAGTCGGCCCGATTCCATCGCGATCGCTGTCATCGGCGATCGGACAACAAAGGCCTTCCGCCTCCTGTTAAGAACTTCGCTAGGGACGATGCCAACGAGTGCCCGGCGAGTCAAGGAACGGCGTTGGCCTGGCCTGACTAGTTGTTCTCTGGGTATTGCGTAGAGGAATTCCAGCAAACCGCGGTCGAGATAGGGATAGCGTTTCTCATAACAAGGTTCTGACGGCAAAGGAACGCACGTCAATTGTCTCCGCAAACCCTCCAAAGTGAACATGTTCTCTTGAAAGCTGGGGAGGGGGCCGATTAGTTTCAGCCGAGGTGGATAGCCAGTCAGCGCTGCTCGATGGCGCTTCACGAAGGTGGGGTATAGCCATTCTGCCGGGCGCAAGTGTTTTGGCACTCCGACAAGAGTCGGAGGGAAAAATCCTTGTGCAGCCTCAAGAACCAGATTGAACCACGGTCTTCGCTTGTCCAGAGCCCACAATCTCAATTGATGAGCAAGCTTCGCCAGATCGGCTCTGCCCAAGAGATCCTGAAGTTCCGGAATCGGTGTCGGCACGCCGCCCGCCACCTCGTCACCGCCGATGCCCGATAGCATGACGCGGTTTCCGTGTGACGTCATACAGTCCGCAAATCGATGGCCTGCTTCATCGGTACAACCGCAGTTTGAGGCGGGAGTTGCCGCAAAGCGGTCGGTCCTAAAGTCGAATCTGTAGGACTCTTGTTTCCCAACATCAATATGGCAACCGGTGCGACCCCGCTTTTCTTCCACCTTATTGAAATAGGGGCGCTCGTTCCAGTTGGGTTCAGAGTCGTCGTAGTAAGAGATCGTGTCGAGCCGGGGGGATTCCGCCCCGCCGCCAGTAATGACGGCGTCCGCCATACAGACGATAGAGGAGGAGTCTATTCCGCCGCTCAACTCCGCAAGGACGGGCGTGTTTGAACGAAGTCGTCGTCGCACGGCTTCTGCGAACACAGTTCGGAAGTGTTCCTCGTATTCGTCATCTGCCCGATATCTGATCCTCATCCCGGGGTCGAAGTCCCAATGCTTCTTGATTGTGTGTTTCCCAGGACGCACTACCACAAAAGAAGACGGCGGCACGGAACGAATTCCAACATAAGGCGTGAGACGAGCGTCCGGGAAGAACGAGAACCAGCCAGCAACGTATTCTTCGGAGAGCGTGAAGGGAGTTCCAGCAAACACGACCAATGGATCTAGAATCGTGCTCCAAGTGATCTGCTCTTTGTCGATGAAGTAGTAGAGTGGGCGTGTGCCGATAGGATCTTTGGCGAGGATCAGGGAGGATTCAGTTGGGTTCCAGATGGATAGTGCCCAATCTCCTATCAGCCTGGAAAAACAGTCTGTACCCCAGTGTTCGTAAGCAGCCGCGATTATCGAGAGGTCAGTTGAATCAGTCGCATGCTTGCCTCCGAGTTCGTGACTGAGTTCCGAGCAATTGTCCAGCCGGCCGTCCCATGTGATGACTGCACCTGACGGCGAAACATGTGGCTGGCTCTCCATCCTGGATTCTTTGGTGGTGTGAAAGGCGCGGTAGATGATGCCAAGATTGCCCTTACGGAAAATTCCCTCGGCATCGGGACCGTACAATGCGAGCATAGGACGAACCCGATCCACTTCTTGAGGATCCACTGGCTTACCGTCGAAATTACACCTGCCAAATTGCACACTCATATCTCGTAACCTGGTTTCTGCCTCGGTTGCATCTAACATCTGTCAAGAACTCCATACATCTCCGGCGTGTAGGGCTTGTCGTTTACCACGCGGCTGTCCACTTCCACCCACGCGTGGGCCCGAAAGGGCATCTGCCGCGCGCCGATCACTAGTTGGGCCGGGACTCCAAGTCTCTTTAGAAGACAAGTCGTAGCTGCCGACCGCTGTAGGCACAGCGCTTCTTTCCAATACCAAATACACGCCATATCCACCGCCGAACAGATCTGTTCGACGGAATTAAGTGAGGCCGTTTTCTTCCCAACCGGGTAGTTTCGAACCTTGTTGTAGAGTGCCTCGAATTCTCCTCGCGCCAAGTAAAAGTCGAACTGAATCAACCTCAGGTAAGCTTGCAAGACAAGAAACAACATGGCATGGACCTCCACTCACACTGGCAACTGCAACTGGTCACAGAGAAACGCCATCCGGTCTGTGAGGGCTTCAATGCGCTCACTCAGCGGGAGTACTGGGGAATGTCCGCGGTGTAGGCTGTAGTCTAGGAATATCGGGTGCTCTGATGCGTTGGCTGCCTGCAGGCGGGCGGTCATTTTCCGGGCATGAAGAGGGTTGCAGTTCTGGTCCGCGTCTCCCGAAACGATCATCGTTGCCGGATAAGACACACCTTCGTGAACCCGGTGATATGGGGAATAGCCAAGAAGTGCCGCGAAATCATCGGGATCCTCGGCGGTCCCGAACTCTTCCTTCCAGACATGTGCATTGTCAAAGAGCTGGTAGCGCAGCATGTCGAGCATCGGAACCATGCACACTACAGCTCGGAAGAGATCTGGCCGTTGCGTCATAGCTGCTCCGACCAGCAGGCCCGAATTCGAACCACCGAAGATGGCTAGTTTCTGCGGTTCAGTTCGGCCAGTCTCAATCATCCACTCCGCCGCACATAAGAAGTCATCGAATGCCACTTGCCGATTCCGCCGCTTGGCGGCGGTGTGCCACTCGATGCCGAATTCTGATCCTCCCCGAATGTTGGGGAGCGCGAACAAACAGCCGCGTTCGAGCAGGAAAGCCACAAAGACGCTAAACTGCGGCGTCATCGGAATGCCATAGCCGCCGTAGGAAGTCATGATCGCGGGATGCTCTCCACTTTCGAGAACATCACGGCGCCCGACAAGGAACATAGGAATACGAGTACTGTCTCTTGCCGTGAACCAGATCTGTGTATGGCTGAGACCTTGGGTGTCAATCGGAACCCTGCGGTCCGCCCAGAGCTTCTCCTCGCCAGTCCGGGACGAATAGCGGTAGATCTGGATCGGTTGAGTGAACGACTCTCGTTCGAAGAACAGCTCATCTTCGTCGAGAGAGCCACCGGCAAGACGAACCGTATCCCGCTCGTCGATCGGCAATTCGCCCAGAGGTTTGCCAAAGAGATCGAAGACGGCGATTTGGGTTTTGATTTCTCGAGTGTAGGCAACAAAGATTCGACTTTCGGTCACCACGAAGTTCTGGATTGGAAGGTCCGTTGCGGGAATCACATCCACGAACTCCGGTTCGAGGCCCTCCCGTAGACGAAGCTTGACAATCCTGGAATTCGGCGCATCGCGGTCGGTGACGGCCAGAATTCGTCCATCCTTCATGAGCAACGGCCCGAACTTGTACCCCGCGTTCTCGATCACTAGCGTTGGGGCTGTTTCGCTGCCAAATCGCCAGAGATAAAAATCCGTGTACGGTTTGTCCAGAAAGCGGTATACAAGAAATCCAAGCCGCTCTTTCCCTGGAACAATACTCAGCCGGAGCTTGTCAGCGTCACCGGCGAATAAGATCTGCTTGTCGTCGTCGAAGCGCGTGCCCAGAACATGGTGATACACAGCTCGCCTCTGTGGCTTCGGGGTAATCGCTTCGTGAACGTAATAGAAGCTTCGCGAATCGGGCGCAAACGCGAAGCCCCGCAGGTAGCCACGGGAAAGCACATCGGGCAGGGTCTTCCGGTTTTGGATGTCCAGCAGTTCAAATGTCCCGGTCCGTTCCCCTCCCTCTTTCACTTCGTACAAGAGAATCTGGCCATCGAGCGAGACGCGAAGTGGCTTGACAGCCGTATGTTTTCCACCGCAGCGTTCAGCGGGATCAATGAGAAGGCAATCTTCTCCCTCCGGACCTTCGCGCAAGTAGATGCAGGGTTGTTCCTGGCCGGGTAGTCGCTTGCGAAAGAAATACCTCTGACCGACTTTTTGGACGGAATCGTAGGTCTCAATATCCAGCAGTTCGCGAATGCGCTCACGAATCCGTTCGCGGCCTGGGATCGAATCCAAGTATGCCCGTGCATACTTGGTTTGCTCCTCAATCCAGTCGCGCGTTTGTGTCGACTCCTGATCTTCGAGCCAACGGTATGGGTCAGTAACGGTGACGCCATGCAAAACTTCAGTCACAGGTTCAACTGGCGAACACGGCAGAGGCTCCATCAGTTTGGGCATAGTGCACTCCGATCTGTCAGCAGGTTCGCTTCGCGATGCATCCGCCGGGTCAAACTCCGTAGATATCCGGCAACCTTGGAGTCTTGAAGTCTGGCCTTGTCGCCCCACGCATCGGTCGCGACCGCAAAGACAAAGGCCGCCAGCATCGGTGTGAGAGCCAGCGCCTCACAGATGACCTCGTCTGGAAGCAGTTCCCGCCATGGCGCCTTGTACGCCTGAATGAGTTTGGATTCGAACGTGGCGTTCGCCGCCATGCTACGGCGGAAGTGCTGAATCACGTACTCAGAGCCGAGGAACGGGTGACCGACATACGCTTCAGCCCAGTCGAGAAAGACGCATCCGTCTTCGGTAACAATGATGTTCCACGGATTCAGATCCAGGTGTCCCAGAGTATCCGGGATTCGCAAGTCTTCGAGCAGGGTAAGCGCGTCCTTGATGCGCAGCTTCAGAAGACTCAGCTCCTCCCGGCTCAGAATTGCGGGAGGGACTTTGGGCTGCTCTTCCATTAGCCGCGCAATGAGATCAAAGAAGGGATCGACTGCAGCCAACAAACCTTCACACTGTAGGTCGTGCACACCCGACACCAGAATGGATTGGCATTCCGAGATCGACTCAATCTGCAGCCTCGCCAGCAGGGTTGCTGCCTGTTCCCACGAAGCAATGTCTTTCGTTTCGCCCAGATTTGTTCCCTCGACTTCGCGCGAGAGCCAACCGTTCCACTTCGGCTTTGCCCCGAGAATTTCCGGCATGAACTTGGGAAATAGCTCTGCCAATCTCAAGGTGATCGCAAACTCTCGCAGGTTAGGGTCTCCGACGCCCTTAAACCAAACCGCCGGCCCATTCGTCTCGAAGCGGATCAGGCTGAAGGAAGGACAGGCATTGTACTGGCAAAACGGCCCGGCGAGTTCGAGTCCCAAGGGCCGGATGACCTCACCAGTCCAGCGGCGCAATTCCGCAAGCCATCCTCTCCTCGCAAACGGCGAAGATGGATCACGCTCGTACCGATCCAATTGATGAAGGCACTGCTCTAATATTCGGAACTCTGCTTCGTTCTGAAACGAATCTGCGGTCAGGGAGCGGATTGGTTTCCATACCGTTTCGTCTTTGCGTCCTACCTCACGCAAGCACTCCATGACTTCATAGTGCTTGCCATTCGAGTCTCTATCCTCCGATGAGTGGTTCGGACTGAACAAGCAAACGGCGTCACAGCCACAGTCTCTTCTTAGAGCAGCCGTGAGATTTTCGGCCAAGCGCTCCCAGCGTGGAACTTCGACGGCCGGAAAGGCGAAACCGGGTCCAGGAATCTTGAGCAGGACCTCAGTTCCTTCGCGCCCCAAGACGATCGCGCGGCAAATCCGGCGCTCGGATTGTTCTTGAGATTCCACGATCTCTCACCAATTCAGTCTTGGCCATTCGTTCCGGGATCTTCGAGCAGATGATGCTGCTTCAGGGATTCGATGAACTCTCGCACATCGCTTTCAGCGACGTCCCTGCTCACTTCGAATTTCTGGCGGATTTCGTCGACAATGGCGGATTCGGTTGCCCCGGTCTCAAGAAGCTCTAGGATTCGTGAGCCGACGAAGTTAAGGTTGAACATCTGGCCTTGCCGGATATCCAGAACAATGGCGCCATCCTGGCCGTGCGTGCTGCGAATACCTTCTGAAACTTTGTACATCGGTCGCCCGCTTCGTCGGCATGCAAGGTGAGTCGCAATGTCTCGGTGCACTTTGACACGCACGTGAATCGAAAGCCACAAAAAGTTGCAAACTTCCAGAAAAGCGACCTAGTCGTGTGGATGTTGTTGACAGGCTTATGAGATTTCTGGAACGAACGATGACTTGAGAATGGGAGGCTGTTCGCGATTGCATCCTAATTGGCTCGCATCGAGCCGTCTGCCAGAAGCTGCGCAAGCGATAAGATCGCGCCGGTGTTGGACTTAGTGGAACTTAGAATAATGTTTGTCAGCTGGAAACTAGTCTGTGGAAATCGCCGATTCGGGTTGAACGCCGTGCATCGCCAGAAATGAACTACAATCTCCGTCACTGACAATATGTCCACGCGAAAGAAAAAGCACCCGGCCGAATGTCGAAAACGTGGAAAGCCGGTGCGAGATGACAATGAAGGTTGATAGGCCGAGACTGCGCCGGAGTTCTTGAAGGATACGGGCTTCTGCGAACGCATCCAGGCAGGAGGTCGCCTCGTCCAGGATCAACACCCGCGGCTGTTGCAGAACCGCCCTCGCGAGAGCGAGGCGCTGACGTTCACCACCCGAGAGCTGGCAGCCGTCGGGCCCGATTCGCTGGCGAAGGCCGCCAGGCAGCGATCGAACCAAACTCGTCAGTCCCACCATCTGCATCGCTTCCTCGAGTTCTTGTTCCGAGGCACTGGACCGCACAAAAAGCAAATTCGACGCGATCGATCCATCGAACAACACTGGATCGCGAGGCAGATAACAAACGCTGTGGCGCAGGCTCTTGAGATGAATATTCCGAATGTCTTCTCCACCTAACCGTACTTCGCCCGAAACCGGGTCGTAGAGCCTGGCGATAAGCCTGACCAGCGTGCTCTTTCCGGCACCGTTCGATCCCGCGATTGCTATCTGTTCCCCAGGTGGTATCCGAAGCGAGGGGACGTGAAGGAAGTCTTTGTTTCTGGAGTAGCCAAACTCGACATTGGCAAACTCGATCTCTGCCGTATCTTGCCCGGAAATTATGAGTGCGCCCGCGGTACTTGTCACGCCCGGCCGCAGGGCAAATGCACCTTGCACATGGCGAATGCTGGCAAAGGTTTTCTGCGCCCTGGCGTAGAGCTCGGAGGCGCCGCTTAGCGGATCGAAAAGTTGTGTCACAAAACCGTAGAAGGCAACCAGGCTTCCGATACTTAACCTGCCCGCGATCACACTCTCTCCGCCATAGCCGATTACTGCGGACATCGCCAGAACAATCGCAAGAGAACTCCACGCCGTGAACCAGGTGGCGGTGCGATAGAGTCGCTGCTGTGACCGTAGTGAGCGTGCCAGAAGCCGGAAGGCCCGTCGCTCCTGTCGCTTTTCTTGGCCCAGAAGCTGAATCGAAATCACCGACGAGAGATGTTCCTCAAGGAAGTTACTCCAGGCGAGGCGATCATCCTGCGCGGCATCGGCGTCGGTCGCAAGCTTTCTTCGGAAGTACTGCCTTGTCGCCAGGAAAACGGGAATGAGAGGAAGGACGGTCAGCGTGAGCGCCGGGCTCAGCGCGGACATAGCTGCCAACGTGAATGCGGTCGTGAGCAGCATCCGCAGAATCGCCGGCAGGAGATCGGATCCGAAATAGGAGATCTCCTCGATCGGCTCCTTGAGCGGGTACATGGCCGCGCCGACGGGCGTGTCTTCGTAGTAGTCTGCAGAAAGAGTATCGAGATGCTCGAGTAGCCTCACCCTTAGGGTGAGCCCCATTTTCTGTGAAGCGCTGAGCATCAGGTAACTGCCCAAGCTGGTGAGGGCAACCCTGCCCTGGTGACCGAGGAAAATCAGCGCCACTGCGACGAGCAGCAGTCCGATACGTCGTTGCGGAATGATGCCGTCAATGAGCCATTTAAGCAGCAGCGGCGAGAGCAGCGCGAGAAGGCTGCCAGCCGTGATGCACACAAAGCTGCCCAGGTGCCAGTGCAGGAGTGGCCGAATCTCTTTGATCAGCCAGACGAGTTCAGGCGGCAGCCAGTGCGACCTTCGCTGCTGAGTGACGGAGGACAACGTGCGGCTTCCCGAATGCCGGCGAGATCGGCAATCATGCCAAGCCTAGGGACGCACATGTAATTTGTCCAGAAAATGAGTGCTTTGTTCGGATTTCGATCAATCCCTGGCAAATTCTGAGAGAAATCACGGAAATGAGCGGCTAGTGAAGAACGCAATGCGTCCGGAAAGCCGACATGAATCGTTCGGCAGCAGAACTTATGGAAATCGCCGCATGATCGCGACAATTTGTCCGACGATTTCAGCATCACGATGAAGTCGGTACTCTGCGCTGCGATGGAAATCGCGCCCGTACGGATAAACAACGAGGGTGGCGTTTTCGACCCCACAGCATGCCGCCAAATACGTCCCATCCCGCTTGAGAACCACATAGATCGGCTGCTGCCAGACGGGCTTCGACGCAAAGTGAAAGGCTGTTTTGCAGCGGCGGTTAACAATGGCAAGTAACCCATTTGCCAGATAGGGGTGAAGAGGATCGTCGTCGCCTCCGACCCAGAAGAAATCATCTAGCGAGACGTGTGCCGAACCAGAAAAGTATCCCAACGAATCCCGCAAGAATAACGGGATTTCCTGGCACTCTTCCAGCACCTTCTCAAGAAATCCGGTGCTGACAATCCCTGCGTCGCCGCGTTTGGCTGTCACAGTTGGTTCGGCACGGAACAAATAGCGGTCCGGCATCGATTCTGTGCCCGCGTCCGCCACACTGATTCCCATTCGTTCCATTATTGATTCAAACTGCAGGCCATAGATGGAGGAAAGAGTAATGATCTTGTGGAAGTCCCGCGGAGGCGTGTTGCGTAGTTCGTAATCGCTGAGCGAACTCGGCGAAGTTGTGTATCGATCGTCTTTCAAAACTTCAGCAATCGTGCGGCTCTTGGCCGCGGTCTCGCGGACAGGCAAATTCATTCTTCTGCGTGCTCTCTTGAGCAGTTCCCCAAAGTCTTCGTGTGCGGGAAGGGGCTGAGGTTTCCAGCGCCGAGCTAGATCATTTGGGACTTCCGGTTCCACGCCACGCAGTAACGGCCGGAACTCGAGATCGACAGCGCCCCAGAGCCTAGCCTCCTGAGGGCAATGCAACTCAGCCTGCGCATAAGAAAGCCCATTGTCGAAGGGAACGATGACCCCGCCGCCCAGGATGCGGATGCGACAGCAGCAGAAGCCCTTGCTATGTTCAACCAAGAAGAGCCGATCAGAAATGGAGTCCTCCCGAGTCACGAGACTGGCCGTGATAGCTGGATTGATGCGCACGACGCTCTCGGGGACGAGATCGGGAAACGCAAACGCATCTTCACCTCCGACCTTGGCATAGAGAAAATGGCGGTCGCGTTGTGACACGGAGGCGATTCGCCTGCGAGGGCCCAACTCCAGTAGCCGCGCCAGGGGTGCAATCGATGGGATGGGTTCGCCGAGGGGCCGGTTACTAAGCCAAGGTATCCATTCGTTGGGGTCAGTGAGCGAGGTCTCGAGAACAAACGTACGTTTCGAAGGAATCTCGATCTGCAACCGTGTGATGTCTTCGAGATCAAAACCAAAGACCCGCAGCCAGTCCGCCACTCGGTAGCCGGAGATGCGACTTAAAGCGAAGATCTGATGAACACTGGGCCGGAACGATCCGCTGCGAAGATCGTAGTAGAGATTGTGTGGGACAAAGTATGGGGAAGACCGGCCGTACAGTGCAATCGATTGTTGGGATGCTCGGTACAGAGTGAGTCCCTTGCTCGCGAGGATGGCTTGGACTTTTTCTGCGACTGCGGTGCTTGTGGACGAACTCTCCCTCGGACGCGACGGCACGGTGTCTCTCGCTCGGTCGTTCCTGCGAGAACTTCTGGCCCGCGCCGATCACTCGACAAGCGCTCCTAACCCTCAGTAGGTCGCGTGTAGAGTCCCCCTCTTGGATCGCTCAAGACAAACTGCTCGCAGATTTCACCTTGTATAAGTGGCGAGCGGAAGCGCCGCCACAAATATCTGCGGCTTGTCCCAGGCTTCGGCCAAATCTATCGGGTTCACTAAGTAAATTAACAACCTACAACGGCACAACACGGGAAAGAGCTGCTGACCCGTGGTCGGAATAGCGGCCAGACAACGGGCATTTTGTCCGGTTTTCGGAAACAAATTCAGAAACTTGTGGAAAGGTGCCGTGTTTGCAGTAACATCTAATGATTCCCTGGGGTGGGCCGTCTGATGTTGGCCTCGTCTTGGAACCCGGAATGGGGTAAGCGCCTCAGAGCTGAGCGTGAACGTCTTGGCTTGTCCCTGCGCGATGTCGAAACTCTGAGCCACAGTATCGCCGAGAAGTTGCAGAGTTCAGATTACAACATAGCCCACACCTCTCTTGCTGATATTGAAAATGGAAAATGGCCGCCGACGCTTCACAGGCTCTACACTCTGAGTGTCATCTACGGGCGCGACTACGATCGTCTGGCGAGTCTGTGCGGCGTGCCAGCCAGCGAAGCCCTGACGGAACACAAGAAACTAGGTCTGCCGCGCACCTACCTGATTGGTCCAGTACCTGAAAAGCATAAATCGACGGCCCTTTCGGCGGTTGAACTACGCGAAAAATTGCGTGCGGAGCGGACAAACCTGGTGCCGAAAATCATTGAAACTTGGGATGAAGTGCCGCTCGTGCTTCAGCAGATGGATGGTTCTAATCCGCTTTATGGATACATCGGCTTGGACGACTACACCCTGCACCCTTTTATCCGGCCGGGAGCTTTCGTCCGGATTGATCCCCGCCAGAAGAAAATTCCTCCCGTCGATTGGCATGGCGAGCATGACCGGCCCATTTTCTTCGTTGAACTCCGCGAGCGTTACGTATGCAGTTGGTGCGAAATGCATGATGGCCGGCTGATTTTGATTCCTTCACACGAGTCAAAACGCCGGGCGCAGCACGTCCGCTATCCCGCTGAGGCTACGATTATCGGTCGCGTGACGGGAGTTACCATGGATCTCGTCGAGCCCTTGGAAAGCGAAGTTCGAGCCTGATACGGGCATCGCGGAATGGAGCGTGTACGCTAGCGCCTTGGCAGATGAACTCGTGAAGCATTGAACTCGGAATCTGGCGGCAGCTGGATTCAGTGCTCCCCGAGAAGGACCTTCGCCGCCTCCCGACAGTCAGTGTGAGTACGATGAAACCCGTCAGCGACGCCTGCCGATCCACATTTGCCGACCATAGAAGGCGAGATTTGAGACGCAGACGATTACCCCGGCGATGGTGAGCACGTTGGCCGAAATGTCGGGATAAACAAGCTTGTCCAAATAGTGAAGCAGGAATCCGCCCTGGTATGGCTCGACACCGGCGCGGCCTTCGAGCCAGTTCTCCAGCAGAGTCAATGGACACGGCCACGGAAGAACTTCTGTAAGGATTCCCCAGAGAAGCGATCCGATGTGAAGCCATCGAAGAAGCAGGCGGGAGCGCGTCAGAATGGCACCGAAAACCACCCACAAAATGAATAGCGCATGCAGGAAGAGGACGGCGGTCGCGAGTGCAGAATAGAAATCAGAAGCAACAAAGGCTGAGGCTGCATGCATATCTTGAATTTACCGCGACGAGGGATACCCATTTTCTTGAAAGGGTGACTTTCGTCGTTTCTTCGCCTATCATTGCGGGTATGACCGGTCTGAATTTAGGGCTGCCCATGGCCTGGGTCGTCAAGTGCAAGAAGTGCGGCTGCACGATCAATTGCCGCGCTATCGACCCTCAGATCGAGCACTCTCAGCCAGACAAGGCCGATCCACCGCCCCATGACAGCGTCATTGTTACATGTTCATGCTGTTGGGCTGCGTACCGTTACAGCCCGGCTGAAATATTCAAAGGCGCACCAGGTCCGAGCAGCAATTGTTACGACCGTAAGAAACCCAACAATCAGGAGGAGAGAAAACCGAACGCAGTGCTCCTCATTGCGGCATCACTCATCGCCGCGGTGCGACTGAACCGGGAAGAGATTAAATCATCGCCAGTCGTGCACTCGAAGATCGCGGACAGCATCCGCCTGGCCGAGATGATCCAGGCAAGGCTACGAGGATGAGGAAAGACGTGCCTACCGGCCGCAGCCGCTACGTGTCCGCCCTCCGGCAGGAGCTAATCGCCCGAAACACCTCGTATGCCTCCCTTAATCGCCTACCTCACGTGACCAGCTATGGCGAACTGCCGGTGGTGGTCTATCAGCAAGCGGAATGCGGCCGGCATCATGGGAATTTCATCGCAACCAGCTATCGAGCAATTCTTAGAAGGCCACAGTGGCGAAAGCGATTGCAGAAGGTGCACAGCCAAGGCCGACGCTCGCTGCCCGCGACGGATGGCTCGTGGCGCGAACTCGATTCTTCGTTGAGTTCAGATGCGCTGCTGATGAACATCTTCTGCTACCCCGGCGTGACACGGCGAAGGGAGGTTTGCAGAATCCTGGGCCTCGAACCCGGGAAGCTCCCCGAATTTGGATTCATGCCCCGCGTTCCGTTACTCAGCGAAGCAACAGAGCGGACGGAAATTGATATGAAACTCGGGGATATGCTTTTTGAGGCGAAACTTACGGAGGGCGATTTTCAGATCCAGCGCGCGGAACTCGTCGAGCAATACAGTGATCTTCGAGAAATATTCGAATCTCGCCAACTTCCCAGGGTCAAGCGCAATTACGTCTCGTACCAGCTCATTCGCAATGTCCTCGCGGCTCATGCACTAAGTCTTGAGTTCTGCACGTTGCTCGACGCTCGCCGGCCCGACTTGCTCGAGGACTGGTACAGCATTGCGCGCTGCATACGATTTGCCGGTCTTCGCGCTAGATGCAAAGTCCTAACGTGGCAGGAACTCACCGTTTGCCTCCCCGCGGCCTTGCAGAGGTTTCTGAGCGTGAAATACGGAATCGTGCCCAATGGCTAGGAGGCCAGCAAAGCAACGCCCTATAGGTTTGTGCGATGCGATGCTGCCGTCCATACCACCAATTGGATCAATAGCTTAGCCCTAACATCCTTGAGTATATGACATTGTCATCATAAATGTGCATTTTAGTCTTGACAATGTCATTTTCCTAGGCCATGATGGCGTTGTCTAAGGCGAGAATCGTGCGCGACGGTATTTACAAGAATTTGCCACTTGGCCGCGGCTGGAAGTCTCTCCTCAAATCCTGTGAGAGGGAAAAGGAGCGCGGTGATACCTCGCGCTCGAAGGCCCTTAGGGCGATCGTCGCTGAAATCGGCGTTGAATTGTCGGCGGAATTCCTTCAGGGCCTACTTTCGCGGGCAAGGCAAACTGAGTCGCTTCTGCCAGGGTTCGACGGAATTGATCGCGACGCCACGTGTCGCGATTTGGGCGGAACTAACTCTCCCTTCGAGAACGATGTGCTCGCAAGTGCGAAAAGGATGGAGGCGCGAGGGGTTCGAGGAAGAGCGATCGTCGACAAGGCATTAAACGAGAGCATCGAGAATCTAAAACAGCGCAGAGTCCGTCAAATTGAGCAACACTGCATGGCGAATGCGGGTCCGAAATCCAAGCCTGTAATCAACGCGGCACGCGATGCAGTCTCTGCAGCAGATTCTTCCGCCATTGCAGATTCGCTAGTACAAGGGCAACGCCCGAAGGCGCCGCGCCCGAATCGCGACATCGATCTCGACGAAGATCTTACGCAGGTTCGCTAAATGAACATTGAGCTACGACAAGATGCTTCAGTCCCCTCGGCGACCATCGCTGTTTTCGAGCCTGGGTCAAGGCCTCGCCGTTCCGATTTTCAATGCAAGATTGGACGCGATCTAACGATAGACCCAGATCTGCTTAGCCGCTACTGCGTGAGAGACTTGGACCCGGTCGTTGACGATCTCGTACTTGTTTCGGGCTCCGTGGCTTTTACCGATCGAGTAGTGGCAAGGAAACCGTCGATAGCCTGGAGGCGAAATCTAGGCGTCAGCATTCCGGTGCACAATCCGGATCGCTGGCGTGAGCCGGAACTATATCGGAGATTGACCGGTACGCTCGATTACCTTACGGGTGACAACTGGACGCTTACGTTCACACAGCGCAGACACAGAACCAACATCCAGCCCCAAGCCCTTTTGCCCCTCGGCAGTGGCACGTCCCTAGTCATGCCATACAGTGACGGATTAGATTCGTTTGCGGTCGCTAGGCTCGTTGCTGCCAGAAATTGTAATGTCCCCCTGGTTTTGGTGACGACTGGTAATCGAAAGAATCACGCATTAGATGAGAGTAACTCGGATTTGAGTCGCTCCATGTATCGGGTTGCGATTCCGTTCAGGCTATCGTCCCGAGGAGGGCTCGTCCGTCACCGCGAGCCAAGCTACCGTTCCCGGGCTTTTGTTTTTGGTGTGATGGCCGGCATTGCTGCCCATTTGCTCAATGCAAAGCAAATTTTCATAGCAGAGAGTGGACAAGGCGCTTTCGGGCCCTGGTTGACTCCGGTCGGGAACGAAGCCCCAGATGTGCGAATGCATCCCTCGTTCACTAGCCGTTTGGCATCATTGTTGAACCTCGTGCTCGGCACTGCCCTAACTCATGTTCATCCTCAACTATGGAAGACGAAAGGCGAAACCTTGCAGGATCTGACTCGGCTCCATCTTGCTGATGGATGGTGGCTCACCTCTTCGTGTGCACGAGATCAACGACACGTGACCCTGGACAACCGACGGATTCAGTGTGGAGTCTGCGCAGGCTGTCTATTGCGTCGACAATCGCTGCATGCCGCAGGCTTAACCAACAATGCTGAGAACTACCTGTGGAATGATCTGAGCGCAGCCACTCTAAGTCGAGCTGTCTCTGGTCGGCGAACCGCTCGCAACGACGAGCGGCAAGCTCTGTGCGCAGTTCTCGAAATCCAACAATTTGCCGAGATGAACGCCCAAACGGAACACCTTCGAACTGCGGCCGACGACCTGTCGCCTTTTGTCAATGAGCGATCCGACCTGGTTGAAGCGAAACTGAAACGCCTGATCAATGCGCACGCCTCTGAATGGACACAATTCCGTTCAACACTAGCATCACGATCTTTCATCAACCGATGGCTGGACACACTGCAATGACGAACTTACTAGATACCACCGATCCAGTTCAGCTTGGTGAACGTCTGCGACTTGCAAGGGCAAGGGCGGATCTGACGCAGCAGGACGCTGCGGAGAAGCTTAAGTTGGCCCGTACGACGCTAATTGCTCTCGAGAAAGGGCATCGGCGTGTCCGCGCTGACGAATTGAAGCGCATATCAGATGTTTATGGAATTTCAGTAAATGCTCTGCTGCGGCCCACTTCAGTGCTCACCAACTTAGTGCCCCGCTTTCGAGCGATTGCCCCGGATGAAGTAGAAGCTGGCGACGCGGCATTGTTGCTTAATGACTTAGCGGCGGCTCAGTATGAACTTGAATCAATCTTGGGTATTCCGTTTCGCCCTAACTACCCTTCTGAACGGCCCATCGGACCTGGTGATATTCGGCAACAAGCGGAAGATGTCGCGATGGAAATCCGACAGAGACTCGGAATTGGGCTTGGTGCTATTCCCGACTTAGTCAGTCTGCTTGAATTGGAATTCGGGGTTCGAGTGTTCATACGCGCGCTTACTTCCAGCAAGATTTCCGGACTGTTTGCCTTTGATGAAAAGATCGGGGCTTGCATTCTGCTGAACAAGAATCACCCAAGAGAACGCAGGGCCATCACTGCGGCTCATGAACTCGGCCATCTCATCGCAACGAGGACCCAGCCAGACGTAGTCGAATTACGGGCTGTGCCACAAACCCGGGAAGAAAAATTCGCCGCAGCGTTTTCGTACGCTCTCTTAATGCCGGCGGCATTCGTTCGAAGGAGATTCAGTGACCTTCAGCGTGAAGCTGGTGCCTTCTCTCCCCGACATCTCATCCTCCTTGCGCATCAGCTGTCAGTTTCTGAAGAAGCATTATGCCGCCGGCTG
>Ga0335078_10000725_pt1 | contig 50556 bp, 35 predicted proteins | sample Lox_Sample_32_FD_206711 | JGI IMG/M metagenome (GOLD analysis project Ga0335078, IMG submission 206711) | Soil microbial communities from Loxahatchee National Wildlife Refuge, Florida, United States - Lox_Sample_3.2 | ecosystem: Environmental > Terrestrial > Soil > Wetlands | place: USA... | reverse complement strand
GCGCGGTTCATGTCCTGGGAGCTGTATGCGCCGGCGAGGGCGATTTTGTAACCGCAGAACAGTACCTGGGCCAGGCAGTCGCCCTGGATCCGCTGAATGCGGCATGGCTCCGGGATCTGGCTACCGCACGCGCCGCAGCGAACGATTTGTCGGGCGCGCTGGAGGCCATTCTCCGCAGCCTCGCAATCGAACCGCAGCATCCCTCGGCGTTGCGCCTGCACGCCCTGCTGCTCCGGGATGCAGGGAGAAACGAAGCCGCCGCCGAGGCGTTCGACCGTTGGGCCGCCGCGGAACCCGGCGAGCCGGACGCATGGCTCGGATCGGCCCGTTGTCTTCTCGAGTCGAATCGCCCATCGGAGGCGGGCGCCCGGGCCCGCTGCGCTCTTCAAATAGCCCCCGATTCGGTGAGCGCTCATCAATTGCTTGCGAAGGCCTGCTTCGCGGCGTTCGAACCGTCGAACGCGCTGATACATTGTCTCGAAATTACACGGCTCTTGCCCGGCAATCCGTCCGCGGTGGCCATCCTGGCGATGGCCTATCACAATCTCGGGGACACGGAGAAGGCGGTCGATCTATTCCGAACCGTCGCCCTGGATCAGCTTTCACCCACCTTGCAAGCGGCCTATCTCACGGTCTTGCTGCATGATTCGGGCGCGACCGCCGGACTGTTATCCGCCGAGCACCAGGCATGGGCGAATCGTCATCGTAGCTCCCGCATCGGGCCTCTCAAGCCGGCCATCTCGCCGGACCGGCGCATGCGTGTCGGATATCTTTGTACGGAAAGCCAAAGTTCTCCCGTCTTCCGGTTCCTGTCGCCGCTGCTTCGCAACCACAATCGCGCGGCATTCGACGTAAAGTTGTACAGTCAGGATTCCCGCCTGGCCGGCAGCGCGGCAGTGGCGGGCATTGACGAAACTGAGTTGAAAGATGTGGGCGGCTGGCCCGAAGACCGCATCGCCAGGCAGATTCGCGAGGACAGCATCGATGTGCTGGTATACCCCAGCGGCCATTTCGCCGGCCAAAGCCTGCTGGTGGCGACGATGCGCGCCGCGCCCATTCAGGTCGCCTACCCGAGCTATCCCTCGACAACCGGAATTGCGGAGATGGATTACATCCTTACGGACCGCTGGACTTGTGAACCCGGGCAGGAGAGCCAATACACCGAGAAGCCCTACCGGTTGGAGTCGGGTTACCTGGTATACAGCCCGCCGAAGGGGACGCGCCTGGAGAAGGAACTACCGGCGCGCCGCAATGGGTTCGTGACTTTCGGACTGTTCCAGCGGCCGGCGAAGTTGAATCGGATGGTTTGGGACGCGGTGGCGCGGGTTTTGCGACAGGTACCGGACTCGCAGCTCCTCATTCATCACTCCTCGGCCGAACTCGACCTCAGCTCGAGCGAAGCGCGCCGCCTGCTGATCGCCGCGCTGCAATCGCGCGGCGTAGATCCCGCGCGCGTCCGTTTCCGCGGATTCGTCTCGCGCGGCGCTCATATGCGCCTGGTTTCGAGCGTGGATCTGGCGCTGGACACATTCCCCTACACCGGGCAGACGACCACGTGCGAATGCCTGTGGATGGGCGTGCCGGTGATCACTCTCGCCGGGAACACGCACGTATCCCGCGTCAGCGCCGGTCTGCTGCATCGAATCGGTCTCCCGGCCATGGTGGCGGATACGGTGGACGGCTACGTCCGGCAAGCGGTAGCGGTGGCCAGCGACCTTGCGGAGCTCGATGCGTTGCGCCGCGACCTGCGCGGCAGGTTTCAATGCTCGACTCTGTTCGATGGAGCGCGCCTGGCGAGAGAAGTCGAGGAAGCCTATCGTTGGATGTGCGGCGCGGCGCACTGCCTTGTCTGCGCAAACGAGGCGCAATAAAAATCGATAAGGACGCCGCCGGCCGCGCTCTACTCCGCCCGCAGCGTCCGGGCCGGATCGACGCGGATGGCTCCGATAGCCGGCGCCAGGCAGGCGCACAGGCCGGCGGCGCAAAGCAGGGCCACCGCCCAGGATATCGATTGCAGGTCCGCGGGGCCTACACCATACAGCATGTGCCGCACGAGATATCCGGCGGCCAGCGATCCCGCCAATCCCACGACCAGTCCGCCGGCCAGAATACGGGCGCCCTGATTCAGGATCATCCGCAGAATGCTCACGCGCGAGGCTCCCAGCGCCATGCGAATTCCGATCTCCCTGCGCCGCTGCTCGACCTGCATGCTCAAGGTGCCATACAGACCGACCAGGCTGATGGCCAACGCGATCACGGCGAATCCGCCGATCAACGCCGCGGATGTGACGCGGCGGCTCACCGTCGCGGACGTCATTTCCTCCAGGAGCTTGAATTCCCTGGCGAAGACACCGGCGTGGCGATCGCGAAGCCGCACCTTCAGTTCCCGCTCGAAGAGGGCCGGCCGGTGCGCGCGATAAAAGAAAGGCTGCCAGGGAACCACGGATGGTACGGCATGTAAGCGGCCGCGCCGGAAGGGCTGTCCAGCGCCTTGTGGCGGATGTCCTTCACGACGCCGACCACTGCCAGGTTCAGGCTGCCCAGCGCGATGTGCACGCTCCGCCCGACCGGATTGGCGTCGCCGAATAGAAGGCGCGCCGCGGTCTCGTTGAGAATGAACCGGTTCTCGCCGCGGGCCACATCGTCTTCGGAAAAAGTCCGGCCGGCAACGAGGCGCGCGCGCAGGGTCTCAAAATACGCGGCGCCGACCATGCGAAACGGGATCACCGGATCGGCGGGAACGAAGCCGCCGGATCGAGTGTTCATGGTGCATCCCATCGCGGAGCCGACCGCAGGATCGGCGGCGAAAGCCACGCTCCTGACGCCGGGAATCGCTTCGATCTGCCGGGCGAGGTCCGATGCCGCGCCCACCACGCGGTCGGGCGGCGCCGTCAAGGAGACGCGGAACGCGACCACCCCCGACGGATCCATGCCGGCGTCGGTGCGCAGCGCCGCGACGAAGCTCTTCGCAAGCAATCCGCTGACCGCGAGCAGGGTCAGAACCAGGGCCAGTTGCGCGCCCACCAGAACCAGCACGGCACGGCTTCCGCCGGCGATACGCCGGCCGCCGGAGCGCGCCAGGATATCGCCCAGCCCCGCGCGGATCGCGTGCCAGGAGGCCGGCACCGCGATGGCCAATGCCACCACGGCGGCTACCACCACGCCGAAGCCGATCAACGCCGGACTGGCGTCCAGCATTCCGGGTCCCAGCCGATGGAGGTCGGGCTCGAATTTCAACACCGATGCACGCGCCAGGTAGTTAAGGGCAAACGCCAGCGACGTGCCTCCCAGGCAAAGCAGCATCGATTCGAGAAGATTCTCGCTCAGCAAGTGGCGGCGCGAGGCTCCCAGCGCCAGGCGAACCGCGGAATCCTGCAATCGCGCCATGGCGCGCGCCAGCAGCAAACCGGCGAGGTTGGCGCACATCACCACCAGCAGCAAGGCGGCGGCTCCGCAGAGCAGCCAGATGGCGGTTCGATTGGGAGGTTCGAGAGCCGTGCGCAACGATTCCGCCCGGTACACATCGGAGCTGCCGGGAGGGTAGGGCGAGCTGCGGGCGCACTCCGCCAGGGCCGATCGAGCCTCCGCGGACGCGCGCTCCATGGTCACGCCAGCCCGCAGGCGCAATACCGCGGTGTAGAACGCGTCGCCAAAATCCGTGCCGACGCTGTTGGTGCGCCATGGAATCGGCAACAACAACTCCGCCTGGGGGACAAAAGGAAGCGCGGCGGGCGATCGCGCCACGCCCAGAATCCGCAGCGAAACGCGCGCGGTCCCCATTTGAGCCGGAAAGACCTTCCCGATCACCGCGGGATCCGCGGCGAAGTATTTGCGCCACGCCGGCTCCAGCAGGACAGCGCGCACCTCGCTGGCTACCCCGCCATCCTCTTCTTCGGAGAACAATCGTCCGGCCACGGGCGATATTCCGAGTGCGAGGAAATACTGCGAGTTGACGCTTCCCGCCGCCAGGTCGAAGGTATCGTCCCCGCGGGAGACGGCAATTCTCGGATGACTCGACGAGAGGCCGATCTCCGTGAAGGCGTTCTCGCGTGTTGCCAAAAACCAAGCCTGGGCGCCCGAAATCGCCGTCGCCGAGAAGGCGCGGCCTTGGGAGTCGCGGGAAGAGATGGTCGCCAGCCGCTCGCCCTGCGGGAACTGCAACGGCCGCCACAAAAGGGCATAGGCGAGATTGAACAGGATTACATTGGCGCCTATGCCGAAACCCAGAACCAGCACCGTGGCCAAGACAAAGCTGCGCGACCCGTAGAGCCGGCGGAGCGCGAAGCGAACCTGCCGCATTTCCAATATCCAGGTCTGGACACCCGTATTGTAGCTGCCGCCGCCGGAGAAAACGCGCGCTCAGTTTTGCCCGGTCATGTTGTTTTCGGCCGCTGGAGCGGCCTTACCCGCGTCCAGGTGATCCCAGTTCAGGATGGCATTGAAAGCCAGGAAGAACGTTCCCTGTGTCTGCCATCGCCAGAAGGGACGGAGCGCGAACAGGACGATGTGGCCCTTGCCCAGGGAGACATCGATAGCGAGGGCGTGATTCTGGATTGTTTCGCCGCCTGCCAGGGTGCCGGAAAGCAGCATATCGTTTTCGTTGGCGGGGAAGCGCAGGACCACGCGCGCCGAAGACGGCGCGCCGCCGCGTCCGCCGCGTCCACGTCCCCCGCCTCCGCCGAATCCGCCCGCGGCGGCGTTGGGTCCGGCCTCAGCGCCGCCATTGGCGCCGCCGCGTCCGCGTCCTCCCCGTCCACCTCGCCCGGGGCCCGCGGCTGATCCGGGAACGGCGGTAGGCGAATCGGCATCGAGCGGCGAAATGTGGATCGGGGTCACGTTCGGAGTAATGTTCTGGCCGTCGCCGCCATTGATGCCCCGTCCGCCGGCGCCGCCGCGTCCGCCGCCAAATCCGCCGAATCCGCCAAAACCTCCGCCCGCGGCCACGTTGAACACCGGATCCTGATTGAAGTACACCGGCAGGTCTTTGTTCTCATAGCCGTAAGCCAGCGGACTTTTCAGATCGGCGAAGACGCCGCGCACGATCGATCCGCGGGCGAACAGCGCTTCCGGATGCTCCACCGTGACGCCGCTGCCCAGGTCGTATTCCGCCATCATGGCCGACGTCGAGCCTTCGGTGATGAGCGTGCCTCCCTGCTCGACGAACTGGCCGAGGGCTTCCAATCCGTCGAAGCCCATGCCGCCGCGGATGTCGTCGCTCTGATCGAGCGACCCTAAGTTGGGAGTCAGGTCCGTCTTCTTGTACGGGATCGGCTGATTTCCCGTGGCGCCGGTAATCACGGATTGCGCCGTGCCGCCGGTGTGCGGGAAGACGATGACGTCGTATTTCGCGCGCAGGTTGCCCTCGCGCAGCCTGGTATCGGCGAAGTAAACGTAGGGCACCTTGTAATAATCCAGCGCCGCCCGCACCCAGCCCTCATCCTGCGTACGCGTCCAGGTGTGCACGTAGCCGATGCGCGGCATGGTCTGTTCGTGAGTCTTGATCTGCGGCTCGGACGCCACGGCCCACGCGGAAAGCCCCAGCGACTTCAGGGACGAGTCGATTTTGGCGCGATCGGCATTGGGAATAATAAACGCCCCGGCCCGGAATTTATGCCCGGCGGCCTCGAAATCCTCTTCGGCGATCATCATGTTGGCGTCGCGGTTCAGCATGCGGAACAGCATGAGGTTGTTATCGCTGGTGTGCTCGACGAGGATCACCCTGCCGTCGCCTTCCACTCCCCCGGGCGCGACGGCATCCGCTGTGAGCAGCGCCATCGGCTGGTCGAGAAGGCTCTTGTCGTAGACCGGCGTGAGCTTCACATCGCGCATATACTGCATGGTCCAGCCGGTGTCGTCGTAGGGCCGCGGATTGGTAGTCGGATAGTTCTCGACGCTGGTGTACATCTCGATCAGCGTGCGATACGGCTGGTCGGCGCGGATCACGTAGTCGCCCGCCGCCACTTCGACGTTGCCCGCTTTGAAGGCGGAGCTTGCGACGTTCACTTCGGCGCCCTGATGTCGCAACTCGTTGACGAGATCGGCGGCATCGGCCTTGCGATATTGATGCGCCGGCACGACCCACCCGTTGGGCGTCGGCTTGTCGTTAGCGTCCCGTCCGGTCTTGCCGAATTCGATGGCGCGGCGGTTCTTGTCGTAGTAATTCTCCAGATAGAGCTCGTGCTCCCTGGCGACCTGGTGCAGCGCGAATAAAATGGCCGATTCCTGGATGTTGGTGTTGTTGCGCGGTCCCCATTTGATCGAGGGTAGAGGCGGGTTCGGCCGGTACCACTCGCGGCTGGTCGCATTGGCGCCCAACTGGAGATTGTTCTGGACATCGGGACCGTAGCTCTGCACTTCGTAAAATCGTCCGAAGGAGTTATGGGTAAGCGCAATCCAGAAAAGATAGTTAGGCACCCAGCCGTCGTAATAGCCGTAAGTGAACACGCCGGGCACGCCGCGCTTGGTCATCTCGATCATCTCCGTCTCCGCCAGCAGCCACCATTCGTTGGAGGCGAGGGGGTCGAGAGAGACATTGTAAGGACCGGTGCCGGTCGAGATATATAAATAGGACTGCGCTTCGTGCAGGTCGTGAAGAATGGTGGGATGCCACTCGACCACGCCCTTGGTGAAATTCTGCGTGATCTTCAGGTATTGCCCCATACCGTCGCGATTGTTGTCGTGCTGGACGTATTTGCCCCAGTACATCATGAGCGAATTGCGCGAGACCCCGGGATTCTTCTTGCTGTAATAGTAGGCGTCAACCACGCGCTCGCGGCCGTCCACTTCGATAACCGGTGTAATGAATACGATGGCGTTGTTGCGGATGCTCTGGATGAACGGCGTCTCTTCGATGAGGAGACGGTAGGCCAGCTCGATGAGCATCTCGGGACCGCCGGTCTCCGGCGAATGGATGCCGCTGTTGATCCAGTAGATGGGCTTGGCCGTTTTGATGATTTCGCGGGCCTGCTCCTGGGTGATCTTGCGCGGGTCGCCAAGCTGGGCCAGCATTGCTTTGTACTTGTCCAGGTCTTTGATAGTGGCCTCGTCGGCGATGGCCAGCACCATCTGGTCGCGGCCTTCTTCGCTCTGCCCCAGCTTCCACACCTTGCACCGCGGCGACACGCGGGCCAACTCCTCGTAATAGCGCTGGATGTCCTTGGCGTAGGTGAGCTCGCCAGGAGCGCCGGGGATGCGTCCGAAGAACTTGAGCGGCGAGGGGACGGTATCGGAAGCCGGCATGTGGTCCACGAGTTCGGTAGTAATTCGCGGGTCCTGCAGATACTCGTGGATGAGCTTGGTATATTCCTCGTCCATCTTCTGGGGCGCGGCCGAAGCGGCCTGGGCCGCCGCTGGAGTGGTGGACTTCCCCTTCTTTTGGGTGTTTTGCGCCGGCAACTTCACGGCGGGACCGAAGATCAGAGCGAGCGCCAAGGCGCCGCACGCCAGGGTTGCAAAGCGAGTTCTCATGGTTTTTCAGTATTACATTTTCGGAACCAGCGGTGTCAAACGAAGGAATCGCCGGCTCGCAGCCTACGTGTCGCCATGGCCCCGATGCGGCCGGAACTCCAATGAACTAGACTCGCGGTATGGGAAACGGTGTGAAGCTGCCGCTGGCTCTTGGAATCATGGCGATTCTGGCGTGCGGCATTGCGGCGGGAATCGATACGGGGCAGCCAATGCCCAGGTTCAGCGCCACGGCTCTGGATGGCCAGAAGTTCACCAACGAAAGCGTGAAGGGGAAAGTGGTTCTGGTGCAGATCTGGGCCACGTGGTGCCAGTATTGCCGCCGCGACCAGCCCGCGGTGGACGCCGTTTCGCAGGATTTCGGGGAGCAGCGGCTGCTGGTATTGGCTGTCAACGCGGGCGAGTCCAAGAGCAAGGTGCAGCAATACCTGGCGCGGTCGCCGCGCCGCGTCCCGGTGGTTCTGATGGAGAAGACCAACCTGGCGGCGTTGTTCCCGGCCCACGCATACCCTTATTACGTTGCCGTGGATGCCGATGGAAAAATCGCGGGGGAGCTTCGCGGATCGGGCGGGGAAGAAGCCTTGCGCCGCTTGCTGCACCGGGCAGGACTGGACTAACCCGCCTCCCGCCCGGTAAATCGGGGACGGCCGAACGGCGAGCGGTAAACTCGTATTCATGCTGTCGGTTGTCCTGGGGCTTCTGTTTGCGCGTCCGGTTCCAGTAACGTATTCTCACGACGTAGCCGCGATCCTCTATGAGAATTGCGCTTCCTGTCACCGGCCCGGCGGAGTGGCGCCGTTCAGCCTGCTCACCTATAGCGATGCCGCGCGGAGAGCGCGCCAGATCGCGGAAATCACGGCGCAGCGGGCCATGCCGCCGTGGCTCCCGGCCGAACCCCGATTCGCGCACGAACGAAAACTGACCGCCGCGCAAATCGAAATTCTGGCGCGATGGGCCGAGGCGGGCGCGCCCGAAGGCAATCCGGCGGCCACGCCAAAGCCGCCGGCATTCCCGGACGGCTGGCAATTGGGAAGACCGGACGTCGAGGCCGGGATGTCGGTTGCGTTCGATGTTCCCGCGGACGGACCGGATTTGTACCGCTGCTTCGACATCCCCGCGCCGGCCACTACCGCCCACTACGTCCGGGCCATCGACATTCGCCCCGGCAGCCCGCAGGTGGTGCATCACGTAATTCTGTTCCAGGACATCACCGGCACGGCGCGGCAGCGCGACCAGGGATCGGGATATTCCTGCTTCGGCACGCCGGGATTTCTGCCGGCCCGCGGGTTGGGCGGCTGGACGCCGGGCGCGCTGCCGTTTCAGACCCCCGAAGGTATTCCCGAGATCCTTCACGCCCGTGCCGACCTGGTTCTGCAGGTCCACTATCATCCCATCGGCCGGCCGATGACCGACCGCACGCAGGTGGCTTTGTATTTTACAAATGAAAAGCCGACGCGCACCGGAGCCGATATCCCGCTGGTCTCCAGCCGCATCGATATTCCGCCCGGCGAGCGCGCGTACAAAGTAACGGACCACTTCACCATTCCGGTGGATGTGGACGTAATCGGCATCAATCCGCACGCCCACTATATCTGCAGGGACATGCTCGGCTATGCCGTGCTTCCTGATGGCAAGCGGGTCACGCTCTTGCATATTCCCAACTGGGATTTCAACTGGCAGCAGCAGTACGTGTACGCGCGGCCGATCCGTTTACCCGCGGATACGGAAGTCTTCATGGAGTTCACCTACGACAATTCGGAGAACAACCTGCACAATCCGAATCACCCGCCGCGGCGGGTGAGTTATGGGCCGGGCTCGACGGACGAGATGGCGGGGTTGCATATCGAGGTCGTGCCGGTGGATCCCGACGATGCCGAGGAATTGAGCCTGACCCTCCAGGGGAAGATGGTGCGCGATTCGGGCGGCGGAGGATTGCGCCGCAGGCGTTGATCGCCCACAATCGCAGCGGATATGATTTAGAGAACTTCAGTGCGTCCGGAACCCACGCTCGCGTCCGAAATGGACAAACTCGTTGAATGCCGCGGCCGCGAGGAGTTCATCGAATCCATTTTGAATCGCTTCGAGGGCCCTCCATCCGTCACGCTGATTCATGGCGACTCGGGAATCGGGAAAACCACCGTCATGAAGAAGCTGGTGGAGATCATCCGCCGGCGAAACAGCACGGATGAGCCCGAGCCGGACGCGGCCCCCAACTCCACGCTGGTCGGCCATTTCGAGTGTGCCGGCCGTTTGGAAGGAGATCCCCTGTTCTATGCTCTCGACGATCTCTTCCGCAGTTGTGTCGGCGAGCAGACTTCCGTTCTGGAGCGGGCCTCGTTGTTTGCGCAAGCCCTCGGCTCGCAATTGTCCAGGCCGTCCAAGCTGCTGGCCGTGGCGAGCAGTCTTGCCCCGGGAGTGAAGCTGCAAATCGCCGGCAGCTTCACTTTGCTGGTCGGCGAGCTGTTCGGCGTGTTGCAGAAGACCATGCACGATGCGGTGGCGGTGCGAGCCGACCAGGTTCCGGCGCCGCGATCACGCATCTTCGGCGATGCCATGGAACAGATCGCCTCGATCAGCCAGGGACAGACGCTGGTGCTGGTGGTCGATAATCTGAATGCCTTGGCCGAGGCGGGACAGGATGTCCGGCACCTGGCGCTGATCGGTATACTGACGAATCAACTCGCGCGCATGGGGAATGTGCACGTGGTGTTGAGCTGGAAGCAGAGTCCGGACCTGCACCCGGCGTTCGTCGCCCTGACCGACGCGCTGGGCGAATATGCCGTGAAGAACCGGTTTGAAGTACTCGGCCTGGGTCCCATCAGCCGTATTGCGGCGGGAAGCTGGCTGCGCGAGCAATGCGCGTGGTTTCGCGAAGCGACGTCCTCCGGGCAGAGCGAAGTGCTGGACCTGGCGGGCGGCATGCCGGAAGTGATCGAAGAATGGATACAAGCCGGATTCGGCGAGGTCGATCTGAAGCGCCTGGCCGAGATCGCCGAAGGGGCGCAGAACGCGCGTTTCACCCGATTGCAGACCTATCTGAACAACTCCGACGACCTGGAGATGTTGTTCGTGCTGGCCCTGATGGACCGCGCTACGGAGGCGGTTTTGCAGTACCTGTGCCAGCTCTCGGGATTCGGCTGGCGGCGGCGTTTGCAATTCTGGGAGTCGACAAACCTGCTTTCGCACAACCGGTCTTCGGAATGGCGATTCGCGCACGAGAAGAAGAGGAAGTTCCTTCTGGAAACAGGCGTCCGCCTGCTCCCCGAGCAGGGTGCGCCGGCCATCGCGCGGACTTACGACCGGTTGCTGGCTCACGCCGGATATTCGGTCGGAATCCACCGCGCGGCGGAACAATACCCCGATATTCTGGACGAGTTGGCCGCGAGGTTGGACCGGCCGCGCCTGGACCGGAGAAACAGCCGGCTGCCGCTGCCGCTCCGAGTCTTCTTATTTACGTCGCAAGAGAAATACTCGGTGCCCCGGTGCCAGGGTTTTCTGGGTGAATTTCAAAAGGTCCGTTCGAGCTTGAATCTTCCCGCCGGCCTGATAGCCGCACTCGACCTGGCGTACCTCTCCACCGAGAAAAGCGATTACGAGTTGGGGAAGGGATTTCTGGAAGAGATCCTCCTTCATCTCCAGAATGTCGAACTGATCCGGGAAGACGCGGAACCGGTCTACAAAACGCTGCTGAAGATTCTCCACAACAATCGATTGCTGTACGAAAACCGCGGAGACATGCGGCGGTGGCTGGACACCCTGCAGGAGATTTCGTTGCCTTACTCGGGGAATACCGAAGTAGCCGGCACGCAGTCGTATCTTTGGTATCGGGTTTGTGTGCTGGCGCGCGCGGAAGAGGACCTGGAGACTTTCGATTACGGCTTCCGCCATGTAATGGAATGGTCAGCGGAGCCGAATGGGCAGTGCGGCCTCTATGCTTCATGGGCCATATGCCGCCGCGCGGAGCTGCTGTGGAGTTTGGGGCGGCGGGAGGAAATCCCTGCGCTCCTCGACGAAATCCGCTCGCTGGCCGGGCGGGACAAAAACGAAGAAGTGTGGCAGGCCTATTCCTGGATGTTTGTGGTCGCGCATGAAAACGGCCAACCGGAACTGAAGGACCGGATCTATGCAGAAGCCGCGGAGGTTGCGGGAACGGGGCGGGCCGTCGGGGCAGTGCAGTTTCTGAGAGTGCTGGGGAAGAGCTTGCTCGGAGCATCCGAACGGGAATTCGTTGTCCAACACGCCGACGGATTGATGCAGCTTCTGGAGCGAATTGTGGGCGACCATCGAACGGCATTCGCCGCTGCTCACCGTTGCATCGTGCGGATGGTGGACCTGTGCGCGCCAGATCCGCCGGCGTCCGAAGTGATCACGCGGTTGATCGAGCGCTATTTCAAGCTGCTGCTGGAGGGGGACGCCATTGACAAGATCGCGTCGCTCTGGCACGTTTTCAAGGCGGCGGGAATTCCAGCTCTGCCGGGGTGGGAGACCGAACATCCGAAATTGTTCGAGGTTCTGACGGACCGGGCATTTCATTCGCGAATGGAAAAGGTTTTTGTCGGACTTGTGGAGAAGGAGACCGCCGGCCTGCTGGATGACGCGCTTGCCCGATTTGACTCCGATCCGTCGGATTATTGGAACCAGCAGCATCTCCTGGGTGCGGCCTTCTACTACGTGGTCACCGAGGGCGCCACCGCGGATAACGCCGCCCGCTGCTGGCAGTTGCTGTCCACGATTGCGACGAATGACGGCAATCGATGCTTTCTGGGCGTCAATGTGATGGTCGCATTGTGTGAAGGCGAGCGGCAGGCGGAAGCATGCGCCGTCCTTCGCCAACTGCACCAGGCGGCCACTCAAGCCGCTTACGGGCCGCTTTCATGGGTGCAGGGCGCAATCATACTGTGCTGGGATGAGACCGGCGCGAACGAGTTCCACCGCTTTTACACCGACGAAGATCTGGCGCAGTGGTGGCGGAAAGGGACTCAGGATTCGACACCTTCCGAGATTGAGTCCACGCTTAAGGAATGGCGCGGACTCCCCTTCGCCAAATACGTCCGCTTCGACCTTCTGGCCGAACCTCGCGGCGCCGGAAGCGGCTAAACGGGCTGCCGCGCGCGGCTTCGTGATATCTTGGCCTCACCATGAAGCTTCACGCCGCCGCGCTTGCCGTCCTATCCGTTACGGCCCTGGCGCAAACGCCCGATAGCAATGCGTATTACAAGTTCACGCCCGACGCCTGGCCGCAGCCCGGCGTGCCGCGGGGGGAAATCCGCGGTCCGTTCACATTGCCGAGCCAGGCCTATCCCGGAACCCAGCACACCTACTGGGTCTATGTTCCGGCGCAATACGATGCCGCGGCGCCGGCCAGCCTGATGATCTTCAACGATGGCCAGGCGTTCATGGCTGCCCAGGGCGACATACGCGCGCAATTCGTTCTGGACAATCTGATCTACCGGCGCGAAATACCGGTCATGATCGCGGTCTTCATCAATCCCGGACGCCGTCCCGACCAGCCCGAACCGACGCTGAGCGAGTGGGGCGACCGCACCACCAACCGGCCGGCGGAGTACAACACGCTGGACGACAAATACGCCCGTGTCATCGTCGAGGAGCTGCTGCCGGTCTTGTACAAGGAGTACAACATTTCCAGGGATGCCGACCGCCACGGGATCGGCGGGTCCAGTTCGGGAGCCATCGCGGCTTTCACCGTCGCCTGGCAGCGCCCCGACGTATTTCGCAAAGTGCTGAGCAACGTCGGCAGCTTTACCAACATCCGCGGCGGGAATGCGTACCCCGACATCATCCGTCAGAGCGAAAAAAAGCCGCTGCGCATATTTCTGGTGGATGGCCGCAACGACAACCGGGGTGTGCGCAATGGCGCCTACGATGCCGGCTGGGACTGGTTTTTACAAAATACCCGCATGCAGCAGGCGCTGGCTGAAAAAAGCTACGACCTGAATTACTCGTGGGGCATGCAGTCGCACGGCCAGAAAATGCTGCGGGCCGTCTTCCCCGATATGATGCGGTGGCTGTGGCGCGACCAGCCGGTTTCCACCGATCCCAACAATGCCGTGGAACGGTCCTATGCGGCGGCCAAGGGCGCCCTGCCGGCGCCGCCGTCCACCGACCAATCGACGCTGCTGGATCTGGAGCAGCACTGGGTGGAGGCCCTGGTAAAGCCCGACCCGGCCGCACTCGATGCGATCTTGGGCGACCGGTTTACGGACACCGACGAGGATGGCGACCGGACCGACAAGCGCGGTGTGCTGGAGGCCTTGCGCTCGGGTGATCTGAAGATGGCATCGATCCAACTGTCGGAAATGAAAGCATATGTTTACGGCGATTGCGCGGTGGTGACCGGCGCGGCGCTGCAAAACGGGAGATTCCAGGGCCGTTCGCTGACCCCCAGGGTGGTTTTCACCGACACGTTCCTCTATGAAAACGGACGGTGGGCGCCGGTGGCATCGCAGCGCTCGCGCGCCAAGTAGGGCTGAAACGCGCGCGGGGCGCGCTCCGTCTGAGGAATGCAGAGGGATGACGACGTCGATCGCAGCCCCGCGGTCTCGCTGAACGCCGGTGAGTACAACCTGGCGCCGCCGCGCGGGCGCCGGGGGCAGGTTTTATTTTCCTTGTAGCCTGCCCCCGCCGAACCTATTCCGCAGCCGCCTGCCCGGACGGCAATTTGTTTCCGGGCACCATCGGCAGCGATCGAATGCGCTGGCCGGTGGCATCGAAGATGGCGTTGCCGATGGCCGGGGCCACCGCCATGATCGGTGTCTCTCCAGCTCCAGCCGACGGGATATCTTTACGATCCAACAGTACCGTCTCGATCTTCGGCATGTCGGCAAAGCGAGGCACGCGGTATTTCGAGAGGCGGTTGGTGGCGATTTTTCCATCGGCGAACTCGATCCGCTCGAAGAGGGCGCCGCCCAGGCCCATGGCGATGGCGCCATCGATCTGGTTGCGCAGATGTTCGGGGTTGACGACGGCCCCGCATTCGAACGCCTGCACCACGCGCACGACCTTCACCAGGCCATTGGCTACGCTCACTTCCGCGCACGCCGCCACGTAGCTGCCTTTTTCCGTGCCCGCGGCCAGCCCGAACCCGCTTCCCGCCGTTTTGCGCCGCGATTGCCAGCCGAACTTGTCGGCCGCGGCCTGAAGCACGTTGCGCAAGCGGTCGTTGGAGATGTTCTTCAAGCGAAATTCCAGGGGATCGAGCTTCAGCGCACGCGCCAGCTCGTCCATATACGATTCGCGCACGAAATGATTCGCCGTCCCGGCCAGTCCGCGATAAGACCCCTGCCGCAATGGCGATCGTGTCTCGTGCATCTGCTCGATCTTCGGACCGCCGATATCGTAAGGCGTGTTGAGCGCGGAGGGTCCGGAGTTGTAATTGTGAAATTCCCACTCGAGGAGCTTGCCCTGGGAATCGGTTTTGCCGAACACTTCGATCAGACCGCCGGGCCGGAAATAGGCCCAGGTCATTTCCTCTTCGCGCGTCCAGTTCCGTTTCACCGGTTTTCCGGCGGCCTTGGCGAGGCGGGCGGCCTCGACCGCGGCATCGCCATTATGCTTGCCGCCGTAGCCCGATCCGGTGTCGGGCATGAAAACGTGAACGTCTTCTTCCGGAATTCCGAGGTCCTGCGCCAGTTCGCTGCGGACACCGAAGGGCCGCTGCGTCCCCGTCCAGACGGTCAGCTTTCCATCCGGCGAGAATTCGGCTACGGCGGCGCGGGGCTCGAGCGGCGTATGCGCGATATAGGCGACCGTATACGGCACCAGGTTGGGGTTCGAGGGCGGCGTTTCCGGCGTAACCTGGCCGCGCCCGCCGCGTCCGCCGCCGGCGCGGGCGTTCTTCCGGTAATACGCGAACACGTCTTTACTCGATGGCTGGCCTTCGACCGGCTGCCATTTGGCTTGCAGCGCGGCCAGGGCTTTTTCGGCGGTGTCCGGATCGGGAGCGACAACGCCCACCAGATCGGCGCCCGCGCCCTCGCGCGGCAGGCGGAAGGTGTCGCGCACCACTATGACACCGGGAATGCGCTCGGCGGCCGAAGTGTCCACGGAGATCAGCCTGGCGCCGAATTGCGGCGGATACAGCACCTTGCCGAAGAGCATTCCGGGCCTGTGAATGTCGTAAGGATATTGATGCGCGCCGGTGACGATATCGCGTCCGTTGACCTTCTCGACCGACGTGCCCGCGATTTTCCATTCGGCCGCGGGAGTGAGCCCTTCGGACGACGGAATGGTGCGCAGAAGCTTCTGTCCATGAGTCAATTCGCCGAAAGTCGCCGACCAGCCGTTCACCGTAGCCTTGCCCGCCGCGATACTCACCTGGGAAGGATCCACGTTCCATTTTTTGGCGGCGAGATCGGCGAGCATATCGCGCGCCGTGGCCGCGGCTTTGCGGATCTGCGGCCACATGCGAGGCGTGGTCTGGCTTCCGAACGTGCCCTGGTCGAAGGGCGTGAGGGCGGTATCGCCCATGACCATGCGGATGGAGTCGACGGGAGCGCGCAGTTCCTCGGCCACCGCGGCCGTGAGCGAAGTGCGGGCGTTTTGTCCGACCTCGACTTTTCCCGTATACACGGTCACCGCGCCAGCCTCGTCGATGTGAATCCAGGCGCTGACATCCGACGGGGGCGCCTGGTTCATGCCGCGCCGCGCGCCGCCGCCCGATTCCTGCGCGTCGGCGGTGTCCACGATCCAGACCGCGAGTCCGCCGCCTACGGCCGCGAAAAATGCCCGCCGCGTGATCATGCCCGGCCTCCCTTCGCGGCCGCGGTCTGAATCGCGCGGACAATTCTCGAATAAGTGCCGCAGCGGCAGATATGCCCGTTCATGCCGCTGACGATTTCGGTTTCGCTGGGATGCGGCGTGCGGCGAAGCAATCCGACGGCGCCCAGAATCATTCCGGGTGTACACCATCCGCACTGCATGGCATCGGCTTCGAGGAAGGCCTCCTGCACCGGATGCAGCTTCCCGTTCACCGCCAGGCCTTCGATGGTGACGATTTTTCTGCCGGCCGCGGCCGAAACGCGCGTGAGGCAGGATTTCGTGGGTTGACCATCGATCAGCACCGTGCAGGCGGCGCACTGGCCCTCGCCGCATCCGTACTTGGTGCCGGTCAACTGCAGATCATCGCGGAGGACGCTGAGGAGCGTCCGATCGGCATCGGCATCGAGGTGATGTAGAGTACCGTTGACGTCCAATTGGGTGACCCTGGCCATGTGGTAATTATATAGCCGGCGGATTTCACGCAATTCACGCCGAGAGCCTGAAAACAGGCCGCCGGAACTGCCTTCTAATACTCACGATGTTTCGACCGATGAGATGGCATGCGTCCCTTATCGGACGCAAGCGACAACCATGCTGTCAATTGTTGGAATCGTAATCGTCCTGGGAGCCATTGCCGGCGGCTACCTGATGGAACACGGAAAACTGCTGGTGCTGATGCAGCCGGCGGAATTGATCATCATTTTCGGCGCGGCCGTGGGTACGGTGATTGTCGGCAACCCCCTGCCCACGCTCAAAAAGATCGCGGAAGGCCTGGCGGGCGTCTTCTCCGGCACGCCGTTCACGAAGGCGTACTACCTGGAGAACCTGAAGATGGTTTACGAGCTTTACAATCTGGCTCGTAAGGCCGGCACCGCCAAGCTGGAAGAGGAGGTCGATAATCCATCGAAGGGCCAGGTGTTCTCGAAATATCCGAAGTTCCTGAAATCGCACCACGCGCTGCATTTTCTCTGCGACACGCTGCGAACCGCGGTCTCGGGCGGGGTGGAACCGTTCGAGATCGACACCATGATGGAAATCGATCTGGAAGTTCACCATCGCGAATCGCACGAACCGGTCGGGGCCTTGGCCACCATGGCCGATTCGCTACCGGGCCTGGGAATTGTGGCCGCGGTATTGGGCGTCGTGATCACCATGGGAGCGCTGGGCGGTCCGAAAGAGGAGATCGGGCACAAAGTGGCGGCGGCGCTGGTCGGCACATTTCTCGGCATTCTGCTTTGCTATGGCATTTTCGGACCGCTCGCCGCGGCGATGGGCAAGCAGACCGACGCCGAAGGCCACTATTTCGGTTTTTTGCGCATGGCGGCGCTGGCGTTCGTCAAAGGCCTGAGCCCGATGATGGCGGCGGAGATGGCGCGGCGCGCGATACCTACGACCGTCCGGCCCAGTTTCCAGGAAATGGAGACCACCTGCCGGTCGGGCGCCGCCGTGGCGAGTAAGGCGGCATAGCCATGGCAACCGAAGAATCGACGCTGGCGCCGCCGGCCAAGCCGCCCAAACCAATCGTCATCGTCAAGCGGAAGAATACCGGTGGAGGCGGCCACCATGGCGGCGCCTGGAAAGTGGCCTACGCCGATTTCGTGACGGCCATGATGGCGCTGTTCATCGTGCTCTGGTTGATGGGCTCCGACGAAGAGGTCAAGAAAGCGATCTCCGCCTACTTCAACAATCCGTCGGGACCCGGCAACATGGCGGGAACGGCGTCGGCCGGCTTCGGCAACTCGATCGAGCTTCCCAAGCAGGACATGGGCAAGCTGCGCGAGAAAATCCAGCAGGCGCTGATGACTCTTCCGGATTTCCGGCAATTGAAGGATCACGTCGAGATCACCATCACATCGGATGGCTTAAGGATCGAATTGTTGGAGACCGAGGCCGGCATGTTCTTCGAATCCGGCAAGCCGGTGCCGACCTCCAACGGATCCGAGCTGCTGGAAAGCCTGGCCAAACAACTGGGTCAGCTGCCGAACGGCGTGCTCATCGAGGGACACACCGATTCCAGGCCGTTCACCGGCGATAGCGCTTATACGAACTGGGAGCTCTCGACGGATCGCGCCAACTCCGCGCGCCGGCTGATGGAAGAGAATGGGCTAAGGCCGCAACAGGTGGGGCAGGTACGCGGCTATGCCGACCGCCAACTACGCCACCCGGAAGATCCCGAGAGCCCGTCGAATCGCCGCATTTCGGTCATCGTGCAGTATCTCAAGCCGCCGGCGCCGCCTCCGGCGGAGAAGAAGTGATCGATTTCAGATGGTATCCTCTGAAACAGAGGATTTATGACTCCCCGTAAGACCATCGATGAGTTTCTTGGTGTCAGGCGCCTGGCCGTGATCGGTGTTTCGCGCCATGCGAAGGACTTCACGCGGTCGTTGTTCCGCGAACTGCAAAAACGGGGCTACGAGCTGGTTCCCGTCAACCCCGAGGCTGCTGAAATCGAAGGCATCCCGGCCGTCAAGAACGTGAAAGATGCCGGGCCGGTGGATGGAGCGCTGCTGCTGACCAAGCCCGCGGTTACCGATGCGGTGGTGCGCGATTGCGCGGATGCCGGCATTCACCGGATCTGGATGCATCGCGCCGGGGGCGCGGGAGCGGTCAGCCGCGAGGCCATCGGTTTCTGCGAGCGCCATGACATGACAGTGGTGGAGGGCGAATGTCCCTTCATGTTCCTCGCGGATCCGGGATTTCCGCATAACTTCCACGCGTTCTGCCGGAAGTTAGTAGGGCGCTATCCGAAATAGCAGTGGGCAGCGGCTGCTCGGCGGGCGAATCTACATGAAATCCGGAATCTGAATTCCCAGAATCGCCGCCGTACGCTCCAACTGCCTGCGGAAGAACTGGGTCATCCAGAGCAGGAAAACCTTCTTCTCGCGGTTCTTCTCGGGCAGAATCGGATACTTCTCATAGAAGTTCGCGAAGCCCTGGGCGAGCTGAAACGCGTACCTGGCGACGTGCGCCGGTTCCCCGGCGCCCAGCGCGCGCTCCAGGGCCGAATCGGCTTTGGAAGCGGCCAGCAGAATCTGCCAGAAATCCTCGAATTCCAACTGGCGCGCGAAAGCCCCGGCATTCAACTCGGAGGCGAAATCCGGCAAAGTCTCGCCGCGCGCCACCAGCTCGTGCAGAATGCGGTTGGCTCGCAGCGCCGCGTATTGCACGTAGGGTCCGGTTTCGCCGGCGAAGCTCAAGGCCTCCTGCAGGTCGAAGGCGATGACCGAATTGCGCGTAAACTTCAGGAGGAAATAGCGCAGCGCGGCGACCGCGATCCGCGTGGCAACGCCGCGGCGCCCCTCGAGGGGTACATCCGCATGGCGCGAGGTAACTTCTTCCAGGGCCTTTTCGATCAAGCGGTCCATCAAATCGTCGGCTTTGACGCCGATGCCTTTGCGGCCGGAAACCTCCACCTTCGATTTGGCGCGGTCCTCGTCGGAGATTTCGATGCCGAGATCGGCGCAGCAGCGCGGCGTCAGCGTGACCATCTCATAAGAAAAGTGAATCGACCGTTTGGCCTGCTCTTCGTAGCCCAGGCTGCGCAAACCGGCCGCTACGACGTCCTGCAGATACGACTGGCGGGCGTCGATGACGTTGTAAACCTCCGAGCCGCGGCCGAACTGCTGGCGCTCGGCCGAATCATCAGCCGGATCGTCGGTGGTCACCCACAGCACACGTCCATCGGCGTACGTGCGGAACGGGCGGTAGTGGAAATCCTTGCCCAGGAGTCCGAATTTCCAGAGCTGATAGGCGATGTCCTTGCCGACGTAGGTGACCGTGCCGTCGGAGCGGACGATGACTTTGCCTTCTTCCGACAGTCCGGGCATTACCCAGCATCCGGAATTCTTGCCTTCGGCCTCGAGATAGATCGCCTTGCGCTCCTTCAGCAGCTCAAAAGCCGAGGCCCAGAATTTCAGGTGCAGGATTTCGCTCTCGCGCGGAAGCACGTCGTACTCCACGTCGAGCCGGAGCATGGTGGCCAGGTGCGCCTCGACGATGGCATCGGCTACGAGGTGAGCCAATTCCGCCAGCTCGCCATCGCCCGATTCGATGGCGTGCAGCGTCGTTTTGCGCCAATCGAGCGATTCCGGATGATCCTTGTAATAGCTCGACGTGCGAGCATAGAGATCCCAGCAGTAATAATCGAACCGCACGGCGGAATCGGCCAGCAGCGCCTTGACGTCGGCGGGAGTCTTCTGTTCCAGGTAATGGAATCCCACCACCACGTCGGCTACCTGCACGCCGGTGTTGTCGATGTAATTCTGCACTTCGACGCGCCGTCCGGCGGCGCGCAGCATGCGCACGAAGGTGTCGCCCAGGGTGGCGTTGCGCAGATGGCCGATGTGCGCGGCTTTATTCGGGTTGATATTGGTGTGCTCGACGATGATCTTTCCGGGCACGGCTTCGGTCGCCGGGCGCGTTTCCTTCAGCAGCGAAGCCGCGTAGGCGCCGCGGTCGAGCCGCAGATTGATGTATCCGTTGCCGGCGACCTCCATGCGCGCGATGCCTTCCACCGGCGGAATCTCGTCCACCAGTTCCTGGGCGATCTGGCGCGGCGCCTGGCGCAGCGATTTGGCCAGCTGAAAGGCGGCGGAAATCGCCATGTCGCCCAGATCGCTCTGCCGCGGCTGGTCGATGGCGACGTGCAAATCGATTCCGTAGCGAATCTGAATGTGCGCTCGAAACGCGCTCGAAACCTGTTTCTCAATGGAATGGAACACGGGGAATTACGAGTATAACGTGCCTTCAGATCTCGTATTCCGGCGGTTTGGAGCGTCCGAAACTGATATGGTTCCACATGCGCTCGTGGACGAAATAGGCGGCGATTTTCAGAATCGCGTCCAGCAGGCCGGCCTCTACGAACAGGGTGGCGCGGCCCGTCAGAACATACGCGATCAAACCGGTACAGGATGACCCGAGCACGCGGTAGCTGATGGCCTTGGCAATACTGCGGGATCGGCTGTCCATTATGCCATTCTACTATTTGTCGATCGACTTTGGTATATTCCGCTCCGGGTTGCACTCGTAAAGCTCGTTGGATGTTTCTGACTTGTAACCAGATCGGCATTGTATTTTTATCACCGGTTCCTATAATCGGCGGGTCCGGGAATTCCAAAAAACTATGCGCCAAACCTTGGTTCTCTCATTGTGTCTCGCATCCGCAGCTTACGTGGGATATTGCCAGCAGGTCTCCGGAGGCATTGCCGGAAACGTCGTGGATGCGAGCGGATCGCCGGTGCCGGGAGCCGCCGTTTCGATCAAGAACGTGGACACCAATCTCGCGTTCAAGACCCTCACCCAGGCTAATGGATCGTACCTGGTGCCCAATGTCCAGGCGGGAAATTACGCGGTGAGCTTCAGCAAGGACGGGTTCAAGACGGAGACCCATACCCAGATCCTTGTGGAGAGCGACCGTACGACGACTGTCAACGGCCAGTTGCAAGTCGGGGCGGTCGCGACGGCGGTGGAAGTCACGGGAACGCCGCTGCTGAACCAGATCGATACCACCAGCGGGTATGTGCTGGACGCGCTGGCGATCAACAGCACGCCCCTGGGCACGGGAAGTTTTACACAGCTCGCCATTATGGCCCCGGGCCTGAGCGCGGACTTTCTGAACACCACAGGCTCGAACGCCGGCTTCGGAAACCAGGCCATCTGGGCCAACGGCATGCGCGATTCCAGCAACAGCATCGTGGTGAACGGAGTGAGCGCCGACAATCTCTTCAACGGCAAGACGACCAGCCAGGTGGACTCTTCGCGATTCACCGCCAACACCGGGCAATCGAGCGCGCAGGCGGGCGACACGCAGACCAGCGCCTCGGCGTACGACTCGGTGGGGCAGAGCATTCCCACGCCGCCGGTGGAGGCATTGCAGGAAATGACGGTCAACGCGGCGATGTACGACGCGTCGCAGGGCAGCAAAGCCGGCGCCCATATTCTGGTTACCACCCGCTCGGGCACCAACCAACTGCACGGGCAGCTGTTCGATTACCTGCAGAACAACATTTTCAATGCGGCGGAGTTTTTCCGCAACGCCAACACCGGAATTTCCGAGCACGACAAGGTCGCGGCGCTGCACTACAACCGCTACGGCGCCGCCGCCGGCGGTCCTATCAAGAAAGACAAACTGTTTTTCTTCGGCGCCTATCAGGGGATTTACGATTCCGACGCGCTGAACGGCACCAAGACGTTGACGGTTCCGCTGCACCTCACCGATGACCGCAGCGCGCAAGGGCTGGCGAACATGCTGCAAGCCGATTTCGGCAAGACGATCGCGCCCAGCCAGATCGATCCGGCGGCGCTCAAGCTGTTCCAGTCGAAGGTGGGAGGCCAGTACCTCATTCCCACGCCGCAGATCACCAACGGCGCGGTGGCCGCCCAGCTGGGATACGACGTCACGCTGACCGCCCCGAATGTTTTCAAGCCGCAGCAATTCCTGGTGGATCTGGATTACATCGTCGCCAGCCGGGACCGCCTCGCGGAGAAGTACATTTATCAGGACAGCCCCACCAACAGCCCGTTTGGCGGGGGCAGCACGCTGGGGTTTCAGAAACAGGAAAGGACGGGCGCGCAAAGCGGCAGTCTCGAGAACAGCGTGATCCTCACACCGGCCCTGACCTGGAGCCAGCTCATCGGCTTCTCGCGGCAATACGATTACTCGCAGACCGGCCAACCGTTCGGATCGGCGGCTTTGGGCATCGATCCATCGGCCGGTCCGGCATTTCCGTCACTCAGCGTCAAGCTCTCGGATCCGACCATCAATAAGAGCCTCTCCATAGGGCCGAGCGGCAACTTCGCCAACACCGGCTTCTATCAGAACCGATTCGCGCCCGCGACCAATCTCAACTGGGTAAAAGGCCGGCATACCGTCGCGGTGGGCTTTAACGTCGACCATACGGAATTGAACATCATCAACAATACCAATGCCGTCCCCACGGAAAGCTTCGCGGACATGACCGCGCTGCTGGCCGGAAATATCACGGGCGGCAACAGCAGCAACATTTTCTACGGCGCCACCAATCGCTACCTGCGCGCCAACCAGGTGGGGGCCTATGCCAACGACAATTTCAAGCTGGCCTCGAATTTCAGCCTCAATCTCGGGCTGCGCTGGGATTACAACGGCCCGTTCTCCGAGAAGTACGGCCTGCTGACGAATTTCCACCCGGATGCTTACAGCTTCGATCCCAACACTGGAGTTGTCAGGAGCGACGGCCTGGTGGTGGCGGACAACAATAAGACCCTGGGAACGCCGGGCGTGAGCAACTCGACGCTTACCGGCAGGCAGTGGGGATTCGGCCCGCGCATCGGCCTGGTCTGGAGCCCGAGCCACCTGAAGAACATCGTGTTCCGCACCGGATTCGGCATGTTCTACGATCGCGGAGAATATTTCAGCTATCTCTCGCCGAGCGCCGGCGCGGGCGTCAATGGACCTTTCGGCGTGACCGTCGCGGCGCCCTTCGCGCAGCAGGAATCGGCCACCAACCAGGGAACGTTCTCCAATCCATTTCTGGGCGCCACCATTCCTCCGGCAGTCACCAACAACACGCTGTTCGCCGGCTTGATACCGACCGTGGCGCAGATCGAATCGAACACGTCGGCCAACAAGACCTATACCTTCGCCGGATACGATCCCGCGAACGTGCTGCCGTACAGCGAGAACTGGTCCTTCGATGTTCAGTGGCAGCCTCTCAACAGCATGCAGATGACGCTCGGGTATGTCGGCAACCGGGGGCTGCACCAGGTATTGGAAATTCCCTTCAATCAGCCGCTGACCGCCACCGCGTCCAATCCGATCAATGGACAAACCACGTCTTACGGGTTCAACGTGGTGCCCTCGGAAACGCAGCACGAGTACGACGGCGGCAATACCGATCTGCGCACGCCGTATATCGGCTTCAATAACAATTCGGCGTTTTACAAAGCCGAAGGCGTATCGAGTTACAACGCGCTGCAGTTCAGCCTTCGCAAACGCCTGAGCAAGGGGCTGGAGGGCACGGTGGCGTACACCTGGTCGCACACGCTGGATATGCAAAGCGGCCTCGGGCTCTTCTTCAACGGCAACGATCCGTTCAACCTGCACAACTCGTACGGCACGTCGGTCTACGACCGGACGCACGTGATTGCCATCCAATACCTCTACGCCCTGCCTTCGATCGCTCCCGCGCACTCCGCCCTGGCGCAAGTGGCGAACGGCTGGTCGATCAGCGGAATCACCATTCTGCAGAGCGGCCAGACTTACGGCGCTATCGACTTTTCGGGCGCGGCGGGCGGCATTTACTATTCCAGCTTCGTCGAAATTCTCGATCCGGTAATGCCGCTGAAGCCCGGCATCACCCCGCAACAGGCCATGCTGCAGGGGACCACGGGCGTGAACGCCGGGAAACCGGTAATCAGCTCCGCCGATTTCTATGTGCCGACGGTGGCGCCGGGCTCGCTGGGAGTTCCCGCCGGCGACACGGTCGAGACGGTATTCGGGGCCACCGGCCGCGACACGTTCCGCGCTCCTTTCCAGGAGAGTTTCGACGTGTCGCTGTTCAAGGAGTTTCCCATCAGGGAGCGGTTCAAGATCCAGTTCCGCGCCGATGCGTTCAATATCTTCAACCATCCCGATTTCGACGCGCCCAACGTCTCGTCGAGCCAGTACAGCACCAGTTCGGCGGGCGTGCCGACCGTGCGAGCCTTGTCGTCCTCCTTCGGGTATATCCAGAGCACGCTGGGTTCGCCGCGCGTGATGCAGTTCGCGCTGCACCTGGTGTTTTAGAGACGCAGCCAGTGACAGACGGCGACAGACGGCAAGCCGCGGCCGTCTGTCCCACAGGTCATACTGTAGGCATGGCGGAGCTCTCCAAACGGCTGGCGGAAAACATCGAGGGCGAGTTCTTCGTCGATTCCAGTTGTATCGATTGCGACACCTGCCGGCAGATTGCTCCCCGCACGTTCGGCGAAACCGGCGAATATTCGTTCGTCGAGCTCCAGCCGCGCAACGCGGAGGAACGGCGCGCGGCATATCGCGCGCTGGTCGCCTGCCCGACCGCATCCATCGGAGCGGGCGATAAATCCGGCGTGGCGGCCGCGGTCCGCGAGTTTCCATATCTTCTCGAAGCGCGATTGTATTACTGCGGATTCAACGCGCGAAAATCGTTCGGCGGGAACAGTTATTTTCTGGAACACGCGGACGGTAACTGGCTCATCGATTCGCCGCGTTTTGTGGAGCATCTCGCCCGCCGCTTCGAAGAGCAGGGCGGCATCCGCTACATTTTTCTGACGCATCGCGACGACGTAGCCGATGCCGGCCGGTATGCCGCGCGCTTCGGCGCCGAGCGGATCATTCATCGCCTGGAACTTGCGGCGCAGCCGGACGCGGAGCGCGTGATCGATGGCTTTGAGCCGGTGGAACTGTCGCCGGGGTTCCTGGCGATTCCGACTCCCGGACACACCCGCGGCCACTGCGTGCTGCTGGCCGAATCGCGCTGGCTTTTCAGCGGCGATCACATCTGGTGGAGCCGGCATCGCGGCCGGCTCAATGCCTCGCGGGACGTGTGCTGGTACTCGTGGCGCGACCAGGTGGCATCGGTTCGGAAGCTGACCGGCTATTCGTTCGAATGGGTGCTGCCCGGCCACGGCGAACGCGTCCATCTTCCGCGCGAACCGATGTGCCGGCAGATGGCGTCCCTGGTGGAAGCGGTCGCATGAACGCGGCGCGGATTACTTCGGCGAGATGGTGTATGGCTTGTCCCAAACGGGCAGGCTGCCGATGGATCCGCCCGTGATCACCACTTCCACGCGCCGGTTGGCTTCGCGGCCGGTGGCGGTGGCATTGGAATAGATCGGCCGTGTGCCGCCCATGCCTTCCGAGCTGATCCGGTCCGCCTGAATTCCGGCTCGCAACAACGTGCCGCGCACGTTATCCGCCCGCTCCTGCGACAACGGCAACGCGTTGTCCTCGCTGTCCCAATAGCCTTCCACGCGGATCTGCAATCCGGCATGGGCCGCCAGCGGTCCGGCCACTTGGGCCACGAGGGAGGCGGCTTCAGGCTTGAGTTGCGACCAGTTGAAATCAGTGTCGGGCACGGTCACGACAATGCCGCGAGGCGTATCGAGCGTCGGCAAGTAGCCATTCAACTCCTGGCAGAGGATGCGGCGTGTTTCGAGCTGCCGGGATGCGTCGGGCGAAGGGCCGGCGGACTCCACCAGCGCGACCGAGCTGGCGGTCTGCGGCGGCTGGTTTACCTGGGATGGAGCCACCTGCGGCGGCGCTGGCTGCGGCGGCGCCACCTGCGGATGGGTCAGCGGCGGCTGCGCCGGGGCAGGCGGCTGTTCCGCGGCGACATTGGCCGTGTCGGCGCGCTGGCGATTGGCTTCCCCCTGAGCGAGGGCCTGCTCGGCTTCCAGGCGGGCCTGAGCGGCTTCCGCCCGCGCCTGCGCAAGCTGCTGTTGGGCCTGCTCCAAAGCGGATGCCTGTTTTTGGGCGGCGGCCAGTTTTTCCGCCGTCCGGCGGGTCTCGGTGAGCGTGCGGGCATCTTCGGCCGTCTGCGCCGATTCGCGCGCCGCTTCTACGACGTTGCTCAATGGCGCCTTGGACGATTTCATTTGCTGCGCGCGGTCAAGCAGGTTCTGCGCTTTTGCCAGAGTGTCCGGGGCGTACTGGCCGGCGCCCGCGGCGCGGGCAATTCCTACCGCATTCTGCGCTTCGTACAGCTCCAGGATCGCCTCATACTCGTTCATCGAGACTTTGGGGCCCTGGTTGACGCCGCTCTCGATCTGCGCCGGGACTTCCCAGGTGTACTGCCCGCGCGGCAGCAATTCGTACTTGGCATCGATGGTTTCGACGTGTCCCACGGTATCCGGCCGGACTTCGTTCTCCATCACCACCACGTCGCTGGGCCGGCGGGCCGCGGAATAGGGTTCGGCGGTTACAATCAGGCCGAACGCCTGCAGGTCGGTGGTGACGTGTAACTTCGCCTTATCGGAGCCATCGGGAACGATTTCGCCGATGTTATGGGCGGCGCCCTGGGGTGTGATTGCCCACAAAGAATAGGTCAAATACTCGTGGCCGAAGCGCGTGGTTGGTAAAAGATGCTCGAACTTAGCGTCGATCTCCGTGCGGCCTCGCAAGGATTCCACGGTAGCCTCGCCTTTGGCTTGCGGCAACAGCACTGTGCCGCGGAAGTCGATTTTGGTCGGCCCGCTGCGGTAAGCGTAGTTGATCGCCTTGGTGGTCCGCTCCACGACAGTCACGTCGTAGATTGGAACGCCCGCTTTCCGTTGGGTATCGGGACGCGGTGTTTCCTGGCATGGCGCCGACCATGCCCACGAAAGCAGAATAACGGAGATAACTGCCGGCGCTGATCGCATCGCATTCACCTCAGTTGGTCTTCGTCGCAACTGTGGTGCCACTGTGACCGGTGAGGTGATGCCAGGACCGGGCTTTTACAAGCCTCGCACCCGGTCGGGCAGAGGAAATGCCGGCTTCGTCCGCGGCCAGGCGCGCTTTTACGATGAAGCGCTCGGGCGCGGAGCCCACGTAGTAGAAAGGGTAACAGGTAACTAAAGTAAGTTCCGGGAACTTACCATCGCGGAGCACCGCGACATCGGTGGGTTTCACCACTTGAGTCGCCGCCACCTGGTAGCGATAAGTGCCCTGCCGGGTTTGAAAGAGAATCAGGTCGTCGCGCCGGATCGCGCCCAGTCCGCGGAACAGCGTGTCGCGGTGGCCGGCTACGCCGACATTGCCGTTCTGGCCCGGCATGGCGGTTCCCGGAATGTGTCCGAGCGCGACGCTGAGCGTGCCGGCGGTGTCGCCTTCGCGAACCATGGCCTCCAGACCCAGGCGGGGTATGGATAGCCGCCCGATCAGGCTGTTCCGCGGCACGGGGACCGCGGCGCACGCGCCTCGCGGCTGCGATTCGCCGCAGGTCCGCCCCGTGCCGGGCACGACAGGCGAGGGTTTATTGGCCGGATGCTGTAACTCGTGGTCGAAGACGCGGCTTTCATACCGCTGCACCAGGCGAGTCCAGGCGATGGATCCCAGCCACACGCCCAGCGCCACCAGCCCGATCGAGAGAAGAACGATTTCCCAGCGGGTGAGCCTACCGTTCCGCGCGGACCTCGGTGTCTTCGCCATATCGGTAACTTTCGCGCGTGTGCGCGGTCAATTTTCCGCGGCCTTCGGCCTCCACAACCACCTGGATATGCCGGATGCCGCCGCCCGGTTTGGCTGGGTCCGGTTGCGGCACGTATCCGATGGTGTACCGGCTGCGGATTTCCTTCGCGATCCCGCGGCAAACCGGAATGGTATCGGGGACGGTCTTCGGGAACAGCGCCTCCCCGCCGCTGATGTGCGCGATTCGCCGGAGTATGTGCGGATCGCGATCGCGATCCTCCGGTCCGAAGATTCCCACCGTGTAAATGGTGGCGATGCTGTCCTCGACGGCGCCGATCATCTGCGCCCGGGTGTGGCCGCTGGCGTTATCGCCGCCATCGCTGATCACCAGCAGCGCTTTTTTCCCGCGATGGCCAAGCTCCACCCGGCGCAGGCCGTCCAGAACCGCGTCGTAAAGACGGGTGGTGCCTTCGGGATCGGCGCGATCCAGCGCCCGGCCGAGCTGCTGGATGTTATCGGAAAAGGGAATATCGGGCGGAAGGCCGGCTCGCACCTTGTCGTTGAAATTGAGCACGAAGATCTCGTCGCGAGAGTTGCTGGCGCCGATGAACGTCAGCGCGGCGGTCAGCACGTCGGGCCGCTTGGCCGTCATGCTGTAGCTTTCGTCTACCAAGATGCCGACTGTGACCGGGACGTCGGCTCCCGCAAACGAAGTCACTTCCTGTTTCCTGCCATCTTCCAGAACCGTGAAATTCTGTTTTTCCAGGCCGATAGCGAAGCGCCCGGACCGGTCGCGCACGCTGACATCCAGCAGCACCAGGCGCGATTCGGCGTGAATAGTGTAGTCCTGGGGAGGGGGTTGCGGAGTGGCATTTTGGGGATGGGCGGGAAGCCGTCCGCGCAAAAAAAAGCCGGCGCCCGAGAGTGTAATCACGCGAATTGCCGAGCGCCGGTTCATAGGGGTACTTCGAGGGTTGAGAGGCTAATGACGCACTGACTGTCGCAGACGAAGTCCTGCAAAACCCAACAGAGACAACAAGCCGATCGCTCCGATCTCGGGGAATGGGCTGGCTGTCTTAGGAAGTTCCGTGGATCGATTGGCCGACGAATTGTTGTTGTCACTCTGGGCTGGAGTGGGCTGCGCCGGTGTTTGTTGCGGCTGCTCGTTCATCTCGTTCGGCTGCGTCTCCTCATTATTGGCCACGGGTGGATTGGAGTTGGCCGCGGGCGGATTGGGCTGCGCCGGGGGAGCTACCGCTGGAGGAGGGGCGGGAGTCGCCGGCTCTGCATTGGCTGTCTTGGAAACCGACACGGATGCCGACGATGTTTCCAGGCTGGCTAACTGCTTCGGGTAAGGGAATTCAGTTCCGTAGTTATCGCCCGGATAGTACCAGGTACGTAGAGCTTTGGCCATTCCAGGAGGTGTTTCCCAGAATGTAAATTCGGTTCTACCGGTTGGATCCATGCGATAAGCCGGGATGGCCAGCACGGTTCCGATATATTTCGTTTCGTTGCCATTATAAATTTGGACGATGTCGCGGTCTGATTGCGAGTCGAGTAATTTCAGGACATACTGACCTGGAGGCAAGACTTTATCCGTCACTTGGATCGTCTGCCGGACGTTGAGGATGGTTCTCTTATCCCACTCGTCCGCCCGGGCGCGCGGGGCAAATACGCTGAATGCGAGTGCCATTCCGCACACCGTGAAAGCTGCGATCCGCGGGTTGACTAGCGAGTTCGATTTCATGACAAATGGTCCTTTCGTACTTCATTACCTTGCCATCCGGGCTGCGACCCAAGATGGCTTCAACCACCGTTGACAGGGGCATCTGGCATGCCAGTTCGCGAAGTCATTCGGTATCAAAAGGAAACCGCGGCGGGGCGAAAGTCCGGTACGTTTACGAACTGGGAGATCTTACGTAGATCGGCGCTATATTCTTCCCGGCGGTAAATTCCTTGCCGGTGGCACGTAATTGCCCATGATTGCAGGCCGCGCCGATACCTCATGGCCGGCGCGGGGGCGGCTGATTTTCGGTTTCACGTATCATGGCAATGGGTATAACGTATAACAATGTCCACTCCCGTGGCCGAGCCGCTGGAACGCCTGCAGTGCCAGTGGTGCCAGAGCCTGAACGAAAAATCGGCGCTCGCCTGCCGATCGTGCGGCGCGCCTCTCGATGTGCGAAATCTGGTTTCCGAATCCGGTTGGCGTGAAGCTCCGCGCATCCGCGATATGACGGAGATCCATTTCAGCAACAGCACCTGCCAGGTGGAAGGCGAAATTGTGCCGGTGGCCGAGATCAATCTCGCGCCCGGCGATGCGGTGTTCTTCGAGCATCACGTCATGCTGTGGAAGGACGAAACCGTGCCGCTGACGCTTATGGCATTGCAGGGCGGCTTGAAGCGGGCATTCGCCGGAATGCCTTTTCTCATCAGCGTCGCCTCCGGACCGGGCCGCATCGCATTCTCGCGCGATGCCACCGGGGAACTCGTTGTGCTGCCGCTCCATCCGGGCATGGAGGTGGACGTGCGGGAGCACGCCTTCCTGTTGAGCTCGCACCAGATTCAATATTCCTTCGTGCGCATCAAGGGGCTCGCCAATATCCTCTTCGGCGGACAGGGCATGTACATGGACCGGTTCATTACCGCCGGCAGTCCGGGCCTGGTCATTCTGCACGGCTACGGGAATGTTTTCGAGCGGATGCTGCGGCCGGGGGAAAGCATCATGCTCGAGCCCGGCGCATTCCTATATAAGGACTCGTCGGTCACCATGGATGTGGAATTCCAGAAGCTCGGCACCGGGTTCTTCGGCAGCTCGACTATGAGCCTGGCGCGCATGACCGGACCGGGCCGCGTCGGAATTCAATCCATGTACGTGCATCACAAGAGCGAGTAAGGAGACACATCATGTTCTGCTCGCAATGTGGATCGAAACTGGCCGATGGCGCCCGGTTCTGCGGCGGCTGCGGGGCCATGGTCAAGTCCTACCCGCCGCCTCCGGCGCAGCCGCAAATGCCCCCGCAAGCTCCGCCGGCGTACGCCGCACCGCCGCCGCCCATGCCGCCGCAATATCCGCCGCAGGCGTATGGTCCCCCGGCTTCGGTAGCCAGGCCGGCGCCGCCATCCTACGCTCCGCCGCCCGCCAACGCGGCACCGCACGCGGCGCGCTGCGATTGGTGCGGATCCGCCATCCAGCCGGGGGCCTTGAGTTGTCCCGGCTGCGGCGCCAACGTCGCCGAACTGGGCGAGACGACCCATTCCGGATGGCTGAAGCTGCCGGGGCGGAAGGACATGGCGAAGCTGCAATTCGGCCAATCGACCTGCCAGATCGAAGGCATGTACGTTCCGGTGGCCGATATGAGCCTCGCGCCCGGGGATTCCGTCTACTTCTCGCACCACGTCCTGTTGTGGAAGGATACGCAAATCGCCATTACCACCATGCCCCTGAAGGGCGCCTGGAAGCGTATGTTCGCCGGGATGCCGCTCATCATGACGCAGGCCGCCGGCCCCGGACATATCGCGTTTTCGCGCGACGCTCCCGGCGAGCTCATCGCCGTGCCGCTGCACCCCGGCCAATCGGTCGACGTGCGCGAGCATCTTTTTCTCACGGCTACTGGCAACGTGGTCTACGACTGGTTTCAGACGGGCGTCTGGTTCACCACCGGTAGCGGCAATGACTCGGAGACGCATTATCCCGTCGGCGCCTACATGGATCGTTTCTCGGGCACCGACCGGCCGGGATTGCTGCTGCTGCATGCCGCCGGCAACGTCTTCGTGCGCACGCTGGCCCCGGGAGAGCCTATGCTGGTGAAACCCACCGCGCTCATCTTCAAGGATCCGCCGGTGCAAATGCATTTGCATTTCGAGCATCCGCAGACCGGCTTCAGCGCGTGGGGAAGCTGGGGGAACCGCTATCTGTGGCTGCGCATGATCGGACCGGGACGGATCGCCGTGCAATCGTCCTTCGAGCACATCGAGGGCGAAGCGCGGTCCATGCAGAGACACAGCTACGCCACGCAGACGCGCTGGTGAGCGCGCGGCTTATTGGGCGGCCGGAAAGACGGACACGCGCAGGCGCGCGCAACCCATCGGGATTAAGATGACATCCTCGACGGGCCCGGAGGGGGCCACGGGACTCGCCGGCACTTCCTCGATGAGCCCGTTGGGTTCGATCTTCCAAGAGGACACTCGCCGCGCCTTCGCGATGATCCGGACCGGCGCCGCATCGGGCGTGAATGGCTGCGCCGCTGCCGGCCGCTTTTCCACGCGCATATCGGACTTCAACAAGGCATAATTCCACGGCGTCTCCGGGAAGACCTCGAAGGCCGGCCATTTGTCGTTATTGCCATACCGCTGCCAGCGCTCGCCGATCTTGAGCGAGTAGGCCAGCGGCCCGCGGTACACCGATATCGAGTTGCCGTTCTTAGCCCACGTCCTGATCTCGATCTTCATGGGCAGCGTGAGCTTCACCTGGTCGCCGCGTTTCCAGGTGCGATCGATGGTGATCCAGCCGCGCCCGCGAACGCCCGCCGGCTTGCCGTTTACCGTGGCATCCGCCTCCGCCGCCCATCCCGGAACGCGCAGCACAAGCGGAAACTTCACTTCCGATTTCATCTCCAGCGAGAAGGCGATGGTCTCGTCGAACGGGTAGTTGGTCTGCTCGGTAATTTTGACGAGGGTGCCGTCGCCGGCCTTGGCCTCCACGCTGCCCGGCGCGTATAGAACCGCGGCCAGCCCGTTTTCGGCGGTGGCCATCCAGAGATGCTCCGCGTAGTACGGCCAGGCATGCGCGACGTTGTGCTGGCAGCAGCGGTATTGGTACGGATTGTAGGAGAACATATCGCCGCCGTTCTCGATCATCGGTGCTTTGCCGCCGCGATCGAGCTGCACCTGGTTCGGCGCCGTCAGGTAGTGCAGGCCTTTCAGATCGGGCGTCATGGAAGCGGGCAGGGAATTGAAGGCGACGTCCTCCGCGCGGTCGGCCCACGAGGAGTCTCCCGTGATCTTCACCAGCATTTCGTCGCTCAGCAGGAACTCCGCCATGGAGCACGTCTCGGCGGCCTGGCGCGGGCCGGTGTGGCCGGGCCGGGCGTCCTCGTCCGCCGCGAACATGCCGCCGGGCATCTGTCCGTACTCATCCATTACCAAGTGATAGTCGCGCTCGGTGGCCTGGACGAACCGGGCGTCTTTGGATTGCTGAAAGTACTCCGCGGGCTCGCGGAAGCCTTGCGAGATATTGACGCCATGCCAGGTTGGGATGCCGCCGGCCCAGTCGGCGGTGCGCTCGTGGTTCTGTTTGGCCAGGTCGAGCAGCCACGCCGCGCCGGTGCGGTTATAGAGCCAGTAAATCGAGTCGAGATTGTCGCCGCCGCGGTACTTCTGCCAGCTCGCCGGCAGAAACGATTCGCGCGGAATCGACCGCTGCCAGGCGAAATACTTCAGCATGAAGGGAATCACGCGCGGGTCGCCGGTGGCCTCATATAGCGAGCGCAGCGGGTAGAGCATGATCATGTCCGGCCAAAGATCGATCACCTGGGCCGGCCGGTCGGCGCGCATTTCCGGCTCGTCGCCGCGGCCGATCGCAAGGTTCTTGCGCGTTCCGAAATAGCCGTCGCTTTGTTGATTGGCGATCACCGCATCCAGCCACTTACGAGCTTCCGCTACGATGCGCGCATCGCCCAGGACGAAACCGAGGTCGGTGAAGCCTTTGAGCCAGTACGGCGCTTCCTCCCAACCGCGCTCGCCCGTTCCGGGTGTCACCCAGGCGCTGCCGTCGTATTTGCAGAACTGGCTGATCTCGCTAAGACGGCCCGAAAAGCCCTCGGCTTCGAGCTGCAATTGAGTGCGCAGCCAGCCCTCGGGACGGATCGCGCCGATGGGCAGTTTGATGAAGGGGCTGGGCGCCAGCGGCGGCCGGTTTCCGGTGTAGAAAAGATTCTCGCCCAGGGCGCAACCGACCATCAGCGGTACCAGCAGTGAGACACGCATGCCTTACAGACTACCGCCTTGGCGGAAGTTGTGGGTCGATTCACGATTTGCGACACGGCGCCGATGATATACTACGCCCAGCCGATGGCCGCACTCAGTGAATCGCTCCCGGCACGATCTGTATCCTTGCGGACGAATCTCTCCGCTTGCTGGATCATCAGCCGCGGAGTGGATCTCTCGCTGGTGATCGGGAGCGCGCTGGCCGGGTATCTTTATATAGTCCTCAATCTTCTGGCTCACGTCCCGATTACTTACCTGTGGTGGTTCTGGTCCATCGGACTGGATGGAACGCATATCTTCGCCACCGCCAGCCGCACGTATTTCGACCGTGAATCGCGCGCCGCGCATGGCAAGCTGCTGTTCGGCAGCCTGGCATTCTTCTTTTCGCTGGGTCCGGCGCTGGTGCTGCTTCATCTGGCGCCGCTGCTGTACCTGATTGTCGGCGTCTGGGCGTATTACCACGTGGTGCGCCAACACTACGGCTTCATGGTGTTGTACAAGGTGAAGAACCGCGACCTTCGCCCGCTCGATAACCGGCTCGATCGCGCGTTTCTCGGCGTCACTCTGGTCTTCCCGCCGGTCCATCGATTCCTCATCCATCATCCCGACGAAATCGGCGTGCCGGCGCGGTTCGCGCTCGACCGCGTGGCGCCGTTTGTGGAACCGGTCCTCTGGTCGGTGGTGGTTGTGGTGGCGATACTCTGGTTGGCGAGGCAGTGGGACCGCCGGCGCGCGGGCGATGCCATCGATCTGCCGAAACTCCTCCTGCTGGGCGGCGTGATTCCCCTTCACTGGCTCACCTTCGCCACCATGAGCTGGCAGGCTGCCGTGCCGACAGTCACCATCGTCCACAACCTGCAGTATCACGCGCTGATCTGGTTCTACAATCGGAATCGTTACGCCGGCGACACGGCGCGAGCGCGGCACGGCCGGATCCCGCGCGCCGTAGCCGCGAGCCTGCTGACTTATGCCGCCATGGCGTTGCTGTTCAGCGCACTCTATCGGGTTCCCGGGTTCCAGTTAGGGCGCATTTCACAATTGGCATTCGGTTTCTTCTGCGGTTTCGGCCTGACTCACTATTATCTGGACAGCCGGATCTGGCGCGTGCGCCACGACCCATCGCTCCGCCAGGCGCTCAATCTGGCATAGCTGCTGATCGCCGATTTTGCGAACTTCCGTAATATTTTTGGCGTCTATTCGTCTGAAGCAATAGACGGAAGGCGCGGCTGTCAGGCCGCTATTTCATCGATTTCGGACACGAAAATCCCGAATCCGGACATTCCTGATTGAGCGCCCGGGTCATCGGCCCGATTAATTCAAAGGCCCGTGGCGTGCGGAGAGCGATTCCAGCATGCGGTTGCTGAGGCGCGTCCTCATTGTAGGCCTTGGAGTATGGCTCATTGCTGCCGAGGCATTCGCGTCGGATCAACGCGGGACTGTGACCTTTCACGGATTACCTGTTCCCGGCGCTGTGGTGACGGCCGTCCAGGGCGATCAGAAGTTCACCACCTCCACCGACAACGACGGTAGTTACCTGTTTCGCGAGCTTCCCGACGGCACCTGGACCGTTACGGTCGAGATGTCGGGCTTCAGCAAGGAATCGCGGGAGATCGGCGTTGTCCCCGGCGCGCCGGCTCCATCGTGGGACCTGAAAATTGCGCCGCCCGAAGCCGCACCGGCTCCGCCGCCCCGAGGTCCCGCTCCCACAACTGCCGCTGCCGGGGCACCTCCCGGACCGGGCGCACCCGGCGCGCCGGGGGCTCGCGGCGGGCCGCCGATGACTCCGGCGCAAGCCCAGGCCGCCGCCCGCGCGCGCGCCATCGCTCAGCTTCAGGCACAGGATCGCATGCAGTCGCGCGCCGCGGCGGTAGCAGCCACCACCACTCAGACCGGCGGCGGTGACAGCCTCACGCTGGCCGGCTCTCTCGGCGGCGGAGGCGGAGCAAGCGGCGCATCGTTCGGCAATAATATCGCCGGCGGGTCTCAGTACAACGGCAACGCCGCGTTTTCCCTGGATAATTCCGTGTGGGACGCCAACTCCTACTCGCTATCCGGCATTCCCACGCCGAAGCCCGCATTTGCCAAGGGACGAATCAATTTATCGTTCGGCGGGCCGTTGAAGATCCCACACCTGGTGAGCGGCAAGAACAGCACTTTTATCTTGAATTACTCCATGGGCCGGACACGCAACGGAACCACGCAATCCTCTACCGTGCCGACGCTGCTGGAGCGAACCGGCGATTTCTCGCAGTCGGTGGTGCAGGGACCGGTGGTCGTTTACGATCCCACCACCGGGCAGCCGTTCCCGGGAAACAAGATTCCGCTCAGCCGCATCAATTCCGCCGCATCCACCCTGGCGAGCTACTATCCGCAGCCGAATTCCGCGGGGTCGCGCCTCAATTACCAGACCTCGCTCGTGAGTATCAGTAACCAGGACAATCTCAACGCGCGCCTCAACCACACGTTTAATAAGAAGGATCGTATCTCGGGCGGCGTCGGATGGCAGCGGACCAACGGGACCACGCCGAATATCTTCGGCTTTATCGATGACACCAGTTATTACGGTGTGAACGCCAGCGCCGCCTGGGCGCACACTTACAGCAAGCGGGCCGTCCAGAATGTGACGATTAACTTCAGCCGGTCGCGGAACGAGCTGGCCCCGCATTTTGAAACCTTGGGTGAAAATATCGCGCAGCAGCTCGGAATCCGCGGGACCTCCAGCCTGCCGCAGGATTTCGGGCCGCCGAATCTGAATTTCACGAACTTCACCGGCCTCAGCGACGGCAACGCTTCGCTACAGCGCAACCAGACTCTGAATCTGGGGTACAGCATCAACCTGATCCGCGCCAAACATCAATGGACGATCGGCGGCGATTTCCGGCGGCAGCAGATCAACCCGCTTTCCAATCCCAGCGGCCGTGGCTCGTTTGTCTTTACCGGGCTGGCCACCAGCGGGGCGAATGAGGCCGGCGGCTATGATTTCGCCGATTTCCTGCTGGATCTGCCGAGCGATGCCAATATTCGCTTCGGCAACGCCGACAAGTACTTCCGAACCTGGAAACTGGACGGCTATGTATCGGACAATTGGCAGATATCGAAGGCCCTCACCGCCAACCTGGGACTCCGCTACGATTATTCGGCGCCCTACACGGAAATCTACAACCGCCTTTCCAATCTCGCGGCCGGTCCGAATTTCGGCGGCGTGAGCGTGATCACCGCCGGCCAGGCGGGATATCCGACATCGCTCATCCGCTCCGACTTCAATACGTTCTCGCCGAACATCGGCCTCGGGTGGCGGCCATTTTACAAGAACCCCAAGATGCCGACGCAGGTGCGGTTCGGTTTCAGCCAGGTACATCCCCTGGATGCCTATCAGCCGATTGCCAATAACCTGTCCGGCCAGCCGCCCTTTGCGAAAGTCCTGAGCATCGCCAGCTCGACGGCCAATCCGCTCAACATGGAAACGGCGTTTTTGAATTCGCCGGTGTTGGCCAACACCTATGGCATCGACCCTAATTACAAGATATTGACTCTCACACAAGCGATGCTGATCGTCATCCAGCCGCTGCCGAAGGGCTACTATACGGTGGCTGGATTCGTGGAAGCCTGGGCTTCGCACCTCGATCAGGATTCTCTGCCCAATTCTCTTCCGCCGCAAGTCGCGCCGCCGCCGAATGGTCCGCCCTCGGGTTATATCTACGAACAATCCAATGCCAGGCTGCATGCCCAGGTAGGGGTATTCCAGCTCGGCCGGCAGATGGCCAGCGGCTTTTCGACCAGCGTGAATTTGCAGGTTGCCCGCGTGATCGATGACGGCTCGGTCATCGGATTCGGCAGCGCCGGGCTGGCGCAGAACTGGCAGGACCTGGACGCGGAACGGGCGACTTCGGCATATGTTCCCAAGGCCCAGGTCGGCGGCAACTGGCAATACAGCACGGGGCAGGGAAAGGCCGGAGGCACGCTTCTCAAAGGTTGGAAAGGCGCCTTGCTCAAGGACTGGACTTTTACCAATGGGTTGACCTGGCGCGTGGGAACTCCTCTGACCCCGACGGTCGCCGGCAACCTCGCTACCGTCAGCGGCACCGGTATCACGGGCACGGTCCGCGCCGAGGTCACCGGACAGCCGGTCGCCGCTCCGGCCGGTTCCGGCGAGCCATTCAACCTGGCTGCTTTTACCACTCCGCCGATCGGCCAGTGGGGTAATGCCGGACGAAACATCATCCCCGGGCCGAGTATCTGGAACTTGAGCGCGTCGCTCGGGCGCGTCTTCCGATTGGGCGAGCGCCGCAGCGCCGACCTTCGCTTCGATGCCAATAACGTGATCAACCACGTCGTTGTCAACGGCTGGAACACCGTGGTCAATGCTTACAGCTACGGTCTCGCCACCGGAACCCAACCCATGCGCAGTATGACCGCCAACCTTCGTTTCCGGTTCTGATTATGAGAAAGCTCCTGGCCTTCCCGCTCGCTGCCGTGCTGCTGCTGGCGCAGAATCCGCCGCGGAAACAGAATCCCGCGCCGCCGCAGCAGCCTTTCAAGATCCAGGTCTCGACGCAGCTCGTGACCATCAACCTCACCGCCAAGGATAAGGACGGCAAACTCATCACCGGTTTAAAGGCCGGCGATTTCATCGTCAGCGAGGACGGGCAGAAGCAGAAGCTGGCCTTCTGCGAGTTCGAGACCCTCGACAACACGGTGCTCCCGGAAATGGCGGAAGCCGCTCCGCCTGCCGCGCCCGCGCCTCCCGCGGCAGCGGCGCCGGATCCGAAACCCGTCGCGGCGCCGGCTCCTGCGCCGCCCGCCGCCGCGCCTGCTGCCGGCACGGCCGTCTCCGCCAAGCCCGGCGAGATCAAATACAAGGACCGCCGCCTGCTGGTGCTGTATTTCGATATGAACGCGATGCCGCTGCCCGACCAGATGCGCGCCCGCGAAAATGCGCTCAAGTACATCCACGAGGAAATCACCACCGCCGACACCGTGGCCGTGATGAGCTTCACCAGCCGCCTCAACCTCCTGCAGGATTTCACCAACGATCGCGATCTGTTGATTAAAGCGGTCGACGGCCTCAACATGGGCGAGGGCAGCGATCTTGCGGCCACCGCCGCTGACGCCGCCAGCACCGGCGCCGCCTACACGGCCGACGATACCGAGTACGACATTTTCAGCGGCGATCGCCGCCTGATCGCGCTGCAGGCGGCCATCAAAGCCCTGGGCGCGCTGCCCGAGAAAAAAGGACTGCTGTACTTTTCCAGCGGCTTTACCAAGAGCGGCGTGGACAACGAAGCCCAGATGCGCGCCACCACCAATGCCGCCATCCGCAATAATGTCACGTTGTTTCCGGTGGACGCGCGCGGCCTCACCGCCGCTTCGCCATCCGGAGATGCCACCAAGGGCGCTTCCAGCGCGGGCACCGCGCTCGCCGGAGCCGGCATCTCCGCCGTCATGCAGTTGCGCGCCTCGCAGGAAACCCTGCACACCCTGGCCACCGACACCGGAGGCAAGGAACTGATCGATAATAACGACCTCTCCGCCGGCATCGTCGAGGCGCAAAAGGAGATTTCCAATTACTACATCCTCGGCTACTACACCAGCAACGATAAGCTCGACGGGCAATTTCGCCGCATTAAAGTAGAGCTGCCCAACGCCAAGACCGCGCATCTGGAATACCGGCCCGGTTATTTCGCGGAGAAAGACTATCGGCAGTTCACCGCCGCCGATCGCGAGCGCCAGTTGCAGGACGCCCTTCTGCTGGGCGATCCCTTCACCGATCTTACGATCCAGCTCGAGCTGGATTATTTCCGTCTGGCGCAGGACCGGTATTTCGTGCCGCTGGTGGCCAAAATCCCCGGCTCGCAGGTCGACCTCACCAGGCACGGATCGGGTGAAGATGCGCGCTTCGATTTCATCGGCCAGGTCACCGACAGCAAGAACAAAGTGGTCCGCTCGGTGCGCGACAAACTCGATTTGAAAGGCTTCACGGGGGCCGATCTCGCGAAGAAGAACCTGGCGTACGATACCGGATTCGAGCTCGCGCCGGGCACGTACACGGTGAAATTCCTGGCGCGCGAAAGCCAGTCGGGCAAAATGGGCACGTTCGAAGCCAAATTGACGATTCCCGATCTTTCCGCCGAGAAGAACTGGCTGCCGATCAGCTCGGTGGTGTTGAGCAACCAGATCGAAGCGCAAAGCGCGGCGGTGGCGTCGGGCGACCAGGACAAGAAGGCCATTGCCGATCATCCGCTCATCCAGAACGGCCGCAAGATGGTTCCCAGCGTCACCCGCACCTTCCGGCGCGATCAGACTCTGTTCGTCTATCTCGAAGCCTTCGAGCCGGACACGGCGCAGCCTCTGCGCACCACGGTGGCGTTTTATCGCGGCGCCGCGAAAGTGTTCGAAACCCCGGCCGCATGGGCGAAGGACGGCTTCAAAGCGCAGGCTAAGGCGATGCCCATCAACCTCAATATCCCGCTATCGGCTCTTGAGCCGGGCCGCTATACCTGCCAGGTGAGCGTCATCAATCCGCAGGCGCAGAAGGTGGCTTTCTGGCGGGGCCCGGTCGCCATACTTCCCTGAAAGAGACTGCGCGCGTCGTCTGGCTGGCTGAGCCGCATTTTTACGGTGCGACGTTCCAGAAATGAGGGGCCGAACGATAGTCCTTCACCAGGATCATGTCTCCAGGAGGGTCCCCCGGTCTGTACTGAATGAGACCGGCGTATGCCGCCTTCCTATCAAGTTCTCCGGTCAAGACCGTCTCTTTGGCGTCCAGGCCCTTTCGCTTGCAGCCCTCGTACTGAATGAACCGGACAGGGATAGAAATCTCCAGTTTGAGCCCACCGTTTTTCAGCTCGGCCTTGCCATCCCGATGCTCAACCAGCGGGACGGTTTGGAGCTTGCCACCGCAGGTCACGAACCGGGCACTGTCTTTTATCCTCGCTATGCCATTAGCATCTACTGTGATGTGAGTGATCCAGCCGTCTCCGGCCCACTGCCACTCGTACTCGCCCGTGATAGGCACGGCAGTCACCGTCTGAATTTGTTCAGCCCGAAATCGCTCGAGCTTTTCCTCCCGGTCCTGCTGAGCCTGGAGCTGTTGAGTGGTCATGAAAGCAACCCCGGCGAGGGCTGCCAGCGAGCCGCCCACCTTGAGCGGCCCGAAACCAAACATGGCGTTCTGGATGCCGCCGAGACACCCATAAGCCACCGAGGCTACGCCAGTCCCAAGGAACAAACCTGTAATCACCGGTATTCTGACGGTGAGGTGCAGGACGACGCCCCCAATGAACCCAAACAAAGCGAAGAGTATGGCGACGATGTCCTCTGCAGGTTTCGCGTTCCGCGCTGTTGGATCTCTATCCGCGCGTTCGTTAGACATAAGCCCTCCAATGAGTAGATATTCCAATTCGTGTAGCCCGTCTGGGTTTGCGATCTGAATTTCCGTGGCCCACGATTCTAATCAGATTCGCCTTACCTGCGGGCTGCCAAGCTTAGTCCCGTCTCTGATTGTAGTGCGAGACTGACTTTCAGCTTCTTTTATCTTGGGTCTTGCTCGCCGGGGGTTCCCCTTAGACCGGGTTCGGGTAAGTCCCCGGGCTTGGCATTGTAAATAAGGCCGACTTAGAACACATTTGACGCCCGATAATCGGGTGATAAGTCTTGACGCGGTCCGAGCACGTGGCGGAGGGATGAATCCGGAGCGGAACCCGTGGTCCGAGATGGCTCCTCCGAAGCTGGCTTTGCAATCGCTGCGATTCATCACCCGGGATGTGGCGCTTGCCGACGCGGAATTCGCGCAATACGGCTCGACGCTGGTGCGGCGGGCGGCGGTACTACTGGTTATGAAGCGGGAAGACGCCGGGTAGCGCATCGCCTCGCTGCGATTGATGGCGCGCCAGACGCTTGTGGGGCAGGTTTTCAACCTGCGGCGGGATGGCATCCCGCCTCGATCGAGAGTCAGCAAAGGCCGACCGGGCGGATTACCAATCCGCCGCAGGCTGCCAGCCTGTAGGGCAGATCGCCGTTCTACGCGTCCGACGGTTCGGGGGCGGCCGCCGGAACCGCCGTCCTCCGTCGCAGGGACCAGCGCAATCCCAGGCCCAGCGCCACAATCCCCAACACATTGCCGGCGGTATCTGTCCCCATCAGGCCGCGTATGCCCCAAAGCCTGGACCCCTGGCCGTCCAGCCAGGTCATGTACGCGACCGGCACGTTTGCGGCGGCGGCAAACAACGAGAATCGCGTGCCGCCGGTGCATGGCTCGCCCTCTGTCAGTTCGAGCGCCAGCGCGTTATAGGCGGCGTAGCAAAAGCCGGCAGCCACCAGGTAAGCCGACGCGCCCACAGCGAACACCATCGGCGACAGCGGCAGCATCATCATGGCGCCGCTCACCACCGCGCTCAAGCCGCCGGATACCATGTAAGCGCTCCGCCGGTCCATGCGGTCGCACACAAACCCGCCCGCTACTGAGCCCAGGCTGGTGAAAACGGCGCCGCCGAATCCCGTCACCCACACCACCATCTGGCTGGGAGCGCGGTAATCGACTCCCAGGCCGGAAAACAGCGTATTCAGCGCAGCCGCGCCAATCGGCGACAGGAAGAACAGAAATCCGACCCAGGTGGCGCGCTGCCGCATCAGCTCGCGGAGCTTGTGAAACATTTGGCGAAACAGGGCCGGGTTCGGGGTGAGGTCGCGCTCCGGCTCGTGAACCGCGAACACCGCCAGCGACGGAATGAAAACCATGGCCGCGGCGATCACGGCCAAAGCCCGCAGGCTGACCACTTCCGAAAGCCAGATGCAGATGCCGCCCGCCAGCGCCGCGCCGCCCAGGTTGCCGGCCTGATACCAGCCGCCGGCTTTGCCATGGTCCGGAGGCGGCATGAGCACGGCCATCAATCCCCCCGACGCAATCGAGGTCGACGTGTTGACGGCGTTCCCGAGAGCGAGCAGCGCGGCGTATGCCGCCAGGCATCGCGGCAGCGGCAGCAGAATCGCCACCAGGAGCATCAGCGCGCTCACCAACGACAGCAGCAGCACCCAGGCGCGGCGCGTGATGCCCATATCGACGATCGGAGACCACAGCACGTATACCACCTGGGCGATGCCCGTCAGCGCGGAAATCGAGGCGATCTGGTCGATGGGAATGCCCTGCTTTCGCAGCAGGAACGGCATGGCGGTGGTGATGAATCCCCAGTATGTCCCCATGGGAAGGCAGAGGACGGCGAAGAGCCAAGGCCGGGGAGGATGCGGCGCGCGCGGGGACACGAGTCTCCCAATTATATCGGCAGCTACACGAATCGGCCGCGGATGGCGCCGGCGGCTAGTTCGCCGGCGCCGTCATCGGATGGTCCCACCAGTACTTAAGCGGGACCAAGGCTGTCCTGATGGCGGCTGCGCGCCTTTCCGGTTGTGCGAAAATATGCTTTCATGTCGGAATCACATCTCGCGACCGAAACTGCTGCCAGGCTTCTGGAAGAGAAGATTCGCGCCCGTACCGCCAGGGTCGGAATCGTCGGATTGGGATATGTCGGACTTCCGCTGGCCGTGGAGTTCGCCAAGGCCGGCTTCCACGTCACCGGAATCGATATCAGCCAGGAGAAAACCAGGCGCGTGAACGCCGGCGATTCCTACGTCGGCGACATCTCCAGCGCGACGCTCGCGCCGCTGGTGTCCGACGGGCGTCTGAAAGCCACGGCGGATTTCGCGGCGGTTCGCGACCTGGACACCATTAATATCTGCGTCCCCACCCCCTTGCGCAAGACCAAGGATCCGGACATGAGTTTCATCGTGTCCTCCTGCCAGGAAATCGCCCGTCATTTCCATCCCGGCATGCTCGTGATCCTGGAATCCACCACCTATCCCGGCACCACCGATGAAGTCGTGCTGCCGATGTTGTCTCAGGGCGGACTGCAGGTGGGCCGCGATTTCTTCCTTTGCTTTTCGCCGGAGCGCGTCGATCCCGGCAATCCGAAGTATCAGACCTCCAACATTCCCAAGGTAGTGGGCGGCGTTACGGCGGAGTGCACGGAGATGGGCCGGTTGTTCTACTCGCAGGCGCTCGAGCGGGTGGTGCCGGTGAGCTCCACGCAGGTCGCCGAAATGGTCAAGCTGCTGGAGAATACTTTCCGCATGATCAATATCGGCCTGGTGAACGAAATCGCCCTCATGTGCGACCGCATAGGCATCAATGTGTGGGAAGTGATCGATGCCGCCGCCACCAAGCCGTTCGGCTTCATGCCGTTCTACCCCGGCCCCGGATTGGGCGGGCACTGCATTCCCATCGATCCGTTTTATCTCTCGTGGAAGACCAAGCAGGCCGGCATCGAGGCGCGGTTCATCGAACTGGCCGGCTACATCAACGGCCAGATGCCGCACTTCGTCGCTGACAAAGTGCAGAACGCGCTCAACGATTGCGGAAAGCCGGTGAAGGGCTCGCGCATTCACGTCATGGGCGTGGCCTATAAACGTGATATCGACGACATGCGCGAATCTCCCGCGCTCGATATCCTGCTGCTGCTCGAGCGGCGGGGCGCGCAGATCAGCTATAGCGATCCGCACGTTCCGCGGCTGGCGCTGGACGGTATCAATCTGCAAGCCATGCCGGAAGAAGCGGCGGCGGAGGCCGATTGTGTGGTCATCGTCACCGACCACACCGCCTTCAATTACGCGGCGCTGGTGGAACGGTCCCGCCTCATCGTGGATTCGCGCAACGCCCTCAAGAATTTCCAGGCCAAGAACATCGTTCGCCTGTAAGCGCTCTGTAAAATTTCACGACAGGCCCCAATTAGCTACACGGGCGTGGTTGACAATTCACGGGTTAGCGCTCAAGCTATACACAGCGAGGAATTTATGAGACCCGCTCGAATCTTGATGCTGTTGGGTGCGGTTGCGGTGATGGGGATCGCGCCGGTCGGGGCACAACCCGTCACTTCAGCCAAGTCCGGCGTTGTGGCGTATCTGGAAGGCAAGGTCTTTCTGGATGACGAACAACTGCAATTCTCCACTACCCACTTCCCGCAGATTAAAGAGAACGGGGTGCTGCGGACCGAAGACGGGCGCGCGGAGATTTTGCTGACGCCGGGCGTGATCCTGCGCCTCGGCGAGAACAGCTCGCTGAAACTCATCACCAACCGGCTGATCGATACGCGGCTGGAATTGCTCGCTGGTTCCGCCGTAGTGGAGGCCGATACCGTCGAGAAGGATACCTCGGTCACGGTGGTCTGCAAGAACGGCGTCGTCGGCCTGGAGAAGATCGGGATTTACCGGTTCAATGCCGAGCCCGGCCAGTTGAAAGTTTTCAAAGGCGAGGCCAGCGTCAAACTGGGTGCGGACAGTGTCGAAGCCACACCGGTGTCCACCGGCAAGATGATCGGCTTGGGCGGGGAAACCGCCGCGGTCGAGAAGTTCGATGTCGATGACATGGACGCGCTGGATCGCTGGAGCAGCCGGCGAGGCATGGTGCTGGCGATGGCCAATCCGTCGGCGGCCAAAACGGCCTCGGGCGGCGGAGGTTTCGGAATCGGCACCATCGGAATTGGAATGGGTCCGTACGGCGGCTACGGCATGGGAATGGGTCTGGGCGGCTATTGCGGCTGGGTCTGGAATCCGTGGTATGGCGTGTACACATACGTGCCGTGCTATGGGACCTACTACAGTCCCTACGGCTATCCCTTCTGGAGCCCGAATACGGTCGGCGGCGGCTTCTATCGTCCGGCGCGAGCCGGCGGAGTGCCCGCTGCTTATGGCCGCGCCAATGGCGGCACTGGCGGAGCCTCGGCGAGCACCGTCTCGCACGGCGCCTCCACCACCAGTCCTGGGCTGGGACGGTCCGCGTCGACAGGTGTCGGCTCGGGCGGATTCGGCGGCGCCAGCAGCACCGGCGGCGGCTCCAGCGGTGGCGGCTTTAGCGGCGGCGGACGCTCCGGCGGCGGTGGCGGTTTTGCCGGTGGCTCGGGCGCCGGTGGACACGGCGGTGGCGGCGGCGCTTCAGCCGGCGGCGGCGGTCACGGCGGCAGATAGCCGGCCGCAACCCTCCATTTTGGGTAATTTACCCAAAGTCGCAAAGATTCTTAAGAACTTATATCGCAATTTATGGGTAATTTACCCGGCCGGAACGTGGTCTGGCGTCGCGGCATCCGCCTGCTAACGCACGCGGCTCCGATGTACTGAGGGAATGGGTTAGACCGCCTGCCGCATTGGCCGATAGCGCCGGCTGGCGCGAACGCCGATGAGTTCCGCGATTTCCCCCAACAAATTCGGTAAATTCTCCGTGTAGATCCGTACCTGGTGGCGCAGCGGGGTGCGGCTCCGGCTGGATTTTGGCTCCGACGACGTGACCACGGCGGTCGCCGGACGGTAAGGCTTCACTCGCGCGTATGCCAGCACGCTCCGCGCATGGCGCGAGCCCATCCGGGAGTCGCTCAACACCAGATCATATTGAGATTCATCGAGCTTTGCGAATGCCTCTGCCGGGGTGGCGGCCACATCCACTGCGTAGCCGCCGGCCTGGAGAATTGTCTGCAATGCCAGGCGGGGCGCCAATTCGCCGTGAACCAGAAGCACATGGGCCAGGCTCAGCGCCGGCCGATCGCTCCCGCTCCAGTGCGGCTTTGAACCCATAGTCATTTGCTATCAACTACTTTAACCGAAGTTGCCTTTTTTTGTTCCCGCGAATTTGGGGGTAGTACCGGACATGACGCATTTCCCGACCCAAACCGCGATAATAGTAGTGATAATAGGAACAATTCGGTCGGTATTTGCGGGAAACACCCTAACGGCGAGCGCCTCAAAAGTCCAAAGCCCGGATTTTTTCCAGAATTTGCGGGTTGGCCGCCTCGAATCGGGCTGCGATCTGCTTTCGCAGGGCTGCGGGTACATTGCTCTTCAGCCAATCGGCCGCCACCGGGACATCCCGGTACGAGATAGCCGCATAGCTTAGTGTGTCCGCCAGCACACAGGCGGTACGGATCAGTCCCACGGCGCCCGAGGTTGCCTCCGCGCTGTGATGCTTGGCGGCTACTTCCCGGAAAACCTCGGGAAGGTTCCAGGCCTGTCCCAATAGCGACCCGGCATCGCAATGGTCGAGGGCGCAGGTATTCCTTTCCTCCGCCAGGATGCTCCCGATGTCGTCAAACTGCCGCAGAACCATCTGGGAGTAGGTTTCGCTGGACTGCGCCAGCAGCCCCATTCTGCCGATATCGTGGAGAACACCCGCCGTCCCGGCCAGGCCGCTCACGACACCATAGATGGGGGCCAGCTCGGACGCAATCACGGCGGTGGCAATGCTGTGCTTCCAGACCCGCCTCACCACGGCCGGCTTCGGGGCCGACTCCAGCATCGAGCGCATGGCCAGGGTCGTGGCCAGGCTCTGCATATTATCGGACCCAAGCACGGAAATGGCGTGCTGCAGGCTGGTGACCCTTTCCTGCATTGCGAAGAGCGCCGAATTGACGAATGCAAGAGTCTCTCCCGCCAGTGTTGTATCGGAGCTCACCAGGCCGACGATCTCCTGAATATCCACCGCGTCGCGGTCGAAGAGACGGATCAGCGCGAGTACCACCGGGCTGAAGGGGTATAGATGAGCCATCTTGCCGAGTGCGTCGCCCTCGATCGGGGTAGCCGCGCTCTCATCGCCCTCGAGAATCTGCGCCGTCCCACGCGGCGTTTCCTGCTCGAGCGTGTTCAGGATGTTCAACGCCCTTTGCTTGGACTTTCGATGGAACAAGGCCATTAACTCCCTTGAGCTCCACCCGTAGGCTAATTCACCGCGCCAACAAACGCAATTGCCTTTGGTTATGGCTCCGGCGCACAACCCCGAGCCGCATCGCTTCGCCTGTGACTTCGGTACTAAAACCGAAATCTCGAGAGTCTGTGGAGGAACCGGACAAACCGCTGGGAATTTGCGCGTTGGCAAAGTGAGGCGACACCGGCTTAACGGTTCGCAAGGAGTAAGTCATGGCACCATTAAGTGCAACATTCGATGCCGACAACGTTTCATGCGTTCAGTTCAATCGTCCCGTAACTCTGGAGGAGGCGCGCAAGTATTTGTGGCGGTTCTCTCCGCCGCAGGACGCCCTCCGCCCCGATCCGGCCGATTTGAATAAGACCGGCCGCCACCAACGCTATCTCATCAAAACCGGCGACCCCAGCCTGATGTTATACCTGCCGCAGGACCTTTATTTCGAGTACTCCAGGCGCAGCATTCTGAAATCCAAAGGTCCCATCGAGCTGCCGAAGTGGGTTCCTCTTCCGATTCAGCAGATCGTCCTCAAGGGGAACCTGCCGTCGGGTGTGACCCGCTTTTCCGGAACCAAACCCTGGGGCGATTACGTGGTGTGGATCAGCCGCGGAGCGCTGTATTCCGACATACAGATCTATCAGGAATTCCCGGAAGATGCCGAATTTTACCTGGGCATCGCCAAACAAGACGGCTGGAAGGCCCACCTGCTGCAGCAGGTCTGCGCCGAGAGCAATCGCGACATGAAGTATTTCGTCGAGCAAAAGCACATGTCGCCCTATGCGGCGCGCGATGAGCTTCGCCGCATCAACGGCGAGGTCTTCAAGCTGGTCCTCGAAGCCTCCATGAATCTCCTGAGCAGCGGAGCCGCGATCAGCGCCGTGACAAATGCCGTCCGCTTCTCTCCGGATGAGGTGGCCGATGCGGCCGAACGAGCCAATTTCGCCAACGGCAAATCGAAGGAGGCGATTCAGGAAATCAAGGTTTCCCAGGACGAATACAAACAAGCGCTGAAGCGCGTGTTTCCAGCCGATCAGTTGGATTCGGTAGCGCGAACCGTCGACGAGGTCGGGCAGCGCGCCGCCGAGCGGGTGGCCAAGGATCCCGAGTTTCTGAAGGCTCTCACCAACGAGGATTGGACCACCGCCGGCAACCTGTTTCACGATGCCGCCAAGCGGGAGGCTCGCGCCTTGCCTCCGGGCGCTTTGCCGACCGGATGGCGCCTCACCGCCGAAGAAACGATTCAAGCGGGAAAGGGCGGCAGCCGGCTGGACCTGCTGCTGCGCGGACCGGGCGGCGAACGCCTGGAGTTCGACTGGAAGACCACCGCCATGAGCGCTCTGAGCAAGCCATCGCGCGACGAGATGGTCAAGCATCTTGGCGATATCTGGCTGAATGTCGGCGGGACCACCTTCCGGCAGCAGTCCCGAAGCTGGACCGATTACGTCCGGCCCTATTTTCCGGCCTTCCACTGGTAGTTTGCCTGCATTGTTCGGTCCTGGGCACCGCCGTCCCAGTGCCGAACGTTCTGCAGGATCGAACTCTTGCATATCGGCCGGTTTTTGATGGTGGCCGGTGTGCAGGCGACCTGTTCCCTTCGGAGGCAAAATTTGAGCGGTCCCAGTCATCGCGTGAGTCTGCCGATTCTCATCGCGCTTTCCATGTGGCCGGTATCGGCACAGTCGCTCACTCCCGATCGCCTCGAACTTCACGGCGTGAAGGCCGAGGCGGTCACCTATCGGGGGCAAACCGCGGTCCGCATTACCGATGCCGCCCCAACGGAAAGCGATGAAATCAGCCGCATCGCTATCGTTCGCGGGGTCGCGTTTCTGGACGGCACGATCGAACTTCGATTGGCGGGCGATACCGCCCCGGACGCCGCCGCGAATCTCCGCGGATTTGTTGGCGTGGCTTTCCGGCTTACAGGATCCGGATCCCAGTGCGAATGCATCTACCTTCGACCCAAGAACGGCCGGGCCGAGGATCAACTGCAACGCAACCACTCGACGCAGTACATCTCCGTTCCCGGATTCCCCTGGCAGAAGTTGCGCAGCGAGCATCCCGGGCAATACGAATCGTACGTCGACCTGATTCCAGGGGAGTGGGCGCGGGTCAGGATCGATGTCTCGGGGCTCAAGGCGCGCCTGTTCGTGAACGGAGCGCCCGAACCGGTTCTGGTTGTCAACGACCTGAAGCAGAAGCCGCTCGAAGGAGCAGTCGCCCTATGGGTGGGACCGGGGACCATCGCACACTTCGCCGATCTGAAAATCACGGCTTCGCGCGACTGATCATCTCTTCGGCCCACTAAAACCAAAGGTATGGCCGCGGATGGACGCAGATACACGCGGATGTAATTCGGGTTCGTCTTATCCGTGTCCATCCGTGGCTGATCCTGGTTTTGGACTGCGGGCGGTTTTGAGACACGGCGTCAGTTAGACACGTGCGGTCCGCTGAAAGCTGCTCGACGGACGAATCCTTATCATTGCACACTGAA